>JRYF01019254.1_pt1 | contig 9997 bp, 15 predicted proteins | sample 235331 | NCBI WGS metagenome assembly JRYF01 (sample SAMN03074217, study PRJNA261475) | activated sludge metagenome | biome: Wastewater Treatment Plant; feature: Wastewater; material: Activated sludge; isolation source: activated biomass of a wastewater treatment plant treating hydrocarbon... ... | reverse complement strand
GCGCCGGTCGCCGCGGATGTGCAGTTCGGGTTGGGGTTCCTGGGCGACCGCCCGTTCGAGGCGCAAAAACAGTTCCCCCTCGTCGACGCGGGTCTGGTTCCAATGCACCGCGCCGTCGGCCGTGATGGCGATCATGACCGTTTCCAGTTCGACGAGGAGGCGCTCGTTCTGGGCGCGCGGCAGATCCAGCCGGACGGTATGCGTCACCACCGGCACGGTCATGATAAAAATGATCAGCAATACCAGCATGATATCGACCAGCGGGATCATGTTGATCTCGCTCATCGCCGTGTCGTGCTCGTCCGATCCGCTGCCAAAGGCCATGTCAGCGCGCCTCCTTCGCGATGCGCGCCACCCGTAGCGCGGGGCGGTTTACCGGCGCGCCGGTCAGGAAATAGGAATGGAGTTGGTGCGCGAAGCGGTTGAGCTGCCCGAGCACGCCCTTGTTGGCGCGGATCAGCAGGTTGTAGCCCAGCACCGCCGGAATCGCGACCGCCAGGCCGAACGCGGTCATGATCAGCGCCTCGCCGACTGGACCCGCGACCTTGTCGATGCTGGCCTGCCCCGAGACCCCGATGCTCACCAGCGCGTGGTAGATGCCCCACACCGTGCCGAACAGGCCGATGAACGGCGCGGTCGATCCGACCGAGGCGAGGATGGCCAGACCGCTCTGCATCCGTTCGGCGCTCTCGTCGATGCTGGTGCGCAGGCAGACCGTGAGCCACTCGGCCAGGCTCAGTTGGCCGTGCAGCTCCTGCCGGCGGGCGTGATGGTGGTCGCGGGCGTGGATACCTTCCTCGACCAGATTCCGGAAGGGGTTAACGCGGCGACGATTCGGGCCGAGCAACTCCAGACCTTCTTCGAGACTCTCGGCGTGCCAGAAGCGCGAGGAGGCGCGCGCCGCGCGGCGCAGCCGCAGCGCCCGCAGGCCGCGGTTCACGATGAGATACCACGATACGACCGACATCAGCAGCAGGACGACCGCCATCCCCTTGATGACCAGGTCGCCCTGCTCCCAGAGCGCCAGAATCCCGTAAGGATTCCGGTCGAAAAGCGAGGGCTCCAAGATATCCGGATCGTTCGCGACGCCCGCGACGTCAGCCGCAATGTCTTGTTGTGGAACGCTGGTTTCAGTAGTTGGGGTCGATGATGTATTCGGTTCCACGACGGTAATCCTCGTTCTGGTGAATCGGCATAAAGAACCTGCGTTACGGGTTCAGCGAGAACACGATAGGCTGGACGTACCAATAGGCGATCGCTTGGCCGCCCTGGCGCGCGGGCACGTAGCGCCAGCGCCGCACGGCATCGAGCGCCGCTCGATCGAGCCGGTGGTGGCCGCTCGACGCGCGCAGCCGGATCTGGCCCACCGAGCCGTCGGGCAGGATGTGGACGTCCAGCAGCACTCGGCCTTCTTCCCGCAGCCGCCGCGACGGAGCGGGATAAACCGGAGCCGGATTGTTCAGATGCGCGGCATCGACGCGCGGCGGCACGACCGGCGACGGCGATCCGGGCGGTCCGGGCAGTCCGGGCGGTCCGGATGGCCCCGGTGACCCCGACGGACCCGTGGGCGGTCGCGTCTGATTTTGCGCCGAACCGGGCGTCCGGGCCTCGGGCTTGGCCGCGGCGGTTTTCGGCGGTCGCACGGGCTTCGGTTCCGGTTTAGGCGTCGTGAGGGCTTTTTCTGAAGGCGGCTTGGGTTTCGGGGGTGGTTCCGGCTTGTGCCTGGGCTTGGGTTCCGGCGGTGGCGGCTCCGGCTCCGGTGGCGGCGCGGGTTCCGGTTCCGGCGGTGGCGGCGCGGGTTCCGGTGGCGCGGGCGCATGTTCGGGAGGCCCAGGCACGGGCGCTGGCGGCGCCGTTGGCTGCGGCGGCGTCAGCGCCGCGCCTGGCACTAGCACCCCTTGAATCGCGGGCGGCGCGACCTTCGGCGGGGTATACCCAAGACCCATCGTCATCCAGAACAGCAGACCGACGTGCGCCGCGATGACAATGACAAGGGAGAAGATTCGTTCCAGAGGGATAGCGAGCACGTTGTTGATCGGTGAGACTGATCTTAAAGTTAAAGAGAATTATTTGCATTTTAGCTAAATTATCGTTTGACATGCAATTAAGAATGATTATCATTAAATACAAAGCTTGTTTTACATGGAATCCCCGATGTGCGAACTGCATCATAACGTGCTAAGATCATTACAAGAAAATCAGGAAGCTTCCCTGGCATCGCCGCCGGGATCGCGCAAAAAGTTCTGTTTGGGCAGCGGAGCGCTGGAGGAGCCTTATCTGACGGCTTTATTGCCGCGCCCTCCGGAAGCGCCTCGGTCAACACCCGCGACCCCGCGTAAAAAGCTCTGGGAACTGGGTCGGTACTATCACTGTAGCATCATCGGCACCTGCCTGACCCTGGGGGAACTGCGGCAAATCCAGCGACGGCTGGGCGGCGTCGTGCAAGCTCTGGACTCCGACTACGACGTGCATGGGGCATTCGTCAGCGCGGCGCGGGAAGCAGTACCCGCCAGCCGCCTGATCCACAAGTTGCTGGATCGCAAATACAAATCCGCTATCCAGCAACTCAGCAAGGCGCGGACGGCGGAAGAATTCAGCGCCTACTGGGACGCGGCGCTGGCCGGCGGAGAGATCGCCGGCGCCTACTGGGCCTCGATCACCCAGCCGGGCGTCCCGAGCGCCGTGCTCGACCGCGTCTACGGCGAGGTTCACATGCTGTCGCACCTGTCCGGCGCATCCATCCGGGTGGACTTGCAGGAACTGAATCGCCTGCGACGGCGCTGCCCGGAGCTGGAAGCGGAGTTGGCCGACGCCAAAGTCACGGCGCGTCGTCGGCTGGCCGAGCAGCAGGACATCATCGGCGCCCTGAACCAGCGGTTGGCTCAGTCCCTGGAAACCGAACGCAAGCTCCAGACCGCCGAAGCCCGTCTGGCGATGGTGGAGGGGCAGCACCTGGTCGAGCAGTTGACCGCCGCGGTCGAGGATCTGACCGCACGGTTGGCCGCCGAACGGGCGCGGGCCGAACGCGCGGAAACCGCCGCCGAGACCTGGCAACAACAGGCCAACCGTTCCATCGATCAAAACCAGTGGCTCACACAACAATTGGCCGAATCCCTCCAGGAGCGGGATCTGTTGGAGGCGGCTCTCGAGCGCGAGCTGGCGCGATCACGCACGGACGCTGCCGACCCGAAAGTCGCCGATGCGAACGCACCCCGCGGCGCGGCTCCCGATCTGATGGGACGCTGCGTGCTGTACGTCGGCGGGCGTCACGGCCAGTGCAAGCATTTTCGGGAGCTGGTGGAGCGGCGCAACGGCCGATTCATCCACCACGACGGCGGCCGGGAGGATGCCCGGACCCAGCTTTGGGATGTGGTGCGGCAGGCGGACGCCGTGTTCTGCCCGCTGGATTGCGTGAGCCACGACGCGGTAAACCGAATTAAGCGGTTCTGCGCGCGCCACACCAAGCCCCTGGTGTTATTGCCGCGCGCCAGCCTGGCGGCTTTCAATCGGGGCCTGAGCGCGGTGGCGTCATAAGGAGCGCCGCCATGCCGAGACAAGCCCCGCGGACAGACGCGCCGATCCTCGGACTACATAACCCGATCTACGTTCCAGACCCCGCCGGGGAAGAACTGCGGATCGGCCTCGAAATCAACGCCGAAAAACTCTACCAGTTGCTGGTATGTGGGGCGGTGCGCATGACCGATTTCCGTTGTCTCGACCGGGCATCCAAACACAGCGTCCGGCGGTTGTGCCTGCACGCCTGCGCGCAGCGCCTGCGGGAAACCGTCGGTGGAGCCGCGCGGCGGCGCGGCGCGAGACGCCGGTCATGACGCCGCCGGTCCACGAACTGCAATCCGCGCGCCCCGACGCCGCCGGCGGCGGAGTTCGAAAACGGCTGTCCAGCACCGATCTGTTCGGCGACGCCCAGGAAATCCTGATCGACCATGCCGGGCAGGAATACCGGCTGCGGATCACCCGACGGGGCAAATTGATCCTGACCAAGTAACCGACTTCTACACGGCATCCCCGAACGGGACGCCAAGCCAGCCACCTGAAGCCTCCCGGCAACGGCAGCCAACCTGCTCGAACCCTTTCGTTATGGAGGCTTTTATTGATGTTGTGGAAAAACGCCGCGAATCGACCCGCCCGAACGGTCGTCGCCGCCGTGAGGCCTTGCGCCCTTTCTCTCGCGCTGGCTGGAGTTCCCGTTTGGGCCGGGGAAGGGTGGAGCGACCTGAGCAGCCGCTGGCTCGACACGGTCACGGTCACCGCCACCAAGACCACCCGCGATCCTTTCGAAGTCGCCGAATCGGTCAGCATCGTCGACCGCGAACGCATCGAAAGCACCCAGGCGGATAGCTTGGCCGACTTGCTGGCGGATTTGCCCAACGTGGACGTCGCCGGCGGCCCGCGCGCCATCGGCCAGCGCGTGGTCATTCGCGGTTTGTCCGACGCTCGAATCTTGTTCGCGATCGACGGCGCCCGGCAAAACTACAATCGCGCCCACGAAAGCCGAATCTTTCTCGATCCCGAGCTGTTCAAGCGGGTGGAGGTGTTGCGCGGCCCGGCCTCGACGCTGTGGGGCAGCGGGGCACTCGGTGGGGTAGTTTCCTTCACGACCGTGGACGCCGCCGATTGGTTGGCGCCGGAACAGACCTTCGGCGCACGCTTCAGGGGCGGTTATCAGGATGTCAACGCGCATCTTTCGGCGCTGAAAGCGCCAGGGCGCAACATCAGAGCGGCGCTCTCTTATTCGTTCTGATCCCCCGCCGGAGCCTAAAAAACCATGAACGTCTGGTCTCCACGCCACCCACAAATGCTCGCGCCACAAGAGATTGAGGCCCGGTTGGGGCAACTCATTCGCGGGTATCTGCACCGACGCTCGACCGCCCTGGCCGCAGCCGTGGCCCAGCATATCGAGACGCTGTGCGCCCATCCCGATTACCGCGGCTCCTGGGAAGAACGCTGCGCCCTCCGGCGGCTAGCCCGACATTGGAATGGCCTGGCCTGGTTCGCTACCGATCAGGCGGTTTATCCATTCATCCGACCCAGCGCCGCAATTCGGCGGAGCGTCGAATCGTGAGGGTCGCCGCCGTGTCCCCACTCTGGCATTCACCGAAACCCCAAGGAGTTTCCCATGACCCACGTCGTTCTCTCCTCCACGCCCGAGACCGTTGAATCCATGCAACATGCCTGGCAGGACTTGCGCGAGAAAAAATCCGGCGTGCGCGCCCGCGATGCCGCTGCCTTACTGGGCGTGAGCGAGGCGCAACTGGTCGCCAGCGGTTGCGGCCACTCCACGACCCGGCTCGCCGGCGATTGGACAGCGCTGATTGAGATGTTGCCCAGCCTCGGCCGAGTGATGGCGCTGACTCGGAACGATCACGCCGTACACGAGAAAATCGGTGAATATCGCAATATTCGAATCATCGGCAACATGGGGTTGGTGTTAGGCGAAAGCATCGATCTGCGACTGTTTTTCAACCATTGGCATTACGGGTTCGCGGTGAACGCGGACCCGCAGTCCGGCGCCACCGAGAGCCTGCAATTCTTCGATAGCAGCGGTACCGCCGTGCATAAGATTTATCTGACCGAGCACAGCGATCGGTGTGCTTACTATCAACTGGTCGATGCCTACCGTTCCCCGGATCAGTCGCCCCGGCAAACCACGCTGGCCAGTCCAGCCACGGTACCGGTTCGCCCCGATGAGGAAATCGATATCGAGGGGCTGCGCGCGCATTGGCGGGCCTTGCGTGATACCCACGATTTCCACGATTTGCTGAAGTCGTTCGGCGTGAGCCGTACCCAGGGCTTGCGTCTCGGGGGGCCGGATTTGGCGCGACCGGTGGAAACCGCGGCGGCGCCGATGCTGCTCGAATCCGCCTCCGAACTCCTGCTCGACATCATGGTATTCGTCGCGAGTCCGGGGGTCGTGCAGATCCACACCGGTGCCGTGAATCATCTGAAAGCTACTGGACCCTGGTTCAATGTCCTGGACCCGGATTTCAACCTGCATCTGCGGTGGGAGAGTATCGCCAGCGCCTGGGTGGTCACCAAGCCCACGGTGAATGGCCCGGTCACCTCGCTGGAAATCTACGACAGCGCGGGCCATACCATCGCCTTGTTCTACGGCAAGCGCAAATCCGGCCAACCGGAAAATCCGGTGTGGCGAACCCTGTTGAACGCCCTGCCCGCCGTGGCGGCGAGCTAGTCGCGAGCGGCGGATCGAACCACTTTCTGCTAACCATAAGGTGCGAGACGAGGCTCATGAATCCCACCAGTCCCAATGCTGTTCCGCATGATTTCCTCGATGATTCCCACCATGAAGGGTTACCCGATCTGGCCTTAATCCAGACGGCGCTTTGTTATTTGATGACCCGTTATTCCTTACAGCCGTGTCCTGGATTGGTTTTTACGATCATCCATCACATGCAAATGGTGCAAGCTCATCCCGACATGGCGGGTTGGCCGGAACGGAGACAAACCTATGACGAACTGTTGGGGCGCTGGAAGCATATCGCCGAACGCTGGCGGACTTCCTGCCGCGAAAAAACCGGGTCTCGGCGCGGCGCGGTGCATTGAAGGACGGTCTGGCAGGAAGCGCTCCCAAAATGAAGGATTCACCGAAATGATGATCGAGCCCGGTTTGGCGCTGTTCTTGATGGTGGCGCTGGCGTGGACCGGCGCGGCGCGCGCCGAGGAAGCCCGGCGCATCGTCTCGGTCGCGGGTTCGCTCACCGAAATCGTGTACGCGCTCGGCGCGGAAGACCGTCTGGTGGGCGTGGACGCCACGAGCCTTCATCCCCCATCGGCCCGCGCGCTACCGCAAGTCGGTTACCACCGCAGTCTGTCCGCCGAAGGGATTCTGTCGCTGGCGCCCGATCTGGTGCTCGCCAGCGAAACCGCCGGTCCTCCGGCGATACTCGACCAGATTCGGTCGGCGGGCGTGCCGATCCGAATCGTGGCCGGTGAATTATCGCCCGAGGGGCTCGACCCTGCTCGACGGGGTTTCGCTCGCAGTGCGGCCGGGTGAAATCCTGGCGGTGATCGGCCCGAACGGGGCGGGCAAATCGACCTTGCTCAAGGTGTTGTGCGGCGATATCGGCGCGGCGACGGGCGAGGTGCGCATGAACGGGCGTCCGTTGCGCGACTGGTCGTTGCGCGAACGGGCCAAAGCGCGCGCCGTCCTTCCACAGGAAACCGCGCTCGGCTTCCTGCTGCCGGTGTTCGAGGTGGTGCTGATGGGGCGCAGCCCGCACCTGCGCGGCGGCGAAAGCGCGCACGATCGGGCCATCGCCCGCGAGGCGTTGCGTCTGGTCGAGGCCGATCATCTCGCGCGGCGCGGTTACACCACCCTCTCCGGCGGCGAGCGCCAGCGGGTGCAACTGGCGCGGGTGACGGATGACGAACGGGATCAACTCCTCAATGACTGGGGCGGGACGACGACATCCGACCGCCGGGATTGGATGGCGATGATTGACGAAGGCGTCCAACAAGGCTGGTACAAGATCAGGTTTGGACATGTGGAACGCGTGGAACGCGACGAAAAAACCGGCAAACTTGACACCGTGATCCGGGGCCGCACTTCCCTGGAAGGCCACACGGCTCTGCTGGCCGATTTTGTGATCGACTCGACCGGCTTCGTCGCCAACCTGGAAAACAACCCCCTGCTAAAAGACCTGGTCGCGCATTATAACTTGCCGCGCAATGTCAAAGACCGGTTGAACGTGACCACCAATTTTGAAATCCCCGACATGCAAAACGGGCGCGGGCGCGTGTTTGCCAGCGGCGCAACGACCCTGGGCAGTGCTTTTGCTCCGGTAGATAGTTTTTTGGGGATGCAGTACGCCGCCTTGCGCGCGGCAGATTTTCTGGCGCAGCACGATACACCCGGCCTCCGGCCCTTGAACCTGTGGCGTTCCATCGGGCAATGGCTCCGCTGGGCGCGAGGAGTGGCCCCATGACTCCAACCCTGGCCGGTCGCTGGCAGACGCGTCTGCTGTTGAATTGGACCATTGGCGCTGGCATCTCGCTTTTGCTTGGGATTTTCTATCGCGATTTTCTCTCTCCTTTTGCCGTTTTAGGCTACATGACGGGTCTGGGTCTGGTATGGGATTTTGTGTATTTGCAGGTGCAATCCCGCCGTTGGGACCACGATTGGTCCCCCGCGTTGTATCTGGTCGGAGCGATATGGGAACTGGCCGCCCTGCTCGCCATTACACAAGGGCTGGAACTTCCTGGCCTTGCCAGCTCCTACGGCGCATTTCCGACTCTGCTTCAATATACAGGGATCAGCTTGATTTCTTTTTTGACCATGTTCGGCCCCATGCGAATCCTCTTTCCTCGCTGGCGGTTTCGCGGAGGACAATGGTTTTGATCGCCAGATCATCTTATGGCATGATACAATCGGGCGCATCATGGCACGTATCCTTTTTCTCGACGACGACCCTCTCTCCCTCAAAATGTTTTCCAAAGTTGTGGAACTCTCCGGGCATCAGGCTATGACGACTGCCGACCCGGAAGAAGCTCTGCGCCTGGCGGCCACGCAAAAACCCGACATCATGTTTACCGATTTTCAAATGCCGCAAAAAGACGGGTTGGATGTGATCAAAGCCCTGCGTGAACAGGAACAAACCCATGATCTCCCCGTTTTCGTCGTCTCGGCCAATGCAGAGGATAACCTGGGCGAACGGGTTCTCGAAGCAGGTGGGCAAGGCTTCTTGCGAAAACCCCTCCGGCTCGACGCCTTACTCACCACCATCCAAAATTGCATCTCTGGAAATTTTTCTTAGCGACCGGGTAATCTCCCCCTTTCCTCTATTCTCCAACTCAAAATTTTGTATTTCGGGAGCCTATGACCAATCCAAACCCCACCATTGTTTTAATGATGCACGGCGACGAAACCGGTGAAGAACTGCTCAAACAAGCCCTGCGCGTTTTAGCCCCCTCCATTATCCGCCAGCCGCTCAATTTCCTGGATTTCGATTTAGGGCTGGAAAACCGCCGGGCGACCAAAAACCAGGTGGTGTATGAGGCCGCCCATGCCGCCTGTCAGACGGGGTTGGCGCTCAAAGCCGCAACCATAACACCGGAAATTAAAGGGGACGTGGGCAGTCCCAATGCCATTCTCCGCAAAGAATTAGCGGCCAAAGTTATTCTTCGCACCGGGCGGCGTATTCCGAATGTTCGTCCGGTGGGCGGGGTTCATGCCCCTATTGCCATTGTGCGGATGGCTGTGGAAGATGCTTACGAGGCGAAAGAGTGGCGCGAGACACGCGACGATGACGAAGAAATCGCTTACCGGACATCCTTTGTCTCCCGTTCCACCTGTCGCGCGGTGGCCGAATTTGCCTTCCAATATGCCCAGCGCACCGGAGCGCGCGTCTTCGGCGGGCCAAAATATACCGTCAGTCCAGTTTATGAAGGGATGTTTAAAGAAGAAATGGATGCGGCCTCCCAGCGCCATCCCGGCGTGCGTTACCAGCCCCTGCTCATTGATGCGACGTTTGCCTTGCTGCTGCAAATGAGCGGGGACGCGCTCGTCATTCCGGCCATGAACCGGGATGGGGATTTGCTCTCCGATCTGGTTTTGCAGATGTTTGGGAGTATTGCCGGGTCTGAGAGCCTGGTTCTATCCTTCGACGAAACGGCTACCCAGGTCAAAACGGTGATGGCCGAAGCCCCGCATGGGACAGCCCCTGCCCTGTTTGGCAAAGACCTCGCCAATCCAATGGCGATGATTCTCGCCGGTGCGGCCTTGCTCGTTTACATTCGCACCCCCGAAGCAGATCGCGCGTCCCGTGCCATTTACGAAAGTGTATTCGAGAGTTTATTTGAGGGCAAAGCGACCACCGACCTGGGCGGTTCCATGACCACAACGGCGTTTACCGACGAAATCATCCGGCGGACAGCAGCGAAACTGGAAGTCTGGTCGTCGTTGGGGTAGTCTTCTCCTGTCAAATGACCTAAAAAAAGAGGGCGGGCTGTACAGCCCGCC
>JRYF01006828.1_pt1 | contig 10002 bp, 10 predicted proteins | sample 235331 | NCBI WGS metagenome assembly JRYF01 (sample SAMN03074217, study PRJNA261475) | activated sludge metagenome | biome: Wastewater Treatment Plant; feature: Wastewater; material: Activated sludge; isolation source: activated biomass of a wastewater treatment plant treating hydrocarbon... ... | reverse complement strand
CGAAGGCTCCGAAGCGGACGCGATCCAGAGTCACTTCATTCGCTTGCAAAACCGCTATGCTCATTTAATTCATGATGTGATTGTGACGAAGGAATAATGATCTTGTGAAGTGCGTCGCACTCTCAAAACGCAAGTGGGGATCTAGAAGGTTGCCTGTAGACTGAAATACTTATACATTGTGTTTCGATCTTTCTCTAAAAAAGGAAAAGCTCCATTGCTTTTTGTTGGCATGGAGCTTTTTTCATCTTGCTTTCTCTCTACTCTTGACACTGCTGTTCATCGGTGGGCGGCATTTGTAGTGTAGCTGTTGATCTAGAACCAAGAAACTATTTTTTGTTGTGTGACAAAATATCGTTCAATCTAGCTGTTGCTGCCTCGTTGTTGGGTGCGATTTCTAAAACCTTGCGGAATACCACCTCTGCTTCTTTTAAGCGGTTTTGTTTCATTAGCGAATTACCGAGATTGAAGTAGATAGCATCCTCATTTGGGTTGATTTTTATCCCTGTGCGGAATGCCGCATCTGCCTCAGAAAAACGTCCCTGTTTCATTAACAATAATCCAAGATTTGAATAATTGTATTCGGCACGTGGTTGCACTTTGATAGCAGTTCGGTAGGCGATTTCAGCCTCTTCAAGGCGTTTCTCCTCTTCAAGAATGTAACCTAGCCAGCTAAAGGCTTCTCCATTCGCTGGATCGTATTCAAGCACTTTACGAAAAGCAGCTTCTGCTTTTTTGAACTGTTTGCGTTCTGCAAACTTTATGCCTAGATCAGAATAGTGATAAACGAAATCCAACTTGTCATTCGACATGGGAGCATAGGCAGGATCAAGAAATCGGAAATCATTTTTCGTCTTTTTCATGATCTTCTTGTTCATCATCTTCACTTTCGTCTATGTTATCCTCATTGTCGTTTTCTTCGTCATCTAATTCCATATGGTCAGACAACATCTTATATGGCTGTCCACATAAATCGCATGTTACAACAAACCACAAACCATCTTCTTCCCAATCTTCAAGTTCTCCATTGTAGATTTCGAGATCTTCATTTTCTGGGCTATCGTCAACTTTTTGATAATGATCACAATATGGGCATATTACTGTACGCAAACCATCATCATCTTGATCTGATGATAAGGATCGTAGAAAAGAGCTATGTTTATCTGGAGACCATTTTGGATTCATGTGAATGACTTTTTCATGGAGTTCATCTGCAACGAGAGGAGGTAATTTGTTCCAAGATTTATGAAATGCATCTTCATCAAGTGGAAACTTAAACAATATCTGACCATCCCAGTCTTCAAGATTACAACCTTTTAATGTCAAGAATACCTCCTCCCTCTTTAATTGTATTGGCGTAATTTGTCTATTAAGTCCATAAATCCTCGCACATTGTTTCCATGCTTTTAAGCGTTTGTTGTTTTCGATCTTGCCTGCTTGAGCAATGGTTACGGTTGTTGGTTCGCCTTCATTCTTCAATAGCTTATCTGTCTTTTCAAGTACGAAGGTTTTTTCATTAAGAGATTTTGAGTTTTCAGGCATATATGTTTCCTTTACTTTGTAAAAGGTTCCGAATTTATTGAAACTCAGCCGCCCATTCGGCGGATGCAAGCCCCCGTGTACTCAGGGGGAGCGCAGCGTCCGCCGAATTAGTAGTTATACAGCCAACATCCGTATAACTACCCGATGTGAGCTGCTATACAGAATTGTTCTGTATAACAGCTTATGTGCAAATTATATAACTGTATATTCCAAAGAGCAACCAAACACCAAACTTTTAACGGAGATATTATCGTGCCCTTGCATTATTTCACCGTCAACCAAACCCCGAACAACACAACAGCGATTCCCACCACCCTCGTCACATCCAGTGGCTTGACCGCCGCTCCCAGCAGACCAAAGTGATCGAGAATCNNTGGAATCATATAACTGATCGCCGCAATGACGACCAAGCCGAATATCCCCGCCCCGAGCGTGTACCACGGCACATTCCGCCATTGACCCAACTTACTGCCATAGATCAACATCGGTATCAAGGCAATGATCGCTCCGCCCACATGGACGATGAACACGCTCTCGAAGATGCCCAGTCGCTGTGTGATCATGCTTGCCGTCGGGCTTTGCAGTCCCACTGCGATTCCGCCCGCCAGGGCAGGTGTGTGTCATTTCGGCAAGTTCAATGCAAGCCTTCGTGGCTGGTTCCCCTTCCCGTTAATTACAGAAAAACCATTATTCCCCCCTTGGCTCGTCCCGCCGACGGGCATAGAATAGCGCCCAACATGCTTAAGTCCGCCCGCTGGTTTGCCTATTTTTATTTTTACGGTTTCCGAGACTCGGTTGCCGTTGGTGGCGCTTAAGTAGACAGAATCAAATCTGTTCACGCAAAGAGCGAGACCACAACGGTCTCGCTCTTTTTTGTTACCTACCCTCACCCCCGACCCCTCTCCCTCAGGGAGAGGGGAGCATAAGGAGAAATGTATGCCGATCCGTGGAATCCGCGGCGCGACCACCGTCCCAGCCGACGAACCAGATGTCATCCTGCAAGCCACGCGTGAACTGCTGGAGGAGATCCTGTTTGCGAACGACAGCATGAAACCCGAAGACATCGCCAGCGCGTTCTTCACCGTGACCGACGACCTCGTCTCCACCTTCCCGGCGCAGGCGGCGAGAGAGATGGGCTGGAGCCTCGTCCCGATGTTATGCGCGCGTGAGATTCCAGTGACAAACAGCCTCCCCCGAGTCATCCGCGTGTTGGTACACTGGAACACGGATGTCCCGCAAAATGAGATTACCCATGTCTATTTGCGAGACGCGGTCAAACTCCGCCCTGACCTGGTCGCCGCGCAGTAACGATCAGTCCTCGGTGGTCGAGTAGGGCGAAGCCCGTATCGAGACCACCGCGTTTCAAGATATCTTTTATTTTGAATCCAACAGGTGGTTTCGATACGTCCCGCGAAGAACCTGCGGGACTACTCAACCAGCGAAATTAATGAGGAGAACTTATGATGATCATCATGAAATCCAACGCCACGCCGCAACAGGTGGAAACCGCCATCCATGCCGTCAAAGCGGCGGGACTGAACGTCCACCTCTCGCAGGGAGTCGAAGCGACCATCATCGGCGCCATCGGCGAGACTCACAACATCCCGACGGAGATCTTCGAAGGGTTGGACGGAGTCGAGACGGTCCAGCGCATCACCCAGCCGTACAAACTCGCCTCGAGGCAGTTCCACCCCGAAAACTCCGTCTTCCCCATTGACGGATTCCAGGTCGGCGGGAACGACATCGTCGTCGTTGCGGGACCGTGTTCAGTGGAGAGTCGCTCCCAGATCATTGAAACAGCCCAGGCTGTGAGAGAGGCGGGGGCGAACGCTCTCCGAGGCGGCGTCTTCAAGCCGCGCACGTCGCCCTATTCCTTCCAGGGACTTGGCGAGGAAGGTCTCGAATACCTCGCCGAGGCGCGCGAACTCACGGGCATGCCCATCGTGGTCGAGATCATGTCGCAGACGCAGCTCGAGGTCATGCTCAAATATGTGGACGTGCTCCAGGTCGGCGCGCGCAATATGCAGAACTTCAACCTCCTGCGCGCCATCGGCGAGACGCGCAAAAGCGTCCTGCTCAAGCGCGGGCTTTCCGCCACCATCGAGGAACTGCTCATGTCTGCCGAGTACATCCTGGCGGGCGGCAACAAACAGGTCATTTTGTGCGAGCGCGGCATCCGCACTTTCGAGACTGCCACGCGCAACACCACCGACATCAATGCCATCCCCGTTTTGAAAAACCTCACGCACCTGCCCGTGCTCCTCGACCCCTCGCATTCCACGGGTCACGCCGATTACGTCGCCGCCATCGCGCGCGCTGCGGTTGCCGCAGGCGCCGACGGTCTCATCGTGGAGGTGCATCCCGACCCCGCCCGCGCGGTCTCCGACGGCAAGCAATCGCTCAAGCCCGAAAAGTTCGCCGAGATGGTTCGGCAGGTCAAAGCCATTGCCGAGGTCATGGGACGCCGCATTGCCCCCATCAAAAAGCCTGTCACTGTTGGATGGTAGTCATGGAGGATGGCTTTTCGCTCGAAGATTCGACCGTTGGAATACTTGGATTGGGACTCATGGGCGGCTCGCTTGCAATGGGTCTCAAAGGGAAGTGCGCCCGCCTGATCGGATTCGACTCGCATCCTCCTGCGCTCGAACTTGCCCTTTCCAAAAGAATCATTGACCACGCCTCAGCCTCGCTCCCCTCTCCCCTCGGGAGAGGGGCTGGGGGTGAGGGCGAACTCGATCTCCTCATCCTCGCCACTCCCGTCCCAGCCATCCTCCACTTCCTTCACCATTTACCATTTACCAATAACCATCCTGCCCTGAGCGAAGCCGAAGGGTTACCAATCACCCTCCTCGACCTCGGCTCCACCAAACGCGACATCCTCCAAGCCATGTCTGCCCTGCCTGCCAACTTCTCCCCCCTCGGTGGACATCCCATCTGCGGCAAAGAAAAACTTGGCATCGAAAATGCTTCAACCGACCTCTATGAAGGTGCTCCGTTCGTCATTACACCCCTCGCACGGACCACGCAACACGCACTACGCATCACGAAACAGCTCATCGCCGCCATCGGCGCGCATCCCATCGAAATGACCGCCGAGGAACATGACCGCATCCTCGCCTCCACCAGTCACCTGCCATTTCTGCTTTCCTCCGCCCTTGCCCATTCCACCTCGCCAGAATTCGCCCCCCTCATCGGTCCAGGCTTCCGCTCGGCATCCCGCCTCGCGGGGACATCCTCTTCGATGATGATGGGAGTCCTGCAATCAAATCGAGAGAATGTGTTGAACGCCCTTTCCGAATTTCAACAACAACTTTATGAAATCAAAGCTGCCTTGATGAGGGAAGATTACTCAACGCTCGAAACGATTCTGGATACATCAAAGTCTGCATACCAAAACCTCACTGGTAACTGATCACTGCTCACTGATAACTTCTTTCATCTTTCATGCCAACCATTTATCCTTCATCCTTCCGAATTCATCCTTTGTCTTCCCCCCTCAACGCTACAGTTCGCGTCCCCGGCTCCAAATCCCTGACCAACCGCGCCCTACTCATCTCCGCGCTTGCCGATGGGACAACCCGCCTCACCAATGCCCTCTTCTCCGACGACTCGCGTTACTTCGCCAGCGCCCTGCAAAACCTCGGCTTTGATATTCAACTCGACGAGCCCAACCGCGAAATGACCGTCACAGACTTGGGCGGAAGGATTCCCGCAACCCAAGCCGAACTCTTCATCGGCAACGCAGGGACAGCCGCGCGCTTTCTCACCGCCTTCCTCACCCTCGGTCACGGCGAATACCTCCTCGACGGCGACTCCCGCATGCGCGAACGTCCCATCGACGACTTGGTGGAGGCGCTGAGTCAACTTGGCGCAAGCGTGAGTCCCCTCTCCCCACGGGAGAGGGTTAGGGTGAGGGTGAATGACCCAAATCCTCCTCGGTCAATCCTACTATCTTCGGTTCGATCCCAAACTATGGGAGGCGATGCAGCCCTATCCGCCGCTGGGGACGTTGTATGCCGCGGGTTGGCTCAGGCAACACGGATACGAGGTCGCGTTGTTCGACGCGATGCTGGCGGAGTCGGAGCAGGAATGGGCGCAGGCGCTCGACGAACATAAACCGCAATACGCGATCATTTACGAAGACAATTTCAATTATCTTTCCAAGATGTGCCTGCTCAGGATGCGGGAAGCCGCGTTCCAGATGATCGGGATGGCGAAGTCGCGCGGATGCGTGGTCATCTTATGCGGCGCGGACGCGACCGATCATTACGCGGAATATCTCGCGCGCGGCGCGGATTACTGCATCATCGGCGAAGGGGAGGAGACGCTGGTCGAATTGCTGGATCAGTTGTCGGCTGGGAAAGAAGCGGAATCAATCGTTGGCGTCGCCTCACGAACCACGCTCCACGCAACACGTCGTCCAGATATTACGGACCTGGATAAACTTCCATATCCTGCCTGGGATCTGGTGGATGTCGAAAAATATCGCTCGATTTGGTTGAAACGTCACGGATATTTTTCGATGAACATGGTGACGACGCGCGGCTGTCCGTATCACTGCAACTGGTGCGCCAAGCCGATCTGGGGACAGCGCTACAACTCGCGTTCGCCCGAGAACGCGGCGGCGGAGATGAAGTGGCTGAAGGAAACCTACGCGCCCGATCACATCTGGTTCGCCGATGATATTCTGGGATTGAAGCCGAACTGGATCGAGCGGTTCGCCGCGTTGCTGAACGAGACGGATGCGGTGATCCCGTTCAAGTGTTTGCAGCGTGCGGATTTGGTGACTGAGAGAACCGCGTCGGCGCTGGCAAAGGCGGGCTGCAAGACCGTGTGGGTCGGCGCGGAGTCGGGTTCGCAAAAGATTCTGGATGCGATGGAGAAGGGCGACAAGGTGGAGGATATTTACAACGCCGCGCAGTTGCTGCACGCCAATGGCATCGAAGTGGGATTCTTCCTGCAATTCGGTTATCCCGGCGAAACGTGGGACGACGTGCGAATGACTTTGAAGATGGTACGCGAGTGCGCGCCCGATGACATTGGCGTTTCAGTTTCATACCCGCTGCCCGGCACAAAGTTTTACGAGCGCGTCAAATTGGAATTGGGGGAGAAACAGAATTGGGTTGACTCAGAGGATTTGGCGATGTTGTATCACGGTCCTTTCCCGACGGAGTTTTACCGGGTATTACATGGGCGGGTGCATTACGAGTTCAGGATGCGCCAGGCATGGCGGAAACGGGATTGGAAAAAAATGGCGCGCCTCCCCTATTACCTGTTCGGGATCGCGCGCGCCGAGTATCGTTTGCGGTCCTTTGCCGCAGCTTGACCATGACGATCATGATTCGCAGTGACGATTTTTTGGAGACCCACGCGAAATCGGCGGCTATCGTAATCTGTTCCCTCGCCGTACTATTTTATTCCCTGCTTGTATGGGCTTTTCCGGTTGTCCATTGGTACGATGCGCACATCCGCCTCGCCCTGCGCGATCGAATCCTTCTTGGGCATTGGCTTCCCCTTGTTCAAGCCTTGATTGTGTTGGTCTCCAAATTCACCCATGACCTGCTTGTCCTGCGAATATTACTGGCAGTCGGCGCAGGGTGCGCGCTGTTTTGTATGTATGTCCTTGCACGTCACTTGTTTTCTTCTGGAACCGCTTTGGTGGCTGTGGCGCTCCTTGCCGCGAATATGATGTTTACCGCCCTGGCAACAGTTCCTTATCCTGAAGTTTTATTTGTGGGGCTCCTGCTGCTTACTCTTTATTTATTGGATGCCCATCCTTCTGGGAAGCATTTCCTCCTGGGTATGTTGACGCTCAACCTTGCCTGCCTGACTCGCTATGAAGGCTGGCTGTTGGCTGGAATTTTCGTTGTGCATATCGCGCGGGAAACACTATGGACCAAAAACTGGAAGAAACTGATCCGGACGGCTCTCCTTGCCGGTATTGCGCCTCTCGGCTGGCTCATGTTTGGGGTCTCTGGATCGGGCAGTTTATTGGATCGGTTGAAGGCGGTCATTGCCTTCGAGGTAATGACCGACGTCGAAGGGATTGGCGGGCGATTCCTTTCACACTTGAACTGGGATTATCTACGGGCATTTGCCAGCAATTACTGGCATCTCTTAAATTCGCAGGCAGGCGCGGGGATCGTTTTCCTCGGCGCAATCGGCTGGCTGTCTGCGATGTTTTCGCCCCGGCATCGTGCCATTCACCGGCTGATATTCATATTCATGATCCTGGACTGGCTGCTGCTTGCCCTTTGGCAGCCCTGGGATTTTACGAATTTAAGGACTGCATTCATTGGCGAGGCGTTCCTGCTTCTTTATGCCGCTCATGGGCTGCGGCGCTCCATTCATTTCGTTTTTCAGCGGGCTGCCAAAAATATCTTCCAGACCGCAAGTCTGTCGGGGTGGGAAAATCGGGTCGTAACTTTTTTCACGCTATTGATTGCCTGGGACTCAGCTTCTGCGGCGGTCGGTTTTGTCAGAACGACTTCGCAGGAGAAGGATTTTGCCAACCCTGCTCATGTTGGCAATTGGCTGAACAAGCGTCTCGATGTTGACGATGCGGTTTTGTCCCTCACAGACGACGTATTCCAGCCTTATGCGCTGGCGGCTTATACAGGGTTCGATTATGATGCCATCCTCGATGACCGTTTTGACGATCGGGAAATATCCGACCGTCTCGAACGTGCGCAAGCAATCTACATTGTCGAATCCTATCGGATGCGCGACGGCTTGTCTCAGAAGGAGTCAAATCTCCTGAAGACCCTGGAGGACGGAACGGTCGGCGCGCAATCATTCACCATTGGATCAACCCGCGTATGGCTTGTACAGCATACCGGGATCAATACATTGAAGGCAATTTACAAGTAGACATGCCTGATCCCACCTTTTCCACCATCGCCGAAGCCTTTTCGCGCACGGCTGAAAAATACGACGCCTTCGCGGAGGACCACCCCAACCAGACGCGCATGCGGAACAAGGTCCATGCTCACATCGCGCGATTCATTCCGACAGGCGCGCGCATCCTTGAATTGAATTGCGGCACCGGCACGGACGCGGTCGAACTGGCGCGGCGCGGGTACCGGATCCATGCCACCGATATCGCGCCGGGCATGTTGGAACGATTGCAGGATAAAGTCTTGCAAGATAATCCGGGGGATCGAATCACCTTCCAGCAATGTTCCTTCACGGAGTTGGATAAAGTCCATGGCGCGCCGTTCGACGCGGTCTTTTCGAACCTCGGCGGCTTGAATTGCATCCCCGACCTTTCCCCTGTCATCGCGCAACTGCCAAATGTTCTGCGCCCGGATGGCCTCGTCACCTGGGTGCTCATGCCGCCTGTCTGTTTGTGGGAGATGGCGGAGATCTTTCGCGGTCATCCGCGCCTGGCGTTTCGCCGCTTTGCCCGTAACGGTACGCGCGCCCATCTCGAGGGATTGTATTTCACGGTCCATTACTTCACGCCGAAAAAAGTCCTTCGATGGTTTGGGGATGAATATGCCCCTCTCGCGGTCGAGGGACTCTCCGTCCTCACGCCGACCGCCGAATCGAAGAACTTCGCCAAGCGATATGCGCGTCTCTACCGCGCCTTATGCTGGCTCGATGACCGATTAGCCTCCCGTCCACCCTGGCGCGGCTGGGGCGACTTTTTCATCGTCACTCTGCGCCATCAACCAAAATGACTCTATTCACAAGGATCGCCCGCGATAGCCTGTGGTTATTGACCGCCCGCATCGGCGCGCAGGTCTCGCTGGTGATCGTCGCCTACCTGCTGGCGCGGCGGTTGGGGACAGCGGGCTTCGGCGAATATGCCTTCATCGCCGCCATGATCCTGATCGGCAATGCGCTTACGACGTTTGGCTCTGACATGTACCTCATCCGCGAGATCGCGGCGAAAAAGGATTTTTCCGGACTGCCGTCCGTCCTGGTATTGCAACTTATCCTGTCCTTCCTATTCATCGGATTTATCTTCCTGCTTGCCCCTTATCTGCCGAACCAAACGGCTGAAGGCGTCTCGGCATTGAAAGTCTACAGCCTTGCGTTGATCCCGCTGGCATTCTTTACGGTATTTACCTCCGTCCTGCGCGGCGCACAAAAGATGACCGCGTATGCCTGGTTGAATTTCATCCTGCCTCTCGTCCAAGCCGCCGCGGTCTTTATCTTTATCCAACGCGGAGCAGACGTCGTGACGCTGGCATACCTGCTGCTCGTTATTCAAACGCTTGGAGCGGTAATGGGCGGGGTCTTCTGCGTCATCGCCGTTCCTGGGTTTTTGAGCGGCTCGCACTTCACGTTCGATGGGATTACCTCCCTGTTCCTCGCCTGCCTGCCCATTGCGCTGGTCGCCGTCCTGGGAATCCTGTATCAAAAAATGAGCCTTGCCCTGTTGTCTTTTCTCGGAACCGCCTCCATGGTGGGACTATACTCCGCCGCGGCGCGCGTCGTGGAAGCGGCGCGCATCGG
>JRYF01011695.1_pt1 | contig 10006 bp, 5 predicted proteins | sample 235331 | NCBI WGS metagenome assembly JRYF01 (sample SAMN03074217, study PRJNA261475) | activated sludge metagenome | biome: Wastewater Treatment Plant; feature: Wastewater; material: Activated sludge; isolation source: activated biomass of a wastewater treatment plant treating hydrocarbon... ... | reverse complement strand
ATTAAACTGGATGTATACTGATAGTGTACCGATTGGAGAGGAGCAAAAATGAAAAGCCTCATCGGTCTTACTATTTTGGTGTTTCTGGTTGTGGGGTGTACACCAAACCAGGTTGTGTCATCACCAACGGTATTATCATTTCCACCGACAACCACTATAACCCCTACATCAACAGAAATCCCTACAACTACACCTGCACCTACATATACTCCCTCCCCTATCCCCTCGCCGACTCTAGCATTACCTGTGGGGTATCAAACTCCTGTTCCAATATCTAATACCCAAATTACACTAGAAAATATCGAGGATCTTCGTGAGGTTGCACGATATTATGGCGATATGCTCTTCACTGCTTCCCTCACTAAGGATCAAACCATTCTATTTATAAAAGATCTATTGGGAATCGATATTTATGATTACAAGACGAAGGAGATGCTCTATCATATTAGTCTTTTTGCACCCCTTCGTGAAAGTAGTTTACAAATTAGTACAAGTGGTGAGTGGGTATTAGCCGACAGTCGCTGGTTAATCCACGTTGTCCTCGGTGATGAACCAGAAATTCGAGACATCAATTCCGAGTTTCCTTTGGAAGAAGGTAATGCTCTCAGACAAATCAGCTTATCGCCCGATGGTCATAAGTTTTTGATTATGGAATCCCGTTGTACCTCTAATGGTTGTGTCCAGAGGCGCTTTCAAATAGTTAATCTGCCCGACATGCAGATTGACTATTCATGGGATGGTGGTTATGTAGATATGCATGGTCAGAACCCTGTTTTTTCTCCAGACGGGTCATTAATTGCTGCACGTGTTGACTATCAAATAATGGTCTGGAAAATTCTGGATGGAACGCAAGTTGCTGTTATTAAGAGTATTCAGGGAGGTTCTAGTGCACTGCTTTCCAACGACTCATCGCGCATAGCAATTGGTCAGTTAAACACTGTTCAGATATGGGATATAGCTAGTGGAGAAAAAACCCAAACAATAAAAGGCTTGTGTGGAGATTTATACTACCCGCCACAACCCGTTTACATGGATGAAGAAGAAATCGTTATATTAGAATGTTCGACGGTTAGCGTATGGACAATTTCTGATGGGGAGAAGATTTATGAAAATGATTTTGGTCCAATAATATTGTCAAACATTGTTTATAGAGATAAAGAAATTGTTCTTCTTGAGAATCCACGACAAGTCAGTCCATGGATGCCTCCTAGGAGAGTATATTCTATTCAATTCATCGATCAGGGTAGTCTGACTTTTAGTCAGAGTGATGATTGGCATAGGAATATAGTGACCTGCATTGTTGACGCGGGTAGCCATGCTGAGTGTTTCGAGAACATCATCCTAGGAACCGACAACGAATTTTATAAATATTTGATTCAAGATAATCTCGTTGAGTTTTTTCCTGGCTTGACACAAGGTGGTGCTCCGCTATATTCTTTACGTTTAAATAGAACAAGCATAGATGCGTTAGACCCAGTTAATGGATTATTGTTTTACACGAAAAATGCTAGACCAAACTCAAGCGATAGCTATGTTGTAAATCTGGAGAATAATGAATCGAGGAACGAGTGGCAAAACTCGTTCTTTGAGAAGGTGATCTTTTCTGAAAACAACAAATATGCCGCACTTTGTAGAAAGAAACACACTTTTGGTATTTCCACTACACCGGGGATAGATTTTTTGACATTTTATGATCTCTCGAAGAAAGAAACAATTCGCCAACAATCTTTTACATGTTATGTTCCAATGACTTTTACAAAAGATGGAGGCAAGTTGGCAACAGTCAAAGTCTATAATGATATTGTTGGGATTGATGGTAGATACGGATATCGACATGAGTTGTTTCTTGTGGATACTCTCCCCCCTGCAGAAAATCGAACGTTTGATGTCGGATGCGACCATATAAATGCGCTGGCTTTTAATCGCGACGATTCGTTTCTGATTTTAGCTTGTTGGGATGGAACCTTGCGCTTTTTAGAGCCCGATACAACTGCGGAAATCCATCGGATTACTAATATTGATCCTGACATCCTGGGATTAGCCATTTCAAAGGATGGAAAGCGATTGGCAATGGCATCGAAACGCGGATATATCAGTATTTGGGCAGTTCCGCCTTTTGATTTTCCTATCGCTCAAGAAATTCAACCATCTACAAACACACCAGCTGCAATCTTCACCCCTGCGCAGACACCGACTCGCGCACCCACCAAGAACTTCACTCCCACGGTCACTCCTTCATTTAGTCTTCAACTTGTAATCGAGGCGAATCGTAAATGGAAGAATACGGAGGTCCTAGTCAAGGAAGGCGATAGTGTGTTGATCACCTATACTTCGGGTAGGTGGCGAAGTTCTCCAGATTATTCCTGGGTTAATGGTTTCCAATGTAAGGGAACCTGTGATGATTGCTTGTTGCCGACTGCGCCAGAAGGGAGTCTTATAGCGCGGATTGGGGATGGTAAGGCATTTTGTGTTGCTTCGGCGACTACGATCAGAAATATGTCGGGGAATTTAATTTTGAGTTTTAATGACTGTGCAGGTGATTGGTGTTTCCAGGATAACGAAGGCAGTCTAACCATACAAATAGATATAAGTTCTGGTTCCTAAATACCTCAAATCCAAAAATTCATCCTTTCATAATAACGAAAATCTGATAAATGTTAATTGTATTTTGATTCAATTCTTTAGAGGATAATATCATGCTATGCATATAACGCTTGACAACTACTCAACCAGCATACTTACTCATGGCTTCATCTCATAAGCATCTTTGAGCGGATGAACCGTATCCTTCCAGATGCGCTCGAAGCGGGCAGCATCCACTACAGGTTTGCGGAGCATCTTCAGGCACAAGTCCATTTGTTGGGGTGTGGAACTGGGTTTGCTGTAGAGTTGCAAGGCATATTTTGAGAAGTCACGAACCATGAAGTCGAAGATCTGGTCAACGGTGTCGTCATCCACTTTGTAGAGACGGGCATTTTCGAGGATCAGTTGTCCGTAGACCACGAGTGTGAAGAGTTCGCCGAGGGCGAGCAGGAAATCGGTATCTTTTTGTTGTGCCTCGTTCGGGGTTGCAGTTGCGAGGAATGTTTTCAGAGTTTCGATCTGTTCACGGAAGACGCGGATGTTGGGCAGGTCGTAAAGTCCATAAGCCAGGTTGTAATCGTGGAAATGTATTTTGCCGAGTCCCTTGGCGGGACCCTGGTTGAAGAGGAAGTCGTCGTTGGCGGCTTCACTGCGCGTCAGCACGGGCGGATACTCGCCAGGCATGAAGAAATAATTCGCCATGAACTTGACGATCAACGCGATATTGACGTGGACAGTCCCTTCGAGTTTCGGCAAGGCACGGATATCGCGCGCCGCCATCTCGAAGTACATATCCTTCTCGAAGCCCTTGGCGGCGATCACGTCCCACAGCAGGTTGATGACTTCCTCGCCCTGGGTCGTCACCTTCATCTTGACTGTTGGGTTGTAAAGCAGGTAGCGACGGTCGTCTGGTGAGGCGGCGCGCTGGTAATCTGAGGCACGCAGCGTGAAGAGTTTCATCGCCACGAGGCGGGCATAGGCATCGGTGAACATGCCGCGGACGTGGGGAAAGTCAGTGACCGCCATCCCATACAGGCGTCGGTATGAAGCGTGGTGGATCGCCTCGTAAAAGGCATGGGTGCAGATCCCGATCGAAGCCCAGCCGAGATTGTATTTGCCAATATTGACGGTGTTAAGCGCCGCGTTCCAGGCATCCTGTCCCTTGTGGAGGATGTCCGCTTCGGTGATGGGGTAGTCGGTCAGCGCGAAGTTGGCGACGTAGGATTGGCTGTCGGTCACGTTCTTGATCAGGTTGTAGTTGTGGTGACGGTAGTCCGCTGTGAAGAAGACATACTCGCCTGTATCAGAAAACTTGCCAAAGGTCGAGACCATCGGCGCGACGTTGCCGTTGCCGATGTAGTATTTTTCGCCGTTTGCCCGATAAGTTCCATCGGGTTGGGGGGTCAGGGACATTTCGGTCGAGTAGATGTCCGCGCCATGCTGGCGTTCGGAGAGACCGAAGGCAAAGACCTCACCCTCCTGTAACAATTGTGCCGCCTTACGCTTGAGCCCCTCATTGGGACTCATCCAGATCGGTCCCAACCCCAGAATGGAAACCTGCCAAGTGTACCAATACGCCAACCCATAGAATCCAAGAATCTCATTGAACTCGCAGTTGCGCCATGTGTCCCAGCGCGCGTCCGCTTCGCCGTAGGGTGTGGGGGTTAGCAGCGTGGCGAACAGTTTTTCCTTTTTCTGGAATTCGAGGAAATCGGCATACCAGATGCGCTTGCGGTCATCTTCTTTGACGCGCTGTTTCCCCTTCTCTTCAAAGAAGGCGATGGTCTTGAGCATGATCTGACGGGACACGTCGTCGGGGTAGAAGCGGGTGAGGTTTTGGGGGTTAAGGAGCATGGGAGTATCCTTTTTTCCTGTTCTGATAATAACATTATTCGTCAGGAGTGCCTAACCGGGTCATTTGAAGTTCCCGCTTTTGCGCTCCCTCACCCCAGCCCTCTCCCACAGGGAGAGAGGGAATGCTCGCAATGACAGAATCACGATAAATGTCAGTTGTATTTTTGATTCATTTCTGCGAAGATAGGGTCATCTTCTATAACGCGGAATTCATTCCGCAGGCATAAAGCGACATAAATGTCGCGATACTTCAAAAGGAGGTTCGCTGATGAGACCTGTTTATGCAATCTCAGGCGGGGTATCGAAGTTCGCCAAGGCAAGACCCGACAAGACGTTCCAGGCGATCATCAAGGAGGCATACGACTACGCCATCGCCGACATTGGATTGGACTTCCCGACCTTCACCCGCGTCGTGGACGGATCCGTTGCCTCGTACTTCTCGGATCATTTCTCCCGACAACTGATGGCTGGGATCATGGCTCAGGACTACCTTGGGCTGTGTCCCAAACCCAGTCACCGCGTGGAGGGCGGCGGGGCGACGGGCGGACTGTGCTTCCAGGAGGCGTGGAAGTCTGTCGCTTCGGGGCACATGGACGTGTGCGTGGCGTACGGTTTCGAGACCATGTCCCATGTGGAGACGTGGAAGGGAAATGAGTTCATTGCCTTAGCCTCCGACGTGTCGTTCGATTATCCCGTCGGAGGTTTTTATTCGGGCTATTACGCCATGATGGTCACGCGGCACATGAAGGAGTTCGGCACGACCGTCGAGCAGATGGCGCACGTCAGCGTGAAGAACTACATCAATGCCTTCCACAACCCGTACGCGCAGAAGAGTCAACGGGTTACGATTCAGGATGTGCGGAACGCGCCGATGGTGGCGTGGCCCCTGACGCGGCTCGATATTTGCGTGATGTCCGACGGCGCGGCGGCGACCATCCTGTGTTCGGAAGAGGGACTTGCAAAACTCGAAGCCGCGGGCGCAAAGATTCCCCGTCCACTCGTGAAGGTGACCGGTATCGGCCGCGGTACGGACATGATGCGCATGGCGGACCGTCCGCATGTGGATTACGACTTCTTCATGGAGAACTACGCCACGGAGCAGGAGAAGTCATCGGATGAGACGAAGGCGTATTACAAAAAACTTTGGGATCACGGCACGCGCTATCCTGGAGTCCATTCGTTCCGCGCGGGACGCGCCGCGGGCAACATGGCGTGGAAACACGCGGGCATCAAAGACCCGTTGCATGAATTGGATTTCATCGAACTGCATGACGCGTATACATCGTCTGAAATTCAAACCTACGAAGATCTGGGATTGTGCCGCTACGGTGAGGGAGGTCCGTTTGCGGAGTCGGGCAAGGCGTTCCTGCCGAACATTGACTATGGCTTGAAGTTGAAAGAAAAGCCCGTCTGCGCGGTGAATCCCTCGGGCGGACTGATCGCCTGCGGACATCCTGTCGGCGCGACGGGACTCATGCAGGGAGTCTTTGCCGTGTGGCAACTGCAAGGGACGATTCAAAGGCATTTTCGCGATGACCAGCTTCAAGTCAAGGATGCGAAGCGGGGTGCGATCCATTCTCATGCTGGGACGGGGACGTATGTCACGGTGTCGGTGTTGGAAAGAGAATAATTCGCGCTGAGCGGAGTGAGTGCAAGTCGAGCGTAGACGAAGCGCGGGTACTCCAATACTTGTCCTTCGACTGCGGTCTTCGTCTGCGCTCCGCTTCGCTCAGACCTCCGCTCAGGACGAAAGGAATATGAATATGAGCAAATTACCTTCCCAAAGAGAAGAAACATTAGGCGGGTTCGTCGTGCATGGCGTCCCGTTCCCGATTGGCACGGATGAGGAGGCGCTGGAATTTCTGAAGAAGATGGCGCCGATCCAGATCGAGCAGGAATATAAGATCACGTACCTGCATTCGTACGGACAGGACAGCCCGTGGTTCGCGGCGCTGACGAACAAGCGGCTGCTCGCTTCGCGCGACCCCGCCAGCGGATACACCACCGCCAACCCGCGCGGACATGATATGTACTCGGGCGCGGAGACGAAATGGATCGACATCACGAACGTCCCTGCGAAGGTGCATGCGTTCACGGTCTGTTATTTCGGGTCGCAGGAGTTTTTGCCTGAGTGCCCGTTCGTGCTGGCGTTGATCGAGTTCGAGGGCGTGGACACGTTACTGCTGACGCGCCTGATGGGCGTTGACCCTGACGCGCCGTCGCTGGATTGGATCGGGATGGAGGTGAAGCCGAAGTTCCTGCGCAACTCCAAGTTGAAGCCGACGGATGTGTATTTCGTGCCGAAAGAATGATGTCACTCTGAGGGAGCCCTTCGGGCGACCGAAGAGTCTCGCGCAATGTGTGAGAGACCCTTCGTTACACTCAGGGTGACATAACATAAAAAGGACTCGGCGATTGGCTGAGTCCTTTTTGACCCCCTCTGTCCCGCTTCGCGGAGACATCTCCCCCATTTGACGATCACAAATGGGGGAGAACATGAATTTAGATTTTCATGTAAACAGCATATTCCCCTTCCCCCAAATCTGCTCTTCGATTTGGGGGAAGGACGGGATGGGGGTCACAACTTCTCCAACATCCTCTCCGCCTCCTCATACTTGTTATGTCACTCTGAGCCGCGAAGCGGCGAAGAGTCTCACGCATTGTGGTAGAGACCCTTCGCCTTCGGCTCAGGGTGACATGTCATTTTAGTTTTTCAAGCAATCGTTCTGCCTCCTCATACGCCACCTTGTAATAATACGGCGGACCGTCGCACGTCGCCAACTTCAACGCCTCTTGCGCATGGAACCTCGCCGCCTCCCTATCGCTCCCAACCTTCAAACCTTCCAACTTGTAACCTTCCAACGCGAGCGTAGCGAGAAACAAATTCACATCCGCGCCCTGCAACACGTACCCGCACCGCTCCGTGATCACCAGCGCCTCTTCTGCGCGAGATTTGGCTTCCTCAAAGAGTTTATCCTGAGCGGAGCCCTGAGCCTCGCGAAGGGCGTAGGCGAAGGACAACCGCGCCAAGTCGAGCAGGATGTCGGCTTCTGTTTCAACCAAATTGACTTGCCGACAGAGATTGAGCGCCTTGGATAGGTTTTCTTCTGCCAGAGTCAATTCGTTATTAGCCTCGTTCTGAGCGGAGTGCAACGCAGCCGAAGAACGATAGGCTGAACCAAGCAGCCAGTAAGCGCGAACATAATCATGGGGAACTTTCATACGCGTACGTGTTGTTTCATCTGCCAATTCAAGGGCGCGTTGGGCGGATTCGATTGCCGATTTACAATTTACGATTGATGATTGGGGATTGTCCCTTGCCATGAGCAGGAAACGCAGGGCGCGGTATGACCATAAAACAGATTGACCTTGAACATTATGCACTTTTTCAAAAAACTTCTGACTTGTTTGAAATTCATCTTCTGCTTCTTTCCATAAGCCGCGATACAACAATAGTTTTCCTATCTCATTCCAAGCATCCGCATTTTTTGCTTCAATTCCCAATTCGATACTTAGTTCGATATAGCGGCGAAGGTTGCGCTCCGCGGCGCTCAGCGCGCCGATAGGAAGTTGTGCCACGTATGCCAAATTTCCCAGCCCGATGGCAACATTGGTCTTTTCATTCCTCTTTTCAGAAATGGAAATGTAGTCCTCGTACAGCGGAACGGCGTGGCGCGGCTGTCCAGTTTGACCGTAGACGCAGGCAAGATCGTTGAGAGTATCTGCTTGGGCACCTTCTCTTTGCAAACGCGGTGGCTTGCCTTCGCCATCAAGAAATAGAGCGCGTAAAAGTTCAATCTGTAATTGATATGCTCCAAATTGGTAATAAGTTGGAGTATCAAGTCGGTCTTTGAATATTTTTCTTGCCTCATCCAAATTCCCCGCCCTGACCATGTGATGATACAGTTCGATGACGGGCGCAAGGTCTTCCAGCGTTTTCACCTTCGTGTTCGTCACGGGCATGACGTCAATAAAGTGCATGGCAAGTTGCACGTGCGCTTCTTTACGCCGCTTCTCATCGGTGAAGTGGTCGTAGGCATAATGCCGCGCAATCGGGTGCATGTCGTAGCGCTGGGTTGCGTCCGCGTATGTCAGCAGTCCGCGCTGGCGCAGGTCGAGCAGGGCTTTGTCCAAATCGGGGCTGGAGAACACCTTTTTCAGTACGGCGTATTCCATCGAGCCGCGGAAGCAGGAAATCTTACTCAGCAAGTCCCTGCGCTCGGGGGTTAAACTTCCGTAGGCGCGTTCCAACACGTGGTGTCTTCTGGCTTTCACGTCATCGAAGATTTGCAGGTTCTTCACCGCCGCAATATCGCCGCGCCGTTCGTGGTCGGCGTTGATCAAACCGACCAGCAGGCTCAAACTCAACGGGTGATAGCCGTACGCGGCGCAGGTTTCGATGACCTCCGCGCGCGTGGCTTTGACTCCCTCGTTGTGGAAATACGTCACCGCGTCCTCGGGCGAGAAGGCGGCGAGCGGTTCCTCGCGGCAGCCTTTGAGCAGTTTGCCGTAGGCGCTCTCCAGCGCGCGCGGACACAGGCGTGTGGTCATCAAGACTTTGGACTTCATCCCTGCGCCGCTCAAGCCGCGCAGGAAGGTTTCCGTCAGCGGGGACGAGCAATCGCGCTGGGATGGGTCAATGTCGGCATCTTCATCATCGGATTGAAGCGCCGCGTCCATCCGACCGTATTGGCGCAGCAGCCGCTCGAAGCCGTCCAGCACGATCAGGATATTCGTTCCGCGCATCGCCTCCAGCAGGTCATTGAGTTGTAACCGCGCCGATTGTTTGACCTCCACGCCGAGATGTGCCAGCGTCTCCGCCAGAAAACTCTCAAACCCCGACTCCTTCTCATAGAACGACCACCAGACCGCCGTTTGCCACTTCGTTTTATCAACGTTATTGTTGAACCATTGCCACGTCAACGCCGACTTGCCAAATCCGCCGAAAGCAGTCATCAGTAATAAGTTATCAGTGTCATTTGCCAGCCAATCGTCCAGCATTTTGAGTTCACCCGCCCGCCCTGTGAATGTCGCCAAATCGCCGTAACGATGTCCATAGAACCAGCGTATGTCTACAGGGACGGGGAACGCTATGACGGGTGCGCCAAGCGCTTCGAGCAATTGTTTCCAGGCAATGTCCCAATCATCAGGGTTTAAGAAGTTGACGTAGGTGAGATAACTGATTTCCAGCGGCAATTTGCATTTTTCTTTTAGCATCGGCACGACGCGCAATTTTCGATTGGCGGGGTCAAGCGTTTGCGAAAGCAGACTTTCAAACTCTGTCCAGCCGCTGTTCAAATATGCTTCGGTCAAAACTAAAAGCGTATGCCTGCTTTCCAGAATTCCATCACGCATGTTCTTGATTGCTGGTTTCCCCACTTTGAAGTCTCGAAAATCAATACAGACCTTCAAGCCCGCCTTTTCCAAAGCCGACAGCAAATCCTTCCGCACCCAATCCTTGTTTACGGAACTGTACGAAATGAAAACATCGTATTTGAATTCGGTCATGGTCAACCTTCCCTTGCGATGAACGTCAAACCGTTTTGGCTATTATATAATACCCACGGTC
>JRYF01001095.1_pt1 | contig 10018 bp, 9 predicted proteins | sample 235331 | NCBI WGS metagenome assembly JRYF01 (sample SAMN03074217, study PRJNA261475) | activated sludge metagenome | biome: Wastewater Treatment Plant; feature: Wastewater; material: Activated sludge; isolation source: activated biomass of a wastewater treatment plant treating hydrocarbon... ... | reverse complement strand
CAGCGTGGCGGCGCCGCGGTCTCGATGTCGACCGTGACCGGCCGGTGGTCGCTGGTGAAGTCGGCCTCGCGGGCGAACACGGCATTGACGGCGTTGTGGACCTCGTGCTCGACCCGGCCGGCGCCGGCCGGCACGCGCAGCCCGGTGCGCGCCAGCGCCTGCGCGCCCACCACCGACTGCGTGAAGGCGATGTGGTCGAGCAGGATCTCCGGCGGGCGGGCAGGATCCCAGGCGTCCTGGAAGCGTACGGTCCAGCGGTGGTTCTCGCCCTCGCGCGGGCTGTAGTCGAACAGCGCGTGGTTGAGGAATCGGCGGGCGAAGAACACCTCGCCCTGCAGGCCGGCCATGAGATCGTGGAACAGGTAGCGCCGCTCGAAGTACTCCTTGCCCGGCCCGTCGTTCAGGTCGCCGAGCACGAACAGCGCGGGGTCGGGCTCGTTGCGGAAGCGGTGGTCGATGTAGTAGCGGACGTCGATGACCTCGGTCGAGATCTTGATCCGCGCCGACACCGCGGCCTGTTCGACGGCCTGGATGACCGCCGCTTCGCGCCGGGTGATCCTGGCCTTGCGCCGCAGGGCGCCGGCGCGGGCGTAGTCGGCGCCGGAGAACTTGGACTTCAGGTGCAGGCCGACGAAATCGACGCGCCGGTTGTTCACCGTGCACACGAGCACCTGGGGGTGGCGGAAGTGGTAGTGGTCGCGGTCGCTCAGATCGGCCGGCGGCGGGTCGCCTTCGCCGTCGAAGTCGGCATCCTCGGGCACGCCCACCGGCGCGCGGTCGGGCTTGAACCAGGGGTGGACGACGGGCCAGGTGCGGCCATGTTCACCCGTGCCATCGGCCGCGAAGTCCACCCGGCTCTCGGCCTCCGTGGCGGCGATCCAGCGATCCTGCGCCAGCAGGCGCGGCTGCAGTTCATCCCAGCGCGTGCTGCGCACCAGAAAGAAGATGCCCTGGGCACCGCTGATCAGGTAAGTCTCCCTCGGCGGCCGCGTGACGACCCGCCAGGCGCCGCCGAGCTCGTTGCCGCAGAAGCTCTCCAGCCGGTTCACCTGGCCGGTCGAAGGACCTTCCTGGATGCACAGGATGTCGGGGTCGATGCGCTGGATCTGCTCGGCGATCTGCCTGCGCTGCAAGGCCTGCAGGGCCTTGCCGTCGGCGTCGGTGACGTCCCTGCTCTGCGTCGGCAGGGTCCGTGTCCTGCCTTGCAGCAGCTGCCCGAACCATGCGATGTTCCAGCTCGTGAGGCGAATCATGGCGCGCTACCGGGTTCGACTCGGCCCCAGGCTAACACGCCAAGGCCGGCCGCCGTGCGGTTCATCGCGCCGGGTCGATGCGGCGCGCGGTGTCGATCTCGCGCTCCAGCCCGGCCTCGCGCACCGCCGCGCGTGCGAGCAGGTGCGAGGCCACCGGCAGCGTCGCCAGCAGGAAGCCGAGGATCAGCAGCAGCCGCCACAGCCATTCGCCGTCGGGCATCAGCAGCAGCGCGCCCAGACACACCAGTGCCAGCGCCAGCGTGCCGGCCTTGGTCGCCGCGTGCTGGCGCGACAAGGCATCCGGCAGCGTGATCACGCCCCAGGCGGCGACCACCAGCAGCAGCGCGCCGGCGACGAGCAGCAGGGCGGCGAACGCGCTCACCGGACGACCCTCCGCACGGCGTGCTCCGGGATGAGCGCTTGGGAGCGGCCCGGCGTGCTCAACGCGGCATCTCCCGGTCGCGAGGGGGCGCCGCGGCGTCGCCGCCGCGCGGCGCGCGCTCGACCAGCCGCGCCCAGCCGATGGTGGCGACGAAGCCGACCAGCGCGAGCCCGATCGCGACGTCGAGGAACACCGTGCGCCCGGTCGCCAGCGACGCCGCGATCGCCAGCGCGATGCCGGCGGCGAGGAAGATGTCGAGCGCGACGATGCGGTCGGCGTGGGTCGGCCCGCCGACGATGCGCACGATCGCCAGCGCCGCCGCCAGCAGCGCGCCGACCACCAGCAGCGTGACCGCGAAGGCCGTCATGGCCGGCTCCCGAACAAGGTCACCAGCCCGGGCTCGAACTCGCGCCGGATGCCGCGCACCATGCCTTCGGCGTCCGACGCGTCGAGCACGTGCAGCAGCAGCTCGTGACGCGCCATGTCGATGTCGATCGTCGTCGTGCCGGGCGTCAGCGAGACCATGCAGCCCAGGATCGCCGCCCCCCGCTCGTCCATCGGCGCGAACGGCACGCGCAGCAGCGCCACCGGCGGCGGCCGGCCGCCGGGCAGACCCGCGCGCAGGATCACGGCCACCGTCTGCAGGCCGGAGACGACCACCGCGCGCAGGAAGCGCAGCAGCAGCACGATCGCGGCGATCGGCTTGCGCACGTCAGCCACCTCCCATGGTGCGCGCCGCGGCCTGCGCGTAGGCCGCCAGCGGCTGCGGGTTGAGGCTGATCGCCAGCGTCACCGCCGCCAGGCCGCAGGTGGCCGCCCAGGCCGGCAGCAGCCGCGTGCGCGCCGGTAGCCGCCAGCCGGCCTCGGGGTGCGCCTTCCAGAACGCCTCCATCCAGATCTTGACCATCGAATACAGCGTCAGCACGCTGACCAGCAGCGCGACCACGGTCCAGGTCACCCGGCCCTGGGCGATCGCCTCCTGCAGGATCATCAGCTTGGCCCAGAAGCCCGACAGCGGCGGGATGCCGACCAGCGACAGCGCGGGGATCAGGAACAGCACCGCCAGCCCCGGCCGCACCCGCCACAGCCCGCCGACCTGGCGCAGGTCGTAGCTGCCGGCCAGGCGCCAGACGATGGCGGCGATCAGGAACAGGTTGGCCTTCACGACGATGTGGTGCAGCGTGTAGAAGAGGGTCGCCGCGTTGCCCGCCTCGCCACCGAGCGCGATGCCGAGCAGGATGTAGCCGATCTGGCTGACGATGTGGAAGGCCAGGATGCGCCGCATGTCCCAGTGGTAGGCGGCCCCCAGCACGCCGAACAGCATGGTCGCGGCGGCGATCCAGCCAAGGGCCTCGTACAGCACGGCCGGCGCCGGCGCGAACACGTCGCCCAGCGTGCGCAGCACGGCGTAGACACCGACCTTGGTCAGCAGCCCGGCGAACAGCGCCAGCACCGGCGCCGGCAGCGTGTGGTAGCTCGCCGGCAGCCAGGCGTAGAGCGGGAACGCGCCGGCCTTGATCAGGAAGGCCAGCAGCAGCGCCGCCAGCACCGCGGTCGCCAGCCCGGGCGCGATCTGCGGCGCCGCCTGCGCCAGCGCGCCGTAGTTCAGGTGGCCGGTCACCGCGTAGACCGCGCCGACCGCCATCAGCAGCAGCAGCGTGCCCAGCAGGTTGAGCGCCATGTACTTGAAGCTGGCGTCGAGCTGGTCGACGCGGCCGCCGATCGCGAACAGGCCGATCGCGCAGATCAGCATGACCTCGAACCAGACGTAGAGGTTGAACAGGTCGGCGGTCGCGAACGACCCGCCGACGCCGGCCAGCACGCCGTGCACCAGCGGCAGCAACAGCGGGTGGCGCGGGCCGGGGTCGGCGTCGCTGGCCAGGAACAGCAGCGACGCCGCGCCCATCAGCGCGGTGATCAGCACCAGCGCCGCGCCGGTGCGGTCGAGCCGGAACTCGATGCCGAACGGCGCCGCCCAGCCGCCGAACGCGGCCTGCGCCGGGCGGTCGTCGCCGGCCAGCGCGACGAGCGCGATCGCGCAGGCCAGGAAGGCGAGCACGCCGGCGCCGCTCAGCGCCTGCTGCAGCGCCGGCCGGCGGCTCGCGAGGGTGGCCAGCAGCGCGGTACCGAGCGGCACCAGCACCGGGGTGATCACGAGCGCGGTCACCGGGCGGCCTCCGAGTCCGGGCGTGGCGGCCAGGCCGGGTCGCAGCCGGACAGCGGGCGCGGCGGCTTGACCGGGTCGTCCTCCGGCGGCTCGGCGCTGCGCATCGCCAGCGCGTCGTCGGTGCGCGCGTCGCGGATCAGGCGCAGCACGAGCACGAAGGAGAAGCACACCAGCGCGAAGCCGATCACGATCGCCGTCAGCACCAGCGCCTGCGGCAGCGGGTTGCCGGCCTCGCCGAGCGCGGCCTCGCCCAGCGGCACCACCGCCGGCAGCGGCGAGCCGAGGCGGCCGGCGGCGAACAGCACCAGGTTGGCCGCCGCGCCGAGCACCGCCAGCCCGAGCACGATGCGGAAGGCGTCGCGCGACAGCGCGAGGTAGACGCCGGCGGCCACCGTGACCCAGACCGTGAGGGCGACGATCCAGCTCATCGCTCCGTGCCCCCGGTTCCCGCGGCCCGTTCGCGCTGGTCGCCCTCGTCGATCGCCAGCAGCGCCAGCGCGTAACCCGCCAGCGCGCCCCACACGCACAGGTAGACGCCGATGTCGAACAGCAGCACGGTCGAGACCTTGACCCCCGCCAGCTCGCCCCACCAGTGGGTCAGGAAGGCCTCGCCGCCGAGCAGGGCCGGCAGCCCCGCGAGCGCACCCAGCAGCACCCCGGTGGCGGCCAGCGTCACCGGGTCGCGCAGCGGCATGCGCCGCGTCGCGGCGACGCTGCCGAAGGCCACCGCCCAAAGAATGCTCGCGCTGACCGCGATCAGCCCGCCGATGAAGCCGCCGCCGGGCTCGTTGTGGCCGCGCAGCAGGACCCAGATCGAGGCGGCCAGGATCAGCCAGTACAGCGGCGCGGCGACCGCCTCCAGGATCACGATGCGGCGCTGCATCATCGGCCGCCCCCGGGCTCACCGCCGCGTTCGCGCAGCGCCTGCAGCAGCGGCAGCGCGGCCAGCAGCGACAGCATCACGACCGTGATTTCGCCCAGCGTGTCCAGGGCGCGGAAGTCGACCAGGATGACGTTGACGACGTTGCGCCCGTAGGCCTCCGGCACGCTGGCGGCGCCGAAGAAGTCCGACAGCGCCGGGTCGAAGGCGCCGGCGGTGGCCACCAGCAGCAGCACGGTGACGACGGTCGCGAAGGCCGCCGCCACCAGCGCCGCGCCCGGCCGCAGCAGCGGCTCGGCCACCGAGCGCGCCAGCCCGAGCCGCTTGAGCTTCAGCAGCACCGCGGCGACGACGATCACGAACACGGTCTCGACCGTGAACTGGGTGTAGGCGACGTCCGGCGCCCCGGTGTAGAGGAAGAACACCGCGCTGCCGTAGCCGACCAGCCCGGTCGCCAGCAGCAGCGTCAGCCGGTCGCGCAGCACGCTGGCGCAGACCGCGCCGACCACGATCACCACGCAGGCGCCGACGACGCCGGCCGACGGCGTGTCCCAGCTCGGCCATCCGAGGTCGGCGCGGCCGACCGCGAACGCCGCGAACATGGCCAGCGCGCAGCTGCCGGCGGCGAGTGCGACGTAGGCCGGCAGGCGCCCGGTCTGCAATGCGCGCGTGCCGGCCGCGGCCACGCGCGGGATGCCGGCCAGCAGCCGCTCGTACTGGCTTGCCGCCCCGCGCGGGCCGACGCGCCGCGCGGTGGCCTCGAAGGCGCGGTGCAGCGGATCCCAGTAGAGGTAGATCAGCACCCCGAAGGCGAAGGTGACGAGCAGCGACGACAGCGCCGGCCCGATGGTCAGCGTCAGGCTGACGACCGCGGCCTCGGCCTCGGGCGACATCGCCAGCGCCACGGCGCCGATCAGGTCCTCGGCGAAGAACGGGAACAGGCCGAGCATGATGCCGGTGGAGGCCAGCAGCAGCGGCGGGGCGATCAGCGCCGGGCCGCATTCATGCGCCTCGCATTGCTCGTTCTCGCCGGGGTGGCGCCAGAACACGCGGATCGCGGCGACCCCGGCGACCGCGACCGCGATCGCGCCGAAGATCGTGTTGGCGGCGCTGGCGAAGGCGAACACGTTGCCGGCCGCCTTGGCCTCGACGATCGCGTCCTTGACGATGTAGCCGAAGGACAGCGGCATGCCGGCCATCGACGCGCCGGCCAGCAGTGCCACGCCGGCCGTCCAGGGCATCGCGTGGCGCAGGTTGCCGAGCTTGTCGATCACGCGCGTGCCGGTGCCGTGGTCGACGTTGCCGGCGACGAAGAACAGCGGCGCCTTGTACAGCGCGTGCGCCAGCAGCAGCGCGCCGACGGCGACCGAGGCGCCATCGCCGCGCAGCCCGACCAGCATCACGAGCGTGCCGAGCGTGGCGACCGTGGACCAGGCCAGGATGCGCTTCAGGTCGCGCTCGCGCAGCGCCAGCGCCATGCCCCAGGCGGCAGTGACCGAGCCGGCGATCTTGAGCGTCCACTCCCACATCGTCCATTCGCCGAAGCCCGGGTCCAGCCGCGCCAGCAGGTAGACGCCGAGCTTGACCATGGTCGCCGAGTGCAGGTAGGCCGACACCGGCGTCGGCGCCGCCATCGCGTTGGGCAGCCAGAAATGGAACGGGAACTGCGCGCTCTTGGTGAAGGCGCCGACCAGGATCAGCGCCAGCGCCGTCGTCAGCGCCGGGGTCTGCTCGGTGGCCGGCAGCGCGGCGACGATCTCGCGGATCGACCAGGTCCCCATCGCCTGCCCGAGCACGATGAAGCCGGCGAGCAGAAACAGGCCGCCGCTACCGGTCACCATCAGCGCCTGCTGCGCCGACTTGCGGCTGTCCAGCTTCTCGTGGTCGAAGCCGACCAGCAGGAAGGACAGCAGGCTGGTGGCCTCCCAGAACAGGAACAGCACGATCAGGTGGTCGGCCGTGACGCAGCCGATCATCGCCACCATGAACATCGACAGCAGCAGGTACAGCCGGGCCTGCGCCGGGTGGCCGGCGAGGTAGCCGCCGGCGTAGACGAACACCGCGGTGCCGACGCCGGTGATCATCAGCAGCATCAGCGCCGCCAGACCGTCGACGTGCAGCGCGAACGCGATGCCGAGCGCCGGGATCCAGTCGCCTCGCCAGGCCAGCGGCAGGTCGTGGCTCGCCAGCAGCCACAGCAGCAGCGCCAGCGCGAGCGCCGGCAACGCGACGAAGGCCGCGCGCGCCGGCACGCTCATCGCGGTGCCCGCGAGTGTCGGCGCTGCGGTGCCCGCCATCGTTTCAGTGCCTGACGCGGAACATCGCGACGATCAGCGTGACGATCGTCAGCGGGATCACGAAGCCCATCATCGCGTTCGAGAACGCCGGCAGCGCCGCGTGGTGCTGCGCGCTCATCACCAGGTACGCGGTGTAGGCGGCGTAGTACAGCACGAACAGCCCACCTTCCCAGCGCGCGATCTCGCGCCCGGTCAGGAACACCGGCAGGCAGGCGACGAGCGCGGCGAGCATCACCCACAGGTCGAAGTGCAGCACCGCCGCCGGCACCGCCAGCCCGCCGCCGGTGCCGGCGGCGGCCAGCCCGGCGAGCCCGACGACGCCGAAGATGTTGAACACGCAGCTGCCGACGACGTTGCCGACCGCGATGTCGCGCTCGCCCTTGACCGCGGCCATCACCGAGGCCGCGACCTCGGGCAGCGAGGTGCCGGCGGCGACGATCGTCAGGCCGATGACGACGTCGCTGACGCCGAGCGCGCGCGCGAACGACACCGCCGCCGTCACCAGCGCGTGCGAGCCGGCCACCAGCAGCACCAGCCCGACGAGCACCAGCAGCACCTGCACCGACGGCCGGCGGTCCCAGCCGCCGGTGGCCGGCTGCAGTTCGGCGTCGTAGCCGCCGGCCGCGGTCTCGGCGCGCGACTGGCGGATCAGGAACACGGTGTAGCCGACCAGCAGCAGGAACAGCAGCGCGCTGTCGAACAGCACGATGCGCCCGTCGTAGGCGAGCACGATCAGCAGCACGGCGCCGCCGATCATGATCGGCGCCTCCTGCCGGATCACCTGCACGTGCACCGCCAGCGGCGTGATCAGCGCCGCCAGCCCGAGGATGAACAGCACGTTGAACGTGTTGCTGCCCACCGCGTTGCCCAGCGCCAGGTCGGTCGTGCCGGCGAGCACGGCGCCGGTGGACACCGCCATCTCGGGCGCGCTGGTGCCGAACGCGACGATCGTCAGCCCGACGACGAGCGGCGAGATGCCCAGCGCCAGCGCCAGCTTCGACGCGCCGCGCACCAGCAGCTCGGCGCCGGCCACCAGCGCGACCAGCCCGGCGGCGAACAGCAGTGCATCGATCAACCCGACCTCCCCGACCCCCGGACCGAGCCCGCTTGGTCCCGCAGCAGCGCGCGCAGTTCCGCGATCTCGCCGCGCAGCGCGCGCACTTCGCCGTGCAGGTCGGCCTCGATGTGCTCGCGCGCCTGGTCCACCGCGGCAATCGTCTGCGCCTTGTCGGCCTCGGCGAAACTCTGCATCGCGCTGACGATGATGCCGATGAACAGGTTGAGCATCGTGAACGTCGCGATCAGGATGAACGGGATGAAGAAGCCCCACGCGTACGGGTAGACGTCCATCACCGGGCGCACGATGCCCATCGACCAGCTCTCGAGCGTCATCACCTGGAACAACGTGTACAGCGACCTCCCCAGCGTGCCGAACCAGTCGGGGAACGAAGCGCCGAACAGGTTCGTCGTGATCACGGCGAACACATAGAACACCAGCGCCAGCACCGCGGCGATCGACGACAGGCCCGGAATCGCCGCCAGCAGCCCGCCGACGACGCGGCGCATCGACGGCACGATCGTCAGGATGCGCAGCACGCGCAGCACGCGCAGCGCGCGCAGCACCGCGAACTGGCCGGTGGCGGGCACCAGCGCGATCGCGACGACGGTGAAGTCGAACACGCTCCACGGGTCGCGGAAGAAGGCGCCGCGGTGCACGTACAGCCGCAGCGCGATCTCTGCAACGAACACCGCCAGGATCGTGCGGTCGAGCGCCGCCAGCAGCGGCCCGTACGCGGCGACCAGCGACGCCGACGTCTCCATGCCGAGGACCACGGCGTTGACGATGATCAGCGCCAGGACGCCGTGCTGCACCGCGGCACGGTCGAGCCAGGCGCCCAGGCGCTGGCGCCATGGCGGGGTGGCGGTCGGGGCGGGGTTGACGCGGGTGTTCACGCGGGCAGCAGGGTCGAACAGGGGCGCACGATTGTGCCCAAGCGACGGCGCGGCGCAGCGCCGCTGCGGCGTTGCCCGGATGGACGCCGGCGGTACCCGGCTTAGAGTAAGGGCTTCGTCAGCCGTGGCGGCGACAGTCCCCCGCGAGGCGCCGCCGCCGCGGCATGGCTTTGGCAACCCAGGAGACATCGATGAGCGACAACGCCGAACCCAAGCTCTACGAACCACCTGCGGCGCTGGTGCGGGCCGCGCACGTCAGCGGCATGGACGCCTACCGCGAACTGGTGCGCCAGGCCGAGGCCGACTACGCCGGCTTCTGGGCCGCGCGCGCGCGCGAGCTGGTCAGCTGGAAGACGCCGTTCACCCGCGTGCTCGACGACAGCGACCGGCCGTTCTTCAAGTGGTTCGCCGACGGCACGCTCAACGTGTCGTACAACTGCCTCGACCGCAACGTCGAGCGCGGGCTGGGCGACAAGACGGCGATCGTGTTCGAGGCCGATGGCGGCGAGGTCAAGAAGGTCAGCTACCGCGAGCTGCTGGTGCTGGTCAGCCGCTTCGCCAACGCGCTGAAGTCGCGCGGCGTCAAGAAGGGCGACCGCGTCGTGATCTACCTGCCGATGTCGGTCGAAGGCGTGGTCGCGATGCAGGCCTGTGCGCGCATCGGCGCGACGCACTCGGTGGTGTTCGGCGGCTTCTCGGCGCAGGCGCTGCGCGACCGCATCCAGGACGCCGGCGCCGTGATGGTGATCACCGCCGACGAGCAGAAGCGCGGCGGCAAGGCGCTCGCGCTCAAGGCCATCGTCGACGAGGCGCTGGGCATGGGCGGCTGCGACACGATCCGCGACGTGATCGTCTACCGGCGCACCGGCGGCAACGTCGCGTGGACCGAGGGTCGCGACCTGTGGCTGCACGACCTGCTCGCCGCCGCGAGCGACCAGTGCGAGCCCGAGTGGGTCGGCGCCGAGCACCCGCTGTTCCTGCTGTACACCAGCGGCTCGACCGGCAAGCCCAAGGGCGTGCAGCACAGCACCGGCGGCTACCTGCTGCACGCGGCGCTGACGACGAAGTGGACCTTCGACCTCAAGC
>JRYF01008474.1_pt1 | contig 10022 bp, 8 predicted proteins | sample 235331 | NCBI WGS metagenome assembly JRYF01 (sample SAMN03074217, study PRJNA261475) | activated sludge metagenome | biome: Wastewater Treatment Plant; feature: Wastewater; material: Activated sludge; isolation source: activated biomass of a wastewater treatment plant treating hydrocarbon... ... | reverse complement strand
GCCAATCCTCGGATAGATAGGCGAAGAGCCGCAGCGGCGCCGGCAGGGCATCGATATCGAGCCGGGCTCGCAAGGCGCCCTCGTAGCGCTCGTCCGACGCCAGCAGGCTCTGGTCGAGCAAAGGAAAATCCTTAATGCGGCCCATGGCTTGCAACGCGATGATACGGCTGGGATAGCCCCTGCGCTCGCCGCTGTTGAGGTTAGTCACCAAGTACTGCCGGCTCAGCGCGTGATATTCCAGACGCCAACGTTGCGCCAAGGCATAGACCGTTTCATCCCACAGCCAAGGGCGGCGCCGGCGGACTTCCATCTCCACCTGGACGGTAAGCGGTACGCCGTTTTGTAGGGCATCCAGCGCCGCGCGGCTGAAATGGTACTCGAGCCGGGCGTTCAATCGGTAGACTCCACCTTCCAGTTGGGTAGCGGCGCTAATGACCTCAAAACCGGCGGCCCGGACGCCGACGGCNNGCGAACCCAGTTCGACTTCAGATTCAAGACGGCGGCCGACACGGCTCCTCTCCCAGAACCGTGGTTCGCTTGATCAGTACGGCATAGTAAAACCCGTCCATGCCGGCCTCGCCGGGCAAAATCTGGCGACCGTGCGGCAGGGCGCGACCCCAGCCGGCCGCGATCGGCGTTTCCCAAGCATCGGGATGGGTGGCGAGAAAGGCGGCCATGACGTCCTCGTTTTCCCGCCGCAGCACCGAACAGGTCGCATACACCAGGCGCCCGTCCGGTCGCAACAGCGGCCAAAGGCTGCTCAGCATGGCTTGCTGCGATTCGGCCAGCGCGTTGATATCTTGTTCCCGGCGCAACAGCTTGATATCCGGATGACGGCGGATTACTCCGGTCGCCGAGCAGGGGGCATCCACCAGAATCCGGTCGTAGAGGATGCCGTCCCACCATTCCGTGGGCCGCTCGGCGTTGCCGACCACCAGACGGGCGCTCGCTCGCAATCGGACCAGCGTTTCCCGCACCCGCTCCAGACGGGTGGCGTCCCAGTCGAGGGCGGTTAAATCCAGGTTTGGCGAGCATTCCAGCAAATGGCCGGTCTTGCCGCCAGGCGCGGCGCAAGCGTCCAGCACCCGCAATCCGGGTCGGAGATCGAGCAACGGCGCCGCCCATTGCGCGGCGGCGTCCTGCACCGAAATCCAGCCCTCGGTGAAACCCGGCAGCAAAGTCGGTTCGACTGGCTCGGCCAGGGTCAGGGCCGTCGGCGCCGCCGCCGGTTCGGCGGTCCAGCCGGCTTCCGCCAGCCGCGACCGGTAATCTTCCCGGCTGACGCGACGCGAATTGACCCGTAGGGTCATTGGGGGGCGGGCGTTGTTGGCGGCGATGATGGCCGACCAGTCGTCCGGCCAGTCCCGTTGGAGCGCGTCCAGCAACCAGCGCGGATGGGCGGTTCGGGCTTCCCGATCCGTTTCCAACGCGGCTAACAATTCCGCCCGTCGGCGCAAAAACGCGCGCAGCACGGCATTGACCAGTCCCGCCGCCCAAGACTTGCGCAAATGTCGGGCGGCCGTGACGGTTTCGGCGACCGCGGCGTGTTCGGGGATGCGGAGATAGTGGAGTTGATAGAGGCCGGTTAACAATAATGCCCGCACCGCCGGCTCGTTCGAGTCGAGCGGCCGTTCCAACAACCGGTCGAGCAGCGCTTGCAGCATCGGCTGCCAGCGGCATATACCGTAACCCAATTCCTGGAGCAAACCTCGGTCGCGCGGGTCGACCTGCTCCAGAGCCGGTGGCAAGACCCGCGCCAGCGACTGACCTTGGCCCAACACTTGCCCCAACAAACGAGCCGCGACGGCACGGACGTTCATATCGCCCCTAGCCGCCGACCAGCAAGCCGGCGGGCGTTCAGAAACGCCGCGACGGGCATCGGCCGCCCGCCCGGCAACTGGACCTCGATCAAGCGCAAGAGGCCGGAACCGGTGGCGACCATGAGGCCGTCGGCCGTTTCCCGCAATACCGTGCCGGGCGCCGCCGCGCTGGATTCCGCCTCGGCGCGCGCGCGCCAAACGCGCAGCGTCTGGTCATCCATCTGGGTCTGGGCGACCGGATAAGGATTGAACGCCAGCACTTGACGTTCCAGATCCAATGCGGGTCGGGTCCAATCCATCTCGGCCTCGGCCTTGTCCAGTTTGGCCGCGTAAGTGGCGCGGAACTCGTCCTGCGGTTCCGGAACCAGCCGCTCCGCTAGCAGATCCGGCAGCACCGCCCGTAACGTTTCCGCCCCCAGAGTGGCCAGTCGGTCGTGCAATTCGCCGCCGGTCATCCCGCGTGGGATCGGGCAGGTCGCGCGGGCGAATACGGGGCCGGTATCCAGGCCGGCTTCCATGCGCATGATGCAGACCCCAGTTTCAACGTCGCCGGCCAGCAACGCCCGCTGGATCGGGGCCGCGCCGCGCCAGCGCGGCAACAACGAGGCATGAATGTTGACGCAGCCCAGTCGGGGGATGGCGAGTACCGCCGGCGGCAAAATCAATCCATAGGCAGCCACCACCAGTAGATCCGGCGCCAGCGCCGCCAGTTCGGCTTGAATGGCGGGATCGCGCAGCGTGGCGGGCTGATGGATTGGAAGACCGGCGGTCAACGCACAGGTCTTCACCGGACTGAATCGCACCCGGCGGCCACGGCCGGCCGGTCGGTCCGGTTGGGTATAGACAGCGGCAAGCAGGTATCCCGCGCCCAACAAGGCTTGCAGGCTGGGCACGGCGAATTCAGGGGTACCGGCGAAAACCAGACGCGGGACGGCGGTCACCATGCGCTTTCGAGTTTGGCGGGCACGGCCATGCTCAGACGGCGCGCGCTTCGTGGCGGGACTGCTTTTCCAGCTTGCGGCGAATCCGGTCGCGCTTGAGCATCGACAGGTAATCGACGAACAGTTTGCCGTCCAGATGATCGATTTCGTGTTGGATACACACCGCCAGCAGCCCGCTGGCATCGAGTTCGAAGGGCTCGCCATCGCGATCCAGCGCGCTGATCCGCACCCGCTCGGCGCGTCGGACTGTGTCGTAGAAGCCCGGCACCGACAAACACCCTTCATCGGTTTCGGTCTCGCCCGTTCGTTCTAGCACCATCGGATTGATAAACACCAGGGGCTGGTTCTTTTCTTCGGACACATCCATCACCACGACACGTTTCTGGACGTTGACCTGGGTTGCGGCCAGTCCGATGCCCGGCGCCGCGTACATGGTCTCCAACATGTCGTCCACCAAGGCGCGCACGCTCTCGTCGACGGTTTCCACCGGCAATGCCCGCTTGCGTAGGCGGGGATCGGGAAAGTGCAGTATGTTTAGTCGTGCCATGGCCGCTCCGTAAAACACTCCGTTCGATCGTTACAATAATCTAAATCTTCGCCACAACCCAGGCTTCGCCGTTGGAAATCATACGAGAAACCCCAGCGAGGGGGCTATACTTTGCGCGATGGGGGTGATTCGCTACACTCCCGCCTATTCTCCCGGAGGATGAGCAAGGACCATGAACATCACGCGTTCCTCAAGGCCCCCCAGGGCCGTCGCCTTGTTGCTGATACTGGCGATGCTGCTCGGAGCATGCGCCCAAACCCCTTCCCAGCCCGAATCCAAACCGACCACCGGCGAGCCGCCCCGACTGTCGGGATCGACGGCGACCGATCCCGGCGCCGCCCCGACCCCGATCGCGTTGAATCCCAATCTACCGCAGACTTATACCGTGGCCCCAGGCGATACGCTGTGGTTGATCGCCCAGCGCTACCTCCAGAATCCCTGGCAGTGGCGGGAAATCTGGCGGCAGAATCCGCAAATTCGCAATCCCCACCGGATTTACCCCGGCGATGTGCTCCGGTTTAGCTACGATGCTACTGGTCAACCCCATTTGGAAGTCGCCGAACGCGAAGAGGTTCCACTCCTGAGACTGTCGCCGGAAATCCGGGTCGAGGAATTGACCCGCCCCATTCCGCCGGTGCCGCGCAACGCGGTCGAATCGTTTCTGACCCGCGCCCTAGTCCTCGACGACTCCCACTGGAAGGCCATGCCCTATATCGTGGCTGACGAAGAGGATCGAATTCTCATTGCTGACCGGGATCGGGTTTACGCCCGTGGCGCTCTTTTCGACCAACCGCGCTATCAGGTGTTCCGCCCCAGCGAAGCGCTGCGCGAGCCGGGCTCGGGTCGCTATCTGGGAACCGCCGGCCTCTACATCGGCGAAGCCGTTCTGGAAAAAGACGGTGATCCGGCGACGTTCAGGCTGGTCAACACGGTTTCTCCGGTCCAACCCGGCGACCGGTTGTTTGAATTCGAGGTGGAGCGCGAACTCTACAGCTTCGAGCCGCATCCGGTTCCCCCCGATACCGACGGCTTCATCATCGCCCAACTCGACACCGACGTGACCCAGATCACCCAGTACAGCAGCGTCATCCTGAATCTGGGCGCCCAGGAAGGGCTCGAACCCGGTCACGTACTCGCCGTCCACGGCGAAGGTCGGACCGTCCGTGACCCGGTATCCGGATCACGCGTGCAATTACCCGGCGAGCGGTCCGGTCTGGTCATGGTGTACAAGGTTCACGACCTAGTCAGTTACGCGCTGGTGATGCAGGCCGAACGGTCGATCCGCTTGCAGGATCGGGTGACCACGCCCTGAACCCGGACTTTTCCACGCCTCCGGTCGAGGAGTCGGCCGGATTACTGGCGCTATTGCGTGCGCCGGGTATCGGTCCGGCCCGCTTCGCCCGGTTGCTGGAGCACTTTGGCTCGGCGGCGGCGGTTTTCGCCGCCGACCGCGCCGAACTGGATCGGCTGGAGTTGCCCACGACAGCGCTGGATTACCTGCGCCACCCCGACTGGCGGTCGGTGGAACGGGATCTGGCTTGGCTGGAACAGCCCGGCAATTACCTGCTACGTCTGGATGAGGCCCGCTATCCACCCTTGTTGCGCCAAATCCCTTATCCGCCGCCCCTGCTGTTCGTCCACGGGGACCCGGACTGCCTGCGGCGGCCCCAACTGGCCATCGTCGGTACCCGCAATCCCACCCCCCTCGGCCGGGAAACCGCCCAACGCTTCGCCGCGCACTTGGCCGACGCCGGACTGGCCATCACCAGCGGCCTGGCCTTGGGCATCGACGCCGCCGCTCACCAGGGCGCGTTGGCCAGCACCGACGGCCGTACCGTCGCGGTGATGGGTACCAGCCTGGACCGGGTCTACCCCGCCAAGCATCGGGATTTGGCGCACGCCATTGCCGAGCGTGGCGCGCTGGTATCGGAACTGCCCATCGGCACCGCGGCGCTGGCCGAAAATTTCCCGAGGCGCAACCGGTTGATCAGCGGGCTGGGGTTGGGGGTGTTGGTGGTGGAAGCCGCGACCCGTAGCGGCTCGCTGATCACCGCCCGCCTGGCCGCCGAGCAGGGGCGGGAAGTGTTCGCGATTCCCGGCTCGATCCACAACCCCCTGGCCAAAGGTTGCCACGCCCTGATCCGCCAAGGCGCTAAACTGGTGGAAACAGCCGCCGATATCTTGGAAGAACTGGGCGCGCTCGCCGCGGTCGGCGCTGGTGAAATCGAGTCGCTGGCCACGCCGTCCGCCGCCGTGGAGCTGGATGCCGAGTACCAACAATTGCTGGCGGCCATGCACGACGAGCCGGCGGGAGTCGATCTGCTGGTGGAACGTTGTGGATTGACGGCGGAAGTGGTTTCCTCCATGCTCCTGATCCTGGAACTGGAAGGTTACGTGGCGGCGGTCCCCGGTGGTTTGTACTGTCGCCTCAAATCCTGAACGTCGGTCGTCGCCCTCGTCGCGCGGCAGTCACATGCACGTGCCGAATCCCGGCCCGCGCCCTTGCTGGATAACGAGAGCTTTGTACTTATTTAGGAAGACTCAAGAAGAGTTCCGGTTGATGAAAGAAAACATGCTGGACGTGCTGATGTATCTGTTTCAGAACTACATGGACGACGATGTGGATACCGATCCCGACCGCGAATCCATTCAAACGGAACTGCTGGCCGCCGGCTTTCCCTCCCGGGAAGTCCAGCAAGCCTTTGAATGGCTCGACAGTCTGGTCGATCGCCAGGACGCCCCGCTGCGGGTCAATCCCGGTTCCTGCCGCATCTACGTGGAACCGGAACTGGCCAAGCTGGATGTGGAATGCCGGGGATTTCTGCTGTTTCTGGAGCAGAGCGGCATTCTGATTTCGGAAACCCGCGAGCTGGTTATCGATCGGGTCATGGCCCTGGAAACCGACGATATCGGCCTGCATCAACTCAAATGGATCATTCTGATGGTGCTGTTCAACCAACCCGGTCAGGAAGAAGCTTGCGCCTGGCTTGAAGACCTGGTGTTCGACGAGATGCCGGGCCATTTTCACTGAAAGCGCGCTCCTCATTTCAGACTTGAATTCCCGCCGCGCTGGCGGGTCTTAGCGGGTAGCGTCCCCTTGTCCCGGTTTTCCGTCCCTATCCTGACGTGCCCCTCTGTTCCAGACACTCGCGGACGATCATGAGCAAGAACCTGGTCATCGTGGAATCGCCGGCCAAGGCGAAGACCATCAAGAAATATCTCGGCAAGGACTTCGAGGTCCTGGCGTCCTACGGCCACGTGCGGGATTTGGTGCCCAAGGAAGGCGCGGTCGATCCGGAACACGACTTCGCCATGAAATATCAGGTCATCGAGAAGAACGAGCGTCACGTCGAGACCATCGCCAAGGCCGTCGCCAAAGCCGAAGCCCTGTATCTGGCCACCGACCCGGATCGCGAGGGCGAGGCCATTTCCTGGCACCTGCACGAAATTCTCCGCCAGCGCGAACTACTGGAGGACAAGCCGGTGCGGCGGGTGGTGTTTCACGAAGTCACCCAACGGGCGATCGGCGACGCCATCGCCCATCCGCGGGCGCTGTCGCTGGATCTGGTCAACGCCCAACAAGCCCGGCGAGCGCTGGACTATCTGGTCGGTTTCAATCTGTCGCCGCTGCTGTGGAAAAAAATCCGGCCGGGGCTGTCCGCCGGCCGGGTCCAGTCGCCCGCATTGCGGATGATCGTCGAACGCGAGGAAGAGATCGAGCGCTTTCAGGCCCGGGAATACTGGACGCTGGAAGCCGACGCCGCCAAGACCGGTCAACCGTTCGCGGCCCGGCTGGTTGAGTACGAGGGCGAGCGGCTCACTCAATTCAGCGTCATCCACGGCGAGCAAGCGCGCGCGATGGAGCAGACGCTGCTGGATGCCGCGCGCACCCCACTCACCGAATCCGGCCGTACCGCCGATCCCAACCTCAAGGGCCGGCTGCGAGTGGCCCGGGTCGAGCGCAAGCAGCGCAAGCGCAATCCCGCGGCGCCCTTCACCACTTCGACCCTGCAACAGGAAGCCTCGCGCAAGCTCGGGTTCTCCGCCCAGCGCACCATGCGGGTCGCCCAGCAGTTGTACGAGGGAATCGACATCGGTCAGGGCGCGGTCGGCTTGATCACTTATATGCGCACCGATTCGGTCAATCTGGCGCAGGACGCCCTCCAGGAGATCCGCGTGCTGATCGCCCAGCGCTATGGCCAGCATAACCTGCCGGCCAGTCCGCGGCTGTTCAAGACCAAGGCCAAGAATGCCCAGGAAGCCCACGAGGCGATCCGCCCGACCGTGGTCGCGGTGCTCCCGGATGCGATCCGCGCCGCGCTCACCACCGATCAATATGCCCTGTACGATCTGATCTGGAAACGCACCGTCGCCTGTCAGATGATTCCCGCCACCCTGGACACAGTCGCGGTGGATCTGAGTTGCGGTCCCGGTAACGGCTTCCGCGCCACCGGCTCGACGATTGCCGATCCCGGCTTCATGGCGGTGTATCGGGAAGACGTCGACGAACCGACCGACGAGGACGAAAGCCGGGTATTGCCGCCGTTGCGGGAAGGCGAATGGGTGGATTTGCTGGCGCTGCGGCCGGAACAGCACTTCACCGAACCGCCACCGCGTTATTCCGAGGCCAGTCTGGTCAAGACCTTGGAGGAGTACGGCATCGGCCGACCCTCGACCTACGCGTCGATCATTTCGACCTTGCTGGCCCGCGAGTACGCGGTGCTGGACAACCGGCGCTTCAAGCCCACCGACATCGGCCGCATCGTCAACCGGTTCCTGACCCAGCACTTCACGCAATATGTGGATTACGAGTTTACCGCTCGTCTGGAGGACGAACTGGATGCGGTATCGCGCGGCGAGGAAGACTGGGTGCCGCTGATCCGGAACTTCTGGGACCCATTTAAGCAACAGGTCGAGGACAAGGAAGAAAGCGTCTCGCGCCAGGAGGCGGTCCAGAGCCGCGAACTGGGACAAGACCCCCAATCCGGCAAGCCCGTCTCGGTACGGATGGGCCGGTTCGGAGCATTCGCGCAAATCGGGGCCAAGGATGATCCCGAGAAACCGCGTTTCGCCAGCCTGCGACCGGAGCAGCGCCTGGATACCATTACCTTGGAAGAGGCGCTGGCGTTATTCCAACTCCCGCGCGATTTGGGGACGACCGACGACGACGAGCCGATTCAGGCCAACATCGGCCGGTTTGGTCCTTACGTGCGTTACGGCAAGCATTACGTCTCCTTGAAGCAGGAAGATCCCTACACGGTCACCCGGGAGCGGGCGCTGGAGTTGATCGCCGCACACCGGGAGGCGGTAGCTAACCGGATTTTACGAGAATTTCCGGATTCACCTGTCCAGATTTTGAACGGACGGTTCGGTCCCTATATCACTGATGGCAAAAAAAACGTCCGAGTACCAAAGAATCGCGAGCCAACCAGCCTGAGCCTGGCCGAGTGCCAGACGCTGCTACGCGATGCACCCGAAAAAAAGCCGGCCAAAACCGCTAAAACCGCTAAAACCGCTAAAACCGCCACGCGTCGCCGGGCCGCCAAGTCGGCCTAACCCTGGATCGCGGATGATGAACGAGCTACGAGTGCGGGCCGTCGCTCGCGTGGTTCGGACAGGTGGCCTGATCGCCTACCCGACCGAGGCGGTTTATGGGTTGGGCTGCGATCCCCGCAACGAGCGGGCGGTGCGGCGGTTGCTGGCGCTCAAGCGCCGTTCGCCGCGCAAGGGCTTGATCCTGATTGCGGCGGATTTCACCCAACTGGCGCCGTATCTACAATCGCTGACCGCGGCTGATCAGATCCAACTCGATGCTACTTGGCCTGGACCGTATACCTGGCTGATCCCCGCCCGACCCGAAGTCCCGCGCTGGCTGCGGGGCCAGTTCGATACGCTGGCGGTGCGGGTAACCGCTCATCCTCTGGTGGCGGCGCTCTGCCGGGCCTGCGGGCATCCGCTGGTCTCCACCAGCGCCAATTTCAGCGGCCGGCCGCCGGCCCGCACGGCGCTGGCGGTGCGCCGACAACTGGGTGAGAAAATCGACGCGCTGCTGCCCGGCCCGACCGGCGGCGCGGCGCGGCCCACCGAAATCCGGGATTTGCGAACCGGGCGATTGATGCGCGGCGGTTGAGTAGGCTCCACACCCCAGGCCAACCGGTCGATCCCGCGGCGCCCGCGAAAAAGTCGTTCCGGGTTGAAGCACGGAGCCCCTGATGATAATAAAGATGAATTTGGCTTTCGATCCAATCCCATGACTCAAGATGCCCCCGAAGTTCGCCGCGCGCGCGGTGTTTACCTGCTGCCCAATCTGTTCACCACCGCCGCGCTGTTCTGTGGCTTCTACGCCATCATCGCCGCATTGCATGGCCGTTTCGAACCCGCCGCCATCGCGGTGTTTGTCGCCATGGTGCTGGATGGCCTGGACGGCCGGGTCGCGCGATTGACTCACACCGAGAGCGAATTCGGTGCTCAGTACGACAGCATGGCGGATCTGGTGTCGTTTGGTCTGGCGCCAGCCCTGATCATGTACGAATGGGCGCTGGGCGCGATGGCGGACATGGGACCGTTCCTGTCCAAGCTCGGCTGGCTGGCGGTCTTTTTCTACACGGTGATGGCGGCGTTGCGGCTGGCCCGCTTCAACGTGCAGGTCGGCAGCACCGACAAGCGCTATTTCATCGGCCTGCCCCGCCCCTCGGCCGCCGCCATCGTGGCCGG
>JRYF01005056.1_pt1 | contig 10030 bp, 10 predicted proteins | sample 235331 | NCBI WGS metagenome assembly JRYF01 (sample SAMN03074217, study PRJNA261475) | activated sludge metagenome | biome: Wastewater Treatment Plant; feature: Wastewater; material: Activated sludge; isolation source: activated biomass of a wastewater treatment plant treating hydrocarbon... ... | reverse complement strand
ACCTCGGATACGGGGCGCGTCGCCGACCTGTTGACCTGGGGTGTGGTGGACACGACCTGGGCTGTAATGAACATCATCACCTCCGTCACGTTCATGGCAATCATCAACTGGAAACTGGCGTTGATCGTGTTCACAGTCATTCCGATCATGCTCTACATCGCGGTGCAGTTCCGCAAGAAGATTTTGGTCGAATACCGCGTATCGAGGCGCACGAACTCGAAGATCACCGGCGCCTTCAACGAAAACTTCCAGGGTGTGCGCGTCGTCAAGGCTTTGCTGCGCGAGGACGAGAACACCAAAGAGTTCCAGGGGCTCACGACACAAATGTATAAGGCATCCTATCGTGCGGCGTGGCTCTCAGCGCTCTTCCTGCCCACTGTGCAGATCATCGCCGCGCTGGCGCTGGGCGTCATCGTCGGCTACGGCGGTACGCAGATCCAGGTTGGACTGATGACCATCGGCGGCATCCAGGCTTTCGTCTCCTACCTGACCTTCATGATGTGGCCCATCCAGGACCTGGCGCGCGTCTATGCCGAAATGCAGCACTCCATCGCGTCGGCGGAGAGAATCTTCAGACTGGCAGACACCCCGGCCGAGGTCCACGACAGAGACGATGCCATCGAAGCGGCGACCCTGATGGGTGAGATCGAATTCGACCACGTGGACTTCTTCTACGAAGACCGCAAGCCCGTGCTGACCGACTTCACGTTGAAGGTCAAGCCCGGGGAGATGATCGCATTGGTCGGTCCGACGGGAGGCGGGAAGTCCACCATCGTGAATTTGCTGTGCCGTTTTTATGAGCCTCAGAACGGCGTGATCCGCATCAACGGACGGGACTACACCGAGTACACGCTCGAGTCGATTCACAAACGTATCGGCATCGTGTTGCAAACGCCGCACCTGTTTTCAGGGACGGTGCGCGAGAACATCCGCTACGGCAAACTGGACGCAAGCGATGCGGATGTGGAAGCCGCCGCGAAGGTGGCGGGCGCGCACGATTTTATTTTGACGCTCGAAAAGGGCTATGACCAGAACGTGGGCGAAGGCGGCAACCTGCTGTCGGTCGGGCAGAAGCAGCTGATCAGTCTGGCGCGAGCCGTGCTTGCCCGTCCTGAGTTGTTCATCATGGACGAAGCCACGTCATCGGTGGACACATTGACTGAAGCCCTCATCCAAAGAGGCATGGAAGCGTTGATGCAGGGACGCACGTCGTTCGTTATCGCGCACCGCCTCTCGACCATCCGCAAGGCGGACCGTATCATCGTGATCGAGAATGGCAGGATCGCCGAGCAAGGCACGCACGCCGAACTACTGAAACTGCGCGGTCATTACCACCGCCTGTACACGCAGCAGTTCAGGCATGAACTCGAAGCCCAATATGGATTCACCGAAGCCCTGGGCATCAAGGAATTGGCAGGTGAGCCTGAAGCATTGGCGGCAGATTAGAAAATGAAAAAGAAGATGTTATTAGTGTGCGGAAGGAATGAATGATATTCCTTCTGCATGGAAGGTGAATATCATGAACAGGAACGGTTTATTGACAACCTACGACAAAGACTTGCGGCTTCACGTAACGTACCCGGAAGCGCGCAAGGAAATTACAAACGATGTGGTGCGGTTCATCCGCAAGGCGCCGGGTATGAATTTCATCTCGTTCACGTTTGCGGACGGGACAAAACTCGAACGTGTGATCGACCGCGAAGTGGAGTACCTGGCTCCGATGAACCAGCCTTTCACGTGGAAGGTGTACGACCATGACCGTCTGCCGAACATGGCGCAGGCGCTGCTCTCGAACGGTTTCGCCGGCGATGAGGACCCGGCGGCGGTGATGGTATTGGATGTGAATCAGGTTCCAGCGTCCAGATTCGAAGCGGCGAATGCCGACTTCCGCCGAATCACCGACCGGGATGCTCTCAGGGACATCGTCCGCGTGCTGGACGGCGTCTATGGCGGTCATAATGACTGGGTCTATGAACGGATGGGAGCCCATTTGCAGATCCCCGGTTATCTGAGCCTGTACGCGGCGTACGTGGACGATCAGCCTGCCTCCATCGCCTGGACGTATTTCCCCGGCAGGAGTTTTGCGACGCTGTTCGGCGGCACGACCCTGGCAGAGTATCGCAACCGCGGCTTATACACCGGTCTGCTGCACCTGCGTCTCGAAGAGATCCGCGAGCGCGGCTATCCTTTTGCCGTGGTCGAGGCGGGACCGATGAGCAAGCCCATCGTGGAGAAACACGGCTTCCAACACCTGACCACTGTGCATGATTTTAGGTGGAAGGGAAATTAGTCACACTCTCGCCCTCCCCGGATACGCTATCTATCGTATTTGGGGAGGGTATATTTCTTATATGGGTTGAAATCGAAATATTCGGCTGTGTACTTTCCGACCAACCATAGGAGGACAGCGGCGAGGGCAGCGAGAAGCCATTTGAGCAATGCAAACATGGATTACTCCGTCTATCAAAAATACTTTCGCGATGGTTACATGACGGAGGAGCGGGGAAAAGATACAAGGAAAACCTTGCAGAATAGTACGAGGATCTGAATCAAAAATACACGGGGAGCCGGGTTGGGGGTAATGGAAACCGGCGGTCGAAGCGAGGGACGCCCCGGTCATTGGCGATCCCATTCCACTACTGTTGCATTACCTGCAACACGCCTCCTCTACAGTTGAGGAAACTCACAATACGGAGGCACAAGATGGCACGACCAGCGAACCATGACCGGGCGGAAAAGATATATTGTAAAATCGAAGAGCATCCAGGCAAAAAGGCGGGATTCATCGCCCGCCTGTTGGGACTCAACCGCAGTGAAGTGACGCGTTCGTTACCCGCCCTCGAAGATAAAGGCTTGCGCCTTATCGAAGACGACAAGGGAGGCTTGTGGCCCTTCAAGAAATCCAGGAAATAAGAAAAAAAAGACCCTAAGGGTCTTGTACCTGCTCGCATTCATTTTACCGGTGATGAACCATATTGCCAGTGAGAAAAACTCAATTGGGCAGGAGACCCTTAGGGTCTGAACAAATCATGAAAATGTTGCAGAATTCACACGTCTGTTGTGCTATTCTGTAACCAATACACATTTGTTGCGGAGTATGCCATGACACGTGCTGAAAATAAAGCCGAACGCCTGTTGAAAATGGAAGCCCTGCTCCTTTCACACCCGGAGGGCTTGACCCAATCCGATATTGCGCGTCATTTAGGCGTGGATCGCTCTGTCATCCATCGCAACCTGTACGATTTCCAGAAAATCTATCCGACCATCGTTCATGACGACGGGCGCATCAGCCTCGACCGTTCGGCGTATCTCGTCAAGGTGGCGTTTACGTTGCACGAAGCGACTGCGGTTCACCTTGCCGCCCGCCTGCTCGCCACCCGCATGGAAAGGCAAAACCCGCACGCCGCCTCCGCCCTGCGGAAATTGGGCATCGCGCTTGAAAAACTCGCCCCGCGCATTAGCGCCCACGTCAAACAGTCCGCCGAGGTCATAGNNTCGCCATCTCCTGCTCAAACTCCGCCAGCAGCATTTCGTTAATCGGCATCTGAAAACCTCCGGACGCCCATTGTATCCCCCAACGCCCGCCCCCGCGCCACGCAACGCAATACCACGCACCTGATCGCCCGCGACGAATCCACAGGCAAAATGCGGACGTTGAAGATCGAGCGCATCGAACGCGTGGAAGTGACGCGTGAGCATTACGAAATCCCGTCCGCTTTCGACCCGCGTGATTTGCTTGCCGATGCCTGGGGCATCTGGTACACAACCAGCGACCCCGTTGAGGTGACGTTGAAATTCAGCCGCAATGTCGCTTCCCGCCTGGAGGAGACCCGCTGGCACCGCTCCGAGCAGGAGACCAAACTGGAAGACGGCTCGATCTTGTGGAAGGCGAAGGTCGCCGAACCGCAGGAGATGATTCCCTGGATTCGCGGCTGGGGCGCGGATGTGGAGGTGGTGGCACCGAGTTGGGTTAGGGAAGCGGTGCAGCAAGAGACCAAAAAAATGGTTAATCTATACAGGATAGATGATGAAAAAACATGGTGAAAGTTTGATTGCTCATCGACGGGAGCACGACGGAAAAGAACAGTTGTNNAAACCCGCTTCTTCGCTCACCGCCGCGAAGGTGAAGACCTCGAAGACTGGCAGCCGCTCATTGACCATTTGCAAAAAACGGCGCAAATGGCGCGCGACTTTGGCGCGGACGCCAACGTTGCGGAATTGGCATATATCGCGGGCTTGATTCACGATTTGGGCAAATATTCCATCGAATTTCAAAAGCGGCTGGAAGGGACGGGTCCGCGCGTGGACCACTCGACGGCGGGCGCGAAGGAACTCAAAGAACTGCTCAAAGGCGCGCCGCATGAAGTCTTTGCTCAACTGCTGGCGTATCCCATCATGGGACATCATGCAGGCTTGCCCGATTATGGCAGCGAAACCGACCTGGAAGGCGGGACGATGTGCGCGCGGTTGAAGAACAACCTGCCGCCTTACTACGAATACAAAAGCGAGTTGGATTTGTCCGCACTTCCGCTCCCGCAGCGATTGCACATTCGCCCGCCAAAAGGAGAATTTAGGTTTCTCTCTCTCATTTCTGACGCGCATGGTTTATTCTGCGCTGGTGGACGCCGACTTTCAGGAAACCGAAACCTACATGAAGGGCGAACAGCCGCGCGGTGGGCATGACGACATCCCCACGCTGCGGGCAAAACTGGACGCGCACCTGAAGCAGTTCGAGAACCCGACCAGCGAAATCAACCGCAGGCGCAACGAGATTCTTCGGGCGTGCATCGAAGCGGGCAAAAGCGAAAAGCCTGGCTTTTTCTCGCTCACCGTGCCGACGGGCGGCGGTAAGACGCTGGCTTCGATGGCGTTTGCGCTCCATCACGCTGCCGAGCATGGTCTCAAGCGCGTCATCTACGTCATCCCGTTTACGACCATCATCGAACAGAACGCCAAAGTGTTCAAGGGCATTTTCGGCGAGGAGCAGGTGCTGGAACACCACTCCAACTTCGACTGGGAGGGCAAAAAGCGTCAGGACGCCGACAACCGCACCAACAGCGCGCTTGCCAAACTCAAACTGGCGGCGGAGAATTGGGATATTCCCATCGTGGTCACGACCAATGTGCAATTTTTTGAATCGCTGTTTGCCAATCGGTCATCGCGTTGCCGCAAACTGCACAACATCGCCAAAAGCGTGATTATCTTCGACGAAGCCCAAATGCTGCCGCGCGACTACATGAAACCCGCCATGGCGGCGGTGTGGGAACTGGTGACCAACTACGGCGCGAGCGCGGTCTTTTGTACCGCCACCCAGCCAGGGCTGGAAAGATTCCTGCCCGAAGAAACAAAGCCGAAAGAACTCGCGCCCAATCCGCAGGAACTGTTCGACTTCTACAAGCGCGTGGAGGTGAAGCACCTGGGGACATTGCCCGATGAAGAGTTGCTCGCCCGCCTGAACGCGCACGACCAAGCTCTGTGCATCGTCAACACCCGCCGCCACGCCAGCGGACTGTTTGGCGAATTGCAGGGCGAGGGGAATTATCACCTTTCGACGCTGATGTGTCCCGCCCACCGCAGGGCAAAACTGGAAGAAATCGAGAAACGATTGAAATGCGAACAGCCTCAGCCTTGCCGTGTGGTCTCAACCACGGTCATGGAAGCGGGCATTGACCTGGATTTCCCTGTCGGCTACCGCGCCCTTTCGGGGTTGGATTCCATCAATCAGGCGGCTGGACGCGTCAACCGCGAGATGAAGCGCGGCGTCAGCGAGATGTTCGTCTTCGAGCCGAAGTCGGAGTTCATCAAGCGGACGCCATCCTTTCTGAAGCAAACGGCGGAGGTTGCCCGCATGGTCTTGCGCGACCACGCCGAGGCGCCGATTTCCATCCCCGCTATTCAGGCATTTTTCGGGCGGTTGTATGACTTGCAAGACCCGAACATCTCTTTCGATGTCAAGAAGATTATGCGCTGTTTCGAGAGTCAGGATGGTCGATTCGATTTCGAGACGGCGGCTCGGGCGTTCCAAATCATCGAAGACCCAACCGAGACGGTGATTATCCCCTTCAATGAGGAGGCAGAACGGTTGATTGAAGAATTGAAATATACCGAGTATCCATTTACCACCCTGCGGAAACTTCAGCCTTACACGGTTTCGATTTTCGAGGGCGAGTTCGACAAACTCAGATCGAAAGGAGTGATTTTGACGATTGACGAGGACGACGCATATCATGTTCTCAACCCTGACTCCATGCAAGATTACTATGACCTCGATAGAGGTCTGCTCGTCCCCGAAAGCGGCGGCGGGGATGGGTTGTTGTTCTAGTTCCAAGCGTCCCGAAGGTTCTGAACCTTCGGGACGGTGAAACACGAAAGGAGGTTCGACACATGGGATACGGTATCACCATCCGCGTAGAGGGACGCTATGCCCTGTTCACCCGTCCCGAAATGAAAGTGGAGCGCGTCAGTTACGATGTCATCACCCCGTCGGCGGCGCGCGGCATCATCGAGGCGGTCTATTGGAAGCCCGCCATCCGCTGGGTGATAGATAAAATCCACGTCCTGCGCGACATCGAGTTCACCAACATCCGCCGCAACGAGGTGAGCGATAAGGCGTCGGTGGATAATGCCTTGCAGGTGATGAAGGGTGCGAACAAGCCGCTCTACATCGCCGCCACCGAAACCCGCCAGCAGCGCGCCGCGATGGTTTTGAAGGATGTGGATTACGTCATCGAGGCGCACTTTGAATTGACCCAACCCACAGGCAGCCGCGAGACGGATGAGCAGGAGGAGAAAAAGCACTATAACATCGTCCTGCGCCGCTTGCGGGAAGGTCAGCGCTTCCATGCTCCCTGCCTGGGGACGCGCGAGTTTTCCGCCAAAGTGACGCTCATCGAGGACAAGGACGCCATCCCCAAAAGCCCGCTGACGGGCAGGCGCGATTTCGGCTGGATGCTCTACGACCTGGATTTCTCCAACCCGCGCGATATTCAGCCGATGTTCTATCACGCCGTCATGCAGGATGGGATGATTGACGTGCAGTCGTTGCGCAAGGAGGTGCGGCGATGATTTTGCAGTCGCTCTACAACTACTACCAGATTTTGCTGGACGACCCCGATGTGGAGATTGCCGAGCCTGGGTATAGCGCGGCAAAAATTAGTTTTGCGCTCAACTTATCTCCAGATGGGGAACTGCTCGATATTCTCCCATTTACGTCAAAGTATTTCGACGGCAAGAAGGAACGAGAGCGGACATATCGCTTTATGGTTGTGCCTGAACAGGTTAAGAAGACAGGCATAAACCCGCTCCCCAATTTTTTGTGGGATAGTGTGCCCTTCATGCTTGGAATATCCGAGAATGACGCGGATGACCCTATGTGGAGCCGCAAACGCTTCGAGACGTTCAAGAAACACAACAGTGATTTGCTGTCCAAGGCAAATAGCGACTCTGTCCGCGCAATCGTTGCCTTCCTGAACAGGCACGACCCTCAAAATGCTCGTCAGCATCCAGTTATCGCGCGTCATTTAGATGCGCTACTGAAGGGCGGTTTTCTGATCTTTTGGGTAAATGGGAAAGATATTACCAAAGATCCAGAAATTCGCCGTGTATGGGATGAGTATAAATCTGGTGAAGAAGCAGCAAAAATGCAGTGTCTTGTGACGGGCAAAATCGAACCAATAGCCCGCCTGCACCCAAGTATTCAAGGCGTGCGAGACGCAAACTCCACAGGCGCGTCATTGGTCGGATTTAATGAGAGAGCGTATGAGTCTTACAACCGCGTCAAAGGGCAAGGGCTGAACTCACCTGTCAGCCAGCGCGTGGCTTCTGGGTATGGCGTGGCGCTTAATTACTTACTTTCCGACCAGAATCCTAACCGCAAAATATATCTTGGCGATACCACTGTCGCTTATTGGGCAGATACCGCCGACAAACGCTACCCAAGCGCGTTTTACGCTTTCCTGAATCCAGAGTATCAGCAAGCGCAGGAAGAGCAGGAAGAAGCCGAAGGGCAAGAAAAACGCAGGCGCGCCAAAGAGAAGGAAAAGCAAATGAGCGAAATGGCTGAATCGGTGCAGCAGGGAAAAGCCATAGACCTTGCCGCTCTGCGAAAAGACTTGGATGACAGCATACGCTTTTATGTGCTTGGGCTGGCTTCCAACGTCTCGCGCCTTGCCGTGCGATTCTTTCTCACCGAACCGTTTGGCGTGTTTGCCGAGCGCATCATGCAGCACTACAAAGACCTGGAAATCGAGAAGGAATACCCCAACCAGCCCACCTACATCTCGCCCTACCGCATCCTTGCCGAGTGCGTTTCGCCGAAAGTGACCCAGCGCGATGACGAAGTGAAGAAATCCTGGTCGCTGCTGGGCGGGGCGTTCATGCGTTCCATTCTCACGGGTGCGCCCTACCCCGAAGGCTTGTACGCCGCCATGCTCAACCGCATCCGCCATGACACGGACGAAACCAGCGAGAAGGGCAAAACGCGCAGCGTCAAAATCAACTACATCCGCGCCGCGTACATCAAGGCGCATCTCATTCGTAAATTCCGCCGTGGAGGCAACAATCCCTATCAGGAGGCTTTGCAAATGTCACTCAATCCATCTTACAACCATCCCGCCTATGTGCTGGGACGCTTGTTCGCCGTGCTGGAACGGGCGCAAAAAGCGGCATTGGGGAAAAATGTCAATGCCACCATCAAAGACCGCTATTTCACATCGGCTTGCGCCACCCCCGCCAGCGTCTTCCCCACCCTGCTGCGTCTTTCACAGCATCACCTGAACAAGGCTGAATATGGCGGCTATCTGGAACGCCAGATTCAGGACTTGCTGGGTATGCTCGAAGCCAAACCCTTCCCCACCCGCCTGACGCTGGAAGAACAAGGCGTGTTTGTGCTGGGCTATTACCATCAGCGCGGCTTCCGCAAGGACGATGAAGTCGAGGAAACAGCCCAACCTGCAGAATAATGTCACACCTGCACTTGCGTGCGGTGCAAGTGTTGCGAGACCTGCGGAGCAGGTCGAAGCAATCTCCCCGTCAACAGGAGACTGCTTCGCCTTCGGCTCGCAGTGACATATCAACCGTAAATCGTCAATCTGAAATCGAAAATCTAAAATCGAAAATCACATAAGGAGAACAAACCATGACCACCCTTTCCAACCGCTACGAATTCGTTCTGCTCTACGACGTAGAGAACGGCAACCCCAACGGCGACCCCGACGCGGGCAACATGCCGCGCATTGACCCCGAAACGGGCTACGGCATCGTCACCGATGTCTGCCTGAAGCGCAAAATCCGCAACTATGTGGAGATGGTCAAAGGCGACACGGCAGGCTTCCGCATCTATATCAAGGAAGGCATCCCGTTGAACGCCAATCACCGTGAAGCCTATCTTGCCGTTGGTCTCGAACCTGGTAAGAAAGCTGATGTGGCTGGCGTGAACAAAGCCCGCGCCTGGATGTGCCAGAACTTCTACGACATTCGCACTTTTGGCGCAGTGCTGATGGTTGGCGATAACTGCGGTCAGGTGCGCGGACCCGTCCAACTGAATTTCTCGCGCAGCATTGACCCTATCGTCCAGCAGGAAGTGACCATCACCCGCCTGACCGTCACCCGCGAAGAAGAAGCCGATAAAGAACGCACGATGGGTCGCAAGCACATCGTCCCCTACGGCTTGTATCGCGTGGAGGGCTACATCTCCGCCAAACTCGCTAACGACCCTACCAAAGGCACGGGCTTCTCGGAAGAAGACCTGAATCTGTTCTGGGAGTCGCTGGTCAATATGTTCGAGCATGACCGCTCGGCGGCGCGCGGCAAGATGGCAGCCCGCAACCTGTTTGTCTTCAAGCATGAAAGCGATTTGGGCAACGCCCCCGCGCACAAGTTGTTCGAGTTGGTCAAGGTCGAGCGCAAACCCGACGCCAATCCGCCGCGCAGTTTTGGCGATTACGAAGTGACGGTGGATAAGGCAGGCGTGCCGCAAGGCGTGGAGTTGATTGAGAAATTGTGATGTATGAGGTGACAGTCACTTTGAAAG
>JRYF01003311.1_pt1 | contig 10031 bp, 8 predicted proteins | sample 235331 | NCBI WGS metagenome assembly JRYF01 (sample SAMN03074217, study PRJNA261475) | activated sludge metagenome | biome: Wastewater Treatment Plant; feature: Wastewater; material: Activated sludge; isolation source: activated biomass of a wastewater treatment plant treating hydrocarbon... ... | reverse complement strand
GCGGCGGTCGTGCGACCGGCCGCACCGGCCGCGGCACCGGCGCCACCCGCTGCAAGGCGGGCGCAGCCCAACGAGCGCAGCCGATGACGGCGGCCGCCGACCGCGCCGGCACGGTCACGCTGCCGGATGCCCCCTCGCCGCCGAGCGTCAGGCGCCGCCTGGCCAGCATGCTCTACGAGGGCGTGCTGCTGTTCGGCATCGTCGTCGTCGCCGGGCTGATCTATGGCGTGGCGACCCAGCAGCGGCACGCCCTGCAGGGCGCGGTCGGGCTGCAGGCGCTGCTGTTCGTCGTGCTCGGCCTGTACTTCGTCGGGTTCTGGACCCGCGGCGGCCAGACCCTGGCGATGAAGACCTGGCACGTCCGGATCCAGCGTGCCGACGGCGGCGCCGTTGGCGTCGGCCGGGCGGTGCTGCGCTACCTGCTGGCCTGGCTGTGGTTCCTGCCGGCGCTGGCGGGCACCGGGCTGGCGGGGCTGGGGCGCGGCGCGCCGGTGGTGGTCGCGCTGCTGGCCAACGTGGCGGTGATCGCGCTGCTGGCGCGGCTGCACCCGTCGCGCCAGTTCCTGCACGACCTGCTGTGCGGGACGCGGCTGGTCGACTGGCGGCCGCCGGCGCGGCGCTGACGGCGCCCGGCGCGGGCGGCCTGTCACACAGGCTCGCCGACAATCGCCGCCCATGCAGACCGATCCGTCTTCCGGCACCGCCATTCGTCCATCCGGCTCGTCCGGCCCCTTCAGCTTGTGCGTCTATTGCGGCTCGCGCGCCGGCCGCCGCCCGGCCTTTGCAGCCGCCGCGCGCGAGCTGGGCCATCTGCTCGGCGCCGGCGGCGGCCAGCTCGTCTATGGCGGCGGCCGGGTCGGGCTGATGGGGGTGGCGGCCGACGCCACGCTGGCCGCCGGCGGGCGCGTGATCGGGGTCATCCCCGAGGCGCTGATGCGGCGCGAGGTCGGCCACAACGGTCTGAGCGAACTGCACGTGGTGCCGACCATGCACCTGCGCAAGCAGATGATGGCCGAGCGCGCCGACGCCTTCGTCGCGCTGCCGGGCGGCATCGGCACGCTGGAGGAGTTGTTCGAGGTCTGGACCTGGCGCCAGATCGGCTACCACGACAAGCCGGTCGGCCTGCTCGACGTCGAGGGGTACTTCGGCCCGCTGCTGGCCTTCATGGACCGCTGCGTCGACGAGGGCTTCCTCGACGCCGCCCAGCGCCGGGTGCCGATCGTCGACGACGACCCGGCGCGCCTGCTCGCGCGCCTGCAGGACGCCGCCGGCCGGGCGACCGCGCCCGACGACTACAGCAGGATCTGAGCGCCCCCAGGGCCGGGCTGCGCCCGACCCGCCCCCCGAGGGGGTCAAGTCGTCTTGGGGCGGCCCGGCGACGACTCGGGAACCCGGTTGGCGATCACACCGCCGCTTCGTCGGTCTCGCCGGTGCGGATGCGGATCACCTGGTCGACCGCGGTGACGAAGATCTTGCCGTCGCCGATCTTGCCGGTCTTCGCGGCGCGCACGATGGACTCGATGCAGCGCTCGACGTCCTCGTTCCTGACCACGATCTCGACCTTCACCTTGGGCAGGAAGTCGACCACGTACTCGGCGCCGCGGTACAGCTCGGTGTGGCCCTTCTGGCGGCCGAAACCCTTGACCTCGGTGACGGTCAGGCCCGACACGCCGATCTCGCCCAAGGCCTCGCGCACTTCGTCGAGCTTGAAGGGCTTGATGATCGCGGTCACTTGCTTCATGGCGGACTCCCGGGAGGCGAAGACGGAGAGGGTGGGAAGGGTCGCTGCCATTTAAGCACGGAACCTCGACGTGATGGGATAGCGCCAATCCCGCCCGAAGCCGCGGTGGGTGATGCGGATGCCGACCGGCGCCTGGCGCCGCTTGTACTCGTTGGTCTTGATCAGGTGCGCGACGCGCTCCACATCGGTGCGCGCGTAGCCGGCGGCGACGATCTCGTCGACCGTCTGGTCGTCCTCCATGTAGCGCGCCAGGATGGCGTCCAGCACCTCGTAGGGCGGCAGGCTGTCCTGGTCGGTCTGGTCCGGCCGCAGTTCGGCCGACGGCGCGCGGGTCAGGATGCGCTCGGGGATCACTGGCCCGACGCTGCCGTCGGCGCGCCGGTTGGGCTGCGCGTTCTTCCAGCGCGCGAGGCGGTAGACGAGCGTCTTGGCGACGTCCTTGATGACCGCGAAGCCGCCCGCCATGTCGCCGTACAGCGTGCAGTAGCCGGTCGCCATCTCGCTCTTGTTGCCGGTCGTCAGCACGATCCAGCCGCTCTTGTTCGACAGCGCCATCAGCAGCGTGCCGCGGATGCGCGCCTGCAGGTTCTCTTCCGTCGTGTCCTCCGGCAGGCCGGCGAACTGCTGCGCCAGACTGGTGCGGAAGGCCTCGAACATGGGCGCGATCGGGATCTCGTCGTAGCGCACGCCCAGCCATGCGGCCATCTCGCGCGCGTCGAGCCAGGAGATGTCGGCCGTGTAGGGCGAAGGCATCATCACCGTGCGCACGCGGTCCGCGCCGAGCGCGTCGACCGCCAGTGCCAGCACGAGCGCCGAATCGACGCCGCCCGACAGGCCGATGATCGCGCCCGGGAAGCCGTTCTTGCCGACGTAGTCGCGCACGCCGGTGACCAGCGCCGCCCAGGCCTGCGCCTCGGGCTGCGGCACCGGGTGCACCTCGCCCCGCACGCCGCCGGCGCCGTCCAGCGCGCACAGCAGCAGGTGCTCGTCGAAGCTCGGCGCGCGCGCGCGCAGCGCGCCGCCGGCGTCGACCGCGAACGAGGCGCCGTCGAACACCACCTCGTCCTGCCCGCCGACGAGGTGGCAGTACAGCAGCGGCAGGCCGACGGCGCGCGCGCGCTCGGCCATGCGCTGCTCGCGCTCGCCGGCCTTGTCGACGTGGAAGGGCGACGCGTTGAGCACCAGCAGCGCCTGCGCGCCGGCGTCGCGCGCGCGCTGCGCCGGCTCGTCGAACCAGGCGTCCTCGCAGATCAGCAGGCCCAGGCGCAGGCCGCCGACGTCGAACACCACCGCACCGTGGCCGGCGTCGCGGCCGGAGGCGAAGTAGCGCCGCTCGTCGAACACCTGGTAGTTCGGCAGCTCGCGCTTGCAGTAGGTGGCCTGCAGGCGTCCCCCTGCGAGCACCGAGGCGGCGTTGAAGCGCTGCGGCACGGCATGCGACTTGGACCTAACATCGCCCCGCTCGCCCCATTGGTGCGGGTGGCCCACCACGACATGCAGTCCGTCGCAGTCCGCCAGATCCCGCGCCAGCGCGTCCAGCTCGGCGCGGCAGGCGCGCATGAAGGACGGCCGCAGCAGCAGGTCCTCCGGCGGGTAGCCCGACAAGGCCAGCTCGGGCGCCACCACCACGCGCGCCCCGGCGGCATGGGCGGCCCGCGCGGCATCGGCGACGCGGCGGCGGTTGCCGGCCAGGTCGCCCACGGTGGCGTTGATCTGCGCCAGCGCCACGGTCACTAGAGTCTGCACTGCACCGCCGGAGCTTCACATCACCGCGCCGGATTATGTCATCCGGGTCCACGAGGACCCGACCGCGATCGACGGCGCCGCCTGGAACGCGCTGCTGGCGCGCCAGCGCACGCCGACGCCGTTCATGCGCCACGAGTACCTGGCGGCGCTGCACCGCTCCGGCAGCGCGGTGGCGGCCACAGGCTGGGCAGCGCGCTTCGTCACGCTGGAGCGCGGCGGCGCGCTGGCGGCGGCCTGCCCGCTGTACCTGAAGGCGCACTCCTACGGCGAGTATGTGTTCGACTGGGCCTGGGCCGACGCCTACCGGCGCCACGGGCTGGCCTACTACCCCAAGCTGCTGTGCGCGGTGCCTTTCACGCCGGTGCCCGGTACCCGGCTGCTCGCCGCCGACGCGCCGGCGCGGATCGCGCTGGCCGCCACGCTGCGCGAGCTGGCGGCCGGGTCGGGCCTGTCGTCGGTGCACCTGCTGTACCCCGACGCTGTCGACCGCCAGGCCACGGTCGACGCCGGCTGGCTGCAGCGCGAGGGGGTGCAGTTCCACTGGCTGCAGGAGCCGCAATCGCCCTGCGCGGACTTCGACGCGCTGCTCGCGCGCATGCAGCGCGACAAGCGCAAGAAGATCCTGCAGGAGCGACGCCGGGTGGCCGAGGCCGGCGTCCGCTTCGAAGTCTTCGAGGGGCCGGCGATCGACGACGGCTTGTGGGACTTCTTCCACCACTGCTACACGCTGACCTACCAGGCGCACCACTCGACGCCCTACCTGAGCCGAGCATTCTTCGACGAGGTCGGCCGCACGATGGCGGCGCACTGGGTGCTGTTCGTGGCCCGCCAAGGCGACGAGCGCGTCGCGGCGTCGCTGGTGGCGATCGACTGCCCACGGCGGATCGCCTGGGGCCGCTACTGGGGTGCGACGCGTTTCGTGCCCTGCCTGCACTTCGAGGCCTGCTACTACCAGCCGCTGGCGTGGTGCCTGGCGCAGGGCTTCGAGCGCTTCGAGGGCGGCGCGCAGGGCGAGCACAAGATGGCGCGCGGGCTGCTGCCGACCCGCACCCACTCGGCGCACTGGCTGGGCGACGCGCGCTTCGCCGCGGCGGTGGCCGACTTCCTGGCCAGCGAAGGCGGCGGGATCGCGCGCTACGTGGACGAACTGAACGAGCGCAGCCCGTTCAAGCCGCCGGCGTGAACCTCGGGAACACCGCCGCGCTGCCGCGAGGTGCCGCGCGGTGCCACGCGGTGACGCGGGGCGGCGCGGCCAGGTCGGCGTTCAGTCCGGATGCCTGGCGCGGAAGTTGGCGATGCCCTGCCGCACCTCCTCGCGCGCGCGCTCGGGCCCGTCCCAGCCGATCACCTTGACCCACTTGCCCGGCTCGAGATCCTTGTAGTGCTCGAAGAAGTGCTGGATGGTCTTGAGCCGCATGGGGTTCAGGTCCTCCGGCTTCTTCCACTGCGTGTAGATCGACAGGATGCGGTCGATCGGCACCGCCAGCAGCTTGTTGTCGCCACCCGCCTCGTCGTCCATCATCAGCACCCCCAGCGGCCGGCAGGCGACGACCACGCCCGGGATCAGCGGCACCGGGGTGATCACCAGCACGTCGACCGGGTCGCCGTCGTCGGCCAGGGTTTCCGGGATGTAGCCGTAGTTGCACGGGTAGTGCATCGAGGTCGACATGAAGCGGTCGACGAACAAGGCCCCCGTCTCGTGGTCGACCTCGTACTTGATCGGGTCGCCGTTCATCGGGATCTCGATGATGACGTTGAACTCGTCCGGCGCCTTGGGCCCGGGATTGACGTTGTGCAGACTCATGCGGCGGCTCTCGGGCCATCGGTGGTGACGGCGGTGGCGATGCGGTGACAGACGCCGGGATTCTACGGATGGCGCTGTCGCCGCACTGACGCCTACCCAGCGGCCGGCCGGCGCTGGAAAACCCGTGACCGGTCGTTTCCGGCCATCCCGTAGCATGCGCGCCGCGCGCGGCCGGCGGGCGGGATGCCCGGCCATGCTCCCCACAGACAGTACAGTTCGATCCACCCGAACGAGGAAGGAGAGTCCCCCATGTCCAATGAGATGGCGCTGTACGCGGCGCTGGTGTGCGGCCTGCTGGCCGTGGTCTACGGCTTCGTGCAGCGAAGCTGGATCCTCGGCCAGCCGGCCGGCAACCCGCGCATGCAGGAGATCGCAGGCGCCATCCAGACCGGCGCCGCGGCCTATTTGGCGCGCCAGTACAAGACGATCGCCATCGTCGGCGTCGTGCTGACGGTGCTGATCGGCATCTTCCTGGACGTCTGGACCGCGATCGGCTTCGTGCTCGGTGCGGTGCTGTCGGGCGCCTGCGGCTTCATCGGCATGAACGTCTCGGTGCGCGCCAACGTGCGCACCGCGCAGGCCGCCACGCAAGGCATCAGCGCCGCACTCGACGTCGCCTTCAAGGGCGGCGCGATCACCGGCATGCTGGTGGTCGGGCTCGGGCTGCTCGGCGTCGGCGGCTTCTACCTGGTCATCGGCGGGCTGGGCAGCCACGAGGCCTCGACCCTCAAGCCGCTGCTCGGCCTGGCCTTCGGCTCCAGCCTGATCTCGATCTTCGCGCGCCTGGGCGGCGGCATCTTCACCAAGGGCGCGGACGTCGGCGCCGACCTCGTCGGCAAGGTCGAGGCCGGCATCCCGGAGGACGACCCGCGCAACCCGGCCGTGATCGCCGACAACGTGGGCGACAACGTCGGCGACTGCGCCGGCATGGCGGCCGACCTGTTCGAGACCTACGCGGTGACGCTGATCGCCACCATGACGCTCGGCGCGCTGATGGTGTCGTCGGCCGGCGGCGCGGCGGTGGCCTACCCGCTGCTGCTCGGCGGGGCGTCGATCATCGCGTCGATCGTCGGTGCTTCGTTCGTCAAGGCCAGCGCCGGCATGAAGAACGTGATGCCGGCGCTGTACAAGGGGCTGGCGATCGCCGGCGTGGTCTCGCTGGTGCTGTTCTACCCGGTGACGGCAGCGATGTTCCCGGAGCCGGTCGAGATCGCCGGCGCCGGCCTGGTCGACGCCACCGCGCTGTGGCTGGCGGGCGTGATCGGCCTGGTGCTGACGGCGGCCATGGTGTGGATCACCGAGTACTACACCGGCACCGACTTCAAGCCGGTCAAGCACATCGCGCAGGCCTCGACCACCGGGCACGCGACCAACATCATCGCCGGCATCGGCATCAGCATGAAGTCCACCGCCTGGCCGGTGCTGTTCGTCTGCGCGGCCATCATGGGCTCGTTCTGGCTCGCCGGCCTGTACGGGATCGCGATCGCCGCCACCTCGATGCTCAGCATGGCCGGCATCATCGTCGCGCTGGACGCCTACGGGCCGATCACCGACAACGCCGGCGGCATCGCCGAGATGGCCGAGCTGCCGCAGAGCGTGCGCGACGTCACCGACCCGCTGGACGCGGTGGGCAACACGACCAAGGCGGTCACCAAGGGCTACGCGATCGGCTCGGCCGGCCTGGCGGCGCTGGTGCTGTTCGCCGACTACACGCATTCGCTGGAAGCGGCCGGCATCGTCGCCAGCTTCGACCTCAGCAACCCGAAGGTCATCATCGGCCTGTTCATCGGCGGGCTGATCCCCTACCTGTTCGGCGCCATGGCGATGGAGGCCGTCGGCCGCGCTGCCGGCAGCGTGGTCGAGGAGGTGCGGCGCCAGTTCCGCGAGATCAAGGGCATCATGGAAGGCACCGCCAAGCCCGAGTACGGGCGTGCGGTCGACATGCTGACCGGCGCCGCGATCAAGGAAATGATGATCCCGTCGCTGCTGCCGGTGGTGGTGCCGATCGTCGTCGGCCTCACGCTCGGGCCGGAGGCGCTCGGCGGGCTGCTGATGGGCACCATCGTGACCGGCATCTTCGTCGCCATCAGCATGTGCACCGGCGGCGGCGCGTGGGACAACGCGAAGAAGTACATCGAGGATGGCCACCACGGCGGCAAGGGCAGCGACGCCCACAAGGCCGCGGTCACCGGCGACACGGTGGGCGACCCCTACAAGGACACCGCCGGGCCGGCCGTGAACCCGCTGATCAAGATCATCAACATCGTGGCGCTGCTGATCGTGCCGCTGCTGTGAACCGGCGGCGTTGGCGCCCGGCAAGGCGTCGATGCTGGCGGCCCCCCGCACCCGACGGCCCGCCGCGCGCGGGCCGTCGGCTTTCGGTGCCGGACGACAATCACGGCATGTCCCAGTACTTCGAGGTTCATCCGCAGGACCCGCAACCGCGGCTGCTGAAGCAGGCGGCGCAGATCCTGCACGCCGGCGGCATCGCCGCGGTGCCAACCGACTCCAGCTACGCGCTGGTGTGCCACCTGGACGACAAGGCGGCCGCCGAGCGGCTTCGGCGGCTGCGCGAGGTCGACGACAAGCACCACCTGACGCTGATCTGCCGCGACCTGTCCGAGCTGGCGACCTACGCGCGGGTCGACAACCGTCAGTTCCGCCTGCTCAAGCACGCCACGCCGGGCCCTTACACCTTCATCCTGGAGGCGACCAAGGAAGTGCCGCGGCGGCTGTCCCACCCGTCGCGCCGCACGATCGGCCTGCGCGTGCCCGACCACCGCGTGACGCAGCAGTTGCTGGCGCTGTTCGGCGAGCCGCTGCTGGCGACGACGCTGATCCCGCCCGGCGAGACCGAGCCGATGAACGACGCGCAGGAGATCCGCGCGCGCTTCCAGAAGCAGCTGCAGGCGGTGGTCGACGCCGGCGCCTGCCCGATGCAGCCGACCACGGTAGTCGACCTCAGTGGCGACGAGCCGGTGCTGCTGCGCCAGGGCCGCGGCGATCCGGCGCGGCTGGGGCTGGTGATGGCCTGAGATGCAGGAGGCTGAGACGCCGAGCGCGCGCCCGGCGCCGTCCTCTCGAGGAAACGCCGGGCCGCCCCGAGTTTCCTTGACCCCCGCGGGGGGGCGGGCTGGGCGAAGCCCGGCCCTGGGGGCGCTCAGAGCGGCTGCCCGAGCGACCAGGCGCGCCGGATCAGGCGGCCGCAGCGCATCGAACCGTGCGCGCCGTTGGAGGCCTGGCGCGCGAGCACGCCGTAGGTGCGCCGGCTGGCGTCGATCCAGGGGTAGAAGCCGAACGCACCGGCGCTGTGGAAACTGCCGTCCCCGGTGACGGGGTCGCTCTCGACCCAGTGGCCGAGTGCATAGTGCGCGCGCTCGCCGGGAATCGCCGGGCTGTACATCACCGTCCCGGCCAGGCAGCCGGCGAGCGACGCGCAGACCGCGTGGGCGCCCAGTTGCTCGCCCAGGTGCAGGTCCTTGCGCAGCAGCTTGCGCAGGAAGGCGGCGTAGGCATCGGCCGTGCCGTAGGCGCCGCCGGCCGGCATCGGGCTGCTGAAGTCGATCGCCAGCTCGGGCCCGAGCACGCGGCGCAGCTCGGCACCCAGCCCGGCGGCGTCCATCGACCCGAGCCCGTTCAGGCTCGCGTGCACCTGCATGTGGGCGCCGTTGTAGTAGTAGCGGCCGTCGGCGCGTGCGGTGTAGCTGCCGTTGATGCCCTCGGCCAGGCAGCCGTCGATCGTCTGCTCGCGGTCGCAGCTGCCGCTCATGTTCTTGTAGCCGCTGTGCATCGTCAGCATGCGGACGTCGGTGGTCGTCGGCTGGCCACCGGCACGTTCCATCGCGTAGGCGGCATACAGCCACTTGGTCGCGGAGGCGAAGTGCATCGGCGTGCCGGCGGCGGGCGCCGGCGCGCCGGCCTCGCCCCCGACCGAGCCGCCGGCACGGCGCCCGGAGGCGTCGCCGATCTCCCAGTAGAACGGCCGCACGAGGCTGCAGGCATTGCTGGAGCTGGCGGCGGTCGTCGCGGCGGCGCTGGCGCGCATCGCGTCGGTCGGGCCCGCGCTGGAGGCGGTGCCGCCGCCGGGTGCGTCGCCGCTGTTGGCCGATGCCACGGCCGTGGCGTCGGTGCTGCCTGCGCCGCCGCCGCAACCGGCGAGCACGAGCAGGGTGGCTGCCGCGGCAGCGAGGAGGGGCCGGTGGGTGCGAGGCGCTTGGGCATTCATCCCTCGCGTATCGGCAGCCACCGGCCGCCGCTTGAGCACGCTTGCAGTTGGTCACGCCGGTGACGCGCGCACACGGGACTGATGGCGCGGCCAACGGGCGCCGAGGCAGGCTGCGCGCCAGGCGCTGGCCTTGCGCTCGGCCGGACTCGCGGCCCGGGCTCACCAACCAACTACGGGCCGCCCGCGCAGCGGCCCGGCGGTTCTCAGCCGCCCTCGAGCTGGCGGTGCAGGCGCTGCGGATCGAAGCCTAGTACGGGCTGGCCGCGCACCAGGATGACGGGCGTGCCGGGCGCGCGCAGGGCCTCGAAGGTGGCGGCGCAGGCGGCGTCGCGTTCGATCGAGCACTCGCTGAACGCGACCCCGTGCCGCTCGAACCACTGCCGCGCCTGGACGCAGATGCCGCAGTGGTCGGACGAGATCATCCGCAGGTCGCCCGGCCCGGCCAGCGCCGCCACCCGGGCGCCCAGCGTCGCCTGGCGCGCGGACTGCCACACGCTGCTGGCCGCCGCGACGCC
>JRYF01003000.1_pt1 | contig 10033 bp, 5 predicted proteins | sample 235331 | NCBI WGS metagenome assembly JRYF01 (sample SAMN03074217, study PRJNA261475) | activated sludge metagenome | biome: Wastewater Treatment Plant; feature: Wastewater; material: Activated sludge; isolation source: activated biomass of a wastewater treatment plant treating hydrocarbon... ... | reverse complement strand
AACGGCTGTAAAGACAGTAAGTTCGATACATTCGATAAAAATACTCACCCGTGCCGTGTCGCACCCGTTCGGGTTGCAGGCCACATAAGTAAAAAAGTCCCAACGAGCACAGAAAGGCTCCACCGGGGTATAGGTGAAGGAATTGTCGAGGTTCAGCACGGCAATCCCCGACAGTGGATTATCGAGGATAAAAATATCCACGATGCCGCCAAACAGCGTGTCGTTTGCCAAAAAGTCAATCACGACGGGCGTGTTTTTCACGGTGTAGGCCGTGTCATCGCCCAAGCCGGGCAGCAGCGGGTACTCAATGACCGTGAGGCAGAAAAAAGCCGTATCGCAATAGCCAAAATCATCGCAAAACACAAAACAGGTACTGTCCGTGCCGAGTGCATCGCCCGTGTAGCGCAAACAACCGGCAAGGGAATCCAGCACAATGTTGACGTTCCCGGTGCGGGCATCGGGGCAAAACTCCCGCAGGCTGAGCGGGTCGAACACTCCCGGCAGTTCGCTGCGGTCGAGGCAGTGCAACCGGGTTTGACCAACAAAAAGGGTATCGCAGAAGGTGGCTGGCGTAGTTTTTATCACCGTGACGACCAGGTTGACTAGGGCCACGTTGCCCAATACGTCCACAATGCGCAGGCAGGCCGTGTCAATGCCTTCGGAAATACCGTAATAGCTGACGCAATTGCTGGAAATCGTGAACACCACCACATCGCCATTCTTGTCGGGACAAACGTCGGTCACTTCCATGATTGCACCGGGCAACAAGTCAGGTTCGGGGCAGTACGTGCCTGTTTCAATAAAAATAAAAACCGTGTCCGTGACGACCATGACCGGAACCAACACATTGATAATCAAAATGGTCGTGTCACAAAAACCGGAGGCATCGCAAGCGACGAGGCAGGCAATGTCCTGTCCCGCTGTCAAACCCGTGACAGTCAGGCAGGTATCGTTCTGCAACTCCACGTCGGCATAGTTTCCGGTCGGGCAGACATTGCTCAAGTCAACCACCGGGCCGGGCAAATCAATGCCATTCAAGCAAAAATCGAGCGTTTGGCCTACCAGGAGATCCAACACAATCGTATCGGTGACAGCGCAGGCAACCAGCACCCAAGCAGTATCTGCACAGCCCGTACCTGCATCCGTGAGGATGATTTCATGGTTGCCGGGCGGCAATGGCAGGGCAGCCTGCGCATTTCCACAAGCGGTGAAAGGGCCGGAGTAAACAGACCCGTTGGCACTGACCGTCAGGCCGGGGAGCAGGGAGGAAGGCACTTCGAGACAGAAATCCGCCGTGCCCTGGCAATTTGCTGCTTGCAGCAAATAGGTGTTTTGTCCAAAAATATCCCCCTGAAATGCGGGCAGGCTGAAATGCACCGTATCGAAACTGGCGGTGCCGCAACCGGGGCGTTGGGTTTCGAGGACAAAGGAAAGTGTTTCACCCAAAAACAAACCGGGGTCAAACGTGAGCGTGGGAGAAGGGCTGGCCGGGTCGTTCAACATGCCGACAGTGGCCGGGGGCAAGGCCGACCAACTGAAAAGATAAGTTCCTGCCGTACAATCCCCCTGGCCGAGCGTCGCAATGTGGACAGCGTTGGGCATTGCACATACAACGGCTCCGCTCCCTGCATTTTTCAGTTGCGGAACGGGCAGCGGCATGATCACATTGCCGCACAAGTCCGTCGAGTTGGCGGTGAGTTGCGCCACCAATCGGCAGGCTTGTTCAGGTGCAATCAGCCATGTTTCATTAAAAAACAAGGGGTTGGCGGGCGCAACGGCCCCATTCAGCGTGAACTGTGCCAGTGTTGGCTCATTGGGTTGCGGCAAGCCGTCGCCGTCCTCGTCGTCCGTTATGGTGATGGTAAAAACATCCGAAGGCTGGGCGGTGCTGCTCGTCAGCATGCCCATGAGGGTGACTATTTCCTCGCCGTTGGCCCCGCAGGTGGCGCTGATGTTCGTAAAATGCACCTCAACGGGGGCATTTCCCTGGCTGGCCACGCCCAAATTCAAGGTGTTTTCAGGGCAACTTTGGTTGAGTGCGGGTGTCCAGTTGGGTTGGCTGAAAGGGCCACAGTTCCAGCCGCTCCGTAATTTGAATTGAGCGCCGCTGCACCCGTTCACCGCTGCTCGTATGCGCAGCGTGACGCATTGTCCCCCCGACAATCCTCCCGTGTAAGCGAAAACATGCTGGCCATAAGGCAACAGGTTCAGCGGAACCGGATTGGCCGGATTCGGGATTTGTGCAATGCCCGTCACCGTGACCGAAGCGGTCGGGTCCTCTACCGCCAGCCAAGTCAATCCCGCACCGGCATTTGATGTGTTGCAAATATTCACTTCCCAAACAGCTTCGTCATTGGTCGGCACAGCGATGGATGGGGTGATGGGGCTGAGCGACACTGTCGGTGGATTTTTATAGGAGAGGGTCGTGAGTGCCGTTTCAGTTTTTTGCTCCACGCAACTGCCACTGCCGATGGTGCCGGCGTAGTAGCGTCCCTTGTAATTTATTTTTGATGAAATGGCGTAGTTGCCGTCACCCGAAGCGTTTCCGTTCCCGGCAGAGCAGGTGGGCGACATTTTCGCTTTGAGGTCAAAAATGTATTCCTTCACCACGTTCAGCGACGGGGTGTGCGCCAGGGTATCGAAACGGGCGACGTAATGCCCATCCGGAAAGTCGCTCAATGGGCGGATGGGGAAGTAGCCGTTTCCGTGAAGGGGGTGGCCGGGTATGGAGGCCGTGAGCGCCACATTTTCAAAAGCCTGCAAGATGCCCGGATCAAAATCAAACACGATGGAGTCCACCCTGACGGCCTGCCGCAATTCGTTGCCAAAGTAACCGGAAAAGTCGTTGTTGGGAACGAACAACCGCCAGGTGATTTCCCCGTCGTTGCAACCGGCGGGCATTCCAGTCATGGAGTTGGGAAAAACATACACGGCGCTCGCCTTGCCGAGGGTGAAAGTATCCCCGAAATGGTCGCAGGATTTATCGGTGCCGCCGCTCCGCCTGAAAAACCAACCCCTCAATTCGGGAACTTTTTCAAACGCTTGCAAAAAAGGCCCGTCCGGGTTGACGTAAAAATTCCCCGTGAAAACAAGCGAATCGCCGGGAGCAAGGGCGATGCCCAACCCTGGCAGGCAACTTGCTAGGTCGAACCGCATGGTTTTTTTGCCTGACAAGGAGCTGACGTTCAGTTGGTTGGGAGAAACTGGGCAGTTGAACGGGGTGCCGTTGTGTACGATGCGCAACGTGCCGCCTGCGAATTGGAAAATCTCTCCACTGGAAGCCGTGCCGTTGGGGTTGCCGTAGGTGATCACCAGCCCTATGCTGTCCGTCACGGGCGATTGGCCGACGATGCCGGTCAGTTTCATCTGCACCGAATCGCAGCCGAGCGCCACTTTTCTATTGGCCAATTGGGGGTTAAATGGTTGGGTGAAACCTGCATCGGAAAAACCGAACGTAGTGCGCAGCGCCTCAAACCCCAGTGTTTGCAGGCCATCCGCGCATGGCGGAACGACGGCAGGCGGGCAGGGTGGGGCGGTAGCGTGCATCTGCGGGCCTGCCAATGTGCCGCAATACCAGAGGTGGCTGCAATTGCAAGTGGGGCAGCGGTGTTCGAGGGTAACGGGGAATGTGGAAGGCCCGGTCGGGAAAGTGCAGTCGGCTTTCAGGGCCAGCCGCAGGACATAATCGCCGCTGAGAAAATCGGACACGGTGGCGTTGTACGTGCGTACCAGGGTGTCGCCTTGCATGTTGCTGGACAGGAGCGGCAGGGGCACGTTTCCGTTTTTCAACAAAAAAATAGAATCTGCGACAGCCGAAATGCCGGAAGGCAGCGGTAGCCGCACGATGAATTGGCCTCCCGTACAGTTGTTTTCAAAAAAACGAACACTCCTCGTTTGGCGATGCGTGAGATAAAACGTGTTGCCTCCCAGGAAAGCATCGGGGTCAGAATACTGTTCAGAAGCCGTGACCTCATGGGCTGGCCGCAGGAAATTGGGCAGTGTGAAAACCTGCTGCGAACCGTCCACTTCCTCATAAGCCATGCGTGCGTTAAGCGCCGTTGAAAAGCTGGTCATGCAGGCATTGGCGGGGTTGAGCGTATTGGCCAACTGGCAGTTGAAAATGTAAAATGCCGTGATTTGAACGCTTTGGCCAAGCGGTAGGTCATCGAAAAAACCGTCTCCGTCAGCATCTGTGAGACCACCTGTGCCGTCGGGGTCGGTGGTGAAGGCCAGTGCGTTCATCGCCTGAAAATTGGGGATGTTCACCCCCGCAATGCGGATGCCCGTGATGCTGAAAGCATTGTCCTGCAAGGAAAAAGCATTGGAAAAGGCGATGCCGAGCGAGAGGTTTTTGATGATGGAAAGGGCAGGGTCGTTGCCGGTGCCCTGGTTGGTGAACGTGACGGTGGTCTGGCCCGTTTGGCAAAGTCCAGTATAGACATTGGCTCCGTGCGTGGCCGTGACGACGACGGGCGGCATCACGGTCATCGCTTCCATTTCACCCTTTGCCCAGATTTTTTTTTGATAAAAAAAGCCCGTTGGCTCTAGTGAAAAAGCGATTGCCAATGAGAATATAGTGAAAAGAATCGGATGGTTCATGGTTGCAGCACCGGGAGGAATTACAGGGCCGCAGCGCCAAAACTATACCAGAATCAGCTTTTCCTGCGCTGCCGTCATCCGCCCGACAGGTTCCGAGAAGGCCCCAAGCCCTTCTGATTTCAGCAGGGACTGTACCTCCTGCAAACCACTTTGACCAACCGTGAACAACAGGCCGCCATTGGTTTGCGGGTCGGGCAGAAGCAGAAAAGCCTCGAGCACATTGAGTCCGGGCGAGAAGCGCACCTTTTCCCCGTAACTGCTCCAGTTCCGGGTGGTGGCATCCGGTGATATGCGCCGTGCGATGTAATCCTTCACGCCATCCATGACGGGGATTTTTTCGTAAAACAATTCAGCGCTCAAACCGGCACCCGCTGCCATTTCGGTCAGGTGGCCGAGCAGTCCGAAACCCGTCACGTCCGTCATGGCGGTCACATCCTCCAGGCGGCTCAGTTTTTCGCCGATGCGGTTGAGGGTCGTCATGTTTTGGATGAGTGCCGGAAGATGTTCCGGGGCAAGTTCGCCCCGTTTCATGGCCGTGGAGAGGATGCCCGTGCCGAGGGGTTTGGTCAGGAAAATGTAATCGCCCTCCCGTGCCGTGTTGTTTTTTTTCAAAAAAGCCAGGGGTGCCCGCCCCGTCACGGCCAGGCCAAACAGCGGTTCGGGGGTGTCAATGCTGTGGCCGCCGGCGAGGGGGATGCCTGCCTGCCTGCATATTTCCCGCCCGCCTTCGAGTACCTGACCGGCCAGCGAGGGCGACAGTTTTTCCACCGGCCAGCCCAATATGGCAATGGCCAGCAGGGGCGAGCCGCCCATAGCATACACATCGCTGATGGCATTGGCGGCGGCGATGCGGCCAAAGTCGGTCGGGTCGTCCACGATGGGCATGAAAAAGTCGGTGGTGCTGATGAGGGCCGTTCCGTCACCGAGGTCGAGCACAGCGGCATCGTCACGAGTCTGGTTGCCCACGAGCAGGCCGGGGAAATGGCCGTTGGAGGTGTGGGCCTGCAGTATCAGTTCGAGGGTTTTGGGTGCGATTTTGCAACCACAACCCGCTCCGTGGCTGTACTGGGTAAGTTTTACGGGTTCAGAGGTCGTTTGCATCGGCGATTTCGATTAATTGGTGGGCCATTGCGGCAGGTGCTATTTTCTCCACGACAATGTCCTGTATTTTTGAAAAATTCCCCTTGCTTGTAGCATGGGCGTATGTTTTATCATAATAACGCAGTGCAATGGCGGTGGCGGTGGCAAGGTCGTTTTGGTGGAAGGCTTCCAATGCCTCCTTGACGTTTTGGCCGCCCATGCGCTTCTGGATTTTTTGGAGGCAAGCCATGAGCGCCTCCGGCGGAAATGCACCATAAGCTGCCAGGAGGTAGTTGACCCTTTGTTCAAAAGGCACTTCCAACTGCAGGAGCGGGGAAGATTTCATTTGTTCCCAAAATCCCTGCGGGATAAAGACCCTGCCAATGCTGCGGCTTTCATTTTCCACCCAAACCCGCCGGCTCGTGTCCATTTTGTCAAAAAGCAGGAACAGGTCATTTTCAAATTGCTCGACGGTCGGCTGTAGGGCCTCTCCAAGCGCCCCGAAAGCGGAACCTTTGTGCCGGGCAAGGGCTTCGAGGTCTATTGTTTGTTCGCCCAAATCGGCGAGCGCTTTGAGGATTTCCGTTTTCCCGCTGCCCGTTTTCCCGCCGATGACCACCAATCGAAGTTTCTTTTCCGAGAATGTTGTGAGGATGTGGTTGCGGTATGCCTTGTATCCGCCAGCCAATATCCTGACATCGAATCCCGAAAAGGCGAGCAGTGTTGCCAGGCTGCCACTTCGTTGGCCGCCCCGCCAACAGTGCAGGGCTACTTTACGACCAGGAGCCATGCGCATGGCCTCTCGTATATAATGAGAGAGTTTCGCTCCGGCAATGTCGAGGCCCCGCAGAAATGCCTTTTCCTTGCTGACTTGTTTGTAGAGGGTACCCACCTCTGCCCGCTCGGCATCGGTGAACAGGGGCAGGTTCAATGCGCCGGGAATATGGCCCTGGAAATACTCGCCGGGTGTCCGCACATCGAGCAGGACCCGTTCGGGCTGTTGGCTCAAAAATTCGTTGACAGGTAGGGTTTTCAAATGCAGTTGCGCTGGGTGGTTGTCGTAATTTTGCAAGGTGGCTGCGAAGGTAGTTATTTGCCTTTTGCAGAGAAAAACACTTTCTTTATCGAACGGATTTTAATGCGGGCAGTTTAATGGGAAACTTCGCACACTTAAATCATACCTTCTATGCGAATCATCTTACGGGTCATCTACGAGAGCATACGGCAGGCGAGGGATCAACTCGTTTCCAATAAATTGCGCAGTTTCTTGTCGTTGCTGGGGATCACCATCGGCATTTTCTGTATCATAGCGGTGCAGGCGGCGGTCAGTTCGTTGAAAGACAACGTGATGGGTAGCCTGAAAAAGTTGGGCGACGATGTGGTCTATATCTCGAAAATGCCCTGGAGCGAAGATCCCGGCCAGAACTACTGGAAGTACCAGCGCAGGCCAAGCCCCAGTTACGAGGATTATCTGGCCATCAAGGCCAAATCGAAAGCCGCCGGGCTTGCCGACTACCATGTTTTCATCGGAACCCGCACGGCCAAGTTCCGCAACAACAGCGTGGATCGGGTGTTTGTCGTTGCCGTGACCTATGACTTCCACGAACTGTTCAACATCGTTTACGACAAGGGCCGCTACCTGACCCCTACGGAATACCATCACGGCATGAACAAAGTGCTCATCGGATACCAAGTGGCGGAGGAACTTTTCGGCTCGGTGGACCCCATCGGTAAAACAATCAATCTCGGCGGACGGAACATGGAAGTGATTGGGGTCTTCGAAAAGTCGGGCAAGGACATCCTCAGGGTCATGGACTACGACCAAGTGGTCGTTATGTCTTATGAACTGGCAAAGAAAGTTGCGAACGTAAAACAGACGAGCTTCTGGGGTGGCTCTGTCAACGTAAAAGCCAAACCCGGCGTGAGCCTCAACGAACTGAAAGACGACGTGACCTGGGTACTCCGCTCCGAACGTCGCCTCAAACCCAAAGAAAGCGACAACTTTGCACTCAACAGCCTCTCCATCCTTGCCAAGCTGATGGACAGCCTGTTCGACGTTTTGAACATGGTCGGGCTTGTCATCGGCATTTTTGCCATCATTGTCGGTGGGTTCAGCGTGGCCAACATCATGTTTGTTTCGGTGAAAGAACGCACCAACATCATCGGCATCAAAAAAGCCCTCGGTGCAAAACGGAACGTCATCCTGCTCGAATTTCTCATCGAATCGGTCATCCTTTGCGTATTGGGCGGCATCATGGGGCTTTTATTTGTATTCCTGCTGCTTACCGCTTTGAAGGATTCCCTTCCTTTTCCCATTTACCTCGACATCGGCAACATGCTCTGGGGCCTGGGCCTCTCCATTCTCGTGGGGGTCATTTCAGGTATCATCCCCGCCATGCAGGCAGCGAAAATGGATCCGGTGGAGGCGATACGGCAGCAGGGGTAATGGATAATGGATAATGGGTAATCAAATCAAATAGTTGGCTAGGAGGAAGAGGACGAGGAAAATCCAGAGGCCATCGAGGAAATGCCAATAGATGGTGAGGAGGCGGAGGCGGAGGCGTTTTTCAGGATCGGAAAAATAGACGAGGACGGATACCGGTTCCTTCATCTGCTTTTTGGCAGTGTGAAGGAAAAGATAGAGGAACGGCAACCCGGCTATGACGTGGGCGAAGTGGAGCGCAGACAATACATAAAGGTAAGAAGCCGAGTTGTCGGTGTTGACGAATATGTTTTGGGAGAAGAGTTGCTGCCAGGCAACGAACTGCATCACGAGAAACAACAAAGAAAGCCATATCGTATAGCTCAGCGATTGCTGATAGCCTTTCGTGTCATCGGCCGCATACATCTTTTTTGCCCGCATCATCGTGTAACTTCCCGCCAATAGGATGAGGGTGTTGAATCCAAATAGCAAGGGTATTTTTATGCCGCCAATCCCACTTTGTACCCGTGTGTAAACAAACGAAACGGATAGGGCCAGGAACAGGGCCGTGATGCCGAACAGGGTGAGGAACAACATGACATTGTAGGGATGGAAGGCAAAATTGTCGTATTCGCTGTATCCTTTTTTATCGGTCTGTTTTTCCATGATAGCATATCTTTTGTAGAAAGCGAAGCTACAACATCCACTCCTTATTCAGGTTCATCATTCCTGATGAAAATGTACAGTTGGAGCCGGTGGGCTATAATTTTTCCGCTCCTTCACTAACTTCGCCCTTTGGGGGCGGATAAGCGAAGAGGCATCCATAAATCGTACAAGTCATTTTCAAAAAAACCGACGTAGAAGGAGTATTTAAAAATAAAATGTACATTTTATTTTTTCTCCGATCCTTATTTGCCACCTGTCAAACGAATTTCCATGAGAAAATGCCGATCCTGCCAGGAGTCCATTCAAGACGATGCACGGTATTGCCCGTTTTGTGGAGCAGGGGTCATAGAGATGACCCTGACTTGCCCTGATTGCGGCGAGGAGAATGAAATGTCGGCGAGTGCCTGCTCCCGTTGCGGGTTCAATTTTTTTACCGGAAAAAAAGAAGCACGACGGGAATCACCGCAGGCTCCGCCTTCCGACGATTTGTTTGGTACGGCACATATCGAGAACGCAGAGCAGGAGATTGCCGACCGATTTAGTTTGGCGTTTGAGCGCCGTTTGGCCGAAGAACACAAACCCCTGCTCCACAATGCTTACATTGACCGTTTCTACCAGAGTGATTTCAAACAAAGCGTCGAGTTCCGCATCCAGCAGTTGGCGGAACAAGTGCTGCACCTGCCTGATAACAGCCCCGAAAAGAATCGCCTGCTGGGCCGAACATTCGAGGAACTGCTCGACTTCTTTATCATCCGCTATTGCAGTGACCTGAACGAAGCCTCCTTCCCCGAACAAATCCTCCGATGGCAGGGCATCCCCCTCGACAAGGTGGAACTTGGAGAACTGATAGCCGATTACCTTGAACTGCAAAGAGAGGAGGAATCGGTCTATACCAACTTCGTGACCATGCCCGCCAACAAACTGAAAAACGCCGCCGAAAACTTTCTCTTTCCGCAAAAAGGCGAAACCATTTACTTCATCTGCGACCTGTCCATTCTGGGAAACTGCAAGGAGGGTTTTGCCATGACCCGTGATTGTATTTACTGGAAAATCCCCCTGGAAAAGAAACAAAGGGTCTATTACAAAAACCTGAAAGAAATCAAACGGCAGGAGGATTGGATAACCATCAACGGCATTTTTTTCAATGCCAACAAGTCCCTGAACCTCAAGATCTTGCGGTTGCTGAAAAAACTGAAGGAAATGTATAATAGTTAATGCATAATGGTTAATGCATAATGGTTAATGGTTATACTTCACGCCAATAGG
>JRYF01003153.1_pt1 | contig 10039 bp, 9 predicted proteins | sample 235331 | NCBI WGS metagenome assembly JRYF01 (sample SAMN03074217, study PRJNA261475) | activated sludge metagenome | biome: Wastewater Treatment Plant; feature: Wastewater; material: Activated sludge; isolation source: activated biomass of a wastewater treatment plant treating hydrocarbon... ... | reverse complement strand
TAACGTCCAGTTAGGAAGAAGGAAATAACTATCCTTTTCCATTACCCAATCGAAAACATTATTGAATTCCATCCTGTTATCTTCCGTATATTTGCACAAGGAAATTTTAGGAATATTCCTGAAAACATTGAAAATTATCATTTGTGTTTGAACTGCCTGTTGTTACCAATGAAAGAAAAACGCCGGGAAAACCTCCCTGGCTCAGGGTGAAACTGCCCATTGGAGAAGATTACAGAAGAGTCAGGAAGCTTGTCGATGAATATAAGCTTCATACCATATGTCAAAGCGGCAATTGCCCTAATATGGGTGAATGTTGGGGAGCAGGTACCGCTACTTTTATGATTTTGGGAAATGTATGCACCCGATCATGTTCGTTTTGTGCAGTGAAGACCGGTCGGCCCCCGGAATATGATACGGATGAACCCCGAAGAGTGGCGGAAGCCATTAAATTAATGCAGGTAAAGCACGCTGTGATTACCTCTGTCAACCGGGACGAACTCAAAGACAGAGGTGCTGAGATCTGGTATCAAACGGTGAGATGGGTTAAAGAATTATCACCGGACACGACCATAGAAACACTCATACCAGATGTAAAAGGCAGTTGGGATGCTTTGGAAAGGATGATCAGTGCAGGTCAGGAAGTCGTGTCACATAATATGGAAACAGTAGAACGTTTGTACCGGATGGTCAGACCACAAGCTAAATATACCCGAAGCCTCGAGCAAATCAAAAGAATAAAAGAATTCGGAAAACGAACAAAATCAGGTATTATGGTGGGGCTGGGTGAAAAACCTGAAGAAGTATACAAAATCATGGATGACCTCCTGGAACATGGATGCGATGTGCTGACCATTGGTCAATATTTACAACCCACTAAGATGCATCTGGAGGTTAGCGAATTTGTACATCCCGACCAATTTTCTCTCTATAAAGAAATTGGATTAAACAAGGGATTTAACTTTGTTGAGTCCGGGCCACTTGTCAGGAGCAGCTATCATGCAGAAAGACATCTTTAGTTATTATTTTGAAAAAAACAGGCGGAAATATTGATTATTAACACTAACCACATTAATATTGCACCTTCATTACGAAAGTAAGACTCAACTCTGATATTCGTGATATTTATACAGATGAGGTGAGAGAACAGGCTCAATGACCCTCAGGCAACCACTGGAAAGCAGGTGCCAATTCCTGCTCCCAAAATGGGAGAAATATAAAACACATGAATCATATGAAAATTTTTACCTTTTCTATTATTGACCGAATCGCAATTCCTGAAGCTGGGCTTTTCTGCTGTATGTGCTGTTGTTGTTGCTAACAAGGCACACTTCAGGGTTTAACGTGATTTCCTTACTTGTGCCTTCCAGGGGATAAGCCTACTGAAGTTATAGTATTTTTTTATCTAAAAATCAATAAATTATGTCAAATCAACAAAAAAACTACAAATTCGAAACGCTACAACTGCATGCCGGACAACAACCGGATTCAACTACTCATTCTCGTGCAGTACCCATTTACCAGACGACCAGCTATGTATTTAATAATGCTGAACATGGAGCTAATCTTTTTGCCTTGAAGGAGTTTGGAAATATTTATACGCGGATTATGAATCCAACGACCGACGTATTTGAAAAGCGTGTTGCAGCATTAGAAGGGGGTGTAGCAGCTTTGGCCACATCTTCCGGGCAATCCGCACAATTTTTAGCATTGAATAATATTTTGCAAGCAGGTGAAAACTTTATTTCTACATCATATTTGTACGGAGGTACTTATAATCAGTTTAAAATATCCTTTAAAAGAATTGGCATTGAAGCCCGTTTTGTTGAGGGAGATAAAGCTGAAGATTTTGAAGCACTGATCGATGAAAAAACTAAAGCGATCTACTTAGAAACCATAGGGAATCCACGCTTCAACATTCCAGATTTTGAAGCGATTGCCGCAATTGCGCGAAAATATGATATACCCCTGGTGGTTGACAACACATTTGGCGCAGCGGGGTACTTATTCAAACCCATACAATATGGAGCGAATGTAGTAACCATATCTGCAACCAAATGGATTGGAGGTCATGGCACCAGCATAGGGGGCGTGATAGTTGACGGTGGTAATTTCAATTGGGGGAATGGAAAATTCCCTCAGTTTAGTGAACCCTCTGAAGGATACCAAAGGCTAAATTTCTGGGAAACCTTTGGAGAAAATAATCCATTAGGTTTGCCCAACATTGCATTTGCCATCAGAGCCCGAGTCGAAGGCTTGAGAGACTTTGGAGCTGCCCCGAGTCCATTCAATTCATTTTTGTTGCTACAGGGTTTAGAAACCCTTTCATTGAGAGTTCAACGCATTGTGGAAAACGCGATTGAGTTGGCCCATTGGTTAAATATACACCCACAGGTTGAAAGTGTCAATTATCCGGGTCTTGAAAGCAGTCCTTATCATAAGCTGGCAAAGAAATATTTGAAAAATGGATATGGAGGTGTCCTAACATTTAACCTGAAAGGATTTAAAGAGGATGCTTCAGTGTTTATTGATCATTTGGAATTGATAAGTCACCTGGCCAATGTAGGGGATGCAAAAACACTGATCATCCAACCCTCAGCTACTACACACCAGCAATTATCCGATGAGGAACAACGGGCAGCCGGTGTAGAACCCACTCAGTTGCGCATCAGTGTAGGGATAGAACATATCGACGACATCAAAGCTGATTTGCAAAATGCTTTTGAAGCAGTAAAAAGGTTAAACAGAAAGTATGGTCAGCAGGATAAAACACCTCAGTCTTCTGCAAGTTAATGGCTTCAAACATTCAAATTATGTCTACCATTCAGTATTTCGATTACACAGATAAGTTTAGACTGGAATCCGGTGAAAATCTTCCCGGATTCCGGCTTGCTTATCAGACTTTTGGCAAACCCAATCCCGAACAAAATAATACGATTTGGATAATACACGCATTCAGTGCAAATTCAAATCCCATGGATTGGTGGCCAGGGGTCGTTGGAGAAGATTGCGCTATAGATCCGAATAAACATTTCATCATTTGTGCTAACTGTCCAGGCTCACATTATGGGTCAACATCGCCTTTGAGCATCAATCCTGAAACGGGTGAACCGTTTTTTCATGACTTTCCTACTTTGACCAACCGGGATGTCATTGGCATGTTTGATGCATTACGCAATCATCTGGAAATTGAAAAGATTAAACTTTTAACAGGCCCTTCTTTGGGTGGACAGCAAGCGTTGGAATGGGGTATTTCTCACCCTGAAGTTTTTGAAAATCTTTGTTTAGTAGGTACCAATGCCAAGCATTCCCCATGGGGTATCGCTTTTAATGAAAGTCAGCGAATGGCCATAGAAGCAGACCAAACCTGGCGTCAAAGGTCTGCATCTGCAGGATTGGAGGGAATGAAAGTAGCCCGTTCCATTGCCTTATTGTCATACCGAACTGCATATGGCTATAACACTACACAGTATGAAGAATCACCAAAAACCGACCGCTTTAAAGCGAGTTCATATCAGCGTTATCAAGGTGAAAAACTGGCTCGGCGTTTCAATGCATTTTCATATTGGTATTTATCAAAAATGATGGACAGTCATGATGTGGGAAGAGGGAGATCGTCTATTGAACATGCATTGCAAAGCATTAAAGCAAAAACGCTGGCTGTCGGCATTGAAAGTGATATTCTTTTTCCTGTGCCAGAACAGCAATTTCTTGCCAATCATATCCCGAATGCAGAATTTAAATGCTTTTCTTCCCCTTTCGGACATGATGGTTTTTTAATAGAAAATATAGCAATGTCTGAAGTATTCAATCACATATTGAACCAACAATCCGTGTTAATGAGAACAGTATAAATTCCTTCTATAAATTTATTCAATGCAGCTTTGTCAGTCATTAAAAGCCTGGTAGGTTAATACTTTGAACTTTTCGTGAATATCCCCGTACATGTTGGGAGATATCTGCAAATACATGAGTCCTACCAGTTTTTCTTTGGGATCGGCCCAATAGGAAGTACTAAAAGCCCCACCCCATAAAAATGATCCTATACTCATCGGACTCAAATGATCATTTTTTTCGGTTTCTATGCCAAAACCCAAACTGACTTGCCTGGTTTCTGATACTTCTTCTGATATCTGATTAGTTAACATGAGTTCAATTGTTTTCCTGCTTAGCAATCGCACTCCATTGTATCGACCCCCATTCACTATCATTTGTAAAAACTTAGCATAGTCTTCCAGGGTGGAAGAAAGACCTGCTCCTCCAGAATAAAAGCTACCTTCCAATTTTGGGTAATCGGGGTTTCCTCCCACAAGCGCTGCCCGGGCGGGAACCAATTTTCCTGAATTATGCGCATAAAGAGGTACAAGCCGCTGATGTTTTTCCTTGGGCAAGTAAAAATATGTATCATTCATTCCCAAAGGTATAAAGATTCTCTCCCTGAAGAACCGATCCAAACTCATTCCCGAAACCACTTCTACCAGATAACCTAATACATCAGTACTCAAACTATATTGAAAGCGCTCACCCGGATTAAATTTAAGAGGGAGGGGGCCAAGCCTTTTCATCATGGATCCTAACTCATCATTGTCCAGACCTATACCAGGGTGTACATAGGCTTTGGCATATATCGCTCTAAATTCCGGACTTCCTATCGCAGCATAATCCAACCCTGAAGTATGAGTTAATAAATGGCGGATGGTAATTTCTTTGCTTGCAGGTTCAGCAGTATATGTTGAATCCTTTTCATTAAAAGTCTTCAATACCGAAGGGTTAGCAAACTCCGGAATGTATTTTGATATCCTGTCATCTAACAGGAACTTACCTTCTTCTAACAGCATCATAACAGCAAGACTGGTGATGGCTTTGGTTTGGGAAGCAATCCTGAAAATGGCATCATTAGGAAGTGGGGATTGTCCTTCCTGGTCATAGGTTCCGAAGCTTTTATGATAAACGATCTTTCCATTACGTGCAATCAATGCGCCAGCGCCGGGTATCTTTTCCTGATCAATATACTCCTGAATTACGCGATCAATCCTTTCCAGACGTTCTGTAGACATCCCTTGCAAATCAGGTGATGAGTATTCTAAAACCTGAGCAGTGAGACCAAAGCTCAAAAAGAGACAAAACACCATTAAAAACAATAGTTTGCTTTTCATAACTCAAATTTATTAAAATAAAAAAAACCTGTAATGTTTTCAGCATTACAGGCTCAATATCCAAAAAATATCTTATTAATTATTAAGAATTAATGGAAGACCATCCCCTCCTCCTCCAACAATGACTACTTTACTGTTGGGGGACTGTGCTAAGGTCAATGTAGCTTCAATACCTTTATCTCTTAAAATTTTATCTGTCAATGAAGCATTGAGAATTTGATTCGCTTCTGCTTTGGCCCTTGCTTCGATAATTTTTCTTTCAGCTTCCTTTCTTTCCCTGTCCAAACGAAACTCATATTGAAAAGACAATTGTTCTTCCTGAAGCTTTTGCTCAATAGCCGTACGAAGTTTATCCGGCAATGCAACCTCTCTGATCAAAATAGCATCCACCGTTATATTTTTCTGATTGACTCCGGCTGAAGTTTTAGAAAAAATTTCTTCCTGAATGGTTTCTCTTTTTGTACTGTAGAGCTCTTCCGGCAAGTACTTTCCAATGACTTCGCGGGTAGCAGATCTTATTTCAGGAATCAGAATTCTACGTAAATATTCTGATCCGACTTCATCATGAAGATAACCTATTCTCTCAGGTTTAGGAAAATATCTGTAAGATAACTCCACCACAATGGTCAAACCATTTCTGGATAATACCTCCATTTTTTCGACCCCTTCATTTACCCGGGTATCGTAAATAAACATAGTATTCCATGGAGCAACAATATGAAATCCCTGATGGTAAATTTTTTCTTTATCAAGTCCACCGGCAAATCGCTTAAATAGCACTCCTTTTTTACCAGGCTCGATGGTTAAAAAAGTAGTGTTAGTCAAAATGATAAAAAAGAAAAAAGCAATAAAACCAATGATCCCTATTCTTACAAAATTAATAGGGGGTTTGTTTTCTGGATTAGGATTGAACGACATAGCAATAATTTTTTGATGATATAATGATTAACAATAAATATTAGAATTCATTCCTTGATATAGACCGGTATAGTTAAAATTTAGACATAATGCCTCTTTTTTTGGAATGATGCCAATGATAAGGATGAACGAAATTAAAAACCCACATCATCGCTATATTGTTTTGAATGAATATTTTTTTAATCCTTTCCTGTAAATAACTTTACAAATTCAAACTTTTCACCATTAAATAATCCTTTGTCACTCAATTTTAAAGAAGGAATCACCAGAAGAGCCATAAATGATAAGGTCATAAAAGGAGCTTTTAATTTTGAACCCATTTCTTTGCTCATTCTGTCTATCTTTTTATATGATTCTGCCACCTGTTCCGCTCTTGCATCTGTCATAATTCCAGCTATAGGCAATGGCAAAACTTCAGTCAGATTAGCATTCACTGCCGAAATACCTCCCTGATTTCGAATGATAGCATTGATGGCTTCACAAATAGAACCATCATCAGCACCCACAGCAATGATATTATGAGAATCATGGGCTACACACGATGCAATGGCTCCGGCTTTCAACCCAAAACGATGAATCAATGCAATAGCAGGTTTTTGCCGGCTGTAACGGTTTACAACAACCAATTTTAAAATATCATGATCAAGATCGGCCACCACGGCGCCTTCCACTACTTTAACCTCTCGTTCTGTGCTACCCGTTATTAACTGTCCATCTTCGGCTACGATAATCAAGGCTGAATTACTTTCTGCTTCTAGCTTCAGATCCTCTACAATAATTTCATGTGTATTGAAATGGTTTAGTTTTTTAGAAGTTGAATAAGTGATATTACTCTTTCCTTCCCGGAATACACACTCGCCTTCTATCCAGGTTTCAAGTACTTCCATGGATTGTAAATCCCTGACTTTTACAAAATCAGCAGGGTCTCCCTCTTGTAAAATACCTACCGGTAAACGATAGTGATGAACGGGGTTGATACAAGCTGCACCGAGTACATTAAAAAGATTGCAGCCCTTTTCCAAAGCTCTTTTTACCAAAACATTTATATGGCCTTCCATTAAATTATCAGGATGTAAATCATCGGAACAAAACATCACTCGCTCCGGAAAACGGTCGATCAAAGGCCATAATTCTTCAAAATTCTTTGCAGCACTCCCCTCTCTGATAATGATTTTCATGCCATGGGTAATTTTGTGGAGGGCTTCTTCCATCTTAAAACATTCATGATCTGTTGTGATTCCGGCATGGATATACTTTATGGCGTCATCGCCCATAAGCCCGGGAGCGTGACCATCCACAGGCTTACCCCACTTTTTAGCAATAGCAATTTTCTTCATTACCTCCATATCTTCAAATAACACCCCTGGGTAATTCATCATCTCAGCTAAATAGAGCACGTCTTTCCAGGAAAGAATTTCTTCTATATCCTGTGCATCAATCACAGCCCCTGCCGATTCAAAAGTTGTTGCAGGAACACAGGATGGGGCACCAAAATGAAATTTTAAGGGGACTTCCTTACCATTTTCAATCATATACCTGACTCCTTCTACCCCCAGTACGTTTGCAATTTCATGGGGGTCAGATACTGTTGCAATGGTTCCATGCATTACAGCGATTCTTGCAAACTCCCTGGGTACCAACATGGAACTTTCAATGTGGACGTGGGCATCAATAAATCCCGGAAGGATAAAGTGATCATATTGCATCTGATCATATTCTTTTTTAATAATACGTCCATTCTGAACGATGATCTTTCCACCCTGTATTTTTCTATCCTGAATATTTACTAAGTTGCCTCGAATGATTGTATCCATTCCATTTATATTTTGACTTTGAAAGAATATTTTATTTACCGAAATTAGTATAATTTTACCTTATCCAAAGCAGTTGGACAGCAAATTGGATTCATTTTAAAATATCATCGCAAAACCTCGTCATGGAAGTGAAAATATCCTGGATACAATCCCACATTGAATGGAAAAGCCCGGAAATTAATCTGTCTTATTACGAGAAAGTTTTAAAGAAAAATCAAGCACTAAAAGGGGATATTATTATTCTTCCCGAGTGCTTTCCAACAGGATTTTGTATGAATGATCCCTCTATCATTGAAAATCATCCCGGCCCTTCATTAAAATGGATGCAACAAACAGCATCTAAATATCAATGTGTATTAGCAGGCTCCATTTTGATTCATGATCAAGGCAGAAATTTCAATCGCCTTTATTGGGTAAATCCAGACGGGAGTTTTGAACAATATGACAAAATCCATCTGTATACTCCGGGCAAGGAAGGAGAATTTTTCACCCCTGGAAATAGAAAAACCATTGTTCACCTTCGTGGATTTCGGTTTTTCCTGACTATATGTTATGATTTGCGTTTTCCGGTATGGTGCAGAAATGTAGGGGACTATGATGTAATGATAAATGTAGCCAACTGGCCATCCATGCGGGCCGATCACCGTAAAATTTTGTTGCAATCAAGAGCCATTGAAAATCAGAACTATGTGATTGGAGTTAACCGCATTGGTAAAGATGGAAACCAACTGGATCACATTGGTGAATCTATGGCCATTGATCCTTCAGGCAAAATTATGGTTGAATCAATGAATAAGGAAGATTTTCATTCAGTAATATTAGATTTAAACACCATGTTAAAATACCGACAGAAGCTACCTTTTTATATGGATTCCGATAAATTTGAATTGAAACTACACTATGAAGATTAACGCATGTTTAACGTAGTCAATGAAAACAAAAGAATTGATAATTCGTCTATTAATGGGAAGATTCATTCTTGAAAAAAGATAAGCTATGGAAAAATTACTCTGCATAAATTTAAAAGTCATATTCCGGATTCAAAATATCAAATGGGTCGCATTGTTTCCTTTTACTATTCTATTCTTACTGCCGATGGTTGTCCATGCACAGAAAGCTTCCGATTCTGATCCTGAAGCCAGAAAAATATTGGATAAACTTAAAAAGGAGTATGAAGCACATTCGTCAATGGAAGTTACATTTGAGATGATATTAAAGCTCAGTGGGCAGGGTCAGGAAAAGCAAAAAGGGAAGGTTATTCAAAATGGCAACAAGTACTTTGTTGATCTGGCTGATCAGGCCATCTATTGTAATGGTGAAATCATCTGGCTCCACCTCAAAGACAATCATGAAGTTCAGATCAATGATATGGATAGTGACGATGAAAATTTTTTGACGCCCAGAGAGTGGATCACAGCTTATGAAAAAGAAGATTTTTATTATGCCATCACAAATAAAAGTAAGGTGAAAAATGAATCCTTCACTGAAATAGAATTCAAACCTCTTTCCAACCGTTCTGAATATAAAAAAATGAGAATCAGGGTAAATACAACCAAAAATCAATTGGATACTATGGAATTTTTTTCCCGGGATGGGAGTCAATATTCACTTCAAATTCTCGGGATACAATTCAACAAAAAGTACGAACCTGCTTTATTTACCTTTGATCCATCAAAATTTCCTGGAATACACATAGAGGATTTAAGATTGTAAAACTTTTGTTTTCGTTTTATGTATGCCCTTGACCATTTTCTGAGTACAATTGAAAATGAATCAACCATTGAAGTGATTGTAAGGCTTCATGACATCATTTTATCACAGCATCCATCGATGGCAGTGAAATTGAGATACAAAATACCTTTTTATGATGTGCACTCTTGGGTTTGCTATCTCAATCCCATCAAAAATAACGGCATTGAATTAGTCTTTTTGAAAGGCCAGCAAATGAAAGCACATGAGCATTTATTGGTCAAAAAAGGACGTAAAATGGTGAGTGGAATTTCATTTTTTCAACCTTCAGAGATTGATACAGAAGTCCTATCTGAAATATTGCAGGAGGCTATTTTATTGGACGAAATTGACTATCAGGCCAGAAAAAAATAATGGCTGATTGTCGTATTGTGGGAAATTCAATAAAATTCTTTTGTGAAAGCA
>JRYF01001950.1_pt1 | contig 10047 bp, 9 predicted proteins | sample 235331 | NCBI WGS metagenome assembly JRYF01 (sample SAMN03074217, study PRJNA261475) | activated sludge metagenome | biome: Wastewater Treatment Plant; feature: Wastewater; material: Activated sludge; isolation source: activated biomass of a wastewater treatment plant treating hydrocarbon... ... | reverse complement strand
GCTGGCGCTGGCCGCGCTGCACGACGCGCTGGCACCCTGGCGCAGCGCGCTGGCGGCGGCCGACGCCATCCCGGCGCTGCCGCTGGCGCTGGCGCTGCTGCTCGGTGCGGCGGCGTGGACGCTGCTGCTGCGCTTCGTGCAGACGCTCAACGCCGCGGAGCTGCTCAACATCGACCTGGAGGCCCTGGTGGGCGAGCGCACGCGCGAGTTGCAGGCGCAGTTCCAGCGCGTGCGCGAACTGGAGCGCCAGCAGACCGTGGCCGCCGAGCGCGAGCGGCTGATGCGCGACATGCACGACGGCGTCGGCGGCCACCTGGTGGCGATGCTGGCGATGATCGAGGCCGACCGCCGCCGGCCCGGCGAGCTCGCGGTGGTGGTGCGCGAAGCGCTGGACGACATGCGGCTGATGATCGATTCGCTGGAGCCGGTCGACGACGACCTCAACGCCGTGCTGGCGATGTTCCACGACCGCCTGGCGCCGCGCCTGCGCAGCGCCGGCGTGGCGCTGCACTGGGACGTCGAGCTGCTGCCGCGGGTGCCCGGCCTGACCCCGGCGCGCGTGCTGCACGTGCTGCGCATGCTGCAGGAGGGCGTGACCAATGCGCTGCGCCACGGGCATGCGAAGACGCTGTGGCTGGCGGCGCAAGCCGACGCGCGGCAGGTGCGCCTCACGCTGCGCGACGACGGCAGCGGTTTCGACCCCGCGGCGGTGGCCAGCGGCCGCGGGTTGAAGAACCTGCGCCGGCGCGCGGCCGAGGTCGGCGCCACGCTGGCGATCGGCAGCGCGCCGGGGCGCGGTGCGACGTTGACGGTCGACCTGCCCGCGGGCACAACAGCGCGCACGGGCTGATAAACCCGCGGTCGCTCGCTGGTTCCTGAGCATCCAAGGCCACGGGGCCGCCCGGCCACCGCCTGACCGAAAGGCCGACGAGAAGCCGACGACGGGCCGCGCGCGCCACGTCGATGCAGCCCGCGTCTCGCGCATCGGCGAGTCGGAGCACGCCGGCCCGCGGCTCCCGCTTTCCTGGGATGGGTCGGAATCGCCCTGCGGGCGACATTGCCTGCATCCGGATCTTCAACGACCGCTCGAGGAGGCAAGCCATTCACCGCACGATGATCCATCCTGTCGCCCGTCACCGTCGGGTCCTCGATGCAGCCCTTCTCGCCTGCGGCCTGGGGCTCAGCAGTGCCGCATCGGCGCAGACCCCGATGCCGGTGGGCGGCGTCGAGAAGTACCCGGCCACCGCGCCGTTCGGCCATTGCGAGAACAACCGGTGTTGGCTCGTCCGCGGCGGCAGCATGCTGGTGCGGGTGAAGGGCACCGGCGTCTCCGCGGTCACGAACGCGGTCGGCCAAGGCAACGGCGTGACCGCGACGCTGACCGGCGCCAAGGCCTTGGCCACCCCCGTCTACCCCGCCTGGGTGGAGGTGGAGCTGAAGGCCATCGCCTCGGCGCCCCGGGGCGAGAATCCGGTCAGGCTGCGCGTCGTCGTCAACGGGCAGGCCTTGTCCGAGTACACGTTTACCCTCTTCATCGTCAACAACGGGCAGATCGAAGGCGTCGAGATGGATCGCCCGCAGGACTGTTTCGAGCGGTCGACGGTCACCATCACCGGGCGCAACCTCGGCAACGCGCGGCTGCGCCTGACACAGTCCGCGCCAATCATCTACGAGGGCGCAGTGACCAGGACGGCCAACGCCGACAGCGCAGCGACCTTCCGTCTTCAATGGCCGAGCGCTCAGGCTGCGGTGTCGTTCACGGGGCTGCTTTGCGACGCGGCGCTGCCATCAGGCGCCTGCGGCTCGACCACGGGGCCGATCTGGGGCCAGTTCACGCGGTCGATCAATAGCGGCGCCACGAGCTGCGGTGCCCCGCCTGCGCCCACGCCGCCGCCACCGCGTCTGGAGGGCCGCATCGACCCCAAGACGCTCTACATGGTCGGCAGCGGAACGACCACGGACAGCGCGGGCAACATCTACACGCCCCTGAAGCCGTTCCTGGACTCGCCCCACTGCCAGACCTTGGCGGCACCCAACCCACCCTGCGACAGCGACGGCTCCCAGAATGCGAACCGCCTGACCATCGCCGTGCCCGACATCCGCTGGAGCGTCCACAACAGCGGTGGCGCGATGCCAACGGCCGCCAGCGCCGAACTGCGGAACGGCACGCAGTCCATGCCACCGCCCCGGACCTTCGGCCCGCTGGCCAACGGCCAGTCCTCGCAAGTGTTCGCCACCGCACGGCCCAGCAGCACGACCTGCGTGGCGCGCGTAGCAGACGATGACGGCTGCTACCACTGCGGGACTGCGTCGCAGGGCTGGAACGACAACAACGTCTCCGTTCGCCTGTCCTGAGCGGCGTCAACGCGGCGCCGCGGATCGGTGCAACGCTGTCCCCGCACCTGGCCCGAACGACGACCCATGTTGGCGACACCGCCCATCCGCGCCGGGCGTAGCCGTCAGCGGCAGTGCCACCGCCCGGCGCTGTCGCGCGAGCACAGGTCCGGCGCGCCGCGCGCCTCCCACAGCGCGACCAGCCCCAGGTTGGCCATTGCCTGGGCGAAGCCTTCGCTGCGGCGCACGGCGGCCAGCTCCGGCCACCACAGGTGTTGCAGCCACGCCGCCGGTGGCATCTGCGCGTGGCGCTGCACCGCCGCCAGGCTGCGCGCCGCGTCGCCGAGCATCGCGTGCTCGAAGAATTGCGCGACCAGTCGCTGAACGCCTGCGCCGCGGCGCCCCGGCCGCGCCCGCGCAGCGCGGCGATCCGCTGCCACAACGTCAGGGCGGTGGCCAGTACGGCGCGTGACAACCGGGCCGGCGCGCCGGCATCCAACGGTCGAGCCGAAGGGTTGCGCGCAGGGCCGCCGGCAGGGCGCTAGGGTCCGTCATCGAGGGCCGTGGTGCGGCGGCGCGGCGTCAACGACAGGCCCACCCGCCGTCGGCACGCGGCGCGCACCGGTCGGGCGCCCCGCGTTGGCGCCACAGCGCCGGCAACGCCGTGTCGTCGAGCACGGCGTCGAAGCCGGGCGCCTGCCGCAGGTGGCCGAACTCGGGCCACCAGAGGTTGGACAACCACACGCCGATCGGGCCGCGCAGGTTGGCCTGCACCGCCGCGAGCGCGCGCGGCGTGTCGCCGAGCCAGGCCAGGTACCAGTGGAAGCGCGCCATGCCGTGCTGCAGCGAGGCCGGCAGCGCCTCGATCTGCGCCGCCGCGGCCTCGCGCGCCGCCGGGTCGGCGGCGCCGCGCACGAAGGCCGCGACCCAGCCGGCCTCGACCCCGGCACCGCGCAGGCCTTCGACCGTCGCCGCTTCGGCGAGCGCCCAGTCGCCGTCGCGCAGCGCGCCGATGCCCTGGTAGACGACCGCCATGCGGTCACCGAGCTCCTGCGCGATGCGCGCGCTCTCGCGCATCGCGTCGCTGTCGCCGAGCAGGGCATGGAAGAAGGCCAGCGCCTGGTGGTTGACCGCGTTCAGCGGGTCCAGCCGCGCCGCCTCCAGCGCCAGCGCCAGCGCCTGCTGCAGGTAGCCGGCCATGGCGTGCAGATGAGCCGCGGTACGCAACTGCTGGGCGCCGCGCGCCGGCTGCGCGAGCAGCGCGTTCAGGTGGTCGAAGCCTTCACCCCAGCGCCGCTGCTGCACCGCCAGGTTGGCCAGCATGACGTGCCCGCGCGGGTCCTGCGGGTCGGCCGCCAGGATGGCCTGCCCGACCGCCTGCGAGTCGCGCAACAGCTGCTGCTGGGCGGCGAGCTGGGCCGCCGGGTCGGCGCGCTCCTCGGCGGTCGGGAAGCGCAGCGCAGTGCCGCGCAGCGCGATCTGCGCCGCCAGCGCGGGCACGTAGTCCGGCGCCAGCGCGAGCACCTCGCCGATCAGGCGCAGCGCCTCGCGCTGGTCCGCGGGCGAGCCGCGCGCAGAGACCTGCTGCGCGCGCAGGAAGGCCTCGTAGGCGGCGGGCGGGATCGCGGCTTCGGCCGGCGGCTGGCCGGCCAGGCCGAGGCTGGTGCGCGTGCGCAGCGCGACTTGCTGCGGCAGCGCGGCGAGTTCGGCCAGCGGCTGCGCGGCGTCGAGCTCCCAGTGCAAACGCCCCGACGCGACGTCGTGCAGGCCGAGCCGGACCCGCACGCGGCCGTCGGGCAGGCGCTCGGCACGGCCGGTGACGAGGTGGTCGACGCGCAGCAGGCTGGCCAGCCGGCGGTCGTCCAGCCCGGCCGCCAGCGCAGCGCGGGTCGATTCGCAGGCGGTGATGCGCAGCGCGCCCAGCCGCGCCAGGCCGGCCGCGAGCTGGCTGCACAGGGTTTCGCCGAAGGCGCTGAGCTCCGGGTCCTGCGCGTCCATGGCCAGCGGGCGGATCGCCAGCGCCGGGCCCGCTCGCCCGGAACCGGCTTCGGCCCGGCGCAGCGACCGGTCGAGTGCCTGCGTCAGCGGGTCCTCGTCCGCTGGCACGCCCTCCACCGCGGCCCGGTCGCCGCCCGTGCGGCGGCCGACCACCAGCGCCAGCGCGCCGACGATCAGCAGCGCCAGCAGCGCGACGACGATCCAACGTGACGAGGCGGCGCGCAGCATGCCCGTCACGATGCCACAAGCGCCACGTGAGGTGCCGATCGCCGCTGCGATTCCGGCTCACCAACTCGTGCCGCTGTCCTTCGGCCCGTTGAGCACGATGCGCGAGAGCAGGCAGTAGGTCTCGACGTCGGTGTCGCCCGGCGCCACGCCGTCGCCCGGGTGCAGCACCTCGACCCCCATCGCCATGGTGTTCGTGCCCAGCGCCGGCCCGGCGATGAAGCGGCAGGTGCTGGCGGGCTTCTTCTTGTCGCCCAGCGCGACCATGCCCGGGGGCAGCCAAAGGCCCAGGTGCAGGTCGACCGCCTTGAGCGTCCAGCGGCCCTTCAGCTTGCGCACCGGGAACAGCGTGAAGCCGCAGCGCGGCCCGTCGAGCGAACTCTGGGCGCTGGCGATGAGGTAGGTGAGGCCGTCGAAGGGCTCGGTGTGGGTGCGGCAAAGGCCCTGGCCGCCGAGCAGCCGGCTGGCCACGCCGTCGTCCCTCATCAGCGACGAGGCCTGCAGGCGGTCGAGCGTGACGTCGACCAGCGGTGGCTCGAAGCGGATGGATTGCTGGGCCGTCACCGGCGCGTCGTTGTCGCGCTTGAGCTGGACGTAGACGGTCTCGCTGCGCTGGTCGGGCGTGCTGGCGCTGAACAGCTCGACGTCGACGCCGCCGGCCGGCGGCGCGCTCGCCGCCACCCAGGGCAGCGAGGCGTAGCCGGCCTTGCCGACGCGGTAGTGGGTGAAGGTGCCGCTGGTCTGCCAGCGCAGGTTGACGCGGTGCCGGGCGGTGGCGGTGGCGCCGTTCTCGATCGCCATCGACGTCACCGCCGGCGGGATGCGCAGCTCGATCGTCGCGCTGCGGACTTCGCTCGGGCCGTGGTTGTTCATGAACTGCACGTGCACCGTCTTCGGCCCCTCGCCGGCCGACGGGATGGTCCAGCGCCACGGCAGCGCCAGCGGCAGCGGGTTCCAGGCCTGGTTCGGGAAGCTAGCCGTTTCGCTGACGCGGAAGTGCGTCGCCGCCGGGCCGGTCAGCGTCCACGCCAGATTGACGACGCGGTCGGGAGTGGTCGCCGCACCGCCATTGATGGTGAAGCTGGCCACCGCGGGCGGCGCGGCGGTGAGACCCGCGCCGGGCGCGGGCGCGGCAGCAATCGCCAGCGCCGACCCGGCAGCGCCGAGCAAGCCTGCCAGCAGTCTGGCACCCGCGCTGGCGAGGTCCATCGGGGTCGGGGCGTGCGGGCTGGCGGGCATGGGAAGTCCTTCCGATCGCGCGGGCGGCGCAGGCGCAGCACCCCTGCGGCGCCGCGTGGCCACGATCGTCGGCGCTGCCGCACCGGCGGGCGATCCCAGGTTCACGGTAGGCGGCCCTCCCGGGCCGCCCGCGCGGCTCAGCCCTGCGCGCGCTTCCAGGCCTCGTAGCGCGCCCGGTTCGCCTCGTCCGGCGGGTACAGGCCCGGCAGCTTCGCGCCGGCCTGCACCTCCTGCATGATCCAGCCCTCCAGCCGCTCCTGCTCGACGGCCTCGCCCACCACCGCCTCCAGCAGCGCGGCCGGGATCAGCACCGCGCCGTCGTCGTCGGCGACGACGACGTCGTTCGGGAACACCGCCACCCCGCCGCAGCCGACCGGCTCCTGCCAGCCGACGAAGGTGAGACCAGCCACCGACGGCGGCGCCGCCGTGCCCTGGCACCACACCGGCAGGCCGGACGCCAGCACGCCGGGGATGTCGCGCACGACGCCGTCGGAGACGAGCCCCGCCACCCCGCGCTGCGCCATGCGCGCGCAAAGGATGTCGCCGAAGATGCCGGCGTCGGTCACGCCCAGCGCACCGACCACGGCGACGACGCCCGGCGGCATGGCCTCGATCGCGGCGCGGGTGGAGGTCGGGTGGCCCCACGAGGCCGGGGTGGCGAGATCCTCGCGCGCCGGCACGAAGCGCAGCGTGAACGCGCGGCCGACCACGCGGCCCTGGCCGGGCGCGATCGGCCGTGTGCCGCCCATCCAGACCTTGCGCAGGCCCTTCTTCAGCAGCACGGTGGTCAGCGTGGCGGTGCACACGCCCTGCAGCGCACGGACGAGGGCGGGATCGATCGCGGGCACGGGCAGGTCGGCGGGCATGGTCGGTGCGGGGAGTCCGGTGGCACGATTCTGACGCCGACCGGCGCGACCGGCGGCGCGCAGGCCGGGTGTGCCCGGCGCGTTCCCCGCGCCCTCAGCGCTGGGCCGGCAACACCAGCGTGAGCCGCTCGGTGCGCACGTGGCAGACGTCGGCGCTGACGACGACGACCGCCGACTGCGCCCGGTAGCCGGCCTTGCTCGCCGTGATGCTGAAGCGGCCGCTGAGCTCCTGGCCGAGCTCGCAGGTGCGGTCGGCGCTGCAGACCACGCGCTGCGGCGTGCCGTCGTCGACCCGGTAGTCGACCTGGACCGCGTCGAGCGGCTGGCCACTGGTGTCGGTGACGTGCAGGACGACCGAGGCACGCACCTCCAGCGTGCAGGCGACGTCGTCGCCGCCGCCGCAGGCCGGCAGCAGCATCGCCGCGGCCAGCGCCAACAGCGTCTTCAGGGGTCGTGGGGTCATCGAAGCCTCCTCGCGGCATGGCCGCATGCGCCGGGCCCGCGCACGCGGCCAAGGACTTGGCGCGGTGGGTGCTGGACCTGGATTACCAGATGTGGGATAATTTCCCACATGGCCCCGATCCTGTCAAGCCGCCGCCGCCCGCGCGGCCGGCCCGCCCCGGCATGAACCAGCTGCCCGGCATCGTGCTCGGCCGCGTGCTGAAGGTGATGCGCCCGCTGGTGCGGCTGCTGGTGCGCCACGGCGTCACCTACACGACGCTGGCGGCCGCGCTCAAGCCGGTGTTCGTCGCCGCCGCGCGCGAGGAGCTGCAGCGCCAGGGCATGGCGGGCACCGACAGCGCGCTGACGCTGCTGTCGGGCGTGCACCGGCGCGACGTGCGCACGATGCGGCGCAGCCCGTCGGCCGACGACGCGCCGCGGGCGCTGGGGCTGGCGGCCGAGGTCGTCGGCCGCTGGCTCAGCGAGCCGCCGTTCGTCGACGCCCAGGGCCAGCCGCGCGTGCTGCCGCGCGGCCAGGCCGGCGAGGCGGGCGACGCGCTCAGCTTCGAGGCCCTGGTCGCCGGCGTCAGTCGCGACGTGCGCGCGCGCGCCGTGCTCGACGAGCTGCTGCGCCTGGGCGTCGTGCACGAGCTGGACGCCGGCCTGCAGCTGAACCCGGGCGGCTTCGCGCCCCGGCAGGGCTTCGAGGAGCTGGCCTGGCTGTTCGCCGACAACCTGCACGACCATGCGGCGGCGTCGGTGGCCAACCTGCAGGGCGACGGCCGCTTCCTCGAGCAGGCGGTGTTCGTCGACCAGATCAGCCCGGCGTCGGAGGCGGCGCTGCATCGCCTGGCCGCCGAGGTCTGGCAGCAGGCGATGCGGCGCGTGCTGAACGCCGCGCGCCGGCACTTCGACCATGACGCGGCGCACGCCACGCCGGCGCAACGCGGCCGCCGCGCGCGCTTCGGCGTGTACTTCTACGGCGGCCCCGACGAGCCCGGCGAGAGCCGCACGCCGCACCCTTCCACCGACGAGCAAGCCCGGCCATGACGCAGCAGCGCCCCTCCCCCCTCCCCGCGCGCCGACCGACGCTCGCGCAGCCCGGTCTGCCGGCCCGCCGGCGGCGCGCGCCAGCAGCGGCGGCGCCAGCAGCAGCACCAGGGCACCGCGGCGGCCGGCCTTCATGCCGCCCAGGCCTCCAGCAGCTGCGCACCGCGGGGCGTCAGCGCCTCGGCGTGCACCCGGCGCACGCCGTCGGGATCGGGCTCGAGCTGCAGCCGCAGGTCGGGCCGGGGCAGCTGGCCGGCGGCCTTCTCGGGCCACTCCGCCAGCTTGAGCCCGGGCGCGGCAAACACCTCGCGGAAGCCGGCGTCGGCCCACTCGCGCGGGTCGTCGAAGCGGTAGAAGTCGAAGTGCGAGATGGGGAGGCCGCCGGCCTGGTGCGGCTCGAGCACCGCGTAGCTGGGGCTCTTGATGCGGCCGGCGACGCCCAGCGCGCGCAGCAGGTGGCGCACGAAGGTGGTCTTGCCGGCGCCCAGCGGGCCGTGCAGTTCGATGAAGGCGTCGTGCAGCGCCGGCTGCCGCGCCAGCACCGCCGCGCTGGCGGCACAGCCGGCCTCGTCGGGCCAGGTGAGGTGGCGGCTTCCTAGAATCGGTGCATGCACGAGCGTCGAGACCTCGACATGCCGCTCCTGTGGCGGCAGCTGCGGGAATGGGCGCATCAGGCGGGATTCTCCCAGATCGGGGTGGCCGACGTGGACCTGTCGGCCGCCGAGCCAGGGTTCGAGGCCTGGCTGGCCGCCGGGTTCCACGGCGAGATGCACTACATGGCCGCCCATGGCCGCAAGCGCACGCGGCCGGCGGCGCTGGTGCCGGGCACGTTGCGCGTGGTCAGCGTGCGCATGGACTACCTGCCGCGCGACACGCCGGCCGACTGGGCCGCGCGCGAACAGGCGCGGCTGCTCGCCCCCGGTGAGGCCGTGATCTCCCTCTATGCCCGCGGACGGGACTACCACAAGGTGCTGCGCCAGCGCCTGCAGCGCCTGGCCGAGCGGCTGGCCGCGGAGATCGGGCCCTTCGGCCACCGCGTGTTCACCGACTCGGCGCCGGTGCTCGAGGTGGAGCTGGCCACGCGCGCCGGCCTGGGCTGGCGCGGCAAGCACACGCTGGCGCTGGCGCGCGAGGCCGGGTCGATGTTCTTCCTGGGCGAGCTCTTCGTCGACCTGCCGCTGCCGCTGACCGAGCCGGTGGGCGCGCACTGCGGCAGCTGCACCGCCTGCCTGGACGCCTGCCCCACGCAGGCCATCGTGGCGCCCTACCGGCTGGACGCGCGGCGCTGCATCTCCTACCTGACGATCGAGCACCCGGGGCCCATCCCCGAGCCGCTGCGCGCGCCGATGGGCAACCGCGTCTACGGCTGCGACGACTGCCAGCTCGTCTGCCCCTGGAACCGCTGGGCGCAGCGCGCCACGCTGCCCGACTTCGACGACCGCCTGGGCCCTGCCCGCCTGCTGGCGCTGTGGGCCTGGGACGAAGCCGACTTTCTCCGCCGCACGGAGGGCAGCGCCATCCGCCGCATCGGCTTCGCGCGCTGGCGGCGCAACCTGGCGGTGGCGCTGGGCAACGCCTGGCGGGCCACCGGCGACGCACACATCGCCCGTGCCCTGGCCGCGGCCACCGACACCGGCCTGGCGCGCGAGCACATCGACTGGGCGCTGGCTCAGCGCAGCGATTCCAGCGCCACCAGCGCCAGCGGCAGGCTGGCCATGCCCAGCAGCGTGGACAGCGTCACCAGGCCGGCCACGTAGGGGCCGCGCCCGCCCATGCGGACCGCCAGCACGTAGCTCGACGCCGCGGTGGGCAGGGCGCCGAAGAGCACGATCACCGTCTGCTGCACCGGCGGCAGGCCGAGGCCGACCGCGCAGGCCAGCGCCACCGCCGGCAG
>JRYF01009003.1_pt1 | contig 10048 bp, 8 predicted proteins | sample 235331 | NCBI WGS metagenome assembly JRYF01 (sample SAMN03074217, study PRJNA261475) | activated sludge metagenome | biome: Wastewater Treatment Plant; feature: Wastewater; material: Activated sludge; isolation source: activated biomass of a wastewater treatment plant treating hydrocarbon... ... | reverse complement strand
CAGGGCTTCGGCAAGGGCAACTTCAAAGCCTTGTTCGAGTCCATCGAACTGGAACAGGAACGACGAGGGAACCTGTAATGCGCTTCGCAACCATCTCAACGCTTCGACATACCTCCCAGCCTGCTCTCGTCATCGAGGACCGGGTCCACACCCTGCCCTTCGCGGACATGTACGCCGTCATGGAAGCCGGCGCGGAAAAAGCCGCAAAGAAGGCGTCGAAAGACTCGCTCGCGGCAGACGAAGTCAGGTTCCTCTCACCGCTGAAACCCTTCACCCTACGCGACGGATACGCCTTCGAACAGCACGTCATGACCGCCAACAAGAACCGCGGGCGCGACGTCCCCGCCGAGTGGTACGAGTTCCCGGTCTTCTATTTCACCAATCCCAACGCTGTCTTCGGCCACGAGGACGAAATCCCCTATCCGCATTACACCAACGCCATGGATTACGAACTCGAGATCGCAGCGGTCGTCGGCAAAGGCGGGATGAACATCAAGCCCGAGGACGCGCCAAACCACATCTTCGGTTACACCATCTTCAACGACTGGTCCGCGCGGGATGTGCAACGCAAGGAAATGGCGGTGGGGCTGGGTCCAGCCAAGGGGAAGGACTTTGCGTCGGCGTTTGGGCCGGTCATCGTCACGCATGAAGCGCTTGCCGATAGGTGGACGGACAGACCGGGCGTGTACGACCTCGAGATGTCGGCAAGCGTCAATGGGGAGGAATTCTCCCGCGGCAACTTCAAGGATATGCACTGGTCGTTCGGGGAGATCATCGCGCGCGTCTCGGATTCGGTCATGCTCCACCCCGGCGACGTGATCGGCTCAGGGACGGTCGGCACGGGCTGCCTGCTCGAACTGACCAAGTTCCAGGGTCCGTGGCTGAGCGAAGGCGACGTGGTCGAACTGGAGGTCGAACGCATCGGCATTTTGAGGAACACGGTCGGCAAGAAAAAATTGCTGGCCGAATAACAGGAGTAGCCATGCCCTTTTATCACAAACTCGGACAAATACCGCACAAGCGTCACACGCAATTCAGAAAACCGAACGGCGAACTGTACCGCGAGGAACTGATGGGACTGGAGGGATTCTCGTCCCTGCAATCGATCCTGTACCACAACTTCATCCCGCCGCGCGTCAAACACGCGGAGGACATCGGTTCGCGCCTGCCGGAAACTGTGGACTTCGGACCCATCCGTCACCGCGCCTTCAGGACTTCCGACATTCCGCTGGGCGGTGACGCGATCTCTGCAAGGATTCCTCTCCTTGCCAACAAGGACGTCATCCTCGGCGTGGCGCGCGCCTCCAAAAGCATGGACTACTTCTACCGCAACGCGCAAGCTTACGAGACCTGGTGGGTGCACGAGGGCAGCGGCGTGTTGAAATCGCAGTTCGGCAACCTCAAATTCCGCGCAGGCGATTACATCGTCATCCCGTTCGGGACCACCTGGCAATTGCGCATTGACGGGAGCGAGGCGCGTTTTTTCACCATCGAGAACCCGTCACAGATCGAGCCGCCGAAGCGTTACCGCAATCACTTCGGTCAGTTACTCGAACACGCCCCTTACTGCGAACGTGACATCCGCGTGCCCGAGGAATTGGAAACGCACTCCGAGCGCGGCGAGTTCGAGGTGCGTGTGAAGGTGCGGGACCGACTGAGCAAACACATCCTGGATTACCACCCCTTCGATGTGGTCGGCTGGGACGGCTATCTCTATCCGTGGATCTTCAACATCGAGGATTTCGAGCCGATCACGGGGCGCGTCCACCAGCCGCCGCCGGTGCACCAGACATTCGAAGCGCATAACTTTGTCGTTTGCTCATTCGTCCCGCGCCTGTTCGACTATCACCCCGATGCCATCCCCGCGCCGTACAACCACTCGAACGTCAACTCCGATGAAGTGATCTACTACGCGGAGGGCAACTTCATGTCCCGCAAGGGCATTGACCGCTGTGACATTTCCATGCACCCCTACGGACTGCCGCACGGTCCGCAGCCCGGCATGACCGAGGCTTCCATCGGCAAAAAGGAGACGCAGGAACTGGCTGTCATGGTGGATACGTTCTATCCGCTGCACCTCACCAGGGAGGCGTTGGAATACGAGAAACCTGAATACCAGTCCACGTGGATGGAGGGGAGCGGGGAATGAATGACAGATTATACTGGGTATATCGCAAAAGTGTCGTGTCGGTAGAAAAACCGCAAAAACAACAACCTGTGGTAGGAGGCGTCGCANNGTCGCAAGGCGGCTCAGTAGAGCAAAACAGCCGTTTCTACAGCCACTTTTTATGTTTTGTTAACACACCGCCGGTCAAAAAGCTCCCGACAGTTTTGCGCTACACTCCCCGGAACGATTATGCTTGAATGTATCAAAACCGGTCACTTATGGTTACAATTTTCCTTTTGTCAGTAAAGCTTTTATCAAGTTAAAACCTTCCTTAAAAACAGGGGTAAGATTTATTACTGCCCGCCTGAAACTTTCTTTCTCACCTTTCGTGAGCAACCCCTGCCACTCCTGCGCGGAAAACCATTTTTCAAAGGCGATATCATCACGCACTGCCCGCCTCAGTTGGTCAGCTAGCCACCAGGTAAATACATGGACGCGTACTTTCCAACCTCCAGATAATAGAGTGTCCGGCGTAATGTACCCGCTTTGTTCAAGGTGGCGTAATTCCTCTGCATAATCTTCAAGTTTACTCAACATCCCCGTGACGTTAAATGATCGCTTGTCGAGCAAGTTCGGCATTTCGTCGAGTGCGACAACCGCAAATGCGAGTTTCAGTTCAGGTGACCATAAATTCCAGGTGCCTTCAATCGTTTTAGCCGCTTCACGATAAAGAACATCGGCAACGCGCTTTTTCCTTTCAGTTATATTGCGTTCGCCATCTTCGTAAACTTCCCAAAGGGCAGATGCAGCTACTTGAATTAAGTATGGATGTCCGCCAGCCATCAAAAACACCCATTCCCTTTCTTCAGGCTTGAATCTTGAGCCTGCCTGTTTGAGCAGGTTTTCGGAATCCTTATCAGTGAACGGGCCAAGCATTACCTCGTCCATAATATTGAAAAAAGGAGAACCTGTGCGACTGTATTCTTGTGTTGCCTTATTAAGAACAGCCAGCGATTGTCGTGCAGCAATTATGAGGCACAAAGATTCGCTCCGCGAAGAAAGAGAGCGCAAACCACCATAAAAGGTGCCAGAGTTCAAATTCGGGTGATGCAAAACAAGGTCAAACTCATCTAACAACAAAATCAATCGCAACCTTGAATTACTTACTGTATTTAATAAGTTCTCAAGAGTAAAAGTATCGAAATCATTCTGACGGGCAATCTCATATGTTTGAAGGATGGCAGGAAAATCTGTAGCTCTTGTAAGTGGACGCAAGGCATCCTCCCAAAATTGCGACAAGGTCATAGTCGGGTCGAATGTCTGTGCATCAAGGTAGGAGAAATATAGAACACCGGGATACTGATTATAAAACTCACGGTTATCCTTTTGAGATTCAAGATATCGCAGGATTGATGATTTCCCAACACGCGGATCGCCTACAAGCGCAGAAGATTGTCCATAGTTACAAATACGCCCAGTCAGACGGCGCAATTCACTCCGCCGTCCCAGGAAGTGTGTTAGAGGGACTGGATCACCATGATAAAATGGATTACTAAGCATAGCTCGTATCCTTCATTTGAGTCGCCAGATACGGATGGTACCATCAGTTGATCCAGATATTAATGTCTGGTCGTTTGCCGAAAACTCTAAATCATAGACGCTATTTGTATGACCAGTCAAAACGTATAACATATCGCCGTCAGCTATATTCCACACCCAAATTGTATTATCTGACGACCCGCCTGCTAATTTAATACCATCGTGAGAAAATGCCACGGAATATATTGACGAACTAGGTCCAGACAAGGTCTGATACAAACTTCCATCATCGATATTCCACACCTTTACCGTCCCGTTTGCTGACGCGGTGGCTATTCGAGAACCATCAGGAGAAAAAGCGATACCATAAACAGTGCTATTATTCTCCAATGTTCGCACAAGAGCACCATCTACCACACTCCAAATTCTCACTGTTAAGTCATATGAACCTGTTGCCAAATATAGGCCGTCAGGTGAAAATGCTACACATCGAACATCATTTGTATGCCCACTCAATGTAAAAATAAGTTCACCATCGGTCGCATTCCAAATTTTTGCAGTATCATTTCCTGATCCCGTAGCCAGCAACTTGCCATCCGGCGAGTAGGCAATGCCCCATACCCAATTTGTGTCCTCCAGCACTTGGAGTCGATTTCCATCATCAACATTCCAAATCCAAACCGCACCCCATTCACCCGTTGCTAAATTCTGTCCATCGGGTGAATAAGCCATACTGTAGATCGTGTTTATATGTCCTTCCAGTACCCGAACAAGATTTCTGCTATTGATATCCCATATCCGCACACGCTGATCTCCTGGTCCAGCAGCCATGGTTTTTCCATCAGGGGAAAGGGCTACTGAATAAACACTACCGTAAAACATCGTGAGTTCGTTGACCATGTTTTTATCTCGTAGACTCCAGATTCGCACCGACCCCTCCCTCGATGCCGTAATCATTCTTTTGGGTCCGAGCCAGTGCGCAATGATGTTTACCTGGTGGATTTCATCGACGGGAGAATGAACCTGCGGAGGTGTTCCAACGGNNATCCAGTGAATACGCAATGATGTTTACCTGGTCGACGTTTCCCGTTAACGTGTCCACCGTACTGCCATCCGAAAGATTCCAAATCCTTACTGTATTGTCATCTGACCCGGAAGCCAACAATTGTCCGTTTGGAGAAAAATCAACACTATTTACGTCACCAGTATGGCCGGTAAGTGTTCGTAATAATCGACCATCGCTACTCCAAATTTTTACAGTATTATCGTAAGATCCTGACGCTAACTGGGACCCATCAGGTGAGAAGACAATACTTCGCACTGTATTTGTATGCCCCTTCATCGTATACAGTAGGGCACCATCAATGGAACTCCAAATTTTCACGGTGTTATCATTTGAGCCCGATGCTAAATACAATCCATTTGGCGAATACGACAAGGCATAAATGTAATTACTGTGCCCTCGCAATACACGAATCAAACTTCCGTCTTTCAAACTCCATATCCTTACAGTGTTGTCCTCTCCGCCAGATGCTAACGTCAGTCCATCTGGCGAAAAAGATATACACCGAATCCAATCGGAATGACCAGCAAAAATATGCACTAAACGCCCATCCGTCACATTAAATATTTTAACGAGATTATCCCGAGCCCCAATTGCCATAAGATCACCGCCTGGAGAAAATGATAACGCATCAACAGGACTCTCAGATGGCACAAACATTGCCTCACTTAGTGTATCAACCTTGTATAAATAGACCCCCAATGACGTACCAAGACCCAGCATGTCTCCGTTCGGAGATAATGCCATTGCATTCAATGTTCCCTTGCCAAACACCGCTATTTCATCACCAGGTGCAAACACTGTTTTTGGGGTAGCCGAAGGGATTGGAGATGCAGGCACTGTTGGAGGTGCAGTAGCAGTCCAAAGCGGAGTCATACTAACTGCGGCAAATGCTGTAGCTTGAGCCGCAAGCGCCTCTGTCTGAGTTTCAATAAGGGAATAACGATATGAGATCCACACCATTCCTACTAAGCTGATCAAAGAAACAATACTTAGAACTATATTCCCCAAAACATAATGGGGTCTAGATTTTTTTGGTTGAACATCTATTCCACTAACAATGACGTTTAGGTAGTGAACAGCATCTTCAAATTCAGGTTCAATTGCAACAACATCTGCAAACAGTCGACGTGCAGTTATGATATCACCACCTTCAAACGCAGCCATCGCTCGTTCATGTATTCCCTTCAAGTCAAGGTGACCATCCAAATCAGTCAGTAAGGCTTTCCAGTCATGGCCTTCAGGATATTCCATGGCTAATTCTTCGGCTTTAACACGGGCGTCTTTGTAGTGTTTCTCTTTTTGCATACGTTCCAGTGCCAGTAATTCCCGTGCAAGTATTTCTGAACGCAATTTATCGCGAACGGATTGCAGGTTTGCTTGCTTCTGGGGTTCTATTTCCAAAACACGTGTATAGTATTTTACTTTTTCAGAATCGGTTTCCGACTTATTTGCCAGTTCCAACAGAACTTGCACCAATCTGGATCGTGCTACAGCAGGATTAAACTCAAATAAATGTTCGTAAATCTTGAGGGCTTCATCCCATTGATTCTGAGTGATTAGAATTTCACCTAACAATTCGTTAGCACGCAAATGATTTGGGTTTCGGGCCACGGCCTGATGCAAGAGATCAGAAGCGCCATCTAGATTACCTGATTCATAGATACCCTGTGCAGCTTTGTAGAGATTGTCAGCTACAGGTGTAAGACGATCTAATTCTTCCTGAACACGCCTTAATGGCTTAGCTAAGATTAGCCAGCGACGTAACAACTCAACTCGGAAAATATAACTATTCTTGTTTTGAGCCGGCTCAATTAAATCCCATTCTTGTAAAAGGGCAGGCGCATCTCTCAGTTCTCTAATTACCACCCGAATTCCACTGTCATGCAGAATTTTCTCTAACTGCTCGTCGTTGATTTGCCCCGGTCCAGCTTCGGCTAAAGCTGAAATAACAACACGCTCAGCAGGCGGAAGCCCATTCCAAATCCACTCCAAAGCATTTCGACTGGAATCCAATGTTTTCTGAATGACATTTTCTATGTTTTCTTCTGTTACAACCGGAATTTCATTGGTATTGTCATCATACAGAGAATCCCAAACTTGGGAACATAACTGTTGAGTGAGATACGGATGACCATGAGTTAATTTCCATACGTATGCAATAGCATCATTTTGCCATCGTAATGTTGAATTTCGTTCAGAAAGGCGAATTAATTCTTCAGTGTCCTTTTGATCCAACAGTGAAACACGGTATGGGGGAATTCCTTTAAAAACAGAAAGCGCAATACTATCTAGATCATCGATGCGTCTCCCCAATACAAACACAAATTTGAGGCGGTCCAGCTCTTGCTCCAATAAACTACGCAAATAAGGAAAGAAAGCTTTTGCAGCCTGATCGCCAGTTGGATCCGCGAGCACATCAAACTCATCAAACAACAACACTAATTTTTCATTCCCAGCCAATTTATTCAACGACTCAGGCAACCAATTCTCACGAAATGCCGATTCGGGTTTATTCCCCAAAACTGGTTCAGAAAGCCCTAGACTGAACGCAATAGTTTTAGCAAGAGACTCAACCACATTCCCAAGGGTTAGGGCTCCTTTATCCTGTAGATCGAAATAAACGGCTCTATATTTACCACCAGCAGATAATTCTAATGTTATGTATTGCAAAATTGATGTTTTGCCAATTCTCCGCTGACCAAATAACGCTAAAGCGTTTTGATTTGGATTTTCGATGATCCTAAGTACTTCGCGGAGAACATCCTTCCGCCCTATAAATGTATCAGTTTTCCCTACCGGATTGCCGGCTATATAAGGATTATTAGGCATGATTTCCCTTAACTTTCTTCCGAATAATTGGACTTATCTAAGCCGATGTCCATCAAAGTGAATAAATTATAGTACAAATTAGAGCTGTTTAATCAAATAAGGTTGGAACAATAAACTAACTAAGGCTCACCTCTACGTCTTGATGATACCAGTAAATCGGCTAGAATAATGGAAAACGTAATGCCAACGGTCATAAATATTACTTTGCGGAGGCAGACAATGAATCTCTCCACATCCCGGATCACAGACACGAAGTTCAGGAAGGTCGCGAAGAAGATCGTCTCCGAAATGAGACGGCTGGAGGTGCCCGGCGTTGCCGTCGGCATCTACCACAAAGGCAGGGAACGGACTGCCGGGTTCGGCATTACCAGCGTGGAACATCCGCTCCCGGTTACGCCGGATACGCTCTTTCAGACCGGCTCGATCAGCAAGACGTTCACCGGCACATTGCTGATGATGCTCGTAGAACAGGGCAAAGTGGACCTGGACGCGCCTGTCCGCAGGTACATCAAGGATTTCAAGGTGCAGGACGAGGACGTTTCGAAGAAGGTCACGGTCAGGCATTTGCTGACACACATGGGCGGATGGGTCGGCGATTACTTCAATAACTTCGGGGATGGCGACGACTCGCTCGCAAAGGCAGTGGAGGATTTAGCCAGGTTGCCGCAGATACAACCATTGGGGACAATCTGGTCGTATAACAACACCGGCTTCAATGTCGCGGCTCGTATTATCGAGATCGTGACAAAGAAACCCTATGAGCAGGCTGTACAGGAAAAGATATTCAATCCATTGGGGCTTGACATGTCATTCTTTTACCCCAGCGACATCCTGTTCACGCATCGCTTTGTCGTCGGTCACCAGAAGGTGAAGGGAAAGGTCGAGGTGGCGCGTCCGTGGGCGATCGGCAGGGCAGGCAACGGCGTGGGAGGAGTCGTGTCCACAGTCCGCGACCTGCTCAAGTATGCGCGCTTCCACATGAGCAACGGCAGGAAAAACCTCATCTCGGGCAAAAGTCTGCGGGCGATGCGAGTCCCGCAGGCGGACGCGGGTCCGCGCGGGATGATGGGGATCACGTGGTTCATCCGCGATGCGGGCAGGTTCAACGTGTACGCGCACGGCGGTGCGACGAACGGTCAGCAGGCGTACTTCTTCTTCATCCCCGATAAGGATTTTGCGTGCGCGATCCTGACGAACAGCGACGACGGCGGCATCATCACGGCAGGGACGTTCGGGTTGGTTCTCGAGACCTATTTCAATGTCATATTGAAATTGCCCGAACCCATTGAGACGCCCGCGAAGGAACTCAAAGAATACGCCGGGCGTTATAGGATTGGCACCGAGTGCTTCGACATCAAGGTCAGAGGCAAATACCTGATGTACCACCATATCCCGCTCGGAGGCTTCCCGACGCCTGATACCCCTCCAGGTCCCGCCATGCCGCCGATGCGTTTCCAATTCTACGAAAAGGATAAGGTCATTGGCTTGGATGAACCCTACAAGGGCGCGCTCGGCGACATTATTCGTGATGAAAAAGGGCGCGTGGAATACTTCCGTGTCGGAGGACGCGCGCACAAGAAGATAAAGTAACCCGCGTAAAACGTCCCGAAGGTTTTTGTAAATCAGGCATATCTACAAAACAATCCTTCGGGACGTTACCCACAAAAGGATGAAGTTTCCTGAAATGAAGAAAAGAACCCTGACGACTCTCGCAACCCTGCTCCTGACCGCATCCCTGCTTGCCTGCAACTTGCCCGGCAGCGGCGAACAGGTCCTGCCGCCGGGCGAGGTGCAGCCCTCCGCCGCGCTGACTGTTGAGGCGCTGCTGGCTCCCCCATCCGCGACATCCACTGTGGAACAAGCCATTCTGCCCGACACGCCCGCTTCCACGCCTACGCCGACGGTGGGTCCGACCGGCACCATCACGCCCACCTACTCCGTGCCGATGTTGAAAGTGCTGCAACAAACCAATTGCCGCACGGGTCCCGGTCAGGATTACGAGATCGTGTACACGTACCTCCCGTGGAAGGAACTGGAAATCGTTGGGGCGTACCCGCAATTGAATTACTGGCTTGTAAAATCGGACGAAAGCACAAAAGGCGAATGCTGGTTGTGGGGCGAGTATGTTGAAATAGCGGGAAGTTATTGGGTGGTATCGAGCGTCACGCCGCCGCCCACTGCGACCCAACCGCCGCCCCCCGCGCCGTCCATTCAGGAGTGGACCTTCAGTTGCAACGTCGGGCAGGTGACAGTATCCATCAAATGGACGGACCGGGCTGTTGACGAGAGCGGGTACCGCGTCATCCGGGACGATGAGGTTGTTGCGGAACTACCGGCAGATTCCGATTCGTATGCTGAAACCATTCCATATGAAGCAGGCGACAAATTTGTCTACTTTATCGAGGTCTATAACGTGACTGGTCCTGTGCGCAGCACGCCCATTCAGTTCACATGCCCATAAGTTCCATGTCGTTGCGAGAGGATTGCTTCGCTCCGCTCGCAATGAC
>JRYF01002534.1_pt1 | contig 10061 bp, 11 predicted proteins | sample 235331 | NCBI WGS metagenome assembly JRYF01 (sample SAMN03074217, study PRJNA261475) | activated sludge metagenome | biome: Wastewater Treatment Plant; feature: Wastewater; material: Activated sludge; isolation source: activated biomass of a wastewater treatment plant treating hydrocarbon... ... | reverse complement strand
GGGCGAGCTCGGCTTCACGGTGGCTTCAGCCCTTCGTCTACAGTGCGCGGCGGGGCGTGTCGATGTGCGGCGGCGCTTGCAATCGCTTACCCGGCAGGGTCAACCGCCGCCGGCACGGAAGGCGTTATGGGGCGCATGAAGGATCAGTGCTCGACGCGCGCGATGGCCCAGAGCGGCGGCTGGATCGTGGCTGCCACGCTGGGCCTGTCGGCCTTGCTGGTGGCGTGTGGCGGCAGCGTCACCGCGGTACCGCCCCCGGGGGGCGACGACCCCCTGCTGGAGGCCCGCCGGGCCGCCGCCGAGGCCACTGCGGCCAGCGCCAGCAACGACTGCGCCGCGATTCGGCCCTTCTACTGGGAGATCGGCGACGCCGCCGGCGTGCTGGCCGCCGGCTCGGTCAGGGCGCCGGGCGACGACACCGTCTACCGTGCCGACACCGTACTCGGCATCGCGTCGGCGTCCAAGTGGCTGTACGGTGCCTACGTGATGGAGGCGCGCGGCGGCGCGCTGTCGGCCGACGACGTGCGCTACCTGACCTTCCGCAGCGGCTACACCGGCTTCACGCTGTGCCTGCCGACCAACACCGTGCAGGCCTGTGCCGAGCTGGCCGGCAACGACCGCTACCGGCCCGAGCACGACGGCCTGTTCCATTACGGCGGCGGCCACATGCAGCAGCACGCGCTGCAGATGGGCCTCGGGCCGCTGGCCAACCGGGCGCTGGCCGACGAACTGCGCACCAGGCTCGGGGCCGAGATCGCGCTCGGCTACTCGCAGCCGCAGCTGGCCGGCGGCGTCGAGACCTCGGCGGCCGAGTACGCCAAGTTCCTGCGCAAGCTGCTCGACGGCCGGCTGCGCTTGGGCGCCGCGCTCGGGCAACATGCCGTGTGCACCAACCCCGCGACCTGTGCCGAGGCCGCCAACGCGCCGACGCCGGCCGGCGAGAGCTGGCACTACGCGATCGGCCACTGGGTGGAGGACGACCCGGTGGTCGGCGACGGCGCCTTCAGCAGCCTCGGGCTGTTCGGCTTCTACCCCTGGATCGACCGCAGCAGGACCTGGTACGGCATCGTCTCGCGCTTCGCGGTGCCGGGTGCCTACGATTCGCTGGACTGCGGCCGTATCATCCGCCGCGCCTGGACGACGGCCACGCCGCAGTGACGCCGGCCGCCGGCCGTGGCCTTGCCACCCGATGCCCGAAGCCGACGACCCGATGGACCTCCAGGCCGAGCGCGACCTGCACGCGATGCGGCTGGCGCTCGACCAGGCGCACAACGCCATGCTGGTGGGCGAGGTGCCGGTCGGCGCCGTGATCGTGCAGCCGGGGCCCGAAGGGCCGCAGGTGCTGGCCACCGGCTACAACCGGCCGATCACGACCCACGACCCGACCGCGCACGCCGAGATCGTCGCGCTGCGCCACGCGGCGACACTGCTCGGCAACTACCGGCTGCCGGGCTGCACGCTGTACGTGACGCTCGAGCCCTGCGCGATGTGCGCGATGGCGCTGATGCATGCGCGCATCGGGCGGGTCGTCTACGGCGCGCCGGACCCGAAGACGGGGGCCGCCGGCTCGGTGGTCGACCTGTTCGCCGAGCCGCGGCTGAACCACCACACGGCGGTGCAGGGCGGCGTGCTGGCCGACGCCTGCGGCGCGCTGCTGCGCGAGTTCTTCGCCGGCCGGCGCACGGCGCAGCGGGCGCTGCGCGAGGCCCCGATTCCAGCCGGCGACGCGCGCGAGATCGACCTGCCGCCGGCGGGCTGACCGCACCCACCGCGCCCATGGCCGATTCACTCGTCCTCTACTCCCCAGCCGGTGTCGTGCGCCGCGCGGCGACGCTGCGGCGTGCGCAGCGGCGGCTGAACGCGCTGGGCTTCGACGCCCGGCTGGACGACAGCGCGCTGGCGCGCCACCAGCGCTTCGCCGGCGACGATGCGACACGGCTGGCGGCGCTGCACCGGGTGGCCGACGCCGCGCCGTCGGTCGCGCTGGCCAGCCGCGGCGGCTACGGGACGACCCGGCTGCTGGACGCCATCGACTGGCCGCGCATCGCGCGCAGCGTCGAGCGCGGCACGCGCTGGGTCGGCTACAGCGACCTCACCGCGCTCCAGATCGGGCTGCTCGCGCACACCAAGGCACCCAGCTGGGCCGGGCCGCTGGCGGGCGACGACTTCGGCCGCAGTGACGCCGAAGGCGGCGTCGACGAGGTCACGCGCGACGGCTTCGTCGAGGCGATGACCGGTGTGCTGGAGGCGGTGGGCTTTCGCACCGAGGCCGGCTTCGATGGCCTGGATCTGCGCGGCGTGCTCTGGGGCGGCAACCTGACCGTGCTCGGCTCGCTGCTCGGAACGCCGCACTGGCCGCGCGTCAAGGGCGGCATCCTGTTCGTCGAGGAGGTCGGCGAGCACCCGTACCGGGTCGAGCGTTTGCTGCTCCAACTGCAGCAATCGGGCGTGATCGACGCCCAGAAGGCGGTGCTGGTCGGTGCCGTCAACGCCTTCCAGCGCTCGCCGCTGGACCGTGGCTACGGGCTGCGGCAGGCCGTCGAGTGCCTGCGCGCACGCACGCGCACGCCGGTGCTGACGGGGCTGCCGTTCGGCCACGTACGCACCAAGGTGATGTTGCCGGTCGGCCGCCGGGTGACCTTGGCGGTCGCGGGGCGGGATGCCTTCGTGGCCTGGGGGCCGATGCCCCGTTGAGCGCCCGGCGCCACGGCGGGTGACGGTGGTGCCGTCATTTGGTGTCGCCGAGGCGTACGGCCTGTTGCACGCACCCAACGGGTGCGCTGCAGGCGCCCGCCGGGAGCGCACGGCGCCGCCCCTGCCCAAGCGCTCGCCAAGCGTCGACGGAACGCAAAAAATGCATATATGACAGCTATTTAGCAAGAGATCTGCAAGTTGTCGGCGCGGCCCCGGCGGACCCTGCAGATGGGTGGTCATGGATTTCCCGAGGGGGAGCCGCCGTCACGCGCCCGTGACAATCGGCGGACATGTTTCGGGGGAGAGGCGTGCGGCCGCTTGGTCGAGCGGGCATGCGGCTTGCTCTGAAGCAGGGTCTTTCGATCAACCTTCCTTCAGGAGTGTGGTTCATGTTCAAGAGGACGAAAGTCTGTACCGGCGTCTTGCTCGCACTCGGCGGCGCCGTGGCGGCCACGTCGATGCCGACCTGGGCGCAGGACACGCAGCGGGTCGAGATCACGGGCTCGCGCATCAAGCGCGCCGCGGCGGAGGGGTCGCTGCCGGTGACGGTCATCGGGCGCGAGGAACTGCAGGGCAGCGGCTCGGTGTCGATCGCCGAGTTCATGCGCACGAGCACCTTCGCGTCGTTCGGCCAATACCGTCCGCAGAGCGGCAGTTCCTTCGCGGGTTTCGCCGGCATCAACCTGCGTGGCCTGGGTGAGCAGCGCACGCTGGTCCTGCTCGACGGCCGCCGCTTGGCCAAGGCGCCGCAGGTCGGCACCTCGGCCGACCTGAACTCGATCCCGATGGCCGCGGTCGAGCGCATCGAGATCCTGACCGACGGCGCGTCGGCGATCTACGGCTCGGACGCCATCGGTGGCGTGGTGAACTTCATCCTGCGCAAGGACTTCGAGGGCGGTGTCATCAGCTACGGGCAGTCGAACACCTCGTGGAAGGGCGGCGACCGGGAGGAGTTCTCGGCCGTGTTCGGCCTCAGCGGCGACAAGGGCCGGATGATCATCGGTGCCCAGGCCAACAGCCGCGACATCATCTTCCAGCGCGACTACCCCTGGACCACCCCGGGCCTGTCGCCCTTCTCGAACAACTTCTACACCACCACCGGCACCTTCATCGCGCAGGTGCCCAACGGCTGTAACGACCCGGGCTTCTCCCAGTTCGCGCAGTTCTGCGTCTACGACTTCACGTCGAGCGCCGCCGACGAGGCCGAGGTCAAGAACCGCGCCGTCTTCGCCCGCGGTGAAGTCTTCATCAACGAGGACTGGACGGCCTACCTGTTCGCGTCGGTCGGTCGTACGTCGAGTTTCGGCCGCTACGCGCCCGTGCCCGGCAACGTCCAGATCGCACAGGACAGCCCGGCCAACCTGATCGGCCACCCGACCAACCTCGTGCTGCGCCACCGCTTCGCCGCCGGCGGCACGCGCGACGACTCGACCGACACCAACCTCTACGACCTGACGATCGGTGTGACCGGGCAGGTTGCCGGCTGGGACGTCGACCTCGGCATGCGCAAGACGCAGTCGCAGTTCTACCGCATCGGCCGCGGCTACGTCGTCGAGTCGCTGGCGCGCGACGCCATCAACAGCGGTGCCTACGACTTCGTCAACCCGGCGAGCAACCCGGCCTCGGTGCTGCAGGGCTTCACGACCGACATCAACCGCGACGCCGTGTGGGATCAGAAAGAGTTCTTCGCCAGCGCATCGCGGGACCTGTTCGCGATGGGGGGCGGCAACGCGGCGCTGTTCGTCGGCATCGAGTACCGTACCGAGGACTACTTCGACCAGTACGACAGCCTGAGTGAAGGTGGCGTCATCCTCGGCAGCGCCGGCAACTCGGCCGGCGGCGGCCGCAACGTGACCGCCCTCGGCGCCGAACTGCTGATGCCGATCTCGCGCCAACTGGAGGCCACCCTCTCGGCACGCTACGAGAAGTACTCCGACTACGGCAGCGACTTCTCGCCCAAGGCGTCGCTGCGCTTCCAGGCCACGCCCGACATCACGCTGCGCGCGTCGGTCGGTCGAGGCTTCGGCGCCCCGTCGCTGCCCGAGCTGACGCAAAAGCCGTCGTTCAGCGCCGACTCGATCGTCGACGTCCAGCACTGCATCGCGCAGGGCTTCCCGGCCGAGACCTGCAACACCAACCCGCAGCCCTCGTTCCAGATCGACGGCACGGTGATCTCCAACCCCGCGCTGAGTTCGGAGAAGTCGACCAACATCTCGGTCGGCGGCGTGTGGGACGTGACGCCCAACCTGAGCCTCGAGGCGACGCTGTGGAGCATCAAGATCAAGGACGTGATCTCGGCCATCACGGCGCAGGAGATCGTGCGCCGCGACACCGGCCTGAGCCCGCTTCCGGTTCCGGCCGGCCTGAGCATCACGCGTGACCCGTCCGGGAACATCACGTCGATCATCCGCGGCTCGACCAACGAGGGCACGCTGGAGCGCCAGGGCATCGACGTCAGTGCGCTTTTCGCGCACCAGTACGCGGGCATCGGGCAGTTCCGCCACCGCCTGAACTACTCGCACGTCAACAAGGCCAAGACCAACGGGGTGGAGCGCATCGGCGACTTCGCGTACCCGAAGGACCGCGTCTCGATCCGCAACGTGTGGGAGATGGGCCCGTTCACGGCCGGCTGGAACATCAACATGATCGGCAAGCACGGCGACGACAGCGTCGGCTTCGTCGGCAGCTACACGACGCACGACGTGCAGTTCGGGTGGGCGACCCCGGTCAAGGGCCTGAAGCTCACCCTGGGCGCGGTCAACGTGACCAAGAAGCTGCCGCAGCTTGTCAGCCAGGACACCCGGCCGTTCGAGTTCGACCTGTACGATGGCTACGGCCGTCAGGTCTATGGCCGCATCGAAGTGAGCTTCTGAGCCTGGACCACCCCGCGCGGCAACTGCCGCACGGGGTGCAGGTCCTGCACACAGGGCCCTTGCGGCACCCCGCCGCGAGGGCTTTTTCGCGTGTGGAGCGGCCGCAGCAGCGCGGCTCGCCGATCCGGGCCGCGCCGGATGCGCCTCCCGTCAGGTGCTTCTGCCCTCGAAGCGGTATCGCTTGGGTCGTCGGGCAGCGGGCCGTCGGCGGCGAGGCCTGCCGCTCAGGCTCCGCGCCGGCCCTCCAGGCCCCAGCCCATCAGATGCCCCTGCTCGTGCAACGCGTGCGTCTGCGCCGCCACCCCGCAGCGGTGCAGCGTCGCGACCAGCCGCTCGATCGCCGCCTCGTCCAGCGCATGCGCCAGCAGATCCTGCAGCCGGCTGTCGGCGTCCGCCAGCGCCGCACGCCAGCCGCGCCAGGCGCGCAGCGCCGCCTGGTGGCCCTCGGTGGCGGCGACGCGGAATCGCTCGGCCGCGCCGACGCGCGCCTCGTCGAGCACGTCGGGGCACACCGCCGCCGCATGGCGCTCGGCGAGTACGCCCGAGACCTCGTCGAAGGCTGAGCGTATGGCCCGCAGCCGCCGATCGTCGCGCAGCCGGGCCGCTGCCTCGGGCCGGCCGACGAGGCTCATCGGCTCGAGCATCGCCTGCCCGCGCTCCAGGAAGCCGTCCGGCTCCAGCAGCCAGGCCAGGTGGCGCCGCTCGTCGCGCGCCAGCGTGCACGGGCGCGAGCCGGTATGGTGCAGCAGCCAGCGCAGCCCGCCGCCCGGCCGGCAGACCCGCACCGCCTCGGCGGCCGCGCGGTCGAGGTCGGCATACTCGATGCCGTACTGGCTGGCCACGAGGTCGAAGCTGGCGTCGGCGAAGGGCAGCGCCTCCGCCCGCTGGCGGGCGTGGAAGTGCAGCCCCGGGCGCCCCGCCGCCCAGGCCGGCGCGAGGTCGGCCAGATCGACGCCGTCGTAGCCCACCGCGCGGTCACCGCAGGTGTCCAGCAGCAGCCGCGCCAGCGGCCCGTTGCCGCAGCCGATGTCGAGCACGCGCGCGCCGGCTGGCAGCGCCTCGAAGGCCTGCCGCCAGAAGGCCGCGATCGCGCCGCCGTAGTTGCCGTCGAAGCTGCCGGCGCAGGAGTGCAGCGCACCGCCGGCCCAGTAGCGCGACCAGGCCGGCGTGGCGGACGCCGTCAAGTGCGCCTCACTTCGGCGCCATCCGGATCGCCCCGTCGAGCCGGATCACCTCGCCGTTGAGCATGTCGTTCTCGAGGATGTGGCGCACCAGCTTGGCGTAGTCCTCGGGCGTGCCGAGGCGGCTCGGGAAGGGCACGCTGGCGGCCAGCGCGTCCTGCACCTCCTGCGGCATCTGGAACAGCATCGGGGTGCCGAAGATGCCGGGCGCGATCGTCATGTTGCGGATGCCGTTGCGCGCCAGGTCGCGCGCGATCGGCAGCGTCATCCCGACCACGCCGCCCTTGCTCGCCGCGTACGCCGCCTGGCCGATCTGGCCGTCGTAGGCGGCCACGCTGGCGGTGCTGATCAGCACGCCGCGCTCGCCGGTCGGCTCCGGCGCGTTCCTGCACATCGCCTCGGCCGCGAGCCGGATCATGTTGAAGCTGCCGATCAGGTTGACCTGCACCACCTTGGCGAACACCGCCAGCGGGTGCGCGCCGTCCTTGCCCACCGTCTTGACCGCCGGCGCGATGCCGGCGCAGTTGACCAGCCCCATGAGCTTGCCGAGTGCGGTCGCGGCGGCGACCACGGCCGCCGCGTCGGCCTCCTGCGTGACGTCGCACTTGACGAACTGGCCGCCGATGGCCTTGGCGACCGTCTCGCCGCGCTCGGCCTGCAGGTCGGCGACGACCACCTTGCCGCCGACCTGGGCCAGCATGCGTGCCGTGCCTTCGCCCAGGCCGGACGCGCCACCGGTGACGATGAAGACCTTGTTCGCGATGTCCATGCGGTGCTCCTGTCGTTGCGCGATCGGGGGGCGCGGTTAGTCTGCTAGACTTAGTCTACCCGAAGCACGAGGTCTGCGATGGCCATCACCGTCAACATCCACGAAGCCAAGACGCACCTGTCGCGGCTGGTCGAGCAGGCGGCCCGGGGGCAGGAGGTGGTGATCGCCAAGGCCGGCAAGCCGATCGTGCGCGTCGTCCCGGTCGAGCCGCCGCCGGCCCTGCGCCCCTTGGGTTTCATGATGGGCGAGGGCCGCATCGACCTCGACCTGAAGGCGGGGTTCAGCGCCGAGATCGAGGCGATGTTCGGCCGCTGAGCATGCTGCTGCTGCTGGACACGCACCTGGTGCTGTGGGCAGCCTTCGCGCCGGAGCGTCTGTCCGCCGCGGCGCGCAAGTTGATCGAGCCGCGGCAGCAGCCGGTGGCCTTCAGCGACGCGTCGCTGTGGGAGGTGGCGATCAAGTCGTCGTTGGGCAGGCCTGACTTCTCGGTCGACGCTTCGCTGCTGCGCAAGCGCCTGCTCGCCGCCGGCTTCGACGAACTCGCGATACGGGCCGAGCATGTGCTGGCCGCCGCCGCCCTGCCGTGGGTGCACCGCGACCCGTTCGACCGCCTGCTCGTGGCACAAGCCGTGGTCGAGCGCTGGACCCTGCTGACGGTCGATGCCTTGCTGAAACCCTACGGCCGGCACGTGCGCAAGGTCTGATCGTCCGTTCAGCCCAGCGCCGCGAACGCCCGCGCGGTGATCTCCTCGACCGTGCCCAGCCCGCTGATCTTCGCGTGGCGCGGCGCCATCGGGTCGCCGGTTGCGGCCCAGGCGGCGTAGTAGTCCACCAGCGGCCGCGTCTGGTTCTGGTAGACGGCGAGCCGCTTGCGCACCGTCTCTTCCTTGTCGTCGTCGCGCTGCACCAGCGGCTCGCCGCTCAGGTCGTCGACGCCGGGCGCCTTCGGCGGGTTGAACTTGACGTGGTAGCTGCGCCCCGACGCCGGGTGGAACAGCCGCCCGCTCATGCGCTCGATGATGGCCTCGTCGGGCACGTCGATCTCGAGCACCACGTCGAGCTTGACGCCGGCGGCCTTCATCGCGTCGGCCTGCGGGATCGTGCGCGGGAAACCGTCGAACAGGAAGCCGCCGGCGCAGTCCGGCTGCACGATGCGCTCCTTGACCAGGCCGACGATGATGTCGTCGCTGACCAGCGCGCCGCCGTCCATCACCTGCTTGGCCGCCAGTCCGAGTGGCGTGCCGGCCTTGACCGCGGCGCGCAGCATGTCGCCGGTCGAGATCTGCGGAATGCCGTAGCGCTCGCAGATCTTCGCCGCCTGCGTGCCCTTGCCCGCCCCGGGGGCACCCAACAGGATCAGTCTCATCGTTCTCCTCGCGCTGCGATCGGGTGCGTACCGTGTCGCACCCCAGGCGCGACCTCGTCGTCGGCCCCTCCCGGGCCTGCGGCGGCAGAATAGCACGCACATCCTCGCGCCCGGCTGACAGGCGCCGCCGCTGCCGCCGCGGGTCGCCGCGCCGGTTGCGCGCGGGTTTCAGTGCCCGAACATCGCCCGCACGCGCGCCAGGTCCTGCGGCGTGTCGACGCCCGCTGCCGGGGCCTGCGCCGCCACGTGCACCGCGATGCGCTCGCCGTGCCACAGCACGCGAAGCTGCTCCAGCGCCTCGATGCGTTCCAGCGGCGCCGGCGCCAGCGTCGGGAAGCGGCGCAGGAAGCCGGCCCGGTAGGCGTACAGGCCGACATGGCGCAGCGGCGGCGGCTCGGGCAGCGCGCCGGCGCCCGGTGCGTCGCGCCAGCAGGGGATGGGCGCGCGGCTGAAGTACAGCGCGTGCCCGGCGGCGTCGGTGACGAGCTTGACGACGTTGCGGTCGGCGAACTCGGCGGCGTCGGCCAGCGGGTGCGCGGCCGTCGCCACCGCGCAATCGGGCCGCTGGGCGAGCAGCGCGGCGCAGGCCGCGATCAGCGGCGGGGCAATCAGCGGCTCGTCGCCCTGCACGTTGACGACGATGGCGTCGCCGTCCAGCCCGAGCCGCTCGCAGGCCTCGGCCAGGCGGTCGCTGCCGCTGGCGTGGTCGGCGCGCGTCATCAGCGCCTGCACGCCATGCGCGCTGCAGGCCTGCAGCACGCCCGCATCGTCGGTCGCGACGACCACCCGGCGCGCGCCCGACAACGCCGCGCGCTCGGCCACGCGCACCACCATCGGCTTGCCGGCGATGTCGGCCAGCGGCTTGCCCGGCAGCCGGGTCGACGCCATCCGGGCCGGGATCAGCACGTCGAAGCCGGGGGCAATCAAGCCGCCGGTTCCCACGGCCGCGCCTCGGCCTCGAGCATGACCGGGATACCGTCGCGGATCGGGAACGCCAGCCGGTCGGCGCGGCAGGCCAGCGCCAGCGGGCGCTGCTGGTCGTCGCGCTGCAGGTCGAGCGGGCCCTTGCAGATCGGGCACACCAGCAGGTGGAGCAGGCGGTGGTCCATGGTCTTCAGCGGCGCAGGGCGGGGCTGCGCAGGGCGTCCAGGGCGGCCAGCAGCGCGGCCACCAGGTCG
>JRYF01008354.1_pt1 | contig 10069 bp, 10 predicted proteins | sample 235331 | NCBI WGS metagenome assembly JRYF01 (sample SAMN03074217, study PRJNA261475) | activated sludge metagenome | biome: Wastewater Treatment Plant; feature: Wastewater; material: Activated sludge; isolation source: activated biomass of a wastewater treatment plant treating hydrocarbon... ... | reverse complement strand
TGCCGGCGAAGGCCGCGCTGATAACCACGGCTTCGAAGTGAACGCCGTCGTCGCTGTGGACCATGGCTCGTGCGTCCAGTAACTGCTCTTCGATCAGATGCTTGATGTCTTGGGCTTGCATGACGGTGAATTCAGCCGGTAATGGAAGGGAGCCAGAATAGCGGTGGCGGCGGCGCGCCGTCAGGCCAAGGGCAGCACTGCGTCCAGGTCAGCCACCTGAATAATCGCCCGCATTTGCGCCGGCACATTGAGGAAAACCAGCTCCCGTTGGCGATAACGCGCCTGACTAAGCCAGTCCACCAGCAGAGCGACTCCGGCGCTGTTGGAATGGCTCACTCTGCCCAAGTCAATCTGGATAGGTGGGTCGGCGGCGAACAGCGGCCCGGTTTCCCGCCACAGATTCGCGACCGAAGCAAAATTTAATTCGCCCGACACCCGCAGGGTCGCGCCGTCGCGTTCGGCCGTCGCCGCGGCCATCAACGGCCTCCCTGGGCGTTGCGCTGTCGCAGGTCGGCGATCACCGCGTCCAGGCCGCTGGTTCGGATCTGGCTGGCGAAGGTACTCCGATAGTTAGTTACCAGACTGACGCCTTCCACGGTCACGTCGATGATTTTCCAGTTGCCGTCTCTGAGATACATGCTGTAGTTGATCTGGATGGGTTGACCGGTTCGGGGTCGAACCTCGGTTCTGACCGTCGCTTCGTTACCGCTCACCGCGCCGCGTGGGGGCAGGACCTGGAAATCTTCGTCCACATACTCCAGCAGGGCGTTGGAATAAGTTCGAACCAACAGGGTCTGGAATTCCTCGGCAAAGTGGCGGCGCTGTTCGGGAGTGGCTTGTTGCCAGGCCCGACCCAGCACCCAGCGCGAGATCAGATTGAAATCGAAATTAGGCAGGATGATTTGGTTGACCAGGCCGTGCAGCCGTCTCGGATCCTGGCGCAGGATTTCGCGATTTTTCCGCAAGGCCTCGATCATTTGCGTCGAGGTGTCCTGAACCACTTGCTGGGGAGGCTGGGCTGAGGCCCAGACCGGGCCACCGCTTAACAAGAGCAACAACAAACCGAGGGTGATGACTTTCTTCATGCCGCACGACTCCTTAAAAACCAAAAGGCTGCTTCGACCCAGCCTTCATTCACTCGCCGCGTTGGTGAGCATCCGGCCGATCAGTTTTTCCAGCACCAACGCCGATTGCGTCAGTCGTAGGGTGTCACCTTCGGTGAGATAGTTGTCCATGCCGCCAGGTTCCAGGCCGATGTATTGTTCGCCCAGCAGTCCGGAGGTTAGGATGCTGGCGCTGGAATCGGTCGGAATCTGGTCGAAACGAGGTTCGATGGACAAGGTGACCACGGCCTCGTAGGTTTGCGGGTCGAGGTCGATTCCGACCACCCGGCCGATACGAACCCCGCCCATGGTGACTGGAGCGCGAACCCGCAGGCCGCCGATATTCTCGAAGCGGGCCGTGATCCGATAGCCACGGTCGTTGCCGAGGCTGGTGAGGTCGCTGACCTGAAGCGCCAGCAGGAAAAAGGCCGCGATTCCCAGAGCGACGAATACGCCGACTGCCAGTTCCAGATTTTTTTGCACCATAGCTTACCAGGCTCCAAACATAAGAGCGGTCAGTAGAAAATCCAGGCCCAGCACCGCCAGCGCGGTGTAGACCACGGTGCGGGTGGTGGCGAGGCTGACGCCTTCGGAGGTTGGCTGGGCCTCGTAGCCCTCGAAGAGGGCGATCCAGTTGGCGACCACGCCGAAGACGACGCTCTTGATCACGACCCCGTTGACCACGTCGGCGTACAGCTGCACCTTGGCTTGCATCTGCGACCAGAACGCGCCGCCGTCCACGCCCAGTTGCTCGACCGCCACCAGATAGCCGCCCAGAATGCCGATCGCGGTGAAAATGCCGGCCAGCAGGGGCACGGCGATGCAACCGGCCAGGAACCGAGGCGCCAGCACCCGCTGGAACGGGTCCACCGCCATCATTCTCATGCTGGCCAGTTGTTCGGTCGCCTTCATCAGCCCGATTTCGGCGGTCAGCGCCGATCCGGCCCGGCCGGCGTACAGCAGCGCGGTCAGCACCGGTCCCAGTTCGCGAATCAGCGACAGGGCCACCACCGTTCCCAGCGAGGAGGTCGCGCCGAAGTCCACCAGATTGGCGTAGCCCTGCAAGCCCAGTACCATGCCGACGAACAGCCCCGATACCAGGATGATCGGCAGCGACAGGACGCCGACCGCGTACAGTTGCTTGACCAGCAGGCCGGGACGGCGGACCAGGAAGGACAATGCTCCCAGCAGGCTGAAGAGGAACAGGGCGGCCCGTCCCGTCCGGACTAGCTGGTCGAGGACGGCGCGCCCGAGTCGTGCCAGGAGCGCGTTCATGCGGGCGGATTTGCCAGCAAATCGGCGGCGTAGGACGGTGCCGGATAATGGAACGATATCGGGCCGTCGGGCCGGGCATGCATGAACTGGTCGACCCAGGGCGAGTTCGAGCGGTCCAGCGCGGCCGGCGTACCGTGCTCGACGATCCGACCATCGGAGATCAGGTAGAGATAGTCGGCGATGGCGGCGGTTTCCTTGACGTCGTGCGAGACGATGATGCTGGTTAATCCCAGCGCGTCGTTGAGGGTACGGATCAGCTTGACCAATACCCCCATGGAAATCGGGTCCTGGCCGGCGAACGGTTCGTCGTACAGGATCATCATGGGATCGAGGGCGATGGCCCGAGCCAGCGCGACCCGTCGAGCCATGCCGCCGGACAGCTCCGCCGGCATGAGGTCGCGGGCGCCGCGCAGGCCCACTGCTTCCAATTTCATCAGCACCAGGGTGCGGAGCAAACATTCCGGCAAGTGAGTGTGCTCGCGCAGCGGGAAAGCGACGTTGTCGAATACGTTCAAGTCGGTGAACAGCGCGCCGCTCTGGAACAGCATGGCCATGCGCTTGCGGAATTGATACAACTCCCGCCAGCCGAGTTCGTGAATGCAAACGCCGTCTACTTCGATCCGTCCGGCGTCGGGGCGGACCTGGCCGCTGATCAGTCGCAGCAGGGTGGTTTTCCCGGTGCCGCTCGGTCCCATGATCGCCGTGACCCGACCGCGCGGGATGTCCAGATTGACTTCCTGGAAAATCACACGGTCGCCGTGGCGGAACGAGAGACCGCGCACGGTCACCACGGGTCGTTCGCTCGGTGGGGTGAGGGAGGAGGGAGTAACGGTTGGGGACATCCGATTGGAAAGCTTGGAAAAAGATAGGTTATTTAGTACTTCATGAATAGCTTATTAGTTTCGGGTCAAGCTACCGACAAGTCAAATGATCGCAGTCGATCCAGGTGGTCATTCCGCACGCGACATTGGCAATTCCCAGTTGATGTGTCTATCTTTGAGGGCGATACTGCCCGGCTTGTTGGCCGGCGAACGTATTGTTTTCGCGCAGACCTTCCCGAGCGTGATCCTGGCGCCGGAACGGCCGGATCGGCAAGGGAGGGGCATTGTGTTTCCGCGATGTTTGTTTACTCACCACTAGTAATCGAAGGTAGGGCTATGACCAAGAAGTACATGTACAAGTACACCGAAGGGGATGGCAAGAACAAGATGCTACTCGGCGGCAAGGGCGCGAATCTGTGCGAGATGACGCAGATCGGCTTGCGAGTGCCGCCGGGCTTTGTGATCACCACCGAAGCCTGTCTGGACTATATCGCCAATAATCGGTTGCCCGACGGACTCATGGAGGATGTGCGCGCACACATGGCCTGGCTGGAGGAGGAAACCGGCAAGCAGTTCGGGGGCGCCGCGAATCCGCTGCTGGTCTCCGTGCGTTCCGGTTCCTCCATGTCCATGCCAGGCATGATGGACACCATTCTCAACCTCGGTCTGAACGAAAAGACGCTGGCCGGACTGATCAAGCTGACGGGTAACGAGCGGTTCGGTTATGACGCTTATCGCCGCTTCATCCAGTTGTTCGGCAAGATCGCGCTGGGGGTGGACGATCATTTCTTCGACGAGCACTTCGAGGCGATCAAGCGCCGCGCCGGCGTCAAGGTGGACTTGGGTCTGAGCGCGGAAGATCTTCGCGACATCGGCCAGTTATTCCTGCAAGTCGTCCAGGAGCAGACCGGACGCCCGTTCCCGCAAGATCCCTACGAGCAACTCGAATTGGCGATCAAGGCGGTATTCGGTTCCTGGATGGGCGATCGGGCCGTGGCCTACCGCAAGGAATTCAAGATTACTCCCGCGCAGGCTAACGGCACCGCGGTCAATATCGTGACCATGGTGTTTGGCAACATGGGCAACGATTGCTCCACCGGCGTCGGCTTTACCCGCGATCCCGGCACCGGCGAAAACGTCATGTACGGCGAATACCTGGTCAATGCCCAGGGTGAAGACGTGGTGGCCGGCATCCGCACCCCGAAGCCGGTCGCGGAAATGAAGGATGAAATGCCGGATCTGTACCGGCAACTGGTGGATCTCCGCAACAAGCTGGAAGGCCACTACCAGGAGGTGCAGGATTACGAGTACACCATCGAGAAGGGCGTGCTGTACTGCCTGCAAACCCGCAATGGCAAGATGAACGCCCAAGGCATGGTGCGCAGTTCGGTGGAAATGGCCAACGAGGGCCTGATCACCCGCGAACGGGCGTTGTTGCGGATCGACCCCGAGTCGCTGGAACAGATGATGTTTCCGCAGCTCGATCCCAAGCATAAAGCCGCGCCGGCGGCGACCGGCATGGGCGCATCGCCTGGCGCCTCATCGGGCAAGATCGTGTTCGACGCCGACACCGCGGTGAAACGCGGGCGCGGCGCCAACGAGAAAATCATTCTGGTGCGGGAGGAGACCAAGCCGGAGGACATCCACGGCTTCTTCGCGGCGGTGGGCATCCTGACCTCGCGCGGCGGCAAGACCTCGCACGCGGCGGTGGTGGCGCGCGGCATGGGCAAGCCTTGCGTGGTCGGCGCGGAGGATATTCTAGTCAATGTCCATCAGCGCCAGGCGATCATCGGCGATAAGGTCCTGCATGAAGGCGATGTGGTCACCATCGACGGCGGTACCGGCCTGGTGTTTCTCGGGGAAATCCCCACCGTCGAGCCGGAATTCACCCCGGAGTTGCGTACTTTGCTGAGCTGGGCCGATGAAGTTGCCACGCTCAAGGTGATGGCGAACGCGGATACCCCGGACGCCGCTCAGCGCGCGTCCAACTACGGCGCCATGGGCATCGGTCTGTGCCGCACCGAGCGGATGTTCAACGCCAAGGAGCGGCTGCCGATCGTGCTGGAGATGATTCTGGCCGAAACCACCGAGGACCGCGAAGCCGCCTTGGCCAAGCTGCTGCCGATGCAGCGCGGCGACTTCAAGGAAATCTTCCGGGTAATGGCCCCGCGGCCGGTCACCGTGCGCCTGCTCGATCCCCCGATTCACGAGTTTCTGCCCTCGGAGCAGACCCTGATCAATGACATCGAGCATCTGCGCCATCTGCGTCAGACCGCGCAGGGTCTGGAGGCGATCAGCCAGATTCTCGGCCAGGTCAATCCGAAGGCCGTCGAGCAGCTCGGCATTCTCAACGACAGCCACCTGGTCGCCGACGTGTTGGCCAAGAAGGAAGAAATCCTGCAGAAGGCGCGCGCCCTGCACGAGATCAACCCGATGCTCGGCCATCGCGGCGTCCGCCTGGGTCTGACCTACCCGGAAATCTACAAGATGCAGATTCGCGCCATTCTGGAAGCAGCGGCGGAATGTATCCAGGAGAAAGTGAACGTTCATCCCGAAATCATGGTGCCGCAGGTCTGCACCGTGGAAGAGTTGAAGCGGGTAAAGGCGCTGGTGGACGAGGTGCTGCCCCAGGTTGAAGCCAAGTATGCGGTCAAGGTGCATTTTGAGTTCGGCACCATGATGGAAGTGGTGCGGGCCTGCCTGCGCGCGGGCGAGATTGCCGATGTGGCCGAATTTTTCTCCTTCGGCACCAACGATCTGACCCAGGCCACCTTCTCTTTCTCCCGCGAGGACGCCGAGAACAAGTTCCTGCCGTTCTATAACTCCGCCGGCATTCTCAAGGACAATCCGTTCGAGGCTCTGGACACCACCGGCGTCGGTCAGTTGATGTCGCTGGCCGTGGAAAACGGACGCAAGACCCGGAGCGGCCTCAAGGTCGGCATCTGCGGCGAGCAGGGTGGCCATCCGGCCTCGATGCGCTTCTGCCACTACGCCAACCTGACCTATGTGTCCTGCTCGGCGCCGCGGGTACCGATTGCCCGGTTGGCGGCGGCCCACGCCAAGCTGTTGGAAGGGGATTATCAGCCGTAACACGCTGATAAGAAACGGCGTTGCTGGTCAGGCGACGCCGTTGTTGGAAAGGCCAGGGGCGACTACGGTCGCCCTTGTTTTTTGAAAAGCAGCAGTGTTCCCTCAGTGCTGGAAATCAAGGTTCGTGCTTGCGCAGCAGAAAATAAAACCGTCCAGCATCTTCGCGTACTTCCAGTAGAGCGTGCCCCAACTGCTGGCTGAATGCCTTAAAATCCCGGACCGACTCGGGATCGGTGGAGACAATGCGCAGTATTTGACCGCCGCGCAGTCCGGCTAGCGCCTTCTTGGCTTTGAGAATCGGCAGCGGACAGTTCAACCCGGACGTATCCAGTTCGGCATCGATGGCGGTCATGACGGCTTCCAGGGCAGGAGGTTGTATCTGTGCGATTGAATCATGAGCACCCTACCGGCGCAAACCATGGAACCCCATTCCCGCCCTTCAGTCTCATGGGAGACCATAGCCCGTTTGCGGAAAAAGTCATGCGTTATCGCTTGCTTCCTCTGAGTCTGAGCCTGGTTCTCGGCATGGCCCCCGCCATCCCACCGGCCGCCCAATCCATCCGATTGCCAGATATCGGCGATCCCTCCCGCGTCTACTTCGGGGTTGATGAGGAGCAACGCCTGGGTCTGGACATCATGCGGCGGCTGCGCGAGCGCGGTGTGGTGCTGGATGATGTGCAGTTAAACGAATATCTGAATTCCGTGGGGCAGCGCATCGCCACCTACGCCGACCAGAGCAGCGTGCCCTATAACTTCTTCTTCGTGCGCGATTCGGGGATCAACGCCTTTGCCCTGCCTTACAATTTCATCGGCATCAATACCGGCCTGCTGTTGGCCACGCAACGTGAGGACGAACTGGCCGGTGTCATCGCTCACGAAATCGCCCACGTCTCGCAACGGCACATCATTCGCGCCATCGCCGACATGAAGCGCCTGGCCCTGCCCATGGCAGCGGCCATGATCGCCTCGACGGCGCTGGCGGCGGCCAGCAAGGAGGCGGGCCAAGCGGCCATCGCCAGCACCATGGCCGCCAGCGCCCAACATCAGATCAGCTTCACGCGCGCCAACGAACAGGAAGCCGACCGCATCGGCATGCAATTGCTAGCCAAGGCCGGTTTCGATCCCAAGGGCATGAGCGACTTTTTTGACCGGTTGGTACGCATGACGGGTAGTTCGAACGCCGAGGTTCCGGAACTATTGCTGACGCATCCTCGCCCGGAGAGCCGGGCCGCTGATACCTTGAACCGGGTCGAGGCGCCAACGCCGCGGCGCGCCCTGCCGCGCGATCCCAAGGCCTACGACCTGGCCAAGGCCCGCGCGCGGGTGCTGGCGACCGATGATAACAACGCTCTGATCCGTAACCTCGAAACCGCTTTCACCAAGGGTCATTACGCCAGCGAGACCGCCGCGCGCTACGCCCGTGCGCTGGCGCTCCGGCAAGCCGGTCGTTACCCCGAGGCGCAACAACAGGTGGATCGTCTGCTTGAAGGCGACGCGGATCGGCTGGCTTTCCGCATCGAGGCGGCGGAACTTGCACTGGCTCGTGGGGATTTTCCTCGGGCTTGGCGGCTGTTCGAGCAAGCCCGCGCTTTGTACCCGGACGACTTTACCTTGGCGATGCATTACAGCCGCGCGCTCGCCACCCAAGGCGATCCCAAACTGGCGATGCAACTGTTGCAACCGCATCTGCGCCGTCGCCCCAACGATTCCCTGCTGTACGCCACCTACGCGCAGGCCGCGCAGCGGTCCGGCGACGTGGCGGCCACTCATGCCACCATGGCCGAGTACCACTATCTGAACGGCGAATTGTTGCCCGCCATCGAACAACTGGAGATCGGTCTGCGCAATCCCGGACTTTCCCCCAACCGCGAAGCCCAGTTGCGCGCCCGACTCAAGCAACTCAAGGCCGAGGCCATCGCCCGAAATCTGCCAGTCTCCAAACGGGACGCACCCTGATCGCTATGACCCTCGATCGGTGCGGGAAACCGCATCGGGATCGCCCGGAGACGGGCCAGCGAAACCTGGTGGATGGGCTATACTGAAAAAACCATATACGGCATGTTCTGATCCAACTTAACCCGCCAGGGCGTCATGGCCGAATCCAGCGATACTCCCCATCCAAACAGCTTCGATGTCAAACTGCTGCTCGAACAGGCGCGCACCTTTCTGGCGTTTGGTGAAGAGATGCGGCAATGCGCCGAACGGCTCCAAGAGACCTCCCAAGGATCAGCCGATTGGGGTTCGGTGCTGCGCCAGCATTTCGACCGATTCAGAACGGCGGTTGCGGCGGCGGCCGGAGATCCAAACGTCAATCCGGAACTGGATCAGTTGTGGACCCTGATTCTGGATACCTGGCAACGGGCCGTCGAGTCGATGGAAAGTTCGTCGATCACCCCGCCCGCCGACTGGAGCGGCGCGGCTTGGCAGGCCTACCAGCGGACCCAGAATCAATATCTGGGGCTGCTGCGACAGACGGCCGGCGAGGCGCTGGATCTGATGGAGCAACGGCTGGGCGAAAGCGCGGCTTCCGGTAAGAGTATCGATAGCCTGCGCGAGCTATACAACCTATGGGTGAATTGCAACGAGGAAACCTACGGCCGGATGCTGCGTAGCGCCGAATACAGCGAACTCAGCGGACGTTTGCTCAACGCGCTGTTGCGTTGTTATTCCCCCGAAGGGGCGCCGTTATGATTGGGTTGACACCAGAACGCATCACCGAGGAACTCCAGTCTTTCCGGGAGCGGTTGGCCCGGGGAGGCCAGACTCTAGCCGAGGTAGGCGAGATCGAAACCGGTGTGACGCTCCGGGACCCGGTCTATCAGGAGGATAAGCTGGTTCTTTATCGCTACCGGCCCCGAGTGGCGGAACTTCATCCAGTGCCGTTGTTGATCGTCTACGCTTTGGTCAATCGGCCCTATATGATGGACTTGCAGGAAGATCGCTCCATGATCCGAGGGTTGTTGGATGCGGGTCTGGATGTCTATCTGATCGATTGGGGCTATCCGGACGCCGGCGACCGGCATCTGACTCTGACGGATTACGTCCAGCGCTACATCGGCCATTGCGTGGACCATCTGTGCGATCATCAGCGACTCGAAGCAATTAATCTGCTGGGCGTGTGCCAGGGCGGCGCGCTGAGTTTGTGTTTTACGGCGCTCCATCCCGAGAAAATCCGCAATTTAGTTACGATGGTGACGCCGGTGGATTTTCACACCCCAGATAATCTGCTCACTCACTTAATCCGGCACGTGGACGTGGATCTGCTCGTGGATACCTTCGGCAATCCGCCAGGCCAATTACTGAACTTCGCTTTCCTGTCCCTGAGCCCGTTCCGGCTGGCCGGCCAAAAGTATGTCGAGGTGATGGATATTCTCGACGATGCCCAGGCTCTGAAGAATTTCCTGCGGATGGAGAAATGGATTTTCGACAGCCCCGATCAGGCTGGCGAAGCATTTCGCCAGTTCGCCAAAGACTTTTTCCAGCACAACAAACTGGTCAAGGGCGAGGTGGTCATCGGCGATCGGCGGGTCGATTTACGCAACGTCGTCATGCCAGTGCTGAACGTCTATGCGAGTCAGGATCACCTGGTGCCGCCGGCTGCGTCCAAGGCGCTGGCCGAGTGCTGCGGCAGTCGGGACTATTCAGAGTTGTCCTTCCAGGGCGGCCATATCGGTATCTACGTCGGTGGCCGCGCTCAGCGCGAAATACCGCCCGCCATCGCCGACTGGTTGCTGGCGCGATAAGGTGCAACCCATGCATCCGCCGCGACGGCGGCGATGG
>JRYF01001075.1_pt1 | contig 10082 bp, 9 predicted proteins | sample 235331 | NCBI WGS metagenome assembly JRYF01 (sample SAMN03074217, study PRJNA261475) | activated sludge metagenome | biome: Wastewater Treatment Plant; feature: Wastewater; material: Activated sludge; isolation source: activated biomass of a wastewater treatment plant treating hydrocarbon... ... | reverse complement strand
CAGGGCGGAGGCGGCCAGCAGGTGGCCGAAGGCCCACTTGAAGCCGGTGACCGGCGGCATGGCGGCGCCGAAGACCCGCACCAGCGCACGCGCCTCGGAGACATCCGAGTTCGGCGTGCCGTTGCCGTGCGCGACGATCATGCCGATGTCTCCGGGCGCGAGCCCCGAGGCCGACAACGCCTGTTCGATGGCGCGGCCGAGCGCTTCGCCTTCGGCGTCGACCGGCAGCAGGCCGAGCGCATCGCTGGCGAAGCCGGCGCCGAGCACCTCGCCGAGCGCCGCGGCGCCGCGCTCGCGCGCCGCCGCTTCGGTCTCGAGGACCCCCGCTGCCGCGCCCTCGCCCATGACGCTGCCGTCGTGGCGGCGGTCGAATGGCCGCAGCGCCCGGCTCGTCAGCAGGCCGGCGCGCTGGTAGTACAGCACCATCTGCGGCTCGATGCCGGCCTCGTGCGCGGCGACCACGGCCCGCGTGCACTCGGCCCCGCGCAGCGCCTCGGCCGCTTCGGACAGGGCGAGCAGGCCGCTGATGCTGTGGTTGGTGACGCAGGCGTTCGGCCCCTTCAGCCCGTGGCGGATGCCGACGTGACCGAGCACGTTGTTCGGCAGCGAGCGCAGCAGCCACATCGGGTTGACGGTCGCCGAAAGCTCGCGGCCGAAGTATCCGAGGTCGCCGCCGCCGGCGGCGATCAGCGGCAGGTAGTCGTACTGGTGCTCGAACGTGCCGCCGCCCGAGCCGACGAAGACGCCGGTCGCATCGGCGACTTCCGCCGCGGCGCGCTCGTCGAGCGTCCCGCGCCAGGCCGCGAGGCCGGCCTGCTCGATGGCCCGGTCCGCCGCGTACAGGCCGAACACGTCGGTGCGGCGGATGAACTTCAGCAGCTTGCGGTCGCCGGTCAGCGCCGCGGCGTTGTAGTCGTGCACCTCGGCGGCGATGCCGGCCGGCCAGCGGCTCGCATCCCAGTGCCGGATCGGGCCGATCGACGAGCGGCCGGCCAGGACCTCGGCCAGCACCTCGTCGGTGGAGCGACCGCAGCCGCAGATCGCGCCGCTGCCGGTGATCAGGATGCGTGGTGCGGCCATGGAGTCGGCCCCTCAGCCGCCGCGCGCGACGAGCGCGTCGGCATCGTCGGGGTGGCGGAACGCGAGGCAGCTGTTCGAGCCGCCGAAGCCGAGCGAGTTCGACAGCGCGACCCGCACGCGGCGCGCCTGCGGCCGGTCGCGCACGACGCTGACGTCGCAGTCCGGGTCGAGTTCGACCAGGTTGGCGTTCACCGGCAACGTGCCGTGGTGGATCGACAGCGCGCAGACGGCGGCCTCGACCGCGCCCGCCGCGGCGATCAGGTGGCCCATCACGCTCTTGGTCGAGCTGACCGCCACCTGCCGCCAGCCGTCGCCGAACACCGCCTTGACCGCGGCGCATTCGCTGCGATCGTTCATCGGCGTCGAGGTGCCGTGCGCGTTCAGGTAGTCGACCTCGTCGAGTCTCGCCCCTGCGTCGGCGATCGCCTGCCGCATGGCCTGGATCGGGCCGTCGCCCGACGGGTGCGAGTCGGTGATCCGGTAGCTCGACAGCTAATTGCCGTCGCCGGCCAGTTCCGCGTAGATGCGCGCGCCGCGGCGCCGCGCCGCCGTCCACTCCTCCAGGACCAGGAAACCGGCGCCCTCGCCGAGCACGAAGCCGTTGCGCGTGATGTCGAACGGCCGGCTGGCGCGCTGCGGCGTGTCGTTATCGGGCGAGACGGCGCTGAGCAGGCAGAAGCCGGCCAGCCCGACCGGGCTGATCATCGAGTCGAAGCCGCCGGCGAGCACGCGGTCGGCCGCGCCGCGCCGGATCAGCTTCAGCGCCGTGCCGACGGCCTGCCCGCCGGAGGCGCAGGCGGTGTGCACCGAACTCGCGTAGCCGCGGATGCCGAAGGCGCGCAGCAGCAGCGCGATGCCGGCCGTCGACTGGCTGCGGCAGAAGGCCATCGGGTCGGCGGCCGACTCGCGCGCGTCGAGCAGGCGGTCGGTATCGAGTTCGCCGTTCGCCGCCGCTTCGCGCTGCACCTGCGCCAGTTCGTCGTAGGTGACCCCCATCATGCCGGTGCCGACCACGCAGCCCCAGCGCGCGGCGGTCTCGGGCGTCGGCCGGATGCCGGCGTCGGCGAGCGCCTGCGCCGCCGCGACGAGCGCGAACTGCTGCGGCCGGCCGGCGAACTTCACGAGCCTGCGCTCGCCGGCCGCCTCGGCGACGGCCTGCGGCGGCAGGTTCTTCACTTCGGCGGCGATCCGCACCGGAAAGCCGCGGGCGTCGAAGCCGGCGATCGGTGCCACGCCGCTGCGGCCCTCGAGCAGCGCGGACCAGGTCGAGGCGACGTCGTTGCCGACCGGCGTGACCAGGCCCAGCCCGGTGATCGCCACTCTGCGGCGCGGCGCGTTCACTGGACTGCCTCCACGCGCCGGTTCGACCGCCTCGCGCTCGAAGCGCCGCGGATTGCGAAAGCTCCGGCCGCAGCCGGCGCCGCACCGCGACCGCGCTGCGCAACGCGCCGGGAGGTCGAGTCGGGACGGTTGATGCCGGCTGCCCCGCGTGCGACTCGATCCGGGCCGAGGCGACCGGTGCTGCGGGCCGCGCCGGCGCCGCGCCCGAAGCGCGCAAGGCGACGGGAGCTTGAGTCAGGACGTCTCATGCCGGCTGCTCCGCGTGCAACTCGACCCGCGCCGAGGCGACCAGCCGGCCCTCGGCGCGCGCCGTGACCTTAAGCCGCAGGCGCTGCGCATCGGCTTCGGCCAGCTCGGCGGCGATATCGAGGCTAGCCCCCGGCGGCGTGAAGGAGCGGATCTTCACGTCGGTGACGCGCCCCGGCGTCCACTCGGCCGCGTGCCCCTCCGCGGCATCCGCGGCGAGATCCGCCGCCAGGCCGGCCAGCGCATCGAGCAGCAGCGTGCCGGGGTAGACGGGCCGGCGCGGGAAGTGATCGCCGAAGAAAGGCGCCTCCTCCTGTTGCGGGACCTGCAGCCGCCCGCCGAGGCGCTGGCCCGGCACGCGTTCGGTGAGCTCGATGCGCGGCGCGGGCACGCCGGCGAAGCGCCCGGCCGCTGCGCCCGCGCCGCACAGCGTCTCGAAGTCGGCGCGAACGGCCTCGGGCAGGTCGAAGTCGTCCATCGGCAGCATCGGCCCGATGCAGTCCACGAGCTCGACGGCGCACTGCCCGTCGATCTCCGCCCTGCCGCTGTAGGCGACGGCCTCGGCGTCGCAGCGGCTGATGTCGGCGCGCAGCAGCAACGTATCGCCCGGACGGGCCAGGCGTTGGTAGCGGGTCTCGGCGGCGATCCCGGCCACCGGCCGCACGCGAAAATCGAGGCTGGACATCGCGCGCCAGGCCGCCAGTTGGCCGACCGCTTCGGCCATCAGCGAGGCAGGAAAGCGAGCAACGGCGGGCGGCACGGTGTAAAGCCCTTCGATGCGCTCGGCAGTGCGGGAGGTGATGCGGTCGACGAACGAGAAAGCCGCGAAGCGTGCGCTCATGCGTCGAACCGCCCGGCGATCGGCTTCGGCAGCGCACGCCGACGGCCGGCATCGGCAGCCCTGCCACGATGCGGGTCGAACCGCGTCCGCAGCGCCGCAGGCCGGGATCCCGGCTCGCGCCGGGGCGAAGGGTCCATGCCGCTGCGCATCGTCGGTGGTCGGATCGCGCGAGGCCCGGCGCTGCCGGCGCTGAGGGGTTCCGGGTCGGTCGGGCGAGTCCGGTCAGGCCGCGGCCGCGCGCTGGGCGCGAACGACGACCTTGCAGAACGTCTCGGGCGTGAACAGGCGCGGGATGTCGGCGGCCTTCAGCGGCGTCTTGAAGCGCTCGGCCGGCACTTCGCTCAGAAAGGCGCGCAACTGGGCCAGGCCGGCCTCGGTGACGACCCCCTTGGTCTCGAACTCCGCCTCGGAGAGCGCGCCGCGCGCGTCCTCGACGATCTTGCCGCGCGGAATCTTCACGCCGAAGCCGCGCTCGAGGCGGAACACCAGGTCGAGGAAGTCGATCGACTCGGCGTCGAGGCCCTCGATCAGCGACTCCTTCGGCTTGACGTCGGCGACGTCGCAGCCCAGCGCATCGGCGATGATCTGCGCCACCTTCGGGAACACGGCATCGATCTCTTGCTGGCTGATCGCCTGTTCTGACATTCATTCACTCCATCTTGAAGCCGCCGTCGACGTGCAGCACCTCGCCGGTGATGTAGTCGGCGAAACGCGAAGCGAGGAACCAGACCGCGTGCGCGACATCCTGCGGCTGGCCGTAACGGCGCATGAGACTCCGGCTCTTGACCTCGTCGCCGGCCAGGTCGCGCACCTGCTGCGACATCTCGGTCTCGATCACCCCGGGCGCGACGCAGTTTACCGAGATCTTCCGCGATGCCAGCTCGACCGCCAGCGCCCGGGTGAAGGCGTTGATCGCGCCCTTGCTCGCCGCGTAGTTGGTCTGCCCGCGGCCGCCCTTCTCGCCGGCGACCGAACTCAGGTTGACGATGCGTCCGGCGCGGCGCGAGATCATGTGCGGCACCACCGCGCGCGTCACGTTGAACACGCCGCCGACGTTGGTGTCGAGCACGGCGCGGATGTCGGCGTCGTCGAGCATGCCGAGCAGGTTGTCGCGCACGATGCCGGCGTTGTTGACCAGCACGTCGATCCGGCCGCGCGACTCGACCACCTGCTCGACCGCGCGCGCCGCCGCCGCCGGGTCGGCGACGTCGACCTGCATCGCCTCGGCGTGGCCCCCGGCGGCCCGCACGGCTGCGACGACCTCGCGCGCCGCGTCCGCGTTGCCGCGGTAGAAGAAGACGACGTCGGCGCCGTCGCCGGCGAAGCGCTCGACGATCGCGCGGCCGATGCCCCGGCTGCCGCCGGTGACCAGCGCCACCTTGCCGGCGAGGCCGGAGTCGATCGCCGGCGGGCCGGCGTTGGTCGATGCCGTCATCGGCGTCAGCCCGAAATGGCGAAGCCGCCGTCGACGAACAGCGTGTGGCCGTTGATCATCGCCGCCTCCGGCAGGCACAGCAGGTAGACGGCGCCGGCGACGTCCTGCGGCGTCAGCACCGGGCCGGCCGGCGTGCGGGCGCGGAACGAGGCCAGCAGCTCCTCGCGGTTGGGGAAGTACGACAGCGCGTCGGTCTCGACCACCCCGGCGCTGACCGCGTTGACGCGGATGCCGCGCGGCCCCAGCTCCTGCGCCAGCGAGCGCACCAGCGATTCGAGCGCGGCCTTCGAGGCGCCGATGAAGGCGTAGTTCGGCATCGCCCGCAGCGAGCCGAGGCTCGACATGGCAACGATGCGCCCGCCTTCGCCCATCATCGGCACCGCGCGCTGCGCCAGCAGGTTCAGCGCCAGCGCGTTGGTTTCCATGCACCAGCGCCAGTGCTTCAGCGTCATGTCGAGCGCCGGCTTCAGCACGCCGCTGGCGGCGTTGCTCACCACGATGTCCAGACGCGCGAAGTGCCGGCCGATCTCGGCGAACAGCTCGTCGACGCTGTCGGGAACCCCGACGCTGGCCTTCACCGGGACCGCGCGCCGGCCGAGCGCGCGGAACTCGGCGCACAGCGCCTCGGCTTCTTCGTGGCTGTTGTAGTAGTTGACGACGACGTCGCAGCCCGCCTGGGCGAGCTTGTGCGCGATGGCGCGGCCGATACCGCGCGCGGCGCCGGTGACCAGCGCGACCTTGCCGGCGAGCGGCGTCGAGGTAGGGGCAGAGGGGTCCGGCACGGGGTGCGCCTGCGGCCGTCGGGGTAACCCGCGAATTGTACGGCTCGGCCCCCCGACGCCCGGGCCGCCATCAGTGGGCGGTCACTCCACCTTGAGCCTGGCGATCTGCGGCTGCGCGGGCGGGTACGACGGCGCCAGCTTGCGCAGCGCGGCGAGCAGGATCTCGCTCACCATCAGATTGCGATGGGTCTTGCTGTCGGACGGCACGACATACCAGGGGGCATAGGGCGTGCCGGTGGCGCCGAGCAGCACCTCGTAGGCGTCGTGATATCTGTCCCACAGCTTGCGCTCCTCGAGGTCCTGCGGGTCGAACTTCCAGTGCTTGTCGGGATTGTCGATGCGCTCCTGCAGCCGCTGGCGCTGCTCGTCCTTGCCGATGTGCAGGAAGCACTTGACGACGGTGGTGCCGGTCTCGGCCAGCAGCCGCTCGAACTCGACGATGTGCGCCAGCCGGCGGCGGCGCTCGGCGTCGTCGATCCAGCCGCGCACGTACTCGATCAGCACCGCCTCGTAGTGCGAGCGGTTGAAGATCACGATCTCGCCCCTGCCCGGCACGTCGCGGTGATGGCGCCAGAGGAAGTCGCGGTCCTTCTCCGGTTCGGTCGGCGCCTTGTACGAGACGGCGCGCACGCCGAGCGGATCGACTGCCTGGAACACCGCGCGGATGGTGCCGTCCTTGCCGCTGGTGTCCATGCCCTGCAGCACCAGCAGCAGCTTGTCCCTGCGCAGCGCGTAGAAGCGGTCCTGCACGGTGGCCAGTTCGGCCGCCAGTTCGCCGACGCGCGCCTTGTTGGCCGCCTTGTCGCCGACCGACAGGGGCTTTTCGGCCGGGTCGAAGCGCGACAGGTCCACCTTGCCCGGCGACTGGATGCGGTAGGCCTTCAGATCGTTGCCCATCAGTGTTTTCCCGGAGAGTCGATCGAGGTCGCCCATGACAGCCGCTCGACACCGTTGCCGGCGCGCCGGCGGCCCGGACCCCGGTCGGTGATGGCGATCGTATAAGTATGCGAACGAAAAGGTCTTGCTGCGTCCCCCGGTTGTTGCGGGTGCCGAGTCGGACTAGCATTGCAGAGGCGGCACAGCGGGAACGCTCGCTGGCGCTGTTTCAAGGGGACCCGCCGGTGCGGCTGCGGCGGAGATCGAATCGAAAGGAGACTTCATGAACGCTCCCATGAGTCGCCGACAGTTCTTCAGGATCTGTGCGGCGGGTATGGGCTCGTCCTCGGTCGTCGGACTCGGGCTCTCGCCCGGTGCGGCACTGGCCGAGGTACGCGCCTACAAGCTGGCCCGCACGACCGAGACGCGCGGCATGTGCCCGTACTGCTCGGTCAGCTGCGGCGTGATCATGTATTCGCGCGGCGATCTGGCGAAGAACGTCAAGAACCGCATCATCTACATCGACGGCGATCCGGACAATCCGGTCAACCGCGGCACGTTGTGCCCGAAGGGCGCGGCGCTGCTCGACATGGTGCACTCGCCGAACCGCCTGCTGCATCCGGAAGTGCGCGAGCCCGGCGCGAAGGAGTGGAAGCGAATCTCCTGGGACGAGGCGTTCGACCGCGTCGTCAAGCACATGAAGGCCGACCGGGACGCCAACTTCGTCGAGACCAACGACAAGGGCGTCACGGTGAACCGCTGGCCGAGCACGTCGATGCTGATGTCGAGCGCGGCGTCGAACGAATCGGGCTATCTGTCGATCAAGATGGCCCGCGCGCTGGGGATGATCTCGCTCGATACCCAGGCACGGATTTGACACGCCCCGACGGTGGCCAGTCTGGCCCCGACGTTCGGGCGCGGCGCGATGACCAACCACTGGGTTGACATCAAGAACGCCGATCTGATTCTCGTCATGGGCGGCAACGCCGCCGAAGCCCACCCCTGCGGCTTCAAGTGGGTCACCGAGGCGCTCGAGCACCGCAAGGCCAAGCTCGTCGTCGTCGACCCGCGCTTCACCCGCTCGGCCGCGGTCGCCGACTACTACGCGCCGATCCGCGCCGGCAGCGACATCGCCTTCCTCGGCGGCGTCATCAACTACCTGCTGGCGAACAACAAGGTCCACATGGACTACGTGAAGGCGTACACCAACGCGCCCTTCCTGATCCGCGAGGACTTCAAGTTCGAGGACGGCCTGTTCTCCGGCTACAACGAGGAGCGCCGCAGCTACGACAAGACGACCTGGGCCTACCAGCTCGACAAGGACGGCTACGCCATGGTCGACGAGACCATGGAGAACCCGAACTGCGTCTGGCAGCTGATGAAGAAGCACTACAGCCGCTACACGCCGGAGATGGTCGAGAAGGTCTGCGGCACGCCGAAGGACCAGTTCCTTAAAGTGGCGGAGTTCATCGGCAGCACCTGCACGCCCGACAAGGTGATGACGATCTGCTACGCCCTCGGCTGGACGCAGCACTCGCACGGCTCGCAGAACATCCGCACCATGGCCATGATCCAGCTGCTGCTGGGCAACATGGGCCGTCCGGGCGGCGGCGTGAACGCGCTGCGTGGCCACGCGAACGTGCAGGGCATCACCGACATGTGCACGTTCTCGGCCAACCTGCCCGGCTACATGCTGGCGCCGACCGAGGCCGACACGACCTTCGAGGAGTTCAAGACCCGGCGCACGCCCAAGCCGCTGCGGCCGAACCAGATGAACTTCCCGCAGAACTTCCCGAAGTGGTTCGTCAGCCTGCAGAAGGCCTGGTACGGCGACGCGGCCACGGCGGAGAACAACTGGGCCTACGACTGGCTGCCCAAGCGCGACGGCGCCTATGACGTGATGGACACGTTCGAGCGCATCCACCAGGGCAAGATCAACGGCTTCATCATGCAGGGCTTCAACCCGCTGGCGGCGCTGCCGAACAAGCAGAAGGTCGCCGGCGCGCTGGCCAAGCTGAAGTACCTGGTGGTGATCGATCCGCTGCGCACCGACACGTCCGAGTTCTGGAAGAACTTCGGCGAGTTCAACAACGTCAAGTCCGAGGAGATCCAGACCGAGGTGATCCGCCTGCCCTCGTCGTGCTTCGCCGAGGACCCGGGCACGTTCACCAACTCCGGCCGCGTGATCCAGTGGCACTGGGCCGGCGCCGAGCCGCCGGGGGAGGCCAAGAGCGACCGCGAGATCATCGCCGGCATCTTCATGCGGCTGCGCGCGGCCTACGCCAGGGACGGCGGCAAGTTCCCGGACGCGCTCATGAAGGTCACCTGGGCCTACTCGAACCCGACTCACCCGTCGGCCGAGGAGATCCTGCGCGAGATCAACGGCCGGGCGCTGAAGGACGTCACCGACCTGAAGGATCCCACCAAGGTCCTGGTGCCGGCCGGGCAGCAGCTGCCGGGCTTCGCAATGCTGCGCGACGACGGCTCGACCTCGTGCGGCAACTGGATCTACTGCGGCGTGTGGTCGCAGGCGGGCAACAACAGCGCGCGGCGCGACACCTCGGATCCGAGCGGCGTCGGCAACACACTGAACTGGGGCTTCGCCTGGCCGGCGAACCGGCGGATCATCTACAACCGCGCCAACACCGATCCGAAGACCGGCCAGCCCTGGGATCCCAAGCGGCCCGGCATCCGCTGGACCGGAACGGCGTGGGCGGGTGTCGACATTCCCGACATCGCGCCGGCGCTCGGCCCCGACAGCGGCGCCGGCCCGTTCATCATGACGCCGGAAGGCGTGGGTCGTTTCTTCGCGGTCGGCATGGCCGAAGGGCCGTTCCCCGAGCACTACGAGCCGTTCGAAACGCCGCTCGGCGAGAACCCGTTCCATCCGGGCAACCAGAAGGTGGTCAGCAATCCGGCGGCGCGGGTGTTCAAGAGCGACATGGGATCGTTCGGCAAGGCCGACGAGTTCCCGTACGCGGCGACCACGTACCGGCTGACGGAGCACTTCCACTGGTGGACCAAGAACGTCGAGTCCACGGCGATCGTGCAGCCTTCGCCCTTCGTAGAGATCGACGAGGATCTCGCCAAGGCCAAGGGCATCCGCAACGGCCAGATGGTCAAGGTGCGCAGCAACCGCGGCGAGATCAAGGCCGCGGCGGTGGTCACCAAGCGGATGAAGATGCTCGACTGCGGCGGCAAGAAGGTGCACCACGTCGGCATCCCGATCCACTGGGGATTCATCGGCGTGGCAAGGGACGGCTTCCTCGCCAACACCCTGACGCCGTTCGTGGCCGACGCCAATTCGCAGACGCCTGAGTACAAGGCGTTCCTGGTCAACATCGAGAAGGCATAGGAGGACACCATGCAATCACTCGATGTTCAGAACCGCTCGGCGACGACCACGGCGCCGCCTCAGGTCCGCATTGCGAAGGAGCCTGTTGCGAAGCTGATCGACATCTCCAAGTGCATCGGCTGCAAG
>JRYF01003391.1_pt1 | contig 10088 bp, 9 predicted proteins | sample 235331 | NCBI WGS metagenome assembly JRYF01 (sample SAMN03074217, study PRJNA261475) | activated sludge metagenome | biome: Wastewater Treatment Plant; feature: Wastewater; material: Activated sludge; isolation source: activated biomass of a wastewater treatment plant treating hydrocarbon... ... | reverse complement strand
GAATTTCGGGAAAACCTATTAATACGAAGTATATTTCGATTATCAGCAAGTCAAAATGAAATATATCTATCCCATATTCCTGTTTGCCTTCGCAATGATCCCCATTGAAAAAGGGCCAATGGCCCAGCAACAATATTGCAAAGCAGGGGAAAACCGTTTGCTTTCGCACGACGATATTATCGAGCGGGAGTTGATGATCCATGATTGGATAAAGAATAACATAGATGGGCTACAACAGAGGGCCGTTGTGACCATCCCCGTCGTCGTGCATGTGGTGTGGAACAAGAATGAAGAGAATATACCCGATGCGCAGATATATTCGCAAATAGAGGTGCTGAACAAGGATTTCAGGGCTGCCAATACAGAAATACCGGGCATTGGCATTCCGACCGTTTTTAAAAATTTGGTAGCTGATGTGGAATTTGAGTTTTGCCTCGCTACCAAAGCACCCAACGGAAGCCCTACCAACGGCATTACACGTACATTCACCAACAACTCGGTGGGCATTGGCGGCACGGTGAACATACATTATACCAGCATGGGCGGGCGAAATGCCTGGGACCCGCTCAAATATCTCAATATTTGGGTTGCCAAATTCGCCGGTGGGGTGGGGGCCCCTGCTTCATTTCCCGGAACCGGGCCAATTGCCGAGGACGGTGTCCAGATTGATTATCGCCATTTCGGAAATATCAACACAGAACCACCTTATCATCTTGGCCGCACTTGTACCCACGAGATCGGTCACTATTTCAACCTCGAACACGTGTGGGGGCCTTCCATAACGAGCTGTTGCAACGACGACGACTTTGTGGCCGATACGCCCAATGCCTGTGAAACTTACCTCGGTCAATGCCCCACTCATCCCGTGGTGTCCTGCACCCAGCCGGATATGTTCATGAACTATATGTTCTACACCGACGATGCCTGTATGGGGATGTTCACGCTGGGGCAAAAAGCCCGAATGTGGGCTGCGCTGAACGCTTTCCGGCCCGGCCTGCTCACATCGGATGCCTGTGGGACTGTAAACACCCATGATTCGGCTGCCATCAGCCGGTTGGTGGTTTTTCGGAATCCATTTTCCGAAAAGTTGCAGTTTGAAATCCAATCCAGCACACCTGAAAATTGGCTTGTCCTGCTCACGGATATGTTTGGAAGGAAATTTATGGAAATATACGTGGCATCCAACGGCCTGCAAGAAATGCCAGTGGAGGACTTGCCATCGGGGCTATATTTACTTTCTTGCGAAAATGGGCGTGAGCGACTGATCGAGAAAGTACTGCTTGTGAAGTAGCGTTCTATTTTTAGTCTCAAAACCCCGTTTTGCACCCCGCCCGCTTGCGGCCTCTTTTGCGGCTGCCCATCAGTCCAGTGTCAAGGAAATTATAGGTGACGGTAGCGCCGAGGATGAAATACCAATCATTGCCGGTTGAATCGCCCCGCTGTGTGCCGGTCGGCACAATGACAGGTTCGCCGCCGATCAGTTCGCCTGTCCGGTTGCCCAATGCTGCGGCGAGCGGGCCTTTGCCTGCGAGCAGTTCCGGGTAAGAAACATACGTCCCGCTCACATCGTCGAGGTAGTCGGTAAAGGTACGCCTGGCACCGAGTTCCAGCCCGATATTGATCTGGTCGGTGAAGGCATATTTCACCCCTATCCCAAACGGGATGGCAACGGACACGAGGGAATAGGCATCCCTTTCAGGATATTGGGGCAGTCCCTGTCCCTCTGTTCCGAGGGGTTGCAGTTTCACCCAGTTTCCTTCATACCGTGCTTTAGGATTGAATTTGAAAAGGGATATGCCCCCGAAAATATAGGGCGAGAAAGGCCGGGAAAGTGCGTAGGGTTGGTAGCCGGGTATGTTGATTTCACCGATGAGCGAAAGTTCCAGCACATTGGAGCGGAAACTCAGATTGCGCTGCCGCAGAAAGTCGTCGTTCCGAATGTTGGCATCCCGGCCCGCCAGCCACGTATAATTCAGGCCGAGCCTTGCAACAAACAAATGGTTGAAATTGTAGCGCACCAACGCCCCTATGGCCGGTTTTGTTTCTTTCAAATAAACCGTGCCGGAGTTGTTGGAAAGATCCCCCAAGTAGTTGGAAGCTCCGATGAGGATTCCTGCTTCGAGGTGTTGGGCACTTGCTGCCATCGGCAAAAGTGCAAGGAGAAGGACTTGGATGTATTTTTTCATGGCCGGTTGGATTGTGAAATTGTTCGTTGTTGGTTGTTCGTTCCCCCAGTTGTTGCAAGTTTGATCTCGGCAAAATTTAAGTCACTTAGTTCTTGCAAGTTTGCAACTTGCAAGGCTACGCAGGAGCGATTTTGCAGGCTTTTCTTCCCTTCAAAGCCAGCATTTTCGAGGAAGAATTGATTGCTGAATTGCCAATGCCGAGCCTTGCAAGTTGCAAACTTGCAAGAACAAGGGAATCGGTTGTGGTATATAAAGGGCAACGTTTTGCCTATTAGTTCTCTTGTTCTTTTCTGCCCATTGGAAAAGAAAGTTGAATAAACGCAAAAAGACGCTCCTTATGTTGTTGAAAATACTCGTTTCATTTTCAGAAATGCAGAACTCCTGACCCTCCTTGCTTAGCGGCTGTTTCAAAAGTTGCAGCAGACCTCTTGACCGCCAAGACCAATCCCGAAAATCGGGATTAATTTGGCGGCAAACCAAAGGCATTATTTACCATGCACCGCTAAAAAATGCGCCATTTCCTGCTGGATTTCAAGTGCCGCAACCCGTGCTTTCTCTGCAAAATCTTCGCCTTGACTGGCAAAGATGATACCCCGGGAGGAATTGACCAATAGGCCCACTTCCCGGTTGAGGCCATATTGGCACACCGCTTTCAGGTCGCCTCCCTGTGCGCCGATGCCCGGTACAAGCAGGAAGTGATCGGGGGCGATGCGCCGGATTTCGGCAAATTTTTCCGGGTGCGTGGCACCGGTCACGAACATGAGGTTGTCGGGGGTTCCCCAATCCTGCGCCCTGCGCATTACTTTTTCGTAAAGTGGCATCCCGCTTTGGTCTTGTTCCGAAAGCTGGAAGTCCAGGCTACCTTCGTTGGAGGTCAAGGCGAGCAGGATAGTCCATTTGCCGGGGAATTGGAGGAATGGCTTCACGCTGTCCGTGCCCATGTAAGGGGCAATGGTGAGCGCATCGAAGCCCATGATTTCAAAAAAAGCCCTTGCATATTGGGCGGAAGTATTGCCGATGTCGCCCCTTTTGGCATCGGCTATGGTGAAAATGCCGTCGGGAACGATGCGCATCGTTTTTTCCAGCGTCAGCCAACCTTGGGGGCCGAGGGCTTCGTAAAAAGCGAGATTGGGTTTGTATGCCACGCAAAGATCGTGCGTTGCTTCGATGATTTGGCGGTTGAACTCGAATACCGGGTCTTCGTAGCGAAGCAAATGCTTGGGCAATTTGCCGGGATCGCTGTCCAATCCGATGCAGAGGAAAGATCGTTTGCTGCGTATTTGATCAATAAGCGCTTGTCGCGTCATGATGAAGTTGATGGCTTGTTTCCGGCGAAAGTTTCCATGCCCAGCCCGTTCACGGCTTCTACGTGGAGGATTCCGGGGACTTTGCTCTTGATGGATTGCTCTATGCCTGCTTTCATGGTCATGAGCGACATGAAGCAATTTTCGCAATTGCCGAGCCATTTGACCATTACGGTCATGTCGTCGGTCACGTCCACGACCTCCACGTCGCCGCCGTCGGCAGCGAGGTGGGGGCGCACGTCGTTGAGCGCCTGGTCAATTTGCTGGAGAAGGTTTGATTTTTCTTGCGCTGACATAAACTGAAATTTTATTGAACAGCCACTATTTTGGTCGGTTCCAACATTTCGTTGCGAAGGGCTGTCTGCCGCAGGGTGTTTTCGGCGATTTTCATAAAAGCCTGCCCCACCATGCTATCCTTGTCGGTAACGGCGGGCTTGCCACTGTCGCCACCTTCCCGCACGCCTTGCACGATGGGCACTTGGCCGAGCAGCACGGAGTTGCTCATCTGGGCCAGTTTTTTTCCGCCGCCCTGCCCAAAGAGGTAATATTTCCTGTCGGGCAGGTCGTCGGGGGTAAACCAGGCCATGTTTTCTACCACGCCCAAGATGGGGACGTTGACGGAAGGCAGCAAAAACATGTTCATTGCCTTTACGGCATCGGCGACTGCCACTTCCTGGGGGGTTGTCACCATCACCGCACCCGTAACAGGAACAGTTTGCACGAGGGTAAGTTGAATGTCGCCGGTTCCGGGAGGCAGGTCAACCACCAGGAAGTCGAGATCGGGCCAAACCACATCGTTGAAGAACTGCTTGATGATGCCTGCCAGCCTCGGCCCCCGCAACACGACGGCTTGTTCGGGTTCCACGATGAAACCGATGGAGATGACGGGCAAACCGTAGGCCATGAGGGGTATTATTTTGGGCTGGCCGTGCATTTCCTGAACCCTCGGACGTTCGCCTTGAAGCCCCAGCATGGTAGGGATGGATGGGCCGTAGAGATCGGCATCCACAAGGCCCACCCTGGCCCCCAGTTGTTTGAGGCCCAACGCCAGGTTGACCGCAACGGTGGACTTGCCGACCCCGCCTTTGCCCGAACCAACGGCTATGATGTTCTTTATCTGCGGAACAACACTTGTGCTGCCCTGCGAACCAGGCGCTTTTGCTACCAAATGGATATTTACCTCCGCCTGGGGGTAAATTTCTTTTATGGTCGCTACGCAATTGAAAATCAAATCCTGTTTGTGGGGACTGTTGAGGCTGGGCAGGACGAGGTTGAAGTTGACATTGTTGCCATCAACGGTCAGGTTTTCCACCATCCTCGATTTGATGAGGTCTTTGCCGGTGGCCGGATCGAGGATGGTGTAAAGTGTTTCTACTATTTTTTGCTTATCTATTTCCATCGTTGTTTTTTTGTAACTACTTTGCAGGGGGTGTTTTTGGGGAATCCCGACTAAAGATTCGGGATCAATTTTTCCCCAAAAACACCCNNAAATTTTTTCTCTCTCCTCCTCCACCCTCCTAAACAGGAGCGTTTTTTTTTTGCGGAGCAAAGGTAAAAAATCAAGAGGGAATGAGGTGTTGTTGCAGCAGGCCGTGAACATTCGTTCTTCCTCCTTACATTTGCCGCCATGAAAGTTTACAGAGACCTCAACAACCTGCCGCAGTTCAGGAACGCCGTGATTACCATCGGGTCATTCGATGGGGTCCACTATGGTCATCAAAAAATAATCAAGAAAGTCCGTGACCTTGCCATCGCGACAGGCGGGGAGAGTGTTGCTATTACCTTTCACCCACATCCCCGCCAAATCGTCTATCCAAAAGACGATAGCCTTAAACTCATCACGACGACGGAGGAGAAGATCGTTCTTTTGGAAAAATCCGGTCTTGATCACCTGGTCATTGTACCGTTCACTTTTGAATTTTCCCAACTCAGCGCCGACGAGTACATCCAGAAGTTTTTGATCGAAAAATTCCAACCCAAACATATCGTTATTGGCTATGATCACCGCTTCGGCATGAACCGTCGCGGGGATATCAACTACCTGCGCTGGCACGAACAAAAAGGTGGCTACAAGGTGGTGGAGATTGAAAAAGAGGAAATCAATGCCATTGGCATCAGTTCCACCCGCATCAGGGAGGCTTTGGAAACAGGTGAGGTGAGCCAAGCGGCTTCTTTGATGGGGCACTATTTCACCTTGACGGGCAGGGTGGTGAAGGGCCAGCAAATAGGCACATCCATCGGGTTCCCCACCGCCAACCTGGAGGTGCAGGAAAAGGGGAAACTCATCCCCCCCGACGGCATTTATGCCGCTTATGCCATTTATGACGGGGAGCGGCACAGGGCCATGCTTTACATCGGCAAACGTCCAACGCTGAAGAAATACCAGAACCGCACGGTAGAAGTCCACATTTTTGATTTCAACAAGACCATTTACGAGGATGAACTTCGTGTGGAGTTTGTGGACTTCATTCGGCACGATGCAAAACTGGACGATTTGGGTGCCCTTCAAAACCAGTTGGCGCTCGACCAAAAATCGGTCGAACAAGTGCTGTCCCGTTCCGAAGGGCTTGTCCGTGAATGGGAATCAAAGGATATGCCCTCCGTTGCGGTCGTGATTTTGAATTACAACGGGAAGAACTTTCTCGAAAAATACCTGCCCAGCGTCCTGAAAACCACTTATCGAAATTGCAGGGTCTATGTGGCCGATAACGCCAGCCGTGATGGCTCGACGGAATACCTCCGCAAGCATTTTCCGCAAGTCCCCGTCATACAACTCACACAAAATCACGGTTTTGCAAAAGGGTACAACTTGGCGCTCGATACACTGGAGCCGGATTATTTTGTCCTGCTCAACTCCGATGTGCAAGTGCCCGAAAACTGGCTGGAGCCATTGGTGGAGTTGATGGAGCGGGATCGCACCATCGCTGCGGCTCAGCCCAAAATCCGGGCGCTCAACCAACCCGATTACTTCGAGTATGCGGGCGCTGCGGGAGGTTGGATTGATTTCCTGGGCTATCCCTTTTGCCGGGGCCGCATTTTCGACACGGTGGAAAAGGACAAGGGGCAGTACGATCAGGTCAGCGAAATTTTTTGGGCATCGGGTTGTTGCATGGTCGTCAGGGCACCCCTTTTCAAGGGCTTCGGTGGCTTCGACCCGGAGTTTTTTGCCCACCTCGAAGAGATTGACCTTTGTTGGCGTTTCAAACGAGCGGGCTACAAGATCATGTGTACGCCCCGCTCTACGGTTTATCACCTCGGCGGCGGTACGCTTGCCTACCATTCTCCTTACAAGACTTACCTCAATTTCCGCAACAGCTACTACACCTTATTGAAAAACGAGGGCATTTTCAAACTTGCCTTTATGATTCCAATCCGCATTGCGATGGATACCCTGGCCGCTTTGAATTTCCTTATTCAGGGTCGCTGGCTCCACACCCAGGCAGTTATCGGTGCATTTTTGTCCTTTTTTCTCGCCCTTGTCACTTTCATCAAAAAGCGCCTGGATTTGGAATTGCTCATCGAGCGCATCCGCATCTCGCCACAGCCCAATCGCCAGGGCATCCTGCCACGCAGCATTGTGTTTCAATATTTTGTTTTGGGAAAAAAGTGGTTTGGGAAATTGTGATGGCAGGTGAAATGAAAAAACTCCGTAAATCAAGGATTTAGAAGGTTTTTATCGGGGTGGCAGGATTCGAACCTGCGGCCCTCCCGATTACGAATCGGGATGCGCTGACGGGACTGAGTTCTGTTATGAAACAAAAAAAGTCCATGATGCTGTTTCATGGACTTTTGTGTCGGGGTGGCAGGATTCGAACCTGCGGCCCTCCCGATTACGAATCGGGATGCGTTGACGGGACTGAGTTCTGTTATGAAACAAAAAAAGTCCATGATGCTGTTTCATGGACTTTTGTGTCGGGGTGGCAGGATTCGAACCTGCGGCCCCCTGCTCCCAAAGCAGGTGCGCTAACCGGACTGCGCTACACCCCGAAAAAATAAACCCGAACTCCTGTCCGGGTTGCTGTGCGGTGAGAGAGGGATTCGAACCCTCGGTACCTGTTTCCAAGTACGACGGTTTAGCAAACCGTTGGTTTCAGCCACTCACCCATCTCACCGTTGCACGTGGCTGTTTGTAGCTTTTGCTAAAAGCGGCGGCAAAAGTAGAACGTGTTTTTTGAAAAAACAAACCTATGTTATTTTTCATTCAAACTTAGGCGAAGTTTTTTCTCAAGTTCCGAAACAGTATCTTTGAACACCATGTCGGTTTCCATGAGGTCTTGAACCGTTTTGATGGAATAGATCACGGTGCTGTGGTCACGGCCTCCGAACATTTCCCCGATGGTTTTCAAGGATTTGTCTGTCAGGTTTTTGGCAAGGTACATGGACAGTTGCCTTGCGATGACGATCTGGCGTTTGCGGGTCTTGCCCCCCAATTTTTCAACAGGCACATCGAAATGTTCTGCGACGAGGCCCTTGATGAATTCGAGCGTGATTTCCTTGTTGATTTGCGTGACAAAGTTTTTCACGACATCCTTGGCCAAGTCCACGTCAATTTCCCGGCGGTTGAGGGACGACTGGGCCACCAACGAAACGAGTACCCCTTCCAGTTCCCGGATGTTGTTTTGTATGTTGTAGCAGATGAACTCTACCACATCGGAGGGAAGCTCGACTCCTTCCCGGTTCATTTTTGCTTCCAGAATGGCTACCCTTGTTTCAAAATCAGGCACTTGCAAATCGGCGGAAAGCCCCCATTTGAAGCGGGAAATGAGCCGTTCTTCCATGCCGTCGAGGTCTTTGGGCGGTCGGTCGGAGGTTAGGATGATCTGCTTGCCGCCCTGGTGCAACTGATTGAAAATGTGGAAGAAAATCTCCTGTGTCTTCTGTTTGTTCGCCAGGAACTGAATGTCGTCCACGATGAGCACGTCCACCATTTGATAGAAATTCACAAAGTCGTTGACGGCGTTGTTCTTGATGGATTCGATGATCTGGCTCGTGAATTTTTCAGAAGACACATACAGGACGGTCTTGCCTTCATGCAGGCGAAGCACTTCGTTGCCCACGGCATGGGCGAGGTGCGTTTTCCCAAGCCCTACGTCTCCGAAAATGACAAGGGGGTTGAAAGCCGTGCCGCCCGGTTTTTTGGCAACAGCAAAGCCGGCAGAGCGTGCAAGGCGATTGCAGTCCCCTTCGATGAAGCAATCAAAAGTGTAGCTCGAGTTGAGTTGTGGATCAACACTGAGTTTTTTGATGCCGGGAATAACGAAGGGGTTTTTGATGTTGGCCGTGTCGAGGCTACCGGGCATGGTTCCGTTACCGTTTCCGTTGGCAGCGCCGCTCTTCCTGCTCGTTTCCGCAATGGGTTGTACTTCAGGCCGCAGCCTGTTCGGGGAGGTGAGTATCTGATATTCCAGCCGGCCCCTGTCGCCCAGTTCTCTGCGGATGGTCATTTTCAATAGTGAAACATAGTGCTCCTCAAGCCACTCGTAAAAAAACTTGTTGGGCACTTGTATTGTCAAGGCATTGTTTTCGAGCCGGATAGGCCGGATCGGTTCGAACCAGGTTTTAAAACTCTGACCGTTGACATTCCTTCGGATTACCTGAAGGCAATTATCCCATACTGTAACGCAATCCTTTACCATGTTTCCAAACTTTGATTGGAAGTTAAAAAATAAGGTTTTGTTTCCCTTGACGCAAGGGAGCAGAAAGCATCAGTAAATTAGGATTTTACTCCGATAATATGACCTGGGTGTGCCCTTACACTGGTCGCTGTTTGAAGTAAAGCGTATTGCTTAACTGATTGGAGAGGTGCAAAGGTGATGAATTTTTCGTCAATCGTAAAGGCCGAAAAGTCCTTTTTTTTCAAAAAAAAATTTGAGTGGGACATCTGTTCTCACAACCTGTTAATAATCAACCAAGTAGCCAAAAAAAATTCTTAATTCTTTGATTTTCAATAGGTTGTGAAATCGTGTGCTGATAATCAACCAGTTGTGTCGAACCGTATTAGCCGAGCAGGATGGATGCTTCCTTCTTGATTGCGGCAAGCGCTTTTTCCAGAGCGGTCACGGGTTGGTTTTCCACAAATTTTGTCATCATGCCGGCGAGTTCCCTGCCCGGAGCTTTAGGGTCCACTCTTTCGGCGATACCATTAATTATATTAACGGTGTCGTCCCTGGAGATTTTGATGATCTGCCAAAGCTGCTCCGATACATAGACCTGTTGTGTGATGTTGTACTCAAATTCCTGCTGAATGGTGAGCAGCATGGAGAGCCGGAGAGCCGCAGCGGTCTGGTCTTTTTCCTGGAGGCGAAGCAATAGGTTCGGTATGGCTATCCGTTCGCAAAAAAGGGAAAGCCGCTCGTAAGCCTGAAGTCGCAGCGGTATAGTTGTACCCTTTTGCGACTGCTTGAATTCCAGGGCTTTGAGTTGGTATTGCTTGTCGAGATAGGTCTTTATCAGATGATAAACCGTGAAAAAAACGATGAGGGCCGGCACGGTGATTTTCACGATTTCAAGGATGACGGACAACCAAACGGGCATGGAGCAGGATTTATAGAGGTGAATGTTTGATGCTTGTAACTACTTAGCAGGGGGTGTTTTTGGG
>JRYF01001929.1_pt1 | contig 10096 bp, 5 predicted proteins | sample 235331 | NCBI WGS metagenome assembly JRYF01 (sample SAMN03074217, study PRJNA261475) | activated sludge metagenome | biome: Wastewater Treatment Plant; feature: Wastewater; material: Activated sludge; isolation source: activated biomass of a wastewater treatment plant treating hydrocarbon... ... | reverse complement strand
GGTGCAGCGGCTAGGGGAACGGGCTGGTTTGGGGTGAGCAGAAGCCAGCGCGCAGGCGCTCGCCAGTAGGCGGCCTCAAGACGAGGGAGAGCCCGAGCGAACCTCGGGCTTTCGCATTTCTGGGCTCCGGGGGAGGCATAACCGATGATAACTGTTATTATCACCGGTTACGGCCAGTTTGGACTTTCGGACGCGTGACACCTGGAAGCGACTTGAACTTGAGCGCCGACAACGACTTAGGTGCGCCGCGATGACGCGTGAGCTGCTGCCGGCAGGCCGGCGCGAGCTATCGCGCGCGCACATCACGTTCTACCGGGCGGCCATGGACGGTGTCGAACTGTCCAAGGCCTGGGAGTTGTACCTGCAGCTCGAGGGCGACTACACCGACACGCTGGCCAAGGCCACGATGCACTGGGTGCGTCAGGCGCTGATCCAGGAGGCGCTGGCCACCGGCCAAGCCTCGCTCATCGGGCTGTTCCGTCGGGAGCCGTGGCGGGTCAAGACGAGCGCCAAGCCGACACTGGCCGAGTTTGCGTCGCGTTTCGCCGACGCCGGCGACTTCTCCGAAGCCGAGCTCACCGAGATGTGGAGGGACGAGTTCGGCGGTTCGGATCGCGCCGAGGCGCGCCGCGAACGGCTCAGCCAGCGTCTTCGCCAGGCGCTGCAGCTGCTCGAGCGCGCGACGCGCCGGCAGCCCAAGCGGTCAGACCCTGTGGCGACGTGGCTGGCACCCAACCTGGCAGCCAAGCTCGCCGAGGCTGGCCTGGGTACCTTGGGCGACGTGCGCGACGCACTGGCAGCCCGGAGAACGCCGCGCTGGAAGGATGTGCCTGGCGTGGGCGAGGTCTGGGCCGACCGCCTGCAGCAGTGGATGGACGACCACGCGATCGAGGCCAAGCCCCCTGCCCCGATGGCAGTCCTTCCAGTGGCCAGCCAGCTCGTTCCGCTGGAGCGCTTCAGCCCGCCGCGCCAGCCCGTCATGCGCGCGGCGGTGGCGGCGCTGCAAGCCCCGCCCTCCCCGTACCTGCCCGGTGGGAACGCCCTGGGCGCCCTGGACGACAAGCACGCCATCGAGTTGTGGCTGGCGGCCAAGGCGACCAATCCGAATACGCTGCGCTCCTACCGGAAGAACGCCGAGAGGCTTCTGCTGTGGTGCTACTTCGAGCGCCAGGCGACCTTCCCCGAGCTGACCGCTGAAGACGCAATCCACTACCGCGCCTGGCTGAACGACCTGGGCCGCAAGAGCCCGGAAGAATGGGCAGGGGCGGGTTGGAAGCTCCCTGCCGAGGCATGGATCGGGCCAAGAGGTGCGAAGCGGCACAGCGCCGAGTGGAGGCCTTTCGACGGGGCACTGTCCGAGGGATCAGTCGCTCAGGACCTCCTCACCGTGCGGTCGCTCTTCGAGTTCCTGGCTGACGGGAGGGTGGTCCAAATCAACCCGTTCAAGCTGCTCGGCAAGCGCGCTACGTCGCGACCGGCCGTGGACGAACTCACCGATCAGTTCACCGGGCGGAGCTTCACCATGGCCGAATGGCACCACGTCGTCGATGGACTGGGTGTCGATGGCTGCTCGGACCTGGAACGGCGGCTGGTGCTCGTGCTTTGGCTGGGGTTCGCCTGTGGTCTGCGCGCTTCCGAAATGCTCTCGTTGACGTTGGGAAGCATCATGCTGGGTGAGGTTTGGCGACTGAAGGTGATCGGTAAGGGGGATAAGGTGCGAAACGTCCCCCTGCCCTCCCCTGTGCGCGACATGCTTTTGGCCTACCTGCAGAGTGTTGGTGTACAGCCGGACGAGGTTGTGCGGGTGGCACGGGCGCCGAAGGATGACAAGGCTCGCATGGAGCCGCTGTTACGAAGCAGACGTGGCCGCCGGCGAGTTGGCGGGCCGGCCCCAACCCAGCCGCTCCGATACACGGCGTTGTACGAGTCGCTGAAGGAGCACTTGGCCAAGCGCGGAAGCGAGCTTGCGCTCACCGACCCGGTGGCGGCGAGCAAGTTCAGGGAGGCGTCTACTCACTGGCTACGCCACACATGCGCAACTTTGGCTCTAAAGGACGGTGTGCCTTTGAACGCCGTGCAGCGGCTTCTCGGCCATGCATCCTTGACGACCACGTCGACATACGTCACAGAGCACGAGGAGGCCCTCATGGCGGCGATGGAGAAGTTCGTCGTCCGAGCATCGGGCACCTAATAAGATCTGAACCTTTTCGCGGTTCCTTGGGGCGAGGCGGGCTCTAGGACGGAGGGCGGGCCGCCCTCCTCTGCTATGGGCACTCAAGTGCCCACCACGTTTCCGCGCGGAAACGCGGTGGGGCGCAAGAGAACAATGAAGCCGGCGCCAGCGTCAGAAGCAAGTCGGCCAGGAATGGTGCACTCAGTAAGCCTCGATGCTCGGCAAGAGGCGCCTCATGGGACATCAACGACTCTTGGCGAGAAAGAGCCTGTGACGGGAAGCGCCGATCTGAGCTCTTGTTTCCGCGCGGAAACGGCATGGCCGCGCGCGATGCTTATTCGCAACGATTGGGTGTGCGTGCCCGGATTTTCATTTCAGGACTATTGACGAATGGTTCGACCACAACGACAGTCGGCCCGTATCGTTTCCGCGCGGAAACTCTTGGGCCGAATCGAAGGAGCAAACCAATGACGGCGAAGATCATTACCGTCTTCAATCAAAAGGGCGGGTGTGGGAAGACGAACATTGCGATGCACCTCGGCGGAGCACTTGGGCGACGCAAGAAGAAGGTCAAGATCATCGACGCCGACCCGCAGAACACTGCGACCCGGTGGCACGCCCAGGCTAGGGATGAGGCGCCGTTTCCCGCGCGCATCTCCAATCTGAGTGGGTTGGGTGCCGCGCTGCATCGGGAAATCAAGGCCGACCTTGAAAATTTCGATTACATCGTCGTTGATTGTCCACCTTCGGTGGATTCTCCGATCGCTGGGTCGGCGCTGCTGGTCTCCGACCTTGCCGTCATCCCCGTGGTGCCATCCCCGGCAGACCTTTGGGCAGCTGTCGCCGCCAAGAAACTGGCCGCGCAGGCGCAGGCCACCAATCCTGATCTGAAGGCGGTGGTGGTGTTCAACATGGTGCAGAGAACAGCCATGGCCAAGGGCGCGCTCGACGTGATGGCCGAAGACGATGGAGTGCCGGTCCTGAAGTCGCAGCTCGGCTTGAGAAGTGCCTATCGAGAATGCCAAGTGATGGGTGGAACGGTGCACGCCGTGCCGCGGGCCGGTGCAGCCGTTGCAGAGGTCGAAGCGCTCGTCGACGAGTTGCTCAACGAATTGAAGTGAAGGGGTCAGCGATGAGCAAGAAGGATCGGGCGTCAATGCTGAGCGGTTCGCTGAAGACCTCGTTGGCGAGCGAATCGTCGGCGGTGGATCAGCGGTTTCGTGCAGCAGAGCAGACGCTGGCACAAACCGGCGGCAACCTGTTGCGACATGGGGAGGAGGGAGCGCGCCTGGGAAGTCACGGGGCGGCCGGCGCGGAAGGTGCGAAGCCAGAGGGGGCAGTTGGCTGGATCGAGGTCGCGATAGACCTGGTGGACGACAACCCGGAGAACAGCCGCGACTCTTACCCGGAGGACGAGATCGGGGAACTGGCCGAACTCATTAGGCAACAGGGTCAGCTGGAGCCGGCGCATGCGATGCCGAATCCCGGAGCCGAGGGGCGATGGATCCTCCTGTCCGGGCACAAGCGTAAGCGCTCGCTCATGCGCGCGGGCAAGCGGGTCATTCGACTCATCCCGACGCAGTACGTAGAAGGAATCGAGCGCTACAAGCTCTCGTTGGCCTACAACACTCACACCCGCGAAACGGCCTACGACAACGCGAGATCCTGGTCGAAGCTCCTCGAGGCGGGTCACGTCAAGACGTACGACGAACTCGCGGAAAGGTTGGGAATATCGAAGAGTCTGCTGAGCAAGACGCTGGCGTTCAACAAGCTGCCGGAGGCGGCACTTGCGCGCGTTCGCGAGCACCCGAGAAAGTTCGGGCCGACGGCGGGTCAGCTACTGGCTCAACTCGCGCAGACCGCGGACGAAAGCGCGCTGCTCGGTCTCGTAGAGGGGGTGATCGAGGACCGCGTGACGACGCGGCAACTCGAGGCGGAAGTCGCTCGCGCGGACGTGCCGAAGAGGCCGAGGAAGCCGAAGGTCAACAGCCGGCAGTACCGCATCCACGAAGGCGAGGCGGAGATCGGCATCCTGAAGGACTGGGACCACGGAAGGGTGCTGCTGGAGGTGAGCTTGCAGGATCCAAAGCGACGCCTCGCCCTGATCGACACGTTGAAGAGAGAGCTGCACATAGACCAGGGGTAGGGTCGTAGCGCCCGAGAAGAGGTTCGACATAGGCAATGAGGTGGCGGGAAAGGCTGCTCAGCAAAGTACATTCGACTCGCAGGCGCTGCAAAGGGCGGCGGCCCTGGAGGATCGATAGATCGATCGAGAACAGGGCGGCGATGCTCATCAAGCAAGACTGCCAAGCCAAGTGCATAGCCACTGGGGCGAGAACCAAGAACAAACGCGCGGCCAAGGGGGCCAATTCGTGATCAAGACCGTCAAGCAGGCCTGCCGATTCAACACAGGCATTCACGACTACCGAATGAGCCAGGGGATTGAGAACCTGGCGGAGCTGATAGGGGATGAGGGCGACGGGCGTGAGTTCTTCTCGCGCAACTTCGTCACGCATGGCATGGCGCAGCTGTTCCGAGAAGGCCTGCTGCGCCTGTCCGGCAAGTCGGACCAGGCAGTCTTCGAGCTGACCCAGGCGATGGGCGGCGGCAAGACGCACATGATGATCGCGCTGGGTCTGCTGGCGCGCCACCCGCACCTACGGCAGGAGGTGCTGCCTGCAGACCTGAAGGACCGCATCGACTTCGGCCAGGCGCGCATCGCCGCCTTCAACGGCCGCAACACACCCGACAACTACATCTGGGGCGACATCGCCACGCAGCTGGGCGAGCCCGAGGCGATCAAGCCCTACTGGGCCAACGGCCCGAAGTCCGTCGACCAGGCCAAGTGGAAAGAGATCATCGGCGACAAGCCGACGCTCATCCTCCTCGACGAACTCCCGCCCTACCTGGACAACGCGAGCACCCAGGTCTTCGGACAGGGAACGCTGGCCAACATGGTGGTGTTCTCGCTGGCCACGCTGATGAGCGCGGCACTGGAACTGCCCAACTGCTGCATCGTGGTCGCCAACCTCTCCGGCAGCTACCAGGCGCAGACCAAGGCGCTGGCAGACGCGATCTCGAACCTGCAACAGGAAACCCGACGCCAGGCGATGACGATCACGCCGGTTCAGCTGGCCGGCAACGAGATCTACGAAATCCTGAAGACGCGCCTCATCGACAAGTTGCCCGATGAGCGCGTCATCGCCGACGTGGCCGAGGAGTACGCACAGCAGGTCAAGAAGGCAGAGGACGCCGGCTACATCGTCGCCGCCAGCATCGAGCAGATCGCCGAGCAGGTGCGGGAGACCTACCCCTTCCATCCGTCGTTCAAGCACCTCGTCGCCCTGTTCAAGGAGAACGAAGGCTTCCGGCAGACCCGCGGCCTGATGCAGTTTACGGCGCGACTGCTCAAGAGCGTGGCGCTGCGTGAGGACGACGACGTCCACCTCATCGGCACCCAGCATCTGGCCCTCAACGATGACCAGGTGCGCGACGAGATCGAGCGCATCGCGCCCAAGCTGCTGCCAGCTGTCACGCGGGACATCGCCGACAAAGGCAACGCCATCGCCGAGACCATCGACGCTGAGCTCGATACCGATGCATCGCGCCAGGTGATGACGCTGCTGCTGGCGTCGTCGCTGTCGCGCGCGGTGGGCGGGCGCATCGGCCTGTCTGAGAGCGAGGTCATCGAGTTCCTCGCTGCGCCCGGCCGCAAGCCCGACGAGTTCCTGCAGGCCCTGCAGCGGCTGCGCGAGCAAGCCTGGTACCTGCACCGCGAAGACCAGCGCCTCTTCGTCAAGGAGACCGAGAACCTCTCGCGCCAAATCGAGCGCAACGCCAAGGAGGTTCCGCAGCCCAAGATCGACCAGGCGCTGATCAACCGGCTCACCGGCATCCTGCAGCCGGGCAGGCGCCAGGCCTACCAGGACGTGCAGGTTCTGCCTCGCCTCGACGAGATCCGCCTGAGCGGCCCGCGCACCCTCATCGTCATCAAGCCGGACGGCAAGGTGCCGCCCAGCGAGCTGCAGAACTTCTTCGACTACCAGCAGGAGAAGAACAACTTGCTGGTGCTGACGGGGCAGGACAGTCACCTGGCCGACGCCGTGGAAGATCGCCTGCGCGAGCTCTACGCCATCGAGCAGATCCACAAGCGCCTGAAGGCGGGCGACACCCTGTTCGAGGAGGCGCGTGACCGGCTCGAAGAAGCGGAAGACCGCTTCGCCAAGGCGCTCTCCGCCGCCTACAACCGGGTCTATTTCCCGAGCAGCGACCCTATCGACGGACGGCACTTCCTGGCCAACGTCACCATCGACAACGGCCTGAAGCTCGGCAAGGGCGAGCAGTCTGCCGAGGCGCAGATCGAGACGCTGCTGGCAAGCCCGCGCGCGAACTACAAGCTGGTTGCGAATTTGAGCGAGAGCTTCGGGGAGTACTTTTCGATGGCGGAAGAGGTGCTGTGGCCATCGGGAAAGGACAACCGCAGAACGCCGTGGAAGGACGTGGTCTCCCGAGCGAAGAGCAACCCCGACTGGGCGTGGATGCCGGGCTCGGGGGGGATGGACACCTTGAAGGCAGAGGCACTCAAGCAAGGCCGTTGGCGACTCGGCGAAGACGGGTACATCGAGAAGGGTCCTTTCCCGAAAGACAAGACCGCGGTCAACGTGTCGGTCGTGGGCACGCAGCCAGAGTCAGGCGCGACGATCCTGAGTCTGACGCCGCGACATGCTGGGGACAGCCCGGTGGTCGTGTTCGCGGTGAAGCCGGAGGGGTTGAACAAGGGCCAAGTCGTTGAAGACTTGGACAGCTTCACCACCACCGAGGGAACCTTGTACTTCCAAGCTCGAGATGCCAGCGGTCAACACGAGACGGGAGCGCCGGTCAGATGGGTTGCCGACCTCAAGATTCGGCATCAAGTAGATCCGGCAGCAGACAAGCGAAAGGTGACGCTGGCCTGTACGCCGAAGGCGGAGCTGACATACACGCTCGATGGATCGAACCCGCGCGACGGGCTGCCGTATGAGGGTCCGTTCGAGATCGGCGCTTCGGCTGCAAAGCTTCTTGTTTACGCGCGCGCCGGTGAGGCGAACAAGACAGCTGATTTCCAGATTCCAGCGAGTGGCGATCGCACGGTGCAGATCGTCGATACGAAGCCGGCGAGGCTGCAGCCGAAGCGAATCGGCTTGGATTCGACGGACCGGGTGTTTGGGGTCATCAATCGATTCCGCGACCAGCAAGGGACGCGATTCAAGGGTGTCCGCATCGAGATCGGTGAAGGCGAAAACACCGTGACCGTACGGTTTCAGGAACGCGAGGTCACGGCGAACGTGATCGAAGGCGTGATCAACAGTCTGCGCCAACTTCTGGTTGAGGATCAGGCACCAGTGGTCGTCAACATCAGTGACGGAGCCGTGTTCGACACGGGCTTTGCGGCCAAGGAGTTCGCAAAGTTGGTGGGCCTGGAGCTGAAGCCGGGCGATGTGGTCCAGGATGACTGAATCCATGAGCAAGGCGAGGTCGGCACGCAATGCCGCGGCCCTGAATGCCAACGCTGGCGCTTCAGCGTCAACAACAGCCAAGGTGGCGGTAGATGCGCGCCCAACGCTGGGCTTTGGCGTGCCTGCGACGTCGGACCCGCATCACTTCAAGGTGATCGTGCCGCGAAACAACAGCTCCCCGGTGCAGGTGAGCGAGTACCTTGGCCTCCAGGCGCTGAGCGACGAGCACTCCGTCTTAGACCGAGCGGTGCTCGATCGCGCACGTTGGACTGCGATTCGTGCCGAAGTGCAACGGGCCTTCAATGCACGCCTCAGCACTCATAGCCTCAAGCCGAGTGCGTGGAAGGCAGGTGACAACTTGGTCGACCGGCTGCTGGGGAAAGAGCTGTGTGTGTTGGTGTGGGCAGTCGAGCACATGGACATGGAGAAGATCCCAGTCGCAGTACGCAACTGGCTGTCGCTGCGACCCGAAGAGCGCTGGTGGCTGTTCGGCATGACCGCGATGAGTACAGGCGGTATCGGCGATGGAGACAAGGGCTGGAGGTTGGCACTCCGACACGCGCTGGGCGACGTAGCGCAGAGCGAACTGCTGTCGCCGCGAGCACGTCGCGGAGCAGTGGTGCGAGACAGCGGCATCATGGGCGAACGGCCGACGCTCGACCTGTTTAGCGATGCACAGCATGACGCGGAGCAGTGAGGCGGCCGAATGGAAGAGATTCGTCCCTTAGCACTAACGAACGAAGGGCAACGGGAAGGTGCGCGCCGACCAAACTGCCATGAACCGGAGCAGGCCGACTGATCGTCGGAAGCCGCATGAACAGCTATCAGAACCTAAAGCCAGGTGCTCTTCGCGACGCGCCGGCGCTGATCGAGTCAGTCTTTCCAGTGCAGAAGGTCTCGCATGAAGCTCAGCGAGAACGCAAGGCGAATCTCTACCAAACGCTGACTGGCCTGGGGTCCTACTGGAAGGGACGCAAGCCGTTAATCCTTGTCAGGGCCATCGTCCTCGGTGTGCTGCTACCGCAGACCGACGACCCTGAGCGGGACCTTGACGTTTTCGAGAAGCTGATGGGCTTTGATCCAGAGGGGTTGGCTCGCCGGGCGTTTGTCGCTGACGGTGTGAAGCCACACGAGATGGCCAAGCGCATCTCTTTGGCTGATCCATCGGCCTTCTTCACCGCAAAGGTGAAGGGCGAGGAGCCAGAGGATGGGCAGCTGGCGTACTGGACCTTCCCGATCGATTGCGATGAGAGAGGCATCACGCTGCGCTGGCGGCGCGACATAGAACCCGAACAGAAGCTGGAGCTGTATCGCCGCTACATCGCTACGCTGGATTCTTACGAGCAACGATCCGATCTGGGCAAGCGGCCCGAGGAGGTCGACGCAGCATGGCTGTTCGAGCCGATCTGGGCAGACGTAAACCGACACTACGCGCACCTTGGGATCAACGCTCGCAGCATCCCCGAACTCGTAGCGCAACTGGGCCAGCTCCGCTATGGCCGACGCGCGCGCGTCGGCGACACATTCGCCGGTGGTGGCTCCATCCCCTTTGAAGCAGCCAGGATCGGTTGCGATGCGTTCGCGTCGGACCTGAATCCCATCGCCTGCATGCTCACCTGGGGTGCGTTGAACATCGTTGGCACAGACGCAGCCAGGCACGCCGAACTCGAGCGCCAGCAGAGAGCGGCTGCCGCGGCAGTCAAGAAATCCGTTCGCAAGCTGGGCATCGAGCGCGACTCATCCGGCAACCAAGCCAAGGTCTACTTGTACTGCTTGGAGACACGATGCCCCGAGAGTGGCTGGCTCGTACCCCTCCTGCCGTCACTGGTCATCTCCAAGAACGGCAACGTCATCGCCAGGCTTGTTCCGAACGAGGCGGAGCGGCGCTTCGACATCCGAGTCATCAACGGTGCATCAGCGGCAGAGATGAAGGCCGCTGCAAGCGGCACCGTGAGGGATGGGGCCCTGGTCTACGAGCTGAACGGCAAGACCTACCGCATTCCCATCCGTACGTTGCGGGGCGACTATCGCGACGCCGATGGCACCACCCAGAACAAGCTGCGCCGATGGGGACGTGAAGACTTCGGCCCGCTCCCGGGCGACACGTTTCAAGAGCGGGTGTACGCGATCCAGTGGATCGACGGCACGACCGTCTCAGACCCGCGCCCCCGCACCTACTTCGCAGCGCCAACGGACGAGGACCTGGAGCGCGAAGCTGACGTGCAGCGAATCGTGGCGAGCAATCTGGCTGCGTGGCAGGCCGAAGGGCTCGTGCCAGACATGGTGATCGAGCCCGGCGACAAGACTGATGAGCCCATCCGGACACGCGGTTGGACTCACTGGCATCACCTCTTCAACGCACGGCAGCTGCTCCTGTACGCCGAGCTGCGCAGGCACGCGACAGCAGAGCTTTGCCTCAAGGCTTGCC
>JRYF01000963.1_pt1 | contig 10108 bp, 7 predicted proteins | sample 235331 | NCBI WGS metagenome assembly JRYF01 (sample SAMN03074217, study PRJNA261475) | activated sludge metagenome | biome: Wastewater Treatment Plant; feature: Wastewater; material: Activated sludge; isolation source: activated biomass of a wastewater treatment plant treating hydrocarbon... ... | reverse complement strand
TCCTGCCGGAATGTTGCTCAGGGTGTTGCTGGCCTGCAGGCCGTTCCCGAAGTCGAACAACACCGGCTCGTTGGCCACCTGGATACTGATAGAAATGCTGCCGTCGGAATCGCCGTTGCAGGTAGGCGGGGTAACGGGGTCAATCCCGGCTGCAAGGCTAAGGCCCTCCGGCACGACAAACGAAAAGGGTTGCTGGCATCCGTTCGCATCCTGCACCGTGACGGAATACGTCCCGAACTGGATATTGCTCAACGAATTGTTTGGGGTGAAAACGCCGGAACCTTGCCAGTTGTAGAGATAAGGCAAGGCATTGCCACCCGGCTGAAGGATGATACCGCCGGTCAAAATGTCCGGCCCGCAGTAGTCTGCAAGGATTTCGGGAACCACTTCGGGTTTGGGCTGCACGGTGATCTGTTCGATGTCGGTCACGATGCAGCCTGCTTCGCTGGTGATGGTCAAGGTGACCGACCTCGTGCCGGGCGTGCTGTAAGTGACCGTGTGAGGGCCTTGCCCGGTGGCAGTTGCCGGACTGGCGCCTACCCCGAAATTCCATTGCCAAGCCGAAATGCCCTCCACGGAACTGGAGGCATCCGTGAAAGTGAACACGTCCCCTACGCAGAGCGACGGTGGCGCCACCGTAAATTCCGCATCCGGCCCCAGAAAGGTGCCCGTGCCGCCAAATTCGATGGAAAAACCATTGCCCGTATTGCTGAAATTGTTGATGATGAGGGCATAGCTCTTGCCCGGTTCCATATTGAGGGCAGCAACGAAATTGTTCTGACCGGGGGCACAACCCGGAAACTCATCGGTATCGGTTTCGGTGAGGCTGAGGCCAGTGGGGCCGGTGCAGGCGGCCCAGTTGGAGAAGGGCTGGCCCACGTTTTCGCCGGCAGCCATGCACCTGAGCTTTACCTTGTTGGCACAGTCGTCAATGCCGCCGGGCAGTTCGAAGACGGCGAAGTCAATGTCGTCGGAGGGATTGGAGGGGAAAATGGTGAAAGAGAGCGTTCCGGCATCTTTGCAGGTCCAGCGGTACCAAGCAGAGGCATGTTCCTGCTGGAGGCAAATACTCGGCCCGATTTCATTGTTGAGCACGCCCGTACCGATGAGGCTTTCAACGGAAAAGGGAGATTTGTCGCAAAGGATGACCCCGGTGGGGCAATCGCCGCTGGGGCTGGGCACCTCGTTGTAGTTGTTGACGCACAATTGGAACGTACCCGTGCCGCCGTTTCGCCCGCAGACACGGATATAGTATGTCTGTCCCACCGTCAATGGCCCGGCGAAGGTTTCCGTGATGTTCACATTGAAATTGTCGGATGCGCAGGCAATGGGGGTCAGGACACCACTACAGGTTCCCTCATACACGGCAAACTGGGGGTTGTTCAACGTGCCGCCCGGCCCTGGATTGCCCGATGTGTTGCCGCGCACGGACACGGAGAGGGTGGTGGCGGTGGCCGTGAAGGCAAACCAAACATCGCTGGTGATGCTGGGAAAACAGGTCGGTTGCTGGAAAGGCGGGCTGAGCGTGGCCCCTACGTTGGTGAAAGCACCCACTGCCGAACACCAATTGTTCACGTTGGTCAACACGGTGGCGTTTGCGCAGTCGTTGTTGGCCGGTTGGGCGTACAGGTTTTGGGCAAAAAACACAATGGCCATCAGTAGGTAGTAGTAGCAGGGTCTTTTCATATCTGAATATTTTTTTTGGAATACATCCAAGTCGCCGAACGGTTCAAAGTTAACGGTTTGGGTGCGGCAAAAGTACAACATAGTTGAAGGCTGGCCGACAATAAGGGGTTATGGGGATGTTAATGCATAATGGTTAATGCATAATGGTTAATGGCAAACTACTGGACATTTTCGTTTCAGGATAGACTTTCCAAGTTTCAAAAACTTGGAAAGTCTGAGCCTTACGGAAAAATGTCCAGTAGTTTGGGTTAATGGTTAATGACCTTAATGAGGTTTATCAAAAAAACATCTACGTTATTCCTGTTGCCACCTTACTTTTGTTTTCACAAAAAGACGCTAAGAAATTTTGCTCTGGTTGGGCAACGAACAGGCAATGAAGAAAAACATTCCGAACCTCATTACCTTGATCAACCTGTTTTTCGGGTGCTGCGCATTGGCAAGCGTGCTGTACGGGCAGTTCGTACAGGCATTTTTTTTCAGCTTCGCCAGCGGAGTGGCCGACTACCTGGACGGGATGTTCGCCCGTGCGCTCAAGGTAAAATCCCCGCTGGGCGGCCAGCTCGACTCTCTGGCCGATATGGTGTCCTTTGGCGTGGTTCCCGGTGCCATTGTCTATATGTTGCTGGTAAAAGGCCTCTCCGACCCCGACGTTCTTCCCATTGAACTTACACTGGCCGCATCGCCTGCCTTCCTCATCACCCTGTTCGCTGCCATACGCCTCGCCATTTTCAACATTGACACCCGCCAAACGGAAAATTTCATCGGGCTGCCCACGCCCTCCTGTGCCATGTACACGGTGGGGCTGATGTTGATTTATTATTACGATTCCTTTGGGCTAAGGGGTTTGGTCACCCATCCCGTCTTTCTCTACATCAATATACCCATCCTTTGTGGCCTGATGGTGGCAGGTTTCCCCATGTTCGGCCTGAAGTTCAAAAACCTTGCTTGGGCGGGCAACGAGATTCGGTTTATCTTTGCCGCCGTTGCGTTGGCCCTGATCGCTTGGCTGTGGGAGGCCTCCCTTTCGCCCATCATCATCGCCTACGTGCTTTTTTCCTTTTTTTCAAACCTGTCAAATAAGCTGACAGTGGGCGGCAGTTGACAGCCGCTCCCATACGTAGCATGTATTCATCCAATTTATGAAGCCTACTGTACACATCAATTTCCAGCAGCGTGGTCAAAGGGAAAAAGATGTCACCTCATGGACTTTGGTTGTGGCTTGGCCACTACAGGTTCTCTGTGAAATGACCTAATGTTCCTATGTGGCAAGCAGTTACACGATTTCACCAATTCACCACCCAACCATGCTTTACCTCGTACCAACACCTATCGGCAATCTGGAAGACATCACCCTGCGGGCCTTGCGGGTGTTGAAGGAGGTGGATAAAATATGGGCAGAGGATACGCGGGTGACGAAGCGGCTGCTCGACCATTTTCAGATAAAGACCCCTGTCGGTGCTTTCCATGCTTTCAACGAACACCAGGTCACGGCGGGCATTGTGGCGCAGATGAAAGGCGGAGCTATGTTTGCGCTCGTTACCGATGCAGGTACGCCGGGCATTTCCGACCCGGGTTTTTTGCTCGTCCGGCAATGCGTGGCGGAAGGGGTGAGGGTAGAATGTTTGCCAGGCCCAACGGCATTTGTGCCGGCATTGGCGGCATCCGGGCTGCCATCCGACAAGTTTTGGTTCGAGGGGTTCCTGCCCCACAAAAAAGGGCGGCAGACGAGGCTGCAATACCTGGCTGGGCTGCCCTGCACATTTATATTGTATGAGTCCCCCAATCGCCTGCTGAAGTGCCTCGAACAGCTTGCCGCCGTCTGCGGTCAGGAGCGGCCCGCCTGCGTCGCCAGGGAATTGACCAAAATCCATGAGGAAATACGAACGGGAACCCTGGCCGACCTGATCGAACATTTCAAGATGAAAAATGTAAAAGGTGAAATCGTCGTTATCGTGGGCAGTGCCTGAACCATTAGCCCAGGAAGGATTTTTTTTACAAAATAGAAAACCAATGGCTCCCTTGCTGCCCAATACTTGTGTGAAAATGCCGCTGCGTTGTTTCTTTCATGCCTTGTTTTTTGCCTTTGCCGGACTCACCGTCAGTTCCTGCAACGGCGACGTGCGCAATATCGAAACCTACTATTTCCCGTTTGGCAAGTTGGAAGACGGCAAGGTGTATGAGTATCGCATGGACAGCGGTGGCGAACAAATTCCGTTTTACTGGTACTACAAATCCATGAAAACAAAAGAAGGCCGCTTCCTGATCGGCATGGCCTACGACGCTGCTTTTTCACCGGAGCAGTTCGTGCGGGAAGAGCGGGCCACCAACGGCATATTGCTCGCCGATTTCATCGCCTACGAAACAGACACCCTTACGGGAAACAAGGTACAGGCCCAGGCCCGCATTGATGCCGCCAACGTTTTTCCCTTTGAGGTGAAACAGCCGCCCGGTGTGCTGCTTTCTTCCGTCACATGGCAATCGCCCCTCGACAGTTCCGTTTATCTGTTTGTCAGGAACAGGCAGTTCGACGGCGATACGACCCTTGTGTTTCAGGGAAAAAAATACCCTGCCGTCGTGTTCAACGTGCAGGAACTCGTGGACCACGATCTGGAAGGTCACTGGAAACAGGAATACCCCGCCAGGGAAGTCTATGCCAAAGGGATCGGATTGATCTATGCCGAAAAAATCTTTGGCGACAGCCTCCGTCTGTCCTATCATTTGACCGACATTTACACGATGGAGGCGTTTGAAAAGAAATTCAAGATTGCCTTGACGGGGTTTGAGTAGTTTGAGGCGCATCAAACCCCTCAAACTACTCAAACCCATCAAACCCATCAACCAACCTCCTGCGATATGAATAAAATCTGTTCGATAGTATTGTTCTGCTTCTTTTGCTCGGCTCCGCTTGCGGCACAGATACAGCCGCCGGATTTCTTGTGCGTGCGGGGCGACACCTTGTTCTGGACCCCGGCAGTCAACACCTGCGGGCCGTTTGTTGGCTATGAGGTGTGGGGGAGCCAATCGCCCAGTGGCCCTTTCAGTCTGTTGGCCACCATCACCAATCCGGCCCAACATTCCTATTTTCATGTGAACCCCGGTGCCGTGACGTGGTACTTTTATTTGTTGAGCAACCATAATTGCCCGGGCCAGACGGCCCTGCCTTCCGTCACGTTGGACAACAGGCCACCAGCAATATCGCCCATTCTGAGCGTGTCGGTGGTCAATGGCAATGTCCTCATTACCTGGGAGCCAAGCCCTTCGCCGGAAGTTTTCGCTTATGTCATTTACCGGGAAACGCCCATCGGTGTCGTGCCGGTGGACACGATATACAGCGGGAACACCTACCTCGATCAAAACGCAGCGCCGGACATGCAGCCAGAGTCCTACTTTGTGAATGCACTTGACCCCTGTGGCAACACGAGCATTTTTGACCTGAAACACAGCACTATGTACCTGGAAGGTACGCTGAACCCCTGCCGCCAATCCATTGACCTGACCTGGAACCTCTATGAAAACTGGCCGAACGGCATCGGTGAACACCAAATTTGGGCCGGCATAAATGGCAACCCGCCAGTCCTTTTGGAAACAGTCGGCGGCAACCTATCCGCTTTTGAATTGAAAAATTTGAAAAAAGGCGACATCTACTGCGTGTTTGTGGAAGCCCGGCAAGCAGTCACCAGTACATCATCAAGGTCGAACGAGTTTTGTTTCCCCGCCGACATCGTGCAGGACGTGCGCAATCTTTTCATCAAAAACGTGACCGTGACCCCCGACAACAGGGCAGAAGTCACCTGGACATGGAACCCCGGTGCCGAAATCAACGAGATACAAATATTGCGCTCCGATAAAAACGCCGATTACCAACAGACTGGCACGGTGGGATTGCCACTGCCCACAGGCCCGGAGGCCACTTTCACCGATGCTGCCGCCAGACCGGGCAACGGGCCTGTATTCTTCAGGATACAAACCCGGGATGCCTGCGATTCGCTCTTGTTGTCTTCTTACGGGGCTACCATGCACCTTTCCGTCGAACCCATCGCCAGCGATGTCAACGAGTTGAAATGGACACCGCTGAACATCCAATATGCCAGCCTCACCAATTACGAAATTTTCAAAACAGTGGACGGGGTCACCACGAGCGAAGGCACGGTGGACAACCAGACCACGACCTTTGAAGACCTGATTGACCCGACGGACCTGGCAGAGGTCAGGGCCTGTTATCACGTCGTTGCCACATCCGAACTGACTTTGCCCGACGGCAGCCCTCCCATGACCATCCGCAGCCGCTCCAATACCGCCTGCTCCGAACAGAACGTGCGCATCCTCGTGCCCAATGCCTTCGCACCGGACGGCTTCAACCAAACGTTCAAACCCCTCATCGTCCTGGGCGACCTCACCAGCTACGAGATGAAGATTTTTGACCGCTACGGACAGGTGGTTTTCTCCTCCTCGGCACCCGATGACGGCTGGAACGGCAAGAAGAACGGAAAGCGCCTGCCCCAGGATGTCTATATTTATCAAATCCTGGTCACGCAGGAGAACGGTACGAGGGTGGGCAAACGAGGAAGTGTCCTATTGATAAGGTAGGAGGGGGTCGAAGGGAGGGTGCTTTACTGCAAAAGTGCCATCATTTCAACCAGCACCCGGTTCAGGTTGCCGATGGCAAGGGGGAGGTTCCAAGCCTCCCGGTTCCTCGGTTCCACGTAGTTGGAGATGGCCCTGATTTCGAGAAAGGGCGTGCCGGAAAGCAGGCAGGCCAGGAAAAAAGCAGCCCCTTCCATGCTCTCCACATCGGCAGGGTATTTTCGCATAATGGCCGCAATGCTCGTTTGGGAGCCATGTATTTTGTTGACCGTCAGCCCTTTGCATGAGGGTAAAAAGTCAAATCCTGCCAGGTTGTCGTTGCGTAGCTCACCCTGTTGATAAGGAAGGAGCGAGTGGGGAACAAGTCCCAATTCATGTACGTCCGTGAAAGTGCCGTCGGCCTCCTCCACGCCAAGATCGGCAAAGCGCTCGGAAACCACGCACACCACATCGCCCAATTGCAAAGAACGGTTGAACGCACCGGCGATGCCCGCATTGATGGCCAAATCGTACCGGTGCAGCGCCAGTTCACGGCCCAATGCGATGCCCGTGTTGGCCATCCCGACCCCCGTTACAGTCGCCCGCACTTCCAGTTGTGATTTTGTGAAACTACCGTCCGGCTGTTTTTGAAAATCAGCTTCAAGATGCTCCAGCAAAGGCGCTATCTCAAAGGGCGTGGCCGCTGCCACCAAAAGTTTTTTCATTTTGTCCTGTGTTGGAAGCAGGGTGGTCATGTGTGCTGTGTTTGCCCGATTTCCCGCGTAACTTCAGCTTTTTTTAGCACTTTGTTCAGGCGGTTGGACTGGCTGAGGAGGTTGAACATGTTGCGGTTGGCCGCCTGCACCCAGGCCGGGAGGTCTTTTTCCCTGAAAAGATCGCAGAATAGGACGACCCGTTGGCCCGTGCTTTTGTTCCAGACCTCGTGCAGGTAGGTATCGTCGAAGAGTACATCCTCGCCCTCTTTCCACTCGTATTTTTTACCGCCAACCAGGATGTAGCAGGGTGCATCGGTGGGTACTTTCAGGCCCAGGTGATAACGCAGCACGCCCTTGAAGAAACCCACATGGGGCGGTATGTGCTTGCCGCCGTCGAGGATGGAAAACATGGCCGTCGTGATTTGCGGCATTTCCCGGAGCAGGGCAGCCGTTTTGGGGACTTTGGCAGCATTGGCATCCACCCACTTGTCGTAGGCTTTGATGATGAAAGTGCGCCAGGGTACGTTGTCGCGGGCGGAGATGAAGCGCTGTATGCCGTCCACTTCATGGAATTTCGGCACGTTTTGCTCGTTTTTGAGCACTTCTTCGAGTTCCTCCCGGATGGTTTCCCAGTTTTCCAGCAGTTTTTTGTGTTGGGGGAAATGTTTTTCCACATCCAGGTAGGGCGGGTTTTTCACAAAAAGTGAAATAAAAGTGGAGTAAGGAAGCGTCAGGAGTGCCGGTTGGAAAATGTAGGCCAGCACGAGCAGTGCAGCAATGGATAGCAGGATGATCCCGATAATTTTGAGTGCGAACATGCGTGGTCTGTGTTTGTGAAGATAGTTTTCTTGTTTTGCCTGGCAGGAATACCGAAAAAATAAAGTCGCATTTTATTTTTTAAAGAAAGCGGTTCGCTGGCTTTCTGCGTGCATTTCAGATGCAAAACTAAATCAACCCGTCGGTTATGGCGGTAGTTCTATGGTCGGAAATTTTTTTGGCGAACGGGGAAGGTCATGCCCTGTCGCGGCGAGTTTTTACAAAAAACCGCACCGGTCAGAGTTTCACGTAAAAAGCCCCTGTCAAGGCTTTGTAGTCTTCTGTCCAGTCGTTGTTCCCCTCGGTTTTGTGGATGACGAGGGTTTCGTTGAGCAGTGGTTTCAGCTTTCGCTCGAACTGGAGCAGCAGGCGTTCCACCTGTTTGCCGGGCCTGGGTATCACTTCCGTGACGCGGGTACAGTAGAGGTTGTAGCGGCTGGCCATTTCCATGAAACGGAGGCCTTCGAGATAGGGCAGCACCACACAAAACCTTCCCTCTTCTGCGAGCAGCGACCGGACAGCCGATAGCAGGTCGCCATGCGGCAATTTTACCGTGTGGCGCACGGAGGTTTTGTCCTGGCTGCTGGAAAACGTGCCGCCGCTGAAAAACGGCGGGTTGCTCACGATGAGGTCGTATTGCTGACTGCCTTTTTTTGCAAAATCCTGAATGGATATGTGGAATGCTTGCAGGCGTTCGGCCCAGGGGGAACCGAGCATATTATCACTGGCTTGGCTGCAGGCTTCTTCGTCAATTTCGACGGCGTGGATGGTCGCCTTGTCGGTGCGCTGGGCCAACATGATGGCAATAACGCCGGTACCCGTGCCAATGTCGAGAACGTATTCAGCCCCGCTCGTGTCGGCCCATGCGCCCAGGAGCACGCCGTCCGTGCCGACTTTCATCGTGCAGCGGTCTTGTTCGATTGAAAATTGCTTGAAGTGAAAGGGTTTCACGATCGTTTTTGCTTCCATACTCGGTTGTTCGATGCTGTTTTTGCAGGCAAGGAAAAAAACCACCCGCGTAAATTCCCGCATAATTACACACCATATCCATTAATTCAAAATTACGGGCAGGAATGAATGCCTGACTGCACTCTTCCAGGGTGATGACAAGCGCCGTAAGCAGGCTTCCTAGCAACAACTCGTTCCCCAACAAGTTCAGCCGGCGGCCCCGCAAGGCGTTGTTAGACAGGACAGTAAGTATGGTGAGCAGCACAAAGTGGATGCCTTTGTCCCCATAAGGCACATCGCCTATGGCCCGGCTAATGAACTGCCCCGCCGACGTGCCCAGCCCCACTTGTAGAATGATGAAAAGAAAAGTGCCGAATCCGAGTGCCGCAAGTGCTTTGGTAATCATGTTTCCTGTTTTGGGGGTTCCCAGTCCAAATTTTTTACCAAAAAAACATGAAGCGCTCACTATGGCCAAATTTGCAATGCTGCATGAGATCTCACTTTTTGCTACATCCCGCAAGGAACCACCCTCCGTTTTCGGGCAGAATCTTTATTTTTCATAGATATTTGCATAGGCGCTTGACGGAGAAGGTTTTTTAGCGCTTGGCCCCATCCCCTCCCCCATCAACCATTTCTCCTGGATCAGGTTTCTTTTTTTCTTTTTTTTAAAAAAACCGCCATGATGCGAACTCCCTGCCGTCCATTATTGGCAGCCTTGCTGCTCCTCGCCGCCATGGGGCGGGCAACTGCTCAACAGCCCTTTTCCTGCGACGGAGATTTCTTTTTCACCGCCGCCAATGCTGCCAATTCCAGCCTCTTGCAGCGCATCGTAAAGGACAGCAGCCTGACGGCAATGCCCATCACAAAGACCATCACGAACGATTTGGGATACAAGGTGACGGCCATCGGTTTCAATGTGCGGGACAACTTCATCTATGGCCTGGAGCGCTTTACCTGGAACCTGCTCCGAATCGGTGCCGACGGCGTTGTGGTTAACCTCGGCAAACCCCTCAACCTCGATCCCAATCTGGAGTATTACGCCGGAGAGGCGAGGCCACTCGGCGGTGCCCTTTACGTCATCGGCAGGGAGCCGGGCGGCTACGACAAGTCATTTTACACCATCAACCTTTACCCTCCTTACGGGGCAGGGGTGTTGTCCATCGTGTCCGATGAAGCGGTGCGGGTAAGCGACATGGCCATTGATCCCGTATTCGGCACCATGTATGGTTTTGATGAAGTACAGAAAAGGCTCGTGCAGGTGGCGGTCGGGGGTTTGGTCACGAGTGTCCATTATGAAAAACAGCCGCAATTGACAGCGCTCGGCTCCCTGTTTTTCGACCGTTGGGGCAACCTCTACGGCATCAATGGGCAGGGCGGCC
>JRYF01003373.1_pt1 | contig 10137 bp, 7 predicted proteins | sample 235331 | NCBI WGS metagenome assembly JRYF01 (sample SAMN03074217, study PRJNA261475) | activated sludge metagenome | biome: Wastewater Treatment Plant; feature: Wastewater; material: Activated sludge; isolation source: activated biomass of a wastewater treatment plant treating hydrocarbon... ... | reverse complement strand
CGATCGAGGACCAGGGCGTCAGCAAGGTGGCGCTGGTCGAGCGCTTCGGCGCCCCGACCGCCGAGATGGTCGACGGCCTGACCAAGCTCGACCGGCTGCGCTTCACGACGCGCGAGGAGGGACAGGCCGAGTCCTTCCGCAAGATGCTGCTGGCGATGGCGCGCGACGTGCGCGTGATCCTCGTCAAGCTCGCCGACCGGCTGCACAACATGCGCACGATGGGCGCGATGGCGCCCGAGCAAGCGCGGCGCATCGCGCGCGAGACGCTCGACATCTACGCCCCGATCGCGCACCGCCTGGGCCTCAACGAGGTCTACCGTGAGCTGCAGGACCTGTGCTTCTCGCACATCCACCCGTGGCGCCAGACGGCGCTGGCCAAGGCGCTGCAGCGCTCGCGCGGCACCCGGCGCAACGTCGTCGAGCGCGTCGAGCAGGACGTGCACAAGGCCTTCGCACGTGCGCGCATGAAGGTGCAGATCAGCGGGCGCGAGAAGACGCTGTTCTCGATCTACCGCAAGATGCGCGACAAGCGCGAGGGCTTCGCGCAGGTCAACGATATCTTCGGCTTCCGCATCATCGTCGCCGGCGTCGACGACTGCTACCGCGCGCTGGGCGTGCTGCACCAGCTCTACAAGCCGGTGCCGGGGCGCTTCAAGGACTACATCGCGATTCCCAAGGCCAACGGCTACCAGTCGCTGCACACGACGCTGGTCAGCCCGCTGGGCACGCCGGTGGAGTTCCAGATGCGCACCGAGGCGATGGACGCGGTGGCCGACAAGGGCATCGCCGCGCACTGGCTGTACAAGGCGGGCGACAAGTCCGGCCAGGCCGCGGCCGAGGCGCAGCGCCTGGGCACCTTGTGGCTGCAGTCGCTGCTCGACATCCAGGACGAGACGCGCGACTCGACCGAGTTTCTCGAGCATGTCAAGATCGACCTGTTCCCGGACGCGGTTTACGTCTTCACGCCGATGAGCCGCATCCTGGCGCTGCCGCGCGGCGCCACGCCGGTGGACTTCGCCTACGCGATCCACTCCGACGTCGGCAACCACACGGTGGCGGCGACGATCAACGGCGAGCCGGCCGCACTGCGCACCGAGCTCAAGAGCGGCGACGTGGTCGAGATCGTCACTGCGCCCGGCGCGCGCCCCAACCCGGGCTGGCTCAATATCGTGCGCACCGGGCGCGCACGCTCCAAGATCCGCCACTACCTGAAGAACCTCGAGCAGGAGGAGACGCTGGCGCTGGGCGAGAAGATGCTGGCGCAGGCGCTGCGTGCCGAGGGGCTGAAGCTGCCGGCCTCCGACCCGGGCGACGAGACCGCCAGCGCGATGTGGCAGCAGCTCACGCGCTGGAGCGGCAACCGCTCGCGCGCCGAGCTGATGATCGACATCGGCCTGGGGCGCAAGCTCGCGATCATCGTCGCCAAGCGGCTGGCGGCGCTGATGATCGAGCAGGGCTCGCGCCCGGACGCGGTGACGCTGACGCTGGGCCGCTACGCCGCCGACGACGGCGCACCGTCGCACGGCGTGGTCTTCGTCGACGGCAGCGAGGGGGCGTCGATCCAGCTCGCGACCTGCTGCCGGCCGATCCCGGGCGACGCCATCACCGGCTACCTCGGCCGCGGCGAGGGCCTGGTCGTGCACACGGCCGAGTGCAGCGTCGGCCGCCGGCTGCGCCAGCGCGATGCCGAGCGCTGGATCGCGGTCGCGTGGTCCGACGAGCTCACGCGCGGCTTCCAGACCGGCGTGGTCGCGCTGCTGAGGAACGGCAAGGGCGTGCTGGCGCAGGTCGCCTCCGCGGTCAGCGCCGCCGAGGCCGACATCACGCACCTGGACATGGGCAACGAACCGGCGGCCGAGACGACCGAGTTGCGGCTGCTGCTGAGCGTGCGCGACCGCCAGCACCTGGCCGACGTGCTGCGTGCGCTGCGCCGCGTGCCGACGGTGCTCAAGGTCGGGCGCATCAAGCCCTGAGCGCCGGCGCGTCGGATACGGATTCGGCCGCCGCCGGCGCGGCGCGTCTCCTCAACCGCTGGCGCCCGGCGCCGGGTAGCGCACCTCGAGCAGCTCGATGCGCTCCGCGCCGGCCGGGGTCACGAGCGTCACCTCGTCGCCCGCGCGCGCGCGCAGCAGCGCGCGTGCCACCGGCGACACCCAGCTGACCTCGCAGGCCAGCGGGTCGGACTCGTCGACGCCCTTGATCGTCACCGTGCGTTCGGCCCCGCGCGAGTCGGCGTAGGTCACGGTGGCGCCGAAGAAGATCAGGTCGCCGTTGCGCGCACCGGTGCGCGCCAGCGTCTGCTCCAGCGCGGCGTCGTGCAGGTTCTTGACGATGGGGCTCTGCAGGCCGTCGCGGCCCTTGCCCATGTCGTTGACCTTGATCCAGGCCAGGCCCTTGGCGCCGTAGATCTTCACGAACTCGGTGTAGGCGTCGATCTCGCCGCGGCTCATCTCGCCGCCGCCGGGCACGCGCAGCGCGGCGACGCGCCCGCCCTTGCTCGTCGCCGGGCCCGAGAAGACCTTGAAGTCGACGTCGCGCATGACGTCGGTCAGCTCGGTGAGCTGCAGCTTCACGCGCAGGTCGGGCTTGTCCGAGCCGTACTTGTGCATCGCCTCGGCGTGCGTCAGCACCGGGTAGACGGGCAGCTCCACGTTCAGCGCGCGGCGGAACACGTGGCGCACCATGCCCTCGGTGATGGCGCGGATCTCCTCCTCGTCGAGGAAGGAGGTCTCGAGGTCGATTTGCGTGAATTCGGGCTGGCGGTCGGCCCGCAGGTCTTCGTCCCGGAAACATTTCACGATCTGGAAATACTTGTCCAGGCCCGCCACCATGAGGATTTGCTTAAAGGTTTGGGGCGACTGGGGCAGGGCATAAAACTGGCCGGGATTCAGGCGGCTGGGCACCACAAAGTCCCTCGCCCCTTCGGGAGTGCTTTTTATCAAATTCGGTGTTTCGATTTCGAGAAAACCCTCCCCGGTCAGGTATTTGCGGGTTTCGAGGCCAAGTTTGCTGCGGAAGATAATGTTCTGCTGCACGGGTGCGCGGCGCAGGTCGAGGTAGCGGTATTTCATGCGCAGGTCGTCACCGCCGTCGGTATCGTCTTCGATGGTGAAAGGGGGCACCTTCGAGGGGTTGAGCACCTCCAGGCTGCGCACCTGTATCTCGATGTCGCCAGTGGCCCTGTTGGGGTTTTTGTTGGAGCGCTCGCGCACGATGCCCGTGGCAGCGATCACGTATTCACGGCCCAGTTTCCGTGCTTTTTCGCAGAGCGCAGCATCGTCCTCCATGTTGAAAACGAGTTGGGTAATGCCGTATCGGTCGCGAAGGTCGAGGAAAGTCATGCCGCCGAAATCACGGCCGGTTTGAACCCAGCCGGAGAGCTTGACCTCTTGCCCGACATGCTGGATGCGGAGTTCGCCGCAGTTGTGGGTACGATACATAATGTATTAATGGATTAGGTTTTTACTGAATTTCAATAGCTTGAAAACAAAAACGCTGATAGCGTTGGAAAAGACGTTTGTCAAACCTCTAAGGTTTTGCGAACGTAGCTCCAGCATTGAACTACGTTGTAATGCCTTGAATGTTTGGCAAAAACGGCTTTGGGGTTTATTTCAAACTCCGCTTGGGGACAACGCATTGCCCTCCATCTCGACTGAAATGGCTTTATCAAAAATGTTACAACGAGCTACCTCTTTTTAACACTCCATCGAGTTCCCAAAAAGTGCACAAAGAAAATCAAACTGTTTCAAACGCGTGCCTAGTACACTGTAAACTAAGTTTCTAAACTTTTTCCCTCCTCGCCGCCTTCCCGACCTTCGGTACGGGACAAGCTCGGCGGCTCGTCGGGGAAGGGGGCCTTTGGGGCGTTCCGCCCCAAACCCCTGTTAACAAGACTTAGTTTACAGTGTACTAGGCTGAAAAGTCATTTTCATGTTGGAGCGTTTGGTACGGGCTGGATGAGAGATGCCAGTGGCTTCGAGACCGTCGGGGTCTTTCAAATGGACCTCTGCCTGGATTCGTTGCTCGCCACAGGGCCTGAAGGGCTTGGCTTCCTCCCTTTTTTCCTTTGGTACGGCAGCACTATGGTGAGTTTGGTGAACATCCACTATTGGGCGGAGGCTTCCAAACGTTTACGGGCAAAAGTTTCACCCAATATTAATGAATGAAAATGTGGTTCATCCAAAACTGGAAAATCCAGTCAAAACTGAAACAAAAAAACCGGAGCATAATACATGCCCCGGTTTTTCATTTAAGATAAAGCTCTTGTCAAACCGCCGCCGCCTTCTTCTCTGCAATGAACTGCTTCACCCAATCTATATTCACGGACTTGGGACGTTCGAGGGGCAGGCCGAGTGCCCTGGCCCAGCAGGTGGCGGCGAGCACGCCCATGGCACGTGACACGCCAAAGAGCACAGTGTAGAAACTATATTGGTCGAGGCCGTAATGGACGAGCAGGGCGCCCGAATGGGCATCAACATTGGGCCAGGGGTTTTTCACTTTGCCGAGGCCCTGCAGGATGCCCGGCACGGTGTCGTATATCTTCCAGACCACGTTCACGATGTCATCGTCGGGGATGTATTTTTTGGCAAATTCCATCTGGGCCATGAAGCGGGGGTCTGGTTTGCGCAGCACAGCATGGCCATAGCCGGGCACCACTTTGCCGGAGGCAAGGGTTTCGTGGACGTAGTTGGTGATCTGCTCTACGGTGGGTTGGCGGGTGCCGAGTTTGGTCAGCATTTCAAAAATCCACTTGATCACTTCCTGGTTGGCAAGGCCGTGCAGCGGGCCAGCGAGCGAGTTCATGGCACCGGCGAAAGAGATATAGGGGTCGGCGAGGGTGGAGCCGATGAGATGCATGGTGTGTGCAGACGCATTGCCGCCCTCATGGTCGGCATGGATGGTCATGTAGAGGCGCATGAGGTCTTTGAAGTCCTTGCTTTTCGACACGCCGAGCATATGGGCGAAGTTGGCGGCCCAGTCGAGGTTATGGTTAGGGGGAATGTGGTCGCCACCGTGGAAACTCCTGCGGTAGATATAGGCAGCTACGCGTGGGAGTTTTGCGATGAGGTTCATCGAGTCTTCGTAGGCAGCATCCCAATATTCCGTTTTGCCCATGCCTTCGTCGTAGCGACTGGCAAAGATGGATTCGGTCTGCATGGAGCCTATAGCCAATGCGAACTGGGTCATGGGGTGCGTTCCGGCGGGAAGTTGGTCGAGCAGGCGGGCGGTGTGTTCCGGCAGGTCGCTGCGCCTCGACCATTCCTTGCTCAGCCAGGCCACTTCTTTTTCGGTGGGGATTTCATCGGTCATCATCAGCCAGAAGAGACCTTCGGGCAGCGGCTCATTGCCTTTTCCTTTGGGCAACTTTTCCTGGAGTTCGGGGATAGAGTAGCCCCTGAAGCGGATGCCTTCATTGGCATCGAGCAGGGAGGGCTCCCAGAGCAACATGATGATGCTCCGAGCACCACCGAAAACCTGGCCCAGGTTCACTTCGGCCACTTTCATGTTGCTGTGTTCAGCGAGTATTTCTTTTGCTTCTTGTTTTGCGATGAAAGACTTTTGGAAAAATTTCTTTTTAAGCGGATCCATTTGTTGTTCGGATATTTTTGTCTGGCGAGGAGAAAGCAATGATTGGGTGGACATTTTATCGGATAGCCGAGCATTTTTTAAAATGGTTTCTATGGATAAACAAACGGTCTGTCACAACAATCCTTGCTTTTTCCTTTGTCGGTTTGTGTTCAATTGCTCACCATAACGCCCTACCAGAAAGTTGGTTGGCGGTCGGGGTCGTAAAAGTAGAAATTTTGCAGTCTATTGATTGTTTGGACATAAAAAAAGCGGGGCGGAAATCTCCGCCCCGCTTTTTTTCTAAGAAAAACGATTGCTCGCAAGTGGCTGCCTTGCCTGACCGCATCTATTGCAGGGATTCCAAGTCCAATTGGAGCATCCTGTACTCGATTTCGTTCTGTGAGGCACCGGCGTTGGTCATTTCCTTGAACGTCTCCGCTTTTTTCTCCCGGAGTTCGAGTTGTTGCTTGCGGTAGGTGGCAAGTTGTTCCTTGGTCAGGTGGCGTTCCAGGGATTTATCAGTTGCATGTTGCAGCGCCCGCACCTTTTGGGAAAAAAGGGCAGGGTCGCTGACTTTGAGGGGGTCTATTTCGGCAAGGTTGCGGTATTTGCGCTCTTGGATTTTCAGCACTTCCGCCGTCTGACGGGCATCGAGGGTGTAAAGCTGGACGAGTTTTTCTGTTGCTTTCTGGGCCGGGCTATCCTCGTTTGCGTTTTGGGCTGTCATACCGGCGGCAAAAGCGAAGAAAGCAAGGAAAAGGATCACTTTTTTCATGTTGAACTTTGTTTGATGAAATACTTTTGCCGCTAAATTACAACTTGTCGCATAACACAAAGCCACCAGCCCGTTTTATCCTGTAAAAAAGTATGGTGGCTGGCAAAAAATATCCGTTTTGGTCATTGTTCATGACATTCTCGTGAGCGACGACGTGCTGACAGAGCGCTTCCGCTGCAACTTGGCCGCCTGCAAAGGGGCCTGCTGCTGGGAGGGTGATTTTGGCGCTCCGCTCGATGCCGAGGAAATCGAAACGCTCGAAAAGATTTACGACGATGTGAAGCCTTTTCTCAGGCATGAGGGTATCAGGGCCATCGAAGCGCAGGGCCTTTCCGTCTATTACGATGATTTGAAAGGCTTCGGAACGCCGCTGCTGCCCGACGGAGCCTGTGCTTTCCTAGTTTTTGAAAACAACGGCACGGCCAAATGCGGCATAGAGCGGGCCTTTGAGGCAGGTGCAACGGATTTTGTGAAACCTGTTTCCTGCCACCTCTATCCGATCCGGGTAGCCAAAAACGAGGAACTTGGATTCGAGGCCCTGAACTACGACCGCTGGGACATCTGCTCGCCGGCCTGCACAGCGGGGAAAAAAGATAAAATCCCCCTCTATCGTTTTGTAAAAACGGCACTTGTCCGAAAATATGGTGAGGCGTTTTACGAAGAACTGGAAGCGGCAGCCGGGTATCTTGAAGGATAATCCTTTTAGCCTTCGCCTTGTACGGGGACACGCCTTATCACATGAGGAACGGTATAAAATGTTTCACCAACCAAATAAGGTTAAGTTAGCAGGAGGGCCACCGGCCCTCCCTTTTCGGTTATAGACATGAAAGTTTCTTTCTCAGGGAAAATGGCATGTCTTTATAGAACTTATGCCTTTATCGTTCCTTGAATTGGCTTTATTTTAGCGCTTAACACAAGCCGCTTAATGTTAATTTTGCCTGACCCTATACTCCATAACGGTATCCAAGCGACGCACATACAAAAGAACATCCCTCCATCAGCTTGTTTTATCTTTCTAAAATCCATTGCCATGAATAACAAATCCATCTTTTTCCTCGCAATGGGTGCCATGTTGCTGTTTGCATCCTGCCAGAAAGACGACGATGCCAGTAGCACCGCCAACTTGGACGCAGAACTCAGGCAGACCCTCCGGGATGCCTCCGGCGGTGTGGGGGCTGCGCATTACCTGTTGCCCCTCAGCCACGAGTTCGACAAGATACCGCAAGACCCCCGGAATCCCATCACGCAGGCAAAGATTGACCTTGGCGTACTGCTTTTCCATGAGACAGGCATCGGCCTCAACCCGAAGCACACCAACCAAACAGGTGCTTACTCCTGTGCCTCTTGTCATTTTGCCAGTGCAGGGTTTCAGGCTGGGAGGCATCAGGGCATTGCCGACGGCGGCATCGGTTTTGGAAAAAACGGAGAGGGAAGGGAACCCGACCCCGCCTATCAGTTTTCGGAACTTGACGTGCAGGCCATCCGCTCGCCTTCTGCCCTCAACATTGCCTACCAAGAAGCTATTCTTTGGAACGGACAGTTTGGTGCAGTGGGCGTGAACGCAGGCACGGAGGCTGCGTGGACGGACGGAACGCCCAAATTCGTCAACCACCTCGGCTATCACGGCACGGAAAGCCAGGCCATTGCAGCACAGGATGTTCACCGCTTGTTGATGAACCAGCAAGTCTGCGAAGATCTGCACTATCGGCCCATGTTCGATAAGGCGTTTCCCACCGTGCCCGCTCCCCAGCGCTACGACAAGGAACACGCAGGCCTCGCCATCGCTGCTTATGAGCGCGTCATTCTGGCCAACCAGGCCCCCTTTCAGCTTTGGCTGCGCGGCAGGCCCAACACCATGTCGGAACAGGAAAAGCGGGGGGCTATCCTGTTTTTCGGGAAAGCCGGTTGCGTGAGTTGCCACAACGGGCCGAGCCTCGCCAACATGGAGTTTCACGCACTGGGCATGAAAGACCTCTTTGAAAGCAGTGACATTACCTACGGGGCCAATTCCGAATCCTGCGAAAACTTCGGGCGTTTTTGTTTCACAAAAAATGAAGCGGACAAGTTCAAGTTCAAAGTGCCGCAACTGTACAACCTGGCCGACTCGCCGTTTTATGGGCACGGGGCGAGTTTTCACACCATCCGCGAGGTGGTGGCCTACAAAAATGCCGGCGTGAAGGAAAACTCCAATGTGCCCGACGGCCAACTCGACCCCCGCTTCAAACCCCTCGGCCTCACAGCAACGGAAATTGACGAGATCACGGCCTTCATCGAGCGTTCCCTGCGCGACCCGAACCTCTTGCGGTATCAGCCGCTGTCCATCCGTTCGGGGAATTGTTTTCCCAACAACGACCCGCAATCGAGAATTGACCTGGGGTGCGATTGAGCGAAGGGCCGAATATCAAAGACGGGGTGACTTTGACCAAGTGACGGGGTGACTTGAAGNNCGGGGTGACTCGAAGTCACCCCGTCACTGTTTCAGGCATCTAGCAAGCCCTCGACCAGTTCCAATACCTGATGCTCCAACTCCGGCAAGGTGGCCTCAATCGCCGGGGACAAGGTGACCTGCTGCTGTTGCAGGGTTTCGATGGAAACGGTGAAGAGGTATATTTTTGGCAATTTGCCCAGCAGTGTCAGTGCTTCGATGAGGTCTTTCATCCCAATATCGTGTGTGCTCATGGCGCGGGGGTAGTCTTTTGAAAAACGAGGTTCGAGCAGGCGGATGGTACCGGGTGGTTGGCGGTCGAGGGTGGCATCTATCAAAACGACGGTGGGGTATTCCTCAAAGAAATAGGTGAGATGGAAACCGCCCGTGCCACCATCCAGCACATCCACACCTGCGGGGAGGGCTTGTGGATCAAGCCGCTGGGCGAAGTGGACTCCCACACCCTCGTCTCCCATGAGGTAGTTGCCAATACCGAGCAGGAGGATTTTTTTCAAGGCTGGGCAGTTTCGCTTTTTTCAGCCGTTTCCGTTTCTTCTTCTTCCTTTTTAAATGCTTCTTCCTCTATGAACTTCCACCCGCCTCCCATGGAGGAAATCTCGCCCCTGCCTTCCACGTAGTCGTGGTAGAAGACGAGATAGACATGCACCATGGCAAAAATGATGAAAAACCACATCGTTGCGTGATGCCAGTTGCGGAGCGCAAAGTCGTCGTGGCCGAACACCCAGGAGACCCAGGAAAACAAATCGGCAAACCACCAACTGCTCATCGAGGCATAAAGACCGAAACCGGTGATGCACTGGATCAGGAAGGCGATAAAGGTGAGGAAATAGATGAACCCTGCCAAGGCATTGTGGCCGACGGAAAGGTGTTCCCTTTCTTTTTTCAAAAAAATATCAATCTTCAACACCTCCCACATCTCGCTCAGGAACTTCCGGTTGGTGGGGATGAAATTCTTCCAGTCCGCATATTTGTTGCCCACAAAGCCCCAGTACAGCCGGAACAGGAAGTTGAAAAAGAAGATATAAGCTGCCGCAAAATGGATGAAGCGTATCCACCCGAACAGGTAGCGCTCGGAGGCTTCCACGCCGGACATGAGTGCCGGAGGATTGCCGATGAGGTAACCCGTGACGCAAAGGGCCACGATGGCCAGCGCGTTCAGCCAGTGGTAAAAACGCACGGGCAGTTCCCAGACGAACACCCGGCGAAGTTTGTGCGGTGATATGGCCGTTGTTGACATGGCAATGAAGGTTTGCAGGACGGAAAAAGGAAGGATTGAAGGGGTCTTCAACCCTTCCTCCTTTTCACAATACCTTGTAACTATTTCAGTAAGGTTTGTTTTTTGTGAAAA
>JRYF01006081.1_pt1 | contig 10152 bp, 6 predicted proteins | sample 235331 | NCBI WGS metagenome assembly JRYF01 (sample SAMN03074217, study PRJNA261475) | activated sludge metagenome | biome: Wastewater Treatment Plant; feature: Wastewater; material: Activated sludge; isolation source: activated biomass of a wastewater treatment plant treating hydrocarbon... ... | reverse complement strand
ATCCTGACGCTGATCACCGCCTTGGGCACCGGCATCGGCAAGGGCATGGGCGGCGACGACTTCAACCCCGACAAGCTGCGCTACCACCGCATCATCATCATGACCGACGCCGACGTCGACGGCGCGCACATCCGCACCCTGCTGCTGACCTTCTTCTACCGCCAGATGCCCGATCTGGTCGAGCGCGGGCACATCTACATCGCCCAGCCGCCGCTGTACAAGGTCAAGCACGGCAAGAAGGAGCAGTACCTGAAGGACGGCCACGAGCTCGACGCCTACCTGCTGCAGGTGGCGCTGGACGGCGCCGAGGTGCTGCCCGGCGCCGGCTGCGAGCCGATCCGCGGCGACGCGCTGGAGGCGCTGGCGCGCAAGTACCTGGTCGCCAACAACGTCGTCGACCGGCTCGCCAACTGGATGGACCCGGAGGCGCTGCGCGCGGTCGCCGCCGGGCTGACGCTGGACCTGGACGATGCCGCCAAGGCCGAGGCCAGCGCGGTGGCGCTGCAGGGCGCGCTGCACGACGCCGAGGTCGCAGCCGAGTTCGACGCCCGCAGCGACAAGCACCTGCTGCGCATCAGCCGGCGCCACCACGGCAACGTCAAGAGCAGCGTCATCACGCTGGACTTCGTGCACGGCGCCGACTACGAGGCGCTGGCCAGCGCCGGCCAGACCTTCAAGGGGCTGCTCGCCGACGACGCCCTCGTCGCCCGCGGCGAGGGCGAGCGGCGCAAGGAGCACAAGGCGGCCGACTTCCGCGCCGCCATGGCCTGGCTGATGCAGCAGGCCGAATCCAGCGTCGGCCGCCAGCGCTACAAGGGCCTGGGCGAGATGAACCCCGGGCAACTNNCGCGGTGCGCCGGCTGCTGCGGGTGCAGATCGACGACGCGATCGAGGCCGACCGCGTCTTCACGATGCTGATGGGCGACGAGGTGGAGCCGCGGCGCGACTTCATCGAGAGCAACGCGCTCAGGGCGGCGAATATCGACGTCTAGCGCGCCAGCGCCTGCCCAGACCAGCCGACGCGGAGCACCCAACGCATGACGGCCCCGGAGCAGCAGGCGCGCGTGCAGATCGACCGGCTGCTGGCCGCGGCTGGCTGGTCCGTCCAGGACCTCAGGACAGCGGATCTCCACGCGTCGCGCGGCGTCGCGCTGCGCGAGTTCGAGCTGAACCCCGGCTTCGGCACCGCCGACTACCTGCTCTACGTCGACGGCAAGGCCTGCGGCGTCATCGAGGCCAAGAAGCAGGGTGCGACGCTCACCGGCGTGGAGGCGCAGTCCGGCCGCTATGCCCAGGGCCTGCCCGCCACCCTGCCCGCGTGGCGCCGACCGTTGCCCTTCGTCTACGAATCGACCGGCATCGAGACCCACTTCACGAGCGGCCTGGACCCGGCGCCCCGTGCACGCAGCGTATTCGCCTTCCATCGCCCCGAGACGCTGGCCGAGTGGCTGGCGCAGGCCACCGCAGACCCAGCCGGGGCGCCGGCCACCGTCCTGACAACCGATGGCCGCCCACCGGCCGCGGGACTCGAACGTGCCACCGGCCGAACCATGCTCGCCCGGCTGCAGGCCATGCCGCCTCTGGTGACGGAATGGGGCGACTTCAAGCTCTGGCCCGCGCAGATCACCGCCATCCAGAACCTGGAAGCCAGCCTGGCGCAGAACATGCCGCGCGCGCTGATCCAGATGGCCACCGGCAGCGGCAAGACCTTCACCGCCATCAGCTTGATCTACCGCCTTCTCAAGTTTGCCGGCGCGCGGCGCGTGCTGTTCCTGGTGGACCGCGGCAACCTGGGCCGGCAGACCAAGAAGGAGTTCGACCAGTACGTCTCGCCGTACAACAACTACAAGTTCGGCGAGGAGTACATCGTCCAGCACCTCACCAGCAACCAGATCGACAAGACCGCACGCGTGTGCATCTGCACGATCCAGCGCATGTACTCGATGCTCAAGGGACGCGAGCTGCCGGAAGAGGCGGACGAAGAATCCACCGAACGCGTGGAGAGCCTGTTCGACGAGCCGGAGCCCATCGACTACAACCCGGCGTTCCCGATCGAGACCTTCGACATCATCGTCACCGACGAGGCGCACCGCAGCATCTACAACCTGTGGCGCCAGGTGCTGGAGTACTTCGACGCGCACCTGATCGGCCTGACCGCCACGCCCAACAAGCAGACCTTCGGCTTCTTCAACCAGAACCTGGTGATGGAGTACGGCCACCCGCAGGCGGTGGCCGACGGCGTGAACGTCAACTACGACGTCTACCGCATCAAGACCGAGGTCACCGAGGCCGGCAGCACCGTGGAAGCCGGCTACTGGCTGCAGGTGCTGGACAAGCCCACCCGCGCCCGGCGCGACTGGCAGCTCGACGACGACTTCGAGTACGCGCCCGAAGAGCTGGACCGCAGCGTGCAGACGCCCGACCAGATCCGCACCATCGCCCGCACGCTGCGCGACCGCTGGAAGCCGGACATGTTCCCGCAGCGCGAGGTGCTGCCCAAGACGCTCGTGTTCGCGAAGGACGACAACCACGCCGAGGAGATCGTCCGGATCTGGCGTGAGGAGTTCGGCGGCCCGGGCGAATCGATCCAGAAGATCACCTACCGCACCACGGGCGCCAAGCCCGAGGAGCTGATCAAGGCCTTCCGCACCAGCTACCACCCGCGCATCGCCGTCACCGTGGACATGATCGCCACCGGCACCGACATCAAGCCGGTGGAGATCGTCGTCTTCATGCGCAGCGTGAAGAGCCGCAGCTTCTTCGAGCAGATGAAGGGTCGTGGCGTACGGGTGATCAAGGACGACGACCTGCGCGGCGTGAACCCCGGCGAGCACGTGCACAAGGACCACTTCGTCATCGTCGACTGCGTGGGCGTGTGCGAGCGCGATAAGACCGACAGCCGGCCGATGGACCAGAAGAAGAGCGTCCCGCTGGACGCGCTGCTGCAGGCCGTGAGCCTGGGTAACGTGGAGGCCGAGGTGCTCTCCAGCGTGGCCGTGCGCCTGGCGCGGCTGGACGCCCAGCTCACCGACGCCGAGCGCGCCAGGGTGGCGGCGGAAGCCGGCGGCCTGGGCCTGAAGGAACTCTCGCGCGGCATCGTGCAGGCGCTGGACCCGCGCGAGGACCGCAGCCCGCAGGAGGCCGAGGACGCGCTGCGACACGCCGTCAAGCCGCTCTCCAACCCCGCGCTGCGCACGCTGATCCTGACGCTGAAAGCCAGCAAGGAACTGGTGATCGACACCGTCACCCAGGACCGCGTGCTCGAAGCCGGCTTCTCCGAGGCCGCGCGTGAGCGCGCGCAGGGCATCGTGCAGAGCTTCGAGGCCTTCATCGCCCAGCACCGCGACGAGATCACCGCGCTGCAGATCCTCTACAACCGCCCCACGAAAACCGGCGGAGCGCCGCTGAAGTTCGAGGACCTGAATGCGTTGGCCGGCGCTTTGCAGGCCCCGCCGCACCTGTGGACCGAAAGCCAGCTCTGGCAGGCCTACGCCGCACTGGACCAGAGCAAGGTCAAGGGCGCGAGCCGCCGCCGCATCCTGACCGACTTGGTTTCCCTGGTGCGCTACGCGATGCACCAGGAGAACGAGTTGGTGCCCTACCCCGAGCGCGTGGCCGCCAACTTCAAGGCGTGGCTGGCGCAGCAGCAGGTGAATCGAGAGAAACAGGGCAAGGTATTCACCGACGAGCAGCGCTGGTGGCTGGAGAAGATGGCCGAGCACATCGCCAGCAACCTGGGCATCGAGGCCGAGGACTTTGGCTACGCGCCGTTCGACCAGCGCGGCGGGCTGGGGCGGGTGCATCAGCTCTTCGGTGCAGAGTTGCCGAAGGTGATCGATGAGTTGAATCGGGAGTTGGTGGCGTGATGCGCCAAGCGAAGCTCGGCGACTTCCTGGCCAAGCAGTCGCGCGGGATCGTTCCGGCCTGTACGCCCGATGAGAACTTCGAGCTGTACAGCGTGCCTTCCTTCGAAGGCAAACGACCTGAAGTCGTAACGGGCGGCCAGATCGGTTCCAACAAGCAGATCGTCGACCCCGGAACCGTATTGCTCTGCAAGATCAATCCGCGAATCAACCGCGCATGGACCGTCGGCTCCTTCACCAAACACCAGAAGATTGCTTCAACGGAGTGGATCACCTTTCCGCCACACCCCGACCTTGAGCCGCGATACCTCGCGCACTACCTGAGCCGCAAAGAGATTCGCGACTACTTGGCGGCAAACGCCTCCGGTGTCGGCGGCTCGCTGATGCGAGTCAAGGCTTCAACGGTCGAAGATCTCCCACTTCCGCTTCCCAATGTCGACGAGCAGCGCCGCATCGTCGCCGAAATCGAAAAGCAGTTCTCCCGCCTCGACGGAGCCGTCGCCAACCTCAAGCGTGTCAAGGCCAACCTGGATCGATACTTGGCTGCAACGCTGGGCGAGGCCTTCTCGGGCAAGTGGGCGGGCACTGAAGCCGACTGGCGACGAGTATTGCTTCGCGAAGTGGCCGACGTGCAGCTTGGCCAGCAGCGCGCGCCGGTACACGCAGCAGATGTGAACCCGATTCCCTACGTCCGCGCTGCCAATGTCACTTGGCGTGGACTTGACCTCAGTGACGTCAAGTCGATGGGGTTCCCGAACGCTGGGCGGTACCGGTTGGCCTATGGCGACATCCTGCTCGCCGAAGCCTCAGGAAGCGCCAACGAGGTCGGCAAGCCTGCCATCTGGCGAGATGAGATTCCAGGCGCCTGCTATCAGAAGACCCTGATCCGAGTTCGATGCCGCCCGGCTCTACTGAACTACGAGTTCGCGTACTACTACTTCCTGCACACAGCCCTCAGCGGGCAGTTCGCCAGGCTTGCTCCGGGCGTCGGAATCCTTCATCTGACGGCAGAGCGCATGCTCGTCTGGCCAACGGTTGCGCCGCCCCTTCCGATGCAGGCCTCGGTCGTCGCCGAAGTCGACCGCCGCCTCTCCATCGTCAGCGAGGTCGCGGCCGAAGTCGAAGCGAACATGAAGCGCGCCCAGGCGCTGCGGCAGGCCGTGCTGGCAAGTGCCTTCAGAGCGGGTCGTCAACATGTCTGAACGCTTGCCCCCTCACTTTGTAGAACTGGTCCAGGATGCGCTACTCAAGTCGTACTGGCGTCGCAAGGCCTTTCGCAGTGCGTTGCGACGGAATGGTGTCGCCGAGAGTTTCCTGGCCACTTGGAATGAAGATGAGTCGAAGCGCGATCTGCTGAATCGACTGATGCCGGCGCTTGAAGCGGCGGAGCGAGGTCCGGCCCTGATTAAGCAGCTGGCTGTCCACTTGGCCGATCAGGTGTCGTTTCCTGATCTGACGGGCTGGCCCGATGAAGCCGAGAAGACTCGTGCTGCCAAGGTGGCGGTCGCTGCGCTGAAGGCCTACATCGACAAGGAGCGATCTGCTGCCGAGGTCCAGCGCGCCCGCGCGGCGATTCGAGAGGAAGCCGAACGCCAACGCCAAGCCACGATCAAGAGTCGGCAGGACCTAGCGAAGCTGCAGGCCAGGCTCGTCGAACTACACCCGCTGGCTGGTACTCAGGACGGGGGGTATCGATTCGAGGAGTGGTTCTTCGACTTGGCGATGTTTTTCGACGTCGATTGCCGGCAACCATACAAGGTGGACGGACGGCAGATTGACGGCTCTCTAACGATCGATGGGACGACCTATTTGGTGGAGCTCAAGTTCACCAACTCCCTCACTGATGCCGCTGATATCGACACGTTCATGGCCAAGGTCACCAGCAAGGCCGACAACACCATGGGGCTCTTCGTGACCATGAGCGGATATACGCAGGTCGCGATTGCAGAAGCGTCGAGGCCGCGCACCCCGCTTCTCCTTGTTGACTCGACGCACATCTTCTCCGTGTTGCAGGGTCTTTGGGAACTTCCGGAACTGATCAGCCGCCTCAGGCAGCACGCGTCGCAGACCAGCGAGGCATACCTACCGGGCTCGAAGTTGACCCAGTGACCGCGTTGTCGTGAACCAATGAATTCCTCCACCCTCGTCCAGAAGCTCTGGAACTACTGCAACGTCCTGCGCGACGAGGGGATGAGCTATGGCGACTACGTCGAGCAGCTCACCTACCTGCTGTTCCTCAAGATGGCGGACGAGCGCAGCCGCCCGCCGTACAACCAGCCCAGCCCCATCCCCGCCGCCTACGCCTGGCCTGCGCTGCTGGCCAAGGACGGCGATGCTCTGTTCGACCACTACCGCCACGCGCTGGAAGCGCTGGGCAAGCAGCCGGGCACGCTGGCGCTGATCTTCGGCAAGGCACAGAACAAGTTCCAGGACCCGGCCAAACTGCGGCGCGTGATCGTCGACCTGATCGACGCCGAGAACTGGTCGGCGATGGGCGCCTACGTGAAGGGCGACGCCTACGAGGGCCTGCTGGAGCGCAACGCTCAGGAGGCCGAATCCGGCGCTCTGCACGGCCTGGAGGTGGCTGCCTGATGCGCCAACTCGATCTGTTCTCGCCGCTGCTGCCCACCGCCGAGGGTACGGACACCGAGTTCAAGTCGGCGCGCGGCGGCCTGCCCGGCAGCTTCTGGGAAACGTATAGCGCAATGGCCAACACGCAGGGCGGCACGATCGTGCTCGGCGTCGCCGAGCGGGGCGGGCAACTCGCGTGGGAAGGGGTACCGGATGCGGCGCAGCTGCGGACCGTGTTGTGGAACCAGCTGAACGACCGCCAGAAGGTCAGCCGCAATCTGCTGAGCGATGGCGATGTACGTACGGTCGCGCAGGAGGGGCGGCAGTATGTGGTGGTGCAGGTGCCTCGTGCGTCCCGCCGTGACCGCCCGGTGTACGTGGGGACGAATCCGCTCGCCGGCACCTACCGCCGCGCCGAGGAGGGTGACTACCGCTGTAGCGAGGACGAGGTCCGTCGCATGTTGGCCGACCAGGCCGACACGCCCGCCGACGCGCAGATCGTCGAGCACTTCGGTATCCGTGACTTCGACCCCGAGACCGTCAAGCAGTACCGCAACCGATTCGCCTCGCGCGACCCCGACCACCCGTGGCTGTCCGAGGACGACACCGGCCTGCTCGGCAAGCTGGGCGCATTGCGCCGCGACCGTGCCACCGCAGTCGAAGGCGCCACCGTCGCCGGTTTGCTGATGTTCGGTACCTTCGGTGCGTTGCGGGAGGCGTTGCCGGCCTACCACGTGGACTACCGTGAGCGCCTGTCCAGCGACCCCGCGGTGCGTTGGACGGACCGGTTGGTGCCGGACGGCACTTGGGAGAGCAACCTCTTCCAGTTCTTCCAGCGCGTGGTGCAGCGGCTGTCGGCGGACCTGAAGATCCCGTTCCAGCTCGACCGGGCCCTCTACCGCAAGGACGACACCATCGTGCACGAAGCGCTGCGCGAGGCGGTCGTCAACGCGCTCATCCACGCGGACTACCGTGGCCAGGGCGGCATCGTGATCGAGCGCTACGCTGATCGCATCGAGCTGTCGAACCCGGGCTCCCTGCTGGTGTCGCGCGAGCAGTTGCTGCGTGGCAGCGTCAGCGAGTGCCGCAACAAGGGCCTGCAGCTCATGTTCCAGATGATCGGCGGCGGCGAGAAGGCTGGCTCCGGCATGGACAAGATCCGCGCCGGCTGGCGTTCGCAGCATTGGCGCTCGCCGAAGATCGATGAGACCGTCCAGCCGGACCGGGTGCGACTGGTGCTGCCGATGGTGAGCCTGATTCCGCCCGAGGTGGAAGTCGACCTTCGCGAGCGGTTCGGGGAGCGCTTCGCGGCACTCGACGCGACGGCGGTGCAGGCGGTGGTGACGGCCACGGTCGAGGGGGCGGTGACGAACGGCCGGATGCAGGAGATCACCGGCGCGCATCCGAAGGACATCACGGTGGTNNTGGCGGGAGACTCCCCCCCAAGCTCCCCCCAATCGCCGGCTGACTCCCCCCAGTTGCCGGCCGACTCCCCCCAATCCGACGGCGACTCCCGCCAATCGGGGGCGGCCGTTCCGGGGGGCCTGCAGGAACTCCTGCCGCTGGCCGATCCGGCGCGCCGAAGCAAGCGATTGCCGGCCGAACAAATGCGCGCCGTCATCGAGCGGCTGTGCCAGGGCCGCTGGCTGGCGGCGTCGGAGATCGCACAACTGGTCGCGCGTGATGCCGAGAAGCTCCAGTCCAGATTCCTGACCGCGATGGTGCGGGAGGGGCGCCTCCAGCTTCGCTATCCCGACGTGCCCAACCGGCCCGACCAGGCCTACCGGACCGCGAGTTCGGCCGAATGAACACCTCCACCCTTGTCCAGAAGCTCTGGAACTACTGCAACGTCCTGCGCGACGACGGGATGAGCTATGGCGACTACGTCGAGCAGTTGACCTACCTGCTGTTCCTCAAGATGGCGGACGAGCGCAGCCGCCCGCCCCACAACCAGCCCAGCCCCATCCCCGCCGCCTACGCCTGGCCCGCGCTGCTGGCCAAGGACGGCGATGCGCTGTTCGACCACTACCGCCACACGCTGGAGGAGCTGGGCCGTCAGCCGGGCACGCTGGCGCTGATCTTCGGCAAGGCGCAGAACAAGTTCCAGGACCCGGCCAAGCTGCGGCGCGTGATCGTCGACCTGATCGACGCCGAGGACTGGTCGGCGATGGGCGCCGACGTGAAGGGCGACGCCTACGAGGGCCTGCTGGAGCGCAACGCGCAGGACATCAAGTCCGGTGCCGGCCAGTACTTCACGCCGCGCGCGCTGATCCAGGCGATGGTGGACTGCATCGCGCCCAGGCCCGGCGAGGTGATCTGCGACCCGGCCTGCGGCACCGGCGGCTTTCTGTTCACCGCGCACCAGTACCTCACGCAGCACTACCCCAACCTCACCCGCGACGAGAAGCGCCACCTCAAGGAAGGCGCCTTCCGCGGCTGGGAGCTGGTGCAGGCCACCGCGCGCGTGTGCGCGATGAACCTGATGCTGCACGGCATCGGCTCGGAGAAGAGCGTGCCCGTCAAGGTGGCCGACGCGCTGGCGGCCGACCCCGGCGAGCGCTTCGACGTGGTGCTGGCCAACCCGCCCTTCGGCAAGAAGAGCAGCACGATGATCGTCGGCGAGGACGGCAAGACCTCCACCGAGAAGGACATCGTCGAGCGCGACGACTTCTGGGCCACCACCAGCAACAAGCAGCTCAACTTCGTGCAGCACATCAAGACGCTGCTGAAGCCCCACGGCCGCGCGGCGGTGGTGGTGCCCGACAACGTGCTGTTCGAAGGCGGCGCCGGCGAGACCATCCGCCGCAAGCTGATGCACGAGTGCGACGTGCACACCCTGCTGCGCCTGCCGACCGGCCTGTTCTACGCGCAGGGCGTGAAGGCCAACGTGATCTTCTTCGACAAGAAGCCGGCCAGCGAGACGCCGTGGACCAGGAAGCTCTGGATCTACGACCTGCGCACCAACAAGCACTTCACGCTAAAGACCAACCCGCTGAAGCGCGCGGACCTGGACGAGTTCGTGGCGCGGTTCAACCCGGCCAACCGGCACCAGCGGCAGCCGACCTGGAGCGCCGAGAACCCTGAAGGGCGCTGGCGGGTGTACGACCACAGTGAGCTGGTGGCGCGCGACAAGGCCAGCCTGGACATCTTCTGGCTCAAGGACGAGTCGCTGGCCGACTCCGAGAGGCTGCCGGCGCCCGAAGTGATCGCGCAGGAGATCGTCGACGATCTGGAGGCAGCGCTCGAGCAGTTCAGGCTGATCGCAGCTGACCTTGCCGAACGCGCCGACACGGCGACGGGGCCGTAGGCATGCGCCGCCCGGGCACCGCAGCGGCGCCTCGCTTCGGTCGCGACCCGATCCGCATGGCTGCCGCCCGCAGGCGGCGCGTCGGGCTGGACGACCAGGCGGCCGCCGTGTTCGCCTGGCAGCATGTCGTCGGCGCTGCCTGGGGGCCAGGGTCACGAGATCGCGGGCCGCTCAGGGCCGCAGGGGCCGGTCTCTCGTCGCGACGGCCCTCGATCGAAGGCCCTGCCGAGTTGACTCCCGAGTGCCAGGTGCCGAACCCCAGGTGCCCGTCGGCTCCGACGCCGCCTTCGACGTCGGGCCGAACTCGCGCAAGCCGGCCGCTGCGCGGCCCTGCGGGCGAACGCGACAGCCGCCCGGCCTGCGTCCCGGATCTGACAAAGCAAGGCTTCCTTGACCCTAGATCCGGCAGTT
>JRYF01004452.1_pt1 | contig 10158 bp, 14 predicted proteins | sample 235331 | NCBI WGS metagenome assembly JRYF01 (sample SAMN03074217, study PRJNA261475) | activated sludge metagenome | biome: Wastewater Treatment Plant; feature: Wastewater; material: Activated sludge; isolation source: activated biomass of a wastewater treatment plant treating hydrocarbon... ... | reverse complement strand
GTAGGGGCGGAGGAAGGCTTCGGGGGAGAGGATTTCGTACTGGTCGGCCAGTCCCCGGTAGAAAGCGTAAAACGCCTGGCGAGGCGTTTCGTCGCGGAAATGGGCGAGGACGTTTTCGGTCGCTTTGTCCGGGGTGGGGCCGGTGATCAGGGGTAGATAAGTCTCCCGCGCGGTCCGGATCAGTTCCGCGAAATGCCTTTTGAGCAGTTCCAGATCGGTGACGACGCGTTGCACGTCTTTCACGTCTTCACTGTCGAAGGCGAGGGCGGTTTCCAGCTTCTCGAAAATGCCCACGTAATCCAGGACAAAGCCGGAGGGTTTCGCCCGTCCGAATTCATCCTCATAGGGACGGTTAACGCGGGCAATAGCCTGGAGCAGAACGTGGTCACGCATCGGTTTGTCCAGATACATACAGTACAGGATAGGCGCGTCATAGCCGGTGAGCAGTTTCTCGGTGACGATCAGGATTTTGGGGAGTTCATCGGGTTTGTGAAATTTTTTGCGTATATCGCGCTCAGCGTCATCGGACAGGTAGATGCGGGCGATTTCGGGTGAGTCGTTGTGAGCCGGGCTGTACACGACGGCGGAATATTCGGGAGGCAGGTAGCGGTCGAGGGCATCTTTGTAGAGCGCGCAGGCTTCCCGATCTACCCCCACCAGGAAGGCTTTGTACCCCATTGGCTCGACNNCGCATCCACCCGTTCCCGGTTTTTGAGCATGTTCCGCAGGTTGACCGCTTTGTCCAACACCCGGTTGAGTTCGTCCACGTCGGAAACGCCTTCCGCATCGGCCAGGGTGAGAAATTCGGCTTCCAGCGTGGGCCGGTCTACGCGGAGTTCGCTTGGGGCGAGGGTGTAGCGCAGGGGGACGGTGGTTTTATCCCCGATGGATTCGGCGATGCTGTATTTGTCCAGGTAGCCAGTGGGATCATCTCGGCCAAAGACGACAAACGTGCCTTTGCCGTGCGTGGTCTGGTCAATCGGTGTGCCGGTGAAGCCCAGGTAGGTGGCGTTGGGCAGGGCGGCCATGAGGTAATTACCCAGGTCGCCGCCGGTGGTGCGGTGGGCTTCATCCACCAAGACAAAGAGGTTGTGCCGGGTGTTGAGGTCCGCCGGGATGTCTTCAAATTTGTGGATCATGCTGACGATCAGCCCGCGCCGGTCGGAGGCGAGCAGGTCGCGCAGGTGCGCCTTCGAGCGGGCGACTTCGACGTGCCCAAAACCGACGGCGGCCAGGTTGCCGAACAATTGGGCTTCGAGTTCGTTGCGATCTACCAGCATGAGGATGGTGGGATTCTCGAAAAGGGGATTTTCCAGGATCAGCTTGGCGGCGGTGATCATGGTGAAGGTTTTGCCAGAGCCTTGCGTATGCCAGATCAGACCGCGTTTTTTGTCGGGGTCGGCAGCCCGGTGAACAACGCGTTCAACCGCGCGCATCTGGTGCGGGCGGAGGATGACTTTTTCGAGGGTGTCATCGCGCCGGGTGAAGAGGATGAAATCTCGCAGGAGGCGGGTGACGCGATGCGGGTGGAGGAAGGTCTTAACCAATGTTTCATAATCCGCGCCCGCTTGTTCATCTTTCCAGTTGAACAGCGATTTTTTCGAGACCGTCCAGGTGGGGCCGTAGTGGTAGCTGACCAGGTGGGTGAGGGTGTAGATTTGTTGGAGGGCGAGGAGTTCGGGGCCTTCGCGGTGATAGCGACGCACCTGGTCGAGGGCTTCGGCCATGCCTTCGAGGCGGGTAGCGGCTTTCATCTCGGCAAGCAACACGGGGATACCATTGATGAACAGGCAGGCATCCAGGCGAATCCGGTGTGTCCCATTGTAGTAGCTGAGTTCTCCGGTGACGTGGTAGGTGTTGTCTTCCCACCGGTCGGCCAGCAGGCAGACGTTCAACTCCCGGCGTTCCTCGGGCACAAAAACGGTTTTGAGGCCGCGCAGATATTCCCAGGCTTCCAGGTTGCCTTCGATGCGCGGGAGGACGCGCTCGATACGGCGGGCCAGGTCTTCGGCGCGGTTGAAATCCACGATGCCAGGGTTGAGTTTTTGCGCCTGGGTGAGGAAAACTTCGCGGAGGAGCATCCCATTTTCGCCGCCCCGGAGTTGGAGAGCTTCATCGCGGGAGAGGGGCGTCCAGCCTGCTTCTTGAGCATAGCGGAGGAAGGGGAGTTGGACGGCGGAAAATTCAGTGCCGAGTTTGGACATGACGCAATTTTTTAGGGAACCGTAATTGAAACGTTGTCAATATATGCGCCTTCCGCTATTGCAATCCTGATTGGGCCTTTGTGTGGATTTCCCTGAACAACTTCTATGAACGGCAAGCCATCATTGAATATTGAATATTTGCTTCCCGTTACTTTTACTTGAAGTTTTCCGTTAACAGTCGTGCCAGGATTGGCGCAACCACCAGCAAATTGATCCCAATTGTTATCAATAAATACAGACCAAGAACAACGGTAATAATCCATCCAAAAATTCAGGTTTGAAAAATACAAGTTAATACCCCGGTAGTTATTAAAACCATAATAGTCAAACTCTAATACTAAGTCTTCAAGAGTATTATCCCCGATCTCAACTGTAACAGAACCGCTAATTGCACTTAATTGCCCATTGGTAATTACTGGATCACCGTCCACAATTTGCCACGAACTATCTAAGCCGTCATTAAAATCATCAAAAAATGGCAAATCCAAACTTGAAGTTGGTGGAACTGGTGTCGAAATATCCTGGTTTTCGACAGAATTTTCTCCCTGATTAGCTAATGCATCTTGTGTAGCTTGTAGTCGTTCAATCTCAATTGCCAGCGCTGTGGCAGTTGGGCCTTGAGACACTGCTAACATTTGAGCTTGTTTTGTAGCAATTAGTTCCTGAACACCGAGTTGCCTCTCAAGTATGGAAACTTGTGTAGCCTGTATACTGCTATTATCACTGCTTGAAACCGTGTCTTGAAGTAAGGCTATTACTGCAACTGCGAGTGTACAAAAGCCAAGCGCAAACACTACGCATCCTCCGCCTAATATTAAGTTGACTTTCGATAGGGCATTTTTTGTAGTACTCATAGTATTCTCTCCTGCCTGAGCTTATTGAACACGATTTCCAGCCCGGCCATTGCTCGATTAATTTCACCAGCGGAAAACTTTACGAGCTTATGCCGCCATTTAGGTTCATTTTGCCAGAATGCTCTAATCTGGCTTGCATTAATAGGATGTCCAATTTCTCGAAGTTTTAGGATCGTCAAATCAACAGTCGTCCATAATTCGAGTTTGTCATTGTGAAATGAGCCAAATTCTTCAATCACAAATTGAAGTAACCGATGGTTGTGGAATTGTTGAGCATACTTTAGGGCTTCCGAAATATTTTCTCCTATCTGAAAATGGGTTTTATCCACCCTTACTAGATAGCCCCGCGATATTAACTCATCCTCAACACCATCATGTCTTTTGGCCGGATTGTACGGCCCGTGTTCGTGAATTTGCCATTCCCTCATAGCAGCCTCTCGGTTTGCCAATCTATCGTAAAAGTAGGTTAATTTGGCATACCGAAATCGGCTTACCTCATATCCTTTGATTTGCATTTGCCGGTATACCAAATCCGCCACCAAGACAGTTTCTTGGAATAAATCGGAAGCCAGATCATAGGTTTGAGCAAAAGCGGGAGTGAAAACTTCCTCAACACGTAATTTACCCGTCATCAAGTGGTGCAGCAGGCTTTGGAAGAGGTTTTCCAGGGTAGTTTTACGTTGGGTTTCAGTCTGGATTTTCTGATCTACATCCGAGAGAATAGCCACAATTCTATTCTGCTCGTCCAAAGTCGGGGGCAAAGCAATAGGGATAGTCTTGATCAAAGTTCCACTCAGGTTTTTTTGATGAGCGCCATGACCCATGTTCCGTATCCGTTCATAATGATATGTAAAGAGATAAAACAGAAATTTCGATGAAACATCTTGGTTCAAAAAAAATGCGGCACAAGCCTGATTAATGGTTGCCTCAATACCAAGAATTGCCACTCTACCTCTTGTTACACCTTGTCCATACATTGCCATAAGCAACGTTCCAGGTGGAATAAGTCTTGCTGATGAATTCTGAAAACCGGCTTGAGAAATGCTCTCTTCTGTGCTGGTGATTGTGCTGTAATTAATTTCACCCGTTTTTACCCAGGAAATACTGCCATTCCAGTATTCAGGTTTATTTCTTGACGGTGTTCCTCCTGAGTGAATGTCCGCAATATCACCGATTTTCACGACCTCCCACCCCTCCGGCACATCCCCAATCTCTGTCTCCTTCAACACAACTTGGTCAGCTTCATTAACCGGAACGAGGCCGTAGGTGAAGCAGTGGTGCATGAGAGAGCGTTTGAGTTCGCGGGCGGCGGTAAGAACGCGGTCGGTGGCTTCGATGGCCTCTCGGACGGTGGTTAGAATGCGGGCGATGGCGCGTTGTTCGGGGAGAGGGGGGAGGGGGACGAGCATATTTTCGACAACAGTTTTTGGAATACGTTGCCGCCCCGTTGTTCCCTCCATTTTTCCGGCCAAATCCAATCGAACCGGGCGATGCAAAAGATAAAAAAACAGAAAATGGCTATCCAAACTATCGGATGGCTTGATAGGAATAACTTCAGTTGTCGCGTAAACAAATTCAGAAGGAATATCTTCCCCGACAATTCCTTGTTTACCATTCTCAAAAGACGGCGTTATTTTGGGGAGTAGGACATCGCCCTTTTCACAGTAAGTGCCGCTGCTGATATTTTCTCTCAACTCATAGGAGTTGATGAATATCTCACCTGCCGGGATCAATTCCATTGGAACAAAGGGGATTTTCTCAGGCATTTGTAATCCGCGAGGTTTTGTCGTGAATTCAGCAATGCTATGAAGTGGCATTACCTCCCAATCCTCGGGCAAGGGGCCAAGAGGGGTGTCTTTGAAGGATGAATCTGCGAAAGTAGGGGATGAGAGCATAACGGTTTCTACTCAAACAACCTATTCTTCGTCGGGTGGAATGATAGCCTTCAGTTTTTCAACCAACCCCGGCAGGTCGTTTTGCGTCGTATCCCAGACCGTTTTGAGTTCAACGCGAAAATACTCGTGAATCAGCCGGTGGCGCATCCCCACGATTTGTTTCCAGGGAATATCCGGGTATTTTGCGCGGGTCTCATCCGAAACCAGGCGAGCCGCTTCGCCGATCACTTCCAATGAACGGATGACCGCGTTTTGGTGTAGTTCACTGGCTTCAAAAACTTCCCATTCAATATCTTCAACAAACCGTAAAGCCTGTTGCGCGGCAAGCAAGAGGTCAAGCAAGTAGGCTTCATCATGCGGCATAAATGACCTCCGGGTTTTTCAAGATGCTCTTGCGACGAAAATAATTTGGGCTTTGTTCAATCGCCTCCCGCTCTACCAAATCCACCTCACGTCCGAAAATCTCCTCCAACTCATCTTGCATCGTCACCATATCAAATAAAGTCCAGTGCGCGTCTGGGGCGAAGGAAACCAGTATATCCACGTCGCTGTCCGGGCGGAAATCAGGCCGCAGTACCGAGCCGAACAGGGCGAATTCGGTCACTTTCCAGCGTTTGCAAAAGCCTTTAATTTTTTTCTCTGGTATCGGGATTTTCGCAGAAATCATTCTAAAATTTCCTGTTGGATATAGTTGCTCTCGCCAATCGCTTAATTGTTTTGATTTTAGCATAGTCGCGAATGGACGAGCAATCTAATCTTACTTTTTGCCTGGAAGCGGTTTAACCTAGAGGAATCAAAAAACGCCCACAAAGGAGCGTTTTTGGATGCCCTCACGGGGATTCGAACCCCGGTCTTGACCTTGAAAGGGTCACGTCCTGGTCCCCTAGACGATGAGGGCGTTAATTGTTCGCTCTTTTCAGAATGTCTCTTTCAGAGCGGCGGGATTTTACCACCGCAAGGCATCAAGGTCAAGCGTCAGACGTTCGACCTCGGCAGCGATGCGGAGGGTGGTGAGGGTTTCTTCGCCGTGGGACAGGCCCATTTTCTGGCGCAAGTCTAACAGTTTTTGAACCGCTTCCTGGTCGAGTTTGCGCGGCGTGCCCATTTGACAGGCCAGGGCAACGGTTTTGGCGGTGTGTTCAAGAATTTCCAGGCGAGAATAGGCTTCTTCTAAATCGCGTCCGACGGTGAGCGAGCCATGATGGGCCAGGATGATCGCGTCATGGTGGGCGATCAATCCGGCAATCGCATCGCGGTTTTCGGTGCTGGAAGGGGTGGCGTAAGGCGTTGTGGGAACCGGCCCCAGCATGACCAATGCTTCGGGGATGTACGGGTCTTGCAGCGAGATGCCCACCAGCGAAAGGGCCACACAGGTAATCGGGTGAGCGTGGATCACAGCCCCCACGTCCGCGCGCTGACGGTACACCTCCAGGTGCATGGGGAGTTCAGACGAAGGGCGGCAAGTGGCATCCCCGCCTATACAGTGTCCTTCTAAGTCAATGATGAGCAGTTGGTCTGGCGTGAGTTTGCCTTTGTTGATCCCAGAAGGTGTGATCAGCAGGAGGTTGTTGGATAACCGTGCAGATATGTTTCCCGCCGCGCCGGAGATGAAATCTCGCTGGTACATCTCCAGCCCAATGTGGACGATTTCCTCCCGCAGAATACGCTCGTTCATTGAATGTTCTGTAATGGCCTGGTCTGGAAATGTTTTGGCTTTAACGTGAGCAGGTGAAATTAGCTATCCGATTTTTCGGATAAATGGCTGATCAGGTCCAGCTTGCGACGGTTGAAGATGATGGCTGGGCTTGCCAGTTCCAATTCAGGATGTTGAATAGCTTTCAGCGTAGCGTCGTATAGTGGGAAGAAATCCCCCGCTCCGGCAGTCAACATCGCCGCCAGTTCAAAGCGTCCGGCCCATTCTAGCGTTCCCTGCATCTCAAAGAGGGAATTAATCAGGTGCATGGGAAATTTATGAATCCGGGTATATCCGCTGCCTGTGTGGATCGCCGTCTCCGGGCCAACTTCTTCTTTCTGGCTGAGGGCAATGACCACCAGGCCGCGTTTTACCACTTGTAGCGAAGTGTAGCGGTCGGCCAGACGTTTTGGCTCATGCAACCGGGCGGTGCTGGCGTCCGTCAATTGAATCAAGGAGGTAGATGGATCGGTAAGCAGGCCGAGCAAGCCGGACCCTCCCACATCTACTTTCCCGATGATCCGGTAACTGGTAGTAAAAAAATTGGCGACAATGGATCGGGATGAACTGGTTAGCACGAGAAACTCCGTTGGAAAGATACGATGGCCCCATTGGAGAAAGTTGGGAATAGGAGATCAAGTATACATTGATCGCCGGTTTATTTTGCGCCCTCGCTGGGTATTCAAGATTGTATTCAACCAGGAAACAGCTTTGGTATCATAGTCCCGCCGTCCACACAGATCACATACCCAGGCAGGGAAATTGGGGACGGTGATCAGTTGATCGCGGAACCAGGTGAAATAGGTCAGGTGATGGAGTCGCCGGAGACCTGCCGCACACTCCGAACACCGGTATTCCGAAACAGAGGCCGAGGTGCTGCTGGTGAAATTCTCTTGGGCTTCCATGCTTGCTCCGTGCTTAGGGGGCGGCCATAACGTCGAAAGGTTTTTCAATCACCCCCCATTCGGTAGGCGGCCAATAGACAAAGATTGCTTTTCCAATTATTTTTTCCAGAGGCACTTCACCCCAATTATGCGAATCCGAAGAGTTATTCCGGTTATCTCCAAAAACGAAGACCGAGTCCAGTGGAACAGTCCAACTTCCTTGATAGGCTGGCGGGGCTTTGATATACGGCTCGTCTAACAGTTCCCCATTGATATACACTTTTCCATCGCGCACAGAAATTTCCTCTCCAGGCAGGCCAATGACACGCTTGATGTATTCCTGGGTTGGATTACGAGGGTATTCAAAGACAATGATGTCGCCGCGGTCCACTTCACCGATTTCGATGGTGCCTAAACGATAGGCCACACGGTTGACGATGACAAATTCCCCCGTGTGCAGCGTAGGTTCCATGCTATACCCATCTACGCGAATACGTGCCGAAATTCCATTGATCGCAAGAAACAAAACAATAGAGAGGGCAAGCGTTTCTAAAACGTCCACCAAAAAGCGGGCGAAACCGGAACGTTCTTCTACGGTCTCGAAAGGATCGGGGTAGGATTCTGTGTGAAAGTGTTCCAAATCAAACCTCTACCAGGATTATAAAGGCGGATAAAAACCTGAGCAAGGGGATTAATCTCATCTGTAAATCGCTCTCATTGCCTATTAACATCAAAACGAAGCAAGTTCTGCCAGATACAACGAATCTACAATCCCCACAATCACCGAAATCACACAGGCATCGGGGTTGTTCAACGCCTGCCTTGCCCCATTCCCTTCCCGGTTCACCAGCACGGTATCCCCAATTCCGGCCTGGGTGTTATCCAGCGCGATAAAATCACCCGTCGCCTTTTCGCCAGGGAGCATCAAAGGCTGAACGACCAGCAATCGCCGGTTCTTATAATCCGGGTGACTGATCGTCGTCACCACCGTTCCAACAACCTTACCAAGTGTCAATCACTACTCTCCAATCTCCAATCTCCAATCTCTAATACCTGATACCCAATATCCCCTCACGTATACCTCACCCACCCTTCCTTCAATGTAAAATCAAACTCCCCATCCTGGCGAACTTCTAGCGCATCCACGATTCCCACCAAAGCCAGGTCAATCGGGACAAACTTCACATCCGGCATGGCCAGGGCCGCTTCCCGCGAACGCACCATCATACACAAATCTCCCGGCCCGGCCTGCACTACATCTGCGGCCACCTGCACCCCTCCAACGGGCTTCATATGCCGATCTAGTGGTTGAACGACGAGCAACTTCAATCCTTCCATCCCCGGATATTTGATCGTGCAAATTGCAGTGCCGTGAACGCGTCCGAAGAGCATTGTTAATTCCTTAGTTGGGTAGTCTCTTAGTCGAATAGTCGAGTAGTCGAATAGTCGAGTAGTCGAGTAGTCGAATAGTCGAGTAGTCAGATAGCCACAACTAGCTGACTACTCGACTACCCAACTACTTGACTACTTAATTCCCACATTATCCAACACCCGCGTGATGATCGTCTCCAACAAATTCCGATCCACATCATTCCCCAAGCGAGCGATGACAGCCTGACGAACTTTTTCGCGCAGGTCGGTTTTGCTTGGGGAGGCATTTGGTTTGGGTGCGGGGCTGCCCCCCGCGTGGGTGGGTTTTGCAATGTATGGGCGGATGGGCGCGCTGGGCGGGGTATCATGTTCGCGCAACAACGCCACGCCCAATCGTTCAGCCTTTTCCCGTGCCAGTTCAGTCAAAACCACATCCTCTGTTATTGTGACAGAAGTCACTCCGCGTTTGCAAAGGTCTTCAATATCTCGTTCGGTGTAAAAAGTTTTGGGCATTTCTTACTCCCACCAATTACTAATTACAAATTACAAGTAATTAGTAATTGGTAATTATCCATCCACACCCTCCAACCCTTCCAACGCCTGCACGGCCGCGTTCCGGGCCGTCACCATCTCTGACTCGGTGCCTGAGAGCCACATGCGCCCGTACCGTCCAACGGATGAAACGTGGAGAATTTTGATGGTCGCGCGTTTTTCCGCTTCGTTGCAGGCGTAGTTGATGTAGGCAGCAGGCGCACATTCGACCACGAGCAGGGTTTCGCCAGGGACGAGCATACTCCCACGCCGAAAGCGGTTGAGGAGTTGGGCTTGATAGGGATCCACGCGGGTGATCAGTTGGATGGAAGCGATTTGTGGGCGAATGCGATCTTCGACTTTCAACCCCAAGCGTTCCAGCACGATCCGCCCCGATTCCAGCACATCGGCCTGACGGGGGGAATGAATCTCGAACATGCCAAACTCGCGCTCGACAATTTGTGCGCCGGGTTTGGCTTGCGTTGCTTTGACGGCGATGTCTACCATGCGAAACACTTCGTTGCCGGGAGCCATTTCTACGTAGAGTGAGGCCATCCCTTCAGTAGGCAGGTCGCCCTGTGTAACCGTGCCAACAAACGCGGCATACTGCGCTTGCATCCGGTCGAGGTAACAATAGCAACGGAGAGAAAATTGTTCAGAGGCCATGAAGACTCCTGGTGTGTATTCCGTATTTCGTAACGAAAATGTACGGAATACACATTACGG
>JRYF01003631.1_pt1 | contig 10161 bp, 11 predicted proteins | sample 235331 | NCBI WGS metagenome assembly JRYF01 (sample SAMN03074217, study PRJNA261475) | activated sludge metagenome | biome: Wastewater Treatment Plant; feature: Wastewater; material: Activated sludge; isolation source: activated biomass of a wastewater treatment plant treating hydrocarbon... ... | reverse complement strand
TATTGATGAACAAGTCTATTCGTTAAAACAGACGAACCGCCGCTAGCGGGGCGGCCCAGCCAGCGAAAAAGTCAGAGGAATCTCGGCGCCGTTGCGCAACACCCGCACATCGACCTGATCGGCATTGAGCGCCGCTTGCAACAGGGTCAAGCCCTGGACCGGGCTGTCCAGGCGACTGCCATTGATTTCGGTAATGACATCACCGTTGTTCAGGCTCAACAGTCGCAGCAGTTGCGCGTCACGTCCCGGCCTCAACCGGAAACCAACGAATTGGCCGTTTTGCACGTAGGGACTGGCAAAGGCGATGTCCTCCAACGCTTGGGGTCGAACCGTCGCTTCCCCGCGCACGCGATTCGCGACCGCGCTTGCATCGATCGCTTGCGGTTCGTGGAAACTTGCCGGGGCTGCTTCGAATTCGGGGCCAACCGGCGGCTGCGGTTCAGGTTCCAATTCCGGAATCGATGACCTGTTGACCTCGCTCAACTTCGGCAGATTCAGTATTTCTTGCCGGCCGTTGCGGGACACGATGACATGATCGCGCTGAATCCGTTCCAGCAGGGCTCCCCCGGGCAATGGCGCACCGATCCGGTAACCACGTTCGAGGCTATTACCCTCGGCGATCAACGCCAGCGCCCGTTCACCTTGTTCGACGAAAAACACCCCCACCAGTCGTAAATTGAGCGGACTGACCGGCAAGGGAGCGGCGGGCGGCGCTTCCACTGGCCGACCGACCTCCATCCGGCCAAACAGGTTCCAGGCACCGATGGCGGCGTAATCGGCTGACGGCTGAACATCGGCGCTGGCACGGCCGGCTGACGGCCCTGATGTCGCCGACGCGGCCATACCCAAGGTCGGGGGTGATGGGCTAAACCAAAGCGCCAGCACCAAGCCCGCCAAGGCGTGGGCTAGCGCGATAACCAGGACGACGTTAACGACCTCCATAGCCAAGCGTAGCCAAGGTTCAGGGCGGGACGGCATCGACGGCAAGTGATTTTCCAGCGCCAGCATGACGCGTCGGGCAAAATTCGTCAAAATTAGATGTCAGATTTGAAATAAGGGTTTGAAACGCGCTGCTATCGAGCATAGCAAAATTCCGCCCCGGCCAACTCCAAATTTTCCAAGTCGACGATCCGAAAATTCGGATCGTCGACCGTCGTTTTGGGTGAAAATTGGCCCGTCACGAGGATTCTCCATGAGATTCGTCCGCTTGTTCCTGGTGTTGACCGTTGTTTTGACTCTAGGCGCCTGCACGGCCGGCGATCCGTATTGGCATACCAAGGCGGGCGCCGGCGTCGGCGCGGTCTCCGGCGCTGTCATCGGCCATCAACTCGACTCTCGTTCTGGCCGCTTCGTGGGCGCGGCGGTCGGAGCGCTGACCGGCGCCGCTGTCGGCAACTACATGGATCGGCAGCAGCAGGCTCTGGAGCAGTCGTTGGCCGCCGAGCGCCGCCGTGGCCTACGCGTGGAGCGACTGGATGATGGCAGCCTCCGGCTTGATCTGCCCAGCGAAGTCCTGTTCGACTTCGACAGCGCGGCGATCAAACCCGCCTTCATCCCATCCCTGGAGCGGGTCGCAGGTACCTTGCGCGAATACGACCGAACCGTGGTTTATATCGTCGGCCATACCGACAGCATCGGTACCGACGCCTACAACTTAAATCTATCGATGCGGCGCGCCGAAAGCGTGGCCGGTTTTCTCGCCTCGCGCGGGGTCAGCGATCAGCGGTTGCGTACCGAGGGACGCGGCAAGCGCGAACCGGTCGCCAGTAACGCCACGCCGGAAGGCCGACAACAGAATCGAAGGGTCGAGATGTATATCCGACCCATAGTCGAAGGTCAGGAAAGCCGCGCCTATGAACCACCGCGCCGCTCTTCTCCCGCCTCAGGAACTTATGGGGAACGTCCAGCACCCTACGCTCCCCCTGCGAACCGCTATCCGCCCCAGCCCTACGCACCGGACAGTCAGGGTGGCTATCCGCCGGATCGTTACCAACCGGATTTCTATTCACCGGACTACGATCCCTATCCGAATCGCCCGGCACCCCGTTACTGATAAGACAAAGACGCCGTCGCTGGTATGATCCAGCGACGGCGTCTCCGATCCGTCAGTTCTCTGATCCGTCAATCAGTCACGATAACGACGATCCCGATGCTTGTAATAAGCTCGGTGCGCCCCAGGATGATCCCGATACTTGTAGTGACCCCGATGCACCCCGCGATGATACGGGGGCGGACCATAATCGCGCGGCCCATGGTAGACCGGCCGATCCACGTAGATCACCTCGGATCGCGGCCGTCGGTAATTTTGCGTGGTGAGAGCGGTGCCGGTCGCGCCGCCGATGGCGCCACCGATGATCGCGCCGTCGCGCCCGCCCAGTTCGGAACCGATAGCCGCCCCCAGCGCCCCGCCGAGCGCGCCTCCCAGGATCGCATCACCTCGTGGACCCGCCAGCGCCGCCGATGACGCCCCAAGCGTCACAGTCAACAGCAAAAAGGGTAACATTTTCATGATCAATCCCTCCATCCAAATAGATTCGTCATGGTCGGGATAGTAGAAAAGCGAAACTGAACCGACGCTGACCGTTGCTCGACCGAGGACGGTGCCCGCAGACCGTCATCGAGACGCCCGGCGCAAGGCGGGCGCCACGGACTTGAGAGGAGGATGCTTGGCTCGTACCCCGATCACCCGACCCGACTGCGGCGGTTGCGGCAGTTGGATGTGAGAAGCCATCAGTGTGCTCAGCCGATCCATGATGGCTAGCGGCATCGGCGCGCTGCGCCGCTCCGCCAAATCCACATGGATCAGCATCAGTTCGGTGGTGGCGGACAGGAAGCCCCTGCCGGCATGGTACAGGTGATGAAAATAGTGAAGACGCTTGCTGTCGAAGCCAAGCAATTGGGTGGTGATACGCATCGGATCGCCGGCCACCAGTTCGCGTTGGTAGTTGACGTGCGCTTCCACGACAAAAGTCGAGCACTGCTGGCGCTCGCGATAGTCCTGCCCCATCTCCAGATAGTCCATGAAGGCATCGGTGGCATGGTCGAACGCCAGCACGTAGTAGGCGACATTCATGTGCCCGTTGTAATCGATCCACTCGGGCGGCACCGCGCCGGTGTACAAGCATAGGGGGGATTCGATCCGCATGATTATTGCGTCGCTGTCCGTGGAAAGCGCGGTACGCTACCTACTTTTTTCAGGTTACGCAATTATTACCACGGCCAGGGAACTTTCGGAGCACGGTTCCCCATCCGATACGGGGATCTGGCGAAATCCTTTCGCTTCCCTGAAGATTTTCTTGCATTCTTGAATGGGAGGCGCGATGACGACGAGTGGACGGATTCTGATTGTAGCCGGTTCGGACTCCGGCGGTGGCGCGGGAATTCAGGCCGATCTGAAGACCGTCACGGCATTGGGTGGCTACGCAACCACCGCGATCACGGCGCTGACCGCGCAAAATACCCAAGGCGTATTCGGCATCGTCGGGGTGGAACCGGCCTTCATTGCCCAGCAGATGCGGGTGATACTGGAGGACATCGGCGCCGACTGCGTCAAGACCGGCATGTTGCACGACGCCGCCACGATCGACACCGTGGTCGAAATACTGGATCGAGCGGCGCCAAGTATTCCCATCGTGGTGGATCCGGTGATGTATGCCAAGGGCGGCGATTGCCTGCTGGACCCGGCGGCGCGCGATACCTTGATCGAACGATTACTACCCCGCGCCACACTGATCACGCCCAATGTCAGCGAAGCGGAAGCACTCGGCGGTTTGACCATTCGCCACGTCGACGATCTGGCCGCGGCGGCCCGACGGCTGTTGGAACTGGGTCCGACGGCTGTGTTGGTAAAGGGCGGGCACTTGCCTGGCGACACAATCACCGATTGGCTGATCTGGCGCGATGGCGCGGAAGCGTTCACTTCGCCGCGCGTCGAGAGTCGCAACACGCATGGCGCCGGTTGCACCCTGGCTTCGGCCATCGCCACCGGGCTGGCGCAGGGGATGTCCATGACCGCGGCGGTTCGGCGGGCGCTGGACTATGTCCGGGAAGGAATTCGCACCGCGCCGAATCTTGGCCAAGGCCGTGGCCCGCTAAACCATGGGCATACGGTGCGGCCCTGGAATCGAGCGATCCCGATGATGACGGCCGGATAGTCTATCGCCGGATTCTGGCAACTCTTCCCGCGCTAGCCACCGCGCGCTGCGAACCGCTCCCAAGCTTCGACCGCCCGCCGCGCCAGCAGCCGCTCGGCGAACGCCAGCGCCGCGGCGAGGTTGGCTTCCGCCGCCGCGCCGAGCGGCTCTCCCAACTCGAAGGATTCGCCGCGAATCGCTAGCTGGAACGCTGGCGGGGGCGCGACGTGATGGACCCGCGCATAAACGTGCAGCACGGCGGCGGGCGACAGAGCGTGGCTGGTGTAGCTGGTGTCTCGCGCCGACCACAGACGGGTGAACTGATATGGCGACGGGCAGGACACGCTGGCGTCCACGAACAACACTAAATCCCGCTCCTCCAGGTCGACCGCGTGTTCGATCTGCAACTGAAAGTCGGCGAGCAACTCGACGTCGTCCTGGTCGCCGTGGATCTCCAGCCATTCCGCCAACCGCTCCAGAAACAGTGGTCCCAGGGCATCATCGCCCCGGCTGGGGTTGCCGACCGCCAGGATCAACACCCCGGCGCCCGGCGTCTTCACCCCAATCCTTGCTCCAGCGAGCGCGAGAACACGGCATTGCGGACGGTTCCATCCGCGTCCCGCACCAGACAATCCACCACCGCCCCACTCCCCTCCTCCACCAGATCCACCACCAGCGGCATCTGGCCGAGGGCGTGGGTGGCGCAGGACAAGCAGGGATCGTAGGCTCGCACCGCGACTTCGATCTGATTCAGCAGCGGCTCGGTCAGCTCCTTGCCGTTCAGATAACACTCCGCCACCTGCCGAATGGACTCGTTCATCGCCTGGTTGTTGTTGGTGGTGGACACGATCAAATTGGCCTTCTCGATCAGTCCATCCTCGTTGATGCGATAGTGGTGGAACAGCGTGCCGCGCGGCGCTTCGATAACGCCGATCCCTTCCCGCGTCATCTCGCCGCGCGCCACTAACTCATCGCCGAAGATGTCCGGGTCCAGCAGCAGATCCTTGATCGCCTCGGTGACGTGCAGCAACTCAATCATCCGCGCCCAGTGATAGGCCAGCGTCGCGTGAATCGGCTCGCCGCCGCCCAGCGCCATAAACTCCCGCCGCTCCTCCTCGGCCAGCGGCGTGGAAATGAAATCGCAGTTGTCGATCCGGGCCAGCGGTCCCACCCGGTACCAGCCCTTGTCCGGCCCCAGCGAGTTGATGAACGGGAACTTCATATAGCTCCACGGTTTCACTTGTTCGCGAAGCACTTGGGCGTAGCGTCGATAATCCAGATGGTCAAACAGGATCTCACCCTGCTCATTTTTGGCTCGCAGCCCGCCGTGATACAGATCCAGCGCCCCGTCAGCGCGCGTCAGGCTAAGGTAGTTGGAGCGGATCGTCGCGAAATAGGTAAAATAGCCAGGGTTCGCCTCATAGGCTTTCTTCATCAGTTTGAGGATATTGCGACCCCATTGGGTCATCAGGTCGAGATCGGCCAGCAGGTAGTTGCGCTCCTGCAAGGTCAGCGCTTTGTTGACCCCGCCGGGCACCGTCCCGGTGCCGTGAATCCGCTTACCGGTGGTAGCCCGGATGACCTCCTGGCCAAACTTGCGCAACCGCACTCCCTGGCGGGCGACGTCGGGGTAATCGGCCATCACTCCGCCGATGTTGCGGTGCGCGGTGGTATCATCGAAATCGAATAGGAAATCCGGCGAAGCCAGATGGAAGAAATGCACGGCGTGTGATTGCAAGGTCTGGCCGTAGTGCATCAGCCGGCGAATCTTCTCGGCGGTCGGCGGAATTTCCCGGGCACCGACCAGTTGATCGACCGCCTTAGCCGCCGCCAGATGGTGGCTGACCGGGCAGATGCCGCACAATCGCTGCACCAGCACCGGCACTTCCCAGTAGGGCCGGCCCTGGATGAATTTCTCGAAGCCGCGAAACTCGACGATATGCAACCGCGCCTGGCGGATGTGATGGTCTTTGTCCACTAGCAAAGTGACCTTGCCGTGCCCTTCGACCCGGCTCAGCGGGTCGATGGCGATCCGGCACAGGTATTCCGGCCGAGCAGCCGTTTCCAGGGTATTCATGGCGCGCCCCCGCTCAATCGTAATGAATTTGGGTATAGGACAGCGCAATCGGCTGGCCGGACAGCAACTGGTTGACGAAGGCCCAGAGGGTGTCCGCCGACGGCGGGCAACCAGGCAGGAAATAATCGATCTTCACCACCTCGTGGACCGGATGAACCTGGTTGAGCAATAGCGGAATCTCCGGATCGTTGGGAATTTGTGGACTGACCAGCCCGACTCCGCGCAGATAAGACTCCTCCAGACACTCGGTCAACGTGAACTGGTTGCGCATCGCCGGAACGCCGCCGTTCAACGCGCAGGCACCAATGGCAACCAGAATCTTGCAGCGCGCCCGGAATTCCAGCAGCACATGGACATTTTCGGCGTTGCAGACTCCGCCCTCGATCAGGCCCAGATCGCACTCGCCCAGATCCTTAATATCCGTCAGCGGGCTACGATCCAACTCCACCCGTTCGGCCAGATCGAACAACCGCTCGTCGAGATCGAGCAGCGACATGTGGCAGCCGAAACAACCGGCCAGCGAACAGGTGGCAACCTTCAGGCGCGGCTCACTCATGGCGACGCCCTCCCTGGCTTTCCGGTAGTTGCGCCACATCGCCGACCACATCGATCGGCTTGCGGTCGTAGAGCCGTTGGCCGATGGGCGTCTCATAACCCCGGTGCTTAGTCAGAATCGCTCCGGTCGGACAGACCTGGGCAGCCTTGTCGGTGATGCGAAACTCGGTCGCACCCAGCTTGCCAGACGGAGTATTGACTACCAGATGCGCCTGAATGCCGCGTCCCTGCACTGCGAAGATATTCTTACCATCCACATCGCGGCTGGCCCGCACGCACAGCTCGCACAAAATGCAGCGGTTAAAGTCGATCACCGCCTCCGGATGCGAGGCATCCACCGGTCGGCGCGGGTAAAAGTGCGTGTAATGTGGCGCCAGCATCCCGACGTAGTAGGCCACCGCCTGTAGCTGGCAGGCCCCGCTCTTCTCGCAGGCCGGGCAGACGTGGTTGCCCTCGACGAACAGCATTTGCAAAATGCCGCGCCGGATCTCGCGCAACTCCTCGGTCTCGCTCTGCACGGACAAACCAGTCGCCGCCGGGGTGGTGCAGGCGGCTTGAACGCGACCGCCGGCCTTGACCAGACAGACCCGACAACTGCCGTGCGGGGCGAACTCCGGGTTGAAACATAGATGCGGAATATAGACGCCCGCCGCCAGCGCCGCCGCCATCACGGTCTGGCCGTCCTCGAAAGAAATTCGCCGCCCGTCCAGGGTGAAACTCTGCGCCTCGCTCATGGCATCGTCCCCAGCAGCAGTTCTTCTTCATGCAGATACGCGCCCGGATCGTGGCGGCCGGTCAGCCGCCTTGCCTCCTCCAGCGCCGCATTCAGGTTGAAGGCCGGCTCGAACGCGGTCGACCGCAGCCGTCGCTCGTAGGATTCGGGAAACTGATCGAGGCTGTCCAGCACTGGATTGGGCGCGGTCTGACCCAGACCGCAATGGCAGGCCACCTGCATCATTCGGCCTAGCTTGCGCATCTCCTCCAGATCGTAACGGGTGCCGCGGCCGGTGTGAACCTTTGTCACCAGATCGCGCATCAGCGAGGTGCCGACCCGACAGGGGGTACAGAAGCCGCAGCTTTCGTGGACGAAGAACTGGGTGAAGTTGCGGATGCCGTCGAGAATGTCGCGGCTCCGGTCGAACACCATGAACGAACCGCCGGTGGCCAGATCCTCGAAGCAGATGCGCCGGTCGAACCACTGGGCGGAAATCATGTGCCCGGCGGGACCCGCCATCTGGATGCCCTGCGCGTCCCGCGCGCCGCAATCCTCCAACACCCGGCGCACGGTGACGCCGAACGGGTATTCGTAGATACCCGGCCGCTCGCAGTCGCCGCTGAGGCTGAGCAGCTTGGTGCCCTTGGATTCAGCCGTGCCGCGACTAGCGAACCAGTCGCCACCTTCCACAGCGATCTTGGCGGCGGCGGCGAAGGTCTCGACATTGTTGACCACGGTTGGCTTATTGAGATAACCGTGGGTCGTCGGAAACGGCGGGCGGATACGCGGCACACCGTGCTTGCCTTCCAGCGACTCGATCAGCGCCGATTCCTCGCCGCAGACGTAGGCGCCGGCGCCGAGGTGAATGTCGATGTCGAAATTGAAGGTCGGATCGCCCAAAATCGCTTCGCCCAGCAAGCCTACCCGGCGGCGGCGCCGCAAGGTCGCCTTGAGGGCCTCCAACATATAGCGATATTCGCCGCGCAGGTAAACAAAACCTTGGCGGGCGCCGATCACTCGGCCGCACAGGGTCATGCCTTCGAACACCAGATCGGCGTACTCCTGCATCAGCACCCGATCCTTGAACGTGCCTGGTTCGCCCTCGTCGGCGTTACAGACCACGTATTTGACGTCGCCGGGCGCTTCCAGGCAGGACATCCACTTGAGGGCCAATTTGAAACCGGCGCCGCCCTGGCCGCGCAAACCGGACTTGATCAGATCATCGACGATCGCCCGCCCGCCGCGCTCGAGCGCGGCGCGCAAGGCGGCCCCGTCGGCGAAATGGCGGCCGAGCAGGATGTCGGCGCGGCGAATGTTGCTGACCACTTCGAAAAACTCGCGCGGCCACTCCGCCAGCGGCGCCTGCCGCTCGACCAGTTCCGCGATTCGATCCAAACGGGGTTTGTCGAGGCGAGTCAGCGCGTAGCCGTTGACCAGCGCGGCCGGACCCTGATCGCACATGCCGGTGCAGGAGGTGACACCGACCGTGACCCGGCCATCGGCGCGGGTTTCCCCAATCTCGACGCTCAGTCGATCACAAAGGTAGTGCAGCAGTTCCCGATTGCCGAGCATCCGGTCGGTGATGTTGTCGCTGAAGAGAATATCGTAGGAACCATGCGGCTGGGTGTAGAGAAAGGAGTAGAACTCGGCCACCCGGCGCACCTTGTCGGGCGAGATGCCGAGTTCCTCGGCCACTCGATCCATGGCTTCGGGCGACAGCCAGGACAGATGATCCTGGACCTCGCGCAGGATTTGCAGCAATCGGGTCGATAACCCGTGATGGCTCTGTACAATTTCGTGAATGGTTCGAGCCAGCGGACTGGATTCCGCCATGGACCACCTCCGTCGTTCGTGCGCCGATCCGCCGGCGCAAGGACGTGGATGGCGTGCTTTTCACTGGTATTGCCGTTCGATGAAGACCGCTATAAGCATAGTCCAATTACGGAAATGTTCGTACCGCTCAGGGTTGAGATGACCGATTTCGCCTCCTTCGATTGAGAACTGGGAACACAGTCGTGGGTAGGCGCATCAAATTTTGCAACACGCTCTGTACCGCTTCTCCCCATCCATCGGAACACGCTGGCGTTGCCAGGGGATTACGGGCAGAATTCCGCCATTTGCTTCTTACCACTAAAGAAAAGACGTTACCATGCCAAATCCCTTCCGGAAATACTTTCACTGGCTGCTGCTGGGATGGCTGACCGCCGGCGTTGCATCGGCGGCGGTTTACCCCCTGCCGCCCCCCGGTATCGATGTCATCGGGCAGGTCCGGGTAGCTTACGCGAATAAGGATGATACCCTGCTCGATATTGCCCGTCGCCACAGCCTGGGCTATGAGGAAATCGTCCACGCCAATCCTGGCGTGGACCGCTGGTTGCCCGGTCAAGGGACACCGATCATTCTTCCGACCCGCTTCATCCTGCCCGATGCTCCCCGCGAGGGGATCGTGCTCAACCTCTCGGAGATGCGGCTGTACTACTATCCGCCAGCCGGCACCGACGGGCAGCGGGTGGTCCACACGTATCCGGTCAGCATCGGCCGGATGGATTGGAAGACTCCGCTCGGCGTGACCCGAGTGACCAGCAAGGAGATCGATCCACCCTGGCGGCCGCCGGCCTCGATCAAGGCCGCGCACGCCGCCCAGGGCGACATCTTGCCAGACGTGGTTCCCGGAGGTCCGG
>JRYF01006035.1_pt2 | contig 10163 bp, 5 predicted proteins | sample 235331 | NCBI WGS metagenome assembly JRYF01 (sample SAMN03074217, study PRJNA261475) | activated sludge metagenome | biome: Wastewater Treatment Plant; feature: Wastewater; material: Activated sludge; isolation source: activated biomass of a wastewater treatment plant treating hydrocarbon... ... | reverse complement strand
TTCCTTTTTCCCCCGGAAACAAAGGTCGTTCTGCGTGCGGATGTCCAGGTGATAGGTCACCGGCCGCAGTTCGTTGATGAAAGCCAGCCCCGGCACGTTTTCCTGCACCTGGGTCTTGATGCGGGCATCGGAATAAGTGCTCCAGTTGACCTGACCGCCAATCCATGAGACGCTGGTGTTGCCGATTTCNNGAGCATGCCCTTGTCGGTGGCACTCACGTCGAGCATGGCGCTGGGGTGCGCCGCCGCGCCGTCGCTGTTGATGCTGAGGTTTTGCTGGATGTTGGATTGCGCAAACAGGTTGGCAACCACAAAGGATAGGATGATGGTAAGGAAACGTTGCATTTGTTTATTTTTTTGATTGGTAGGGGCGACCCTCGCGGTCGCCCATGTTTGACAGTAGTCGTCCGCCATTTATTTTTCAACAGCGATACCCGCCCCTTGCAAGGCATTGGCGATTTTTTCGATTTGGGCCTTCAGCGCTTCGTTCTCCTTTTCCAACATTTCCAGCCGTTCCATTTTACCTTGCAGGTACTCGATTTCTGCCTGCTGCTCCTGTATGGCTTTCACCATAGGCACGACAAACTCGGCGTAGCGCAGGCCATACAGCCCGTTGCTGTGCTGCGGTTTGTCCACCCCGCTGAAGTCGTAGCCTACATCGGCGGCAGCAGCTTCCACCTCCTGTGCGATGAAGCCCGTGAAACGCACCTGGTCTTTCCTGACAGTGCGCACCTCCCCTCCAGTTTCCGACCTGCTTTCGTTGAGGTGGGCACTTAGTTCGTTGGTTTTCAACTGATAGGTGACGGGGCGCAGTTTTTTGATAAATGTCAATCCCTGCACATTTTCCTGCACGGCGGTTTTGAAGCGCCCGTCGGACACGTTGCTCCAGTTCTGAAAGCCGCCGATGGAAGCAATGGTCGAGTGGCCGAGGCGCACCTGGTCGTCGCCATCCACCCTGGCATTGTAGCCGATGGCGGTGCTGCGCCAAACGTCAGAGGGGCTGCCAACCACCTTGTCGGCATCGAACCCAATAAAGGTGGAATGTTGGTTGGTGGAGGAATTTTTTCCCGTATTGAAACCAACACCCGTATTGCCATAACCCGTGCTGTTTATTCTAAGTGACTCAAAACCCATGGCGGTATTAAAATAGCCTATTGTGTTGGTAAAGAGTGCCTTGCTACCGGTAGCCGTATTGCCTGTGGCATGAAATGCTATAAAAGCCCCTAACCCATTATTGTATAGGGCTGAGTCGCCGACGGCCACGAGTTTGGATTTTTCGGTGTTTTCATTTAAAGCTCTGACACCGATTGCCACATTGGAGGCACCCGTGGTGTTTTTGTAAAGCGCATCTACCCCGATGGCCGTATTTCTAAAGCCTGTCGTATTCGCCTGAAGGCTGAAAGCTCCGAGAGCAGTATTGGCATTGCCGGTAGTGTTGTTTTCAAGATTTTTTGCTCCGATGGCGGTATTTGAGCCACCGGTTGAGTTTTTTTGAAGGCTGAGCGTACCGGCAGCGGTGTTAAAGTTACCGGTTGTGTTGAGGTGAAGTGCGCTTAGCCCCAAGGCTGTATTCTGGGATCCCGTTGTGTTGTCACGAAGCGATGCTGACCCGATGGCAGTGTTGGCGTAGCCTGTTGTGTTTTTGAGAAGGGCACCTGACCCGGTGGCGGTATTATCATATCCATTGGTATTGTCACGAAGCGCACTTGTTCCGGTGGCGGTATTGTTCTGACCGGACGTATTGTCACGAAGTGAATTTTTTCCGGTGGCGGTATTGTTGTTGCCTGTCGTGTTGGAGAAAAGCGCTTTGCTGCCCAGCGCCGTATTGCTGGTAGCATGTAAAGCAGTTGTAGCCCCCAGTCCATTGTGGTAAAGCGCCGAGTCGCCGACGGCCACGAGGAAGGATTTTACGGTATTCTCAAAGAGGGCAAAACTGCCAATGGCCACGTTGGAATTTCCAGTGGTATTGTTGTTGAGAGCGGCCACTCCGCTGGCGGTATTGTAAGAACCTGAAGTGTTGTTGTAAAGCGCCACTACCCCGTTGGCGGTGTTGGCGGCCCCGGAGTTGTTGTTGTGAAGTGCCTGCGCGCCGTGGGCAGAGTTGCCCTCCCCGGTCACGTTGGAAAAAAGGGCATGTGCGCCAGTGGCCGTATTCAACGCCCCTATTGTATTCAAGGGAAGAGCGTTCGAGCCGACGGCCGTATTGAAATTACCAGTTGTATTGGAAAAAAGGGCATTCGAGCCATTGGCGGTATTGTGGCTGCCCTCGGTGTTGGCGGCAAGGGACATATAACCCTGGGCAGTGTTTTCGGAGCCAATGGTATTGGCATGGAGCGCCTTTTTGCCGACAGCAGTATTGAATGCTCCCTCATGTGGCTGGGTTGCCCCCAGGCCATTATTGTACAATGACGAATCCCCTACGGCTACGAGGTTGGATTTTACGGTATTTTCAAATAAAGCCGATCTGCCAATGGCCACATTGGAATTTCCGGTTTGGTTATTCTGCAAGGCATTTGCACCGTTTGCAGTATTAGCGTGACCTAAGCTGTTGGATGCGAGCGAGAATAAGCCATTGGCAGTGTTGTAATTGCCTGTTGAATTGGTAGAAAGTGACGATGTGCCCGTAGCGGTATTGCCTAATCCGGAGGTGTTGGAATAGAGTGCTGATTCTCCCGTACCGGTATTGGAAGTTCCCGTGGTATTGGAGTAGAGTGACAAGGCACCATTTGCAGTATTGGAACTGCCAGTTGTATTGGAATAAAGCGCCGAAGCACCATTTGCAGCGTTGTTAGCTCCCGTGGTATTGGAGTAAAGCGACAAGGCACCATTTGCGGTATTGTTTGCTCCCGTGGTGTTGTTGAACAGCGCCTTGCTGCCAACAGCGGTATTCAGGATGGCGTGGTCCATTGTTGTTGCATCTATGCCATTGTGGAACAGCGCCGAGTCGCCCACTGCCACCAAGTTGGATTTTTCGGTATTTGAGTAAAGGGCATAACTTCCCATGGCCACGTTGGAATGCGCTTCGGTATTATTGTAAAGAGCGAATGTTCCTGTGGCGGTGTTGTTGTCACCGGTTGTGTTGAGCCAAAGTGACCCTGACCCGTTGGCAGTGTTGTAGTTGCCGGTCGTGTTGGAATGAAGTGCGTATATCCCGTTGGCGACGTTTCCCTCGCCTGTGGTGTTGTAAAGAAGCGAAAGTGCGCCATGAGCAGTGTTGCCATTACCTTCCGTGTTAAATCCAAGTGCCCCCGAACCGGTGGCAGTGTTGTTTTGGCCTGTTGTGTTAAAGGCAAGTGCCTGTGCTCCGTTGGCGGTGTTGTACTGCCCTGTTGTGTTGGAATAAAGCGCATATATCCCGTTAGCGGTATTGAGGATACCTGTTGTGTTATATCCAAGTGCCCTTGCCCCGATAGCGGTATTGCCATAGCCACTCGTATTGGAATGAAGCACAGAGTCTCCAATTCCGACATTCAGTTTAAGGGTGAGCACATCGTCGTTTTCCCCGGCGGCATCACCTACATAAATGGAGCCGCTTGGGTTGTGAACTTCCAACGTGGCACCTTTCATGACGAAACGTTCTGCACCTCCCAAATCAAAGCGGATAATGTCCTCGTTCGGGTTTTTCTCGACATCCACCCGGGTGTCGCCGTCCGCATCGGCCAAAAAGGAATGAGGGGAAACCTTCCGCCAGGCCGTGCCGTCGTAATACCAGAAGGCGTTGTTGTCGGTGTCATAAACCAGCAGGCCGGTGGCAGGCGAAGCAATGGCCGAGCGCTGCACCGAGGTCATGCGGGGCACGAGCATTCCTTTGTTGGTGGACTGCACATCGAGCATGGCGCTCGCCGCCGGCGCTGCCCCGTCGCTGTTGATGCTGACGGACTGCTGGATGTTGGATTGTGAAAAAACGCTCAGGCTAATGCCCAAGCAGCATACCAGGGTGTTGAGAAAGATTTTCATAATAAGCGATTTTTTAAATGACGAAAATGAAGGCATCCTGTACCCCCTGCCAGGCGGGTCGCCCTCTCCGGCATGGTCATACAGCTTGAATGTTGCCACCACCTGCATCCCTGCATGGCAGGGCGTGGTGCGGCTTTCTGTTGTAAAATTGGTAGGAGAAGGAGGATGTGGAAAGTGCTACTTTCCCGTTGGTGGGTTTTACTTTCCCGTTGGTTTTGACGGGCTGAGGCGATGCCTCAAAAGGGATCACGGATCGTGAAAAAAGAACTTTCCAATATTAAGGACAGCACTTCGGTTCACATTGTAGTGCTTCATTTCGCAACAATTCTTAATTTTGGTAAAAATTTCCAATTGCCATGATAGACCGCCAAGACCTCGCCGAACTCATCCTGGAACAATCCGATGCGCCGCTCATCGTGCAGCGTGTGCAGGACCGGCTCCATGAAGAAACCCTGAAAAGGGAACGTTTTTACGAAACCATCGCCGAGGACGACAAGGCCGAGTTTGTCAATGGTGAAATCATCTACCATTCGCCCGTTATGAAACGGCACAATGATGCGACCAGGTTGCTCCTTGTTCTATTGGATGTATATTCAAGGGTGCATGACTTGGGCGGCTACGTCGGCATTGAAAAAATTCTCACCAAGTTTACCCGCAACGACTACGAGCCTGACCTCTGTTTTTTCCGGCAGGAAAAAGCCAGGCACTTTCAGCCTCATCAATTGATTTTCCCGGTGCCGGACTTCATCGTGGAAGTACTCTCGAAAAGCAGCCAAAAGAACATTGAGCACGACACCAAAACCAAGTTTAACGACTACGAACAGCATGGTGTCGAAGAGTACTGGATAGTGGACCCCGACGAGGAGACCATCGAGCAGTACGTCCTCGAAAACGGCGTGTACCGCCTCGTGCTCAAGAGCGGCGAGGGCACCATCCGCAGCCACGTTGTCGAGGGTTTTGCCATTCCTATCCGGGCCGTTTTCGACCCGCCTGCGAATATGGAGGTACTGCAGTCCATCCTGCAGAATGCCTGATTTTCAAAGTGGATGCTTATAGTTGAGCGCTCAATCAACCGCTTGAATGATACCCTCCAGCGCTTTTTCCAATTGCCCAAAAGTCTGCTGCAAGTCCGCCCAGGGCGTTTCGCCTTGTGCCTGCTGTTCCAGGGTCGTAGCCAGTGTGGCTGCTTCCCGCAGGCCCACAAACTCCAATTGTGGCTTGAGGCTATGGGCCGCACGATACACTGCTTGCCGGTACTGGCGCTCAAGGGCCGTTTTCAGCTTTTCCATTTCCTGTGGGCACTGAGAGTTGAATTTTTGTAGAAAATACTGCACCTGTTCCTCATCACCGCCGCAGAAATCCCTCAGAAAGCGCAGGTCGAACCTGCCATTGGATGGATTTAGGGTGTGGCTTTCCCCGCTGGTTTGGGGGGCTGACTGCTCCTGCTGCGTTGGGAAAAGGGAGAGGGTCTGGGCGATGGCCGATGCCAGTTCATGGGACTTGAAAGGCTTGGGAAGGTGGTGGTTCATGCCGGCTGCCAGGGCCTCTCCGATTTCCTCCGGGGTGGCCGAGGCGGTCAGGGCGATGATGGGGATGTCTCTTTCCCCTTCGGGAAATTGGTGCCGGATGTGCCTCGTCGCCGCAACGCCGTTCATGTCGGGCATTTGCATGTCCATCAGGATGAGGGATGAGGGATGAGGGGATGAGGGATGCGTCAGTATTTCGATGACTTCCCGGCCATTGGTTGCTTCCACAATTTCCACGTTTTCGAAGTGGCGGCGGAGGGCCTCGGTGGCGATTTCCCGGTTGAAGGCATTGTCGTCGGCCAACAGTATTTTGAGGGGTTGGGTGAAATAGAGGCTGCCCGCCTCGCCCTGGTTTTGTTCCAAACCGACGGCATCGGCTATGGGCAGGGTGAGGACAAAAGAGAACGTGGAGCCTGCCCCTCGATCCCCTGAAGGGGAAGTTCTGCTCTGTACCTGTATGTCGGAGCCGTACAACTGCACCAGTTCCCGTGCGATGGTGAGGCCGAGGCCGGTGCCCCCGAAGCGGGCCGTGGTGTCGCCGTCCGCCTGCTGAAAACTGTCGAAGATGGTGTCCAATTTTTCCGAAGGGATACCAATACCAGTGTCGGCCACCTTGAAAAGCAGTTGCGCCGCATCGTCCGTCGGGCTGCCTTCCACCTTGTCAATTGTCACGGAGACGCTGCCTTCCTCGGTAAACTTCACCGCATTTCCGGCCAGGTTCATCAGAATTTGGTAGAGGCGGGTAGGGTCGCCTACGACGGCTTCGGGCACGCCCCCACCGATGTGGGCATCAAGGCTGATGCCTTTGTTTTCGGCACGGGGCGTAAGTGACTCCTGCACGTCGGCGAGGATGCGGGCAGGGGAGAAAGGCACCTGCCGCAGGTGGACTTCCCCGGCCTCGAGCTTGGAGATGTCGAGGATGTCGTTGACCACCTCGGTGAGGCGCTCGTTGCTGTGTCGGACAGCGGAGAGGTAGCGGCGCTGTTTTTCGGTGAGGGAGGTTTCGAGCAGCAGTTCCGTGTAGCCGGATATGCCGTGCAGGGGGGTGCGTATTTCGTGGCTCATGTTGGCGAGGAAGCGGGATTTGAAGGCTTCGCTGCGCTCGGCCCGCAGCCTGGCGGCTTCCACTTCCCGGTTTTTGGCGGCCAGTTGTTCGGCGGTTTTTTGCTTGAATTGATAGCGATTGTACAGTAAAAACAAAATCAGCACGGCGACCAGCAGGCCGGCCAACAGGGCGTAGCGGATATTCCGCTGGCGGCTGAGTTGTGCCTGGATTTCAGCTTCACGTTCCAATTTTTCGGCGGTCACTTCCCTGCTGTATTCCGCCAGTGCGAGTTGGCGCACATGCTGCTGGCGTTCGGCCAATCGCTGGTGCTGGTAGCGAAGTTCGCTGTACTGAAAGGCCCGGCGGTAGTCGCCTTGTTTCTCAAAAATCCTCGTCAAAAACCCGGCGGTCTCAGCACTGCCGGTTTGGTGCCTGGCTTCTGAAAAAGCCTGGTAAGCGGCCAGGGCGTGTTGCTGTGCCTGCGGCAACATGCCCAGTTCCAGCTCGCAATTTGCCAGTTCGAACAAGGCTCCTCCACCGAAAATAACATGTACCGATAGTGGAATACGCTCGACACCCTCCAGGGCCAATTCATAAGCCTTTTGTACTTCACCCAGGTGGCGATAGCAGGAAGCAAGGCTGTAGGTGATGCCTGCCAATACGCTCGGAGGCGTGTTTTCGTCCATATTTTCCCGGACGGCTTCGTACAAGTCCGCTGCTTTGCGGTATTCGTTGGTAGCCAGATAGACGTCGGCCAGCGTTGCCCGGAAGAGGTCGGGATATTGGCCGTTCTCCAGCGCCACCTCCAAGGATTTTTCAGCGTATTTTCTCGCATTCTCGTAATCCTCCAGGGTTTGATAGACGACGGCAATGTTGCCGAGTGTTCTGGCCTTTCCTTCCAGCATCAAGGGCACGGGATATTGGTCTATGAGGTCGAGCAACATAAACTCGACGGCCACGGCTTCCGTCATCATGCCGAAGGCAAATGCACCCGTATTGACAAAACTGTACGCCATGGCCATCAGGAAGGTATCCGGGATGTGGGGAATGAGTCGCAGTGCAGGTTCCCGATACTTTCCGTAAAGCAGGCTGTCGCCGGTGAGGGAGGTCACTAAGCAGAGGGAGGATAGGGTGGTCGCCGTTTTGGCCGAGTCGCCCAGGGATTGAAACTTCTTGGCCGCCTCTTCAAAAGGAGCCACAGCGGCTTCGGGGTTTTCGTGCAAAAGCACCATGCCCTGGAAAAAATCGGTCGTTGCGTCCAACCTCGCTTCCAGTTTTCTGTCCCCGGTTTTGCCGGCGATACAGCACTTGTTGAGGCTGTCCAACTGCTGCGCATAAGGCTCGTAGGGCAGGTCCACTTTTTTGAAAAGGTACCACAGCATGTCTTCCAGCCGCTCGGCCTGTGCCCTGGCAGGTCGTTGCCGCCCCAAAGCACGGGCGAGGGAGTCGAGAATAGGGTCGGAGGTTTGGCCCAAAAGCTGGCAGGTGAGCAACAGGAATACGGGGATGTAGCATTTTTTCATACTGGTGATGGATGGTTGGGAATGTTGGGGTTGTTTCATTCGCTGCTGCAACAAAATTATGCAAATCCAAAGTATTCAGGCTGCAAACGTTGAAGCCCACGCAGAGGGCCTTGACCAACTCGCAGACTACCTCGACTGGCAGCACCTGGACAAGGGGGCTTCCTCGTCATCTTCGAACACCGCACGGCGAAGACCTGGCGGGAAGGAACCATAGCGCACAAGGGGAAGGGGATTTTTGCGGTGTGGGTGTGAGGGGCTTATGCAATCATTGCCATCAAAAAAGCAAAGAATAAGCGCAGTCAATACAGCATTTCAAAACCTGGAAAACAACTCCAAAAACTCCTCCTTCCTGTTCCGGGCTACGCTGACCGTCGCTCCGTCGTCCATCACCACATAACCGCCATCGGTGCGCACGAACTGCCGGATGTGGTTCATGTTGACGAGGTGGGAATTGTGAACCCTGTAGAAACCTTGCCCGCCCAGTATGTCCTCCAATTGGCCCATCGGTTTAGAGACCATGATTTTCTCGCCACCTATCAGGGAAACCACCGTGTACATGCGGTCGCTCTCGCAGCGCACGATGTCGGCGGTCTTGACGAAGACCAGCCCCTCGGCAGTGGTAAAAGCGATTTTTTCGGGCAGTGCGGCTTTGGTAGCCACGCTGCTCGAAAGGTGGCTGACCTGCTCCCGCAGCAACCGTGCGGGGTTGCTTTCGGCACGGGACACGGCGGCCAGCAGTTCCTCCCTGCCGATAGGTTTCAACAGGTAGTCCACGGCACTGTACCTGATGGCCTTGATGGCGTAATGGTCGTGGGCCGTGGTGAAGATGACCTGAAAATCAACGGGGTCAATTCGTTCGAGCATCTCGAAGGCCGTGATGTCGCCCAGTTCGATGTCGAGGAAGACGAGTTGGGGGCGATGCTCGGCGATGGCAGCGATACCCCCTTTACCACTGTTGGCGGAAGCCAGCAGTTCCACGCTGTCGGCGCAGAACTTGGTGAGCAGGAAGCGGAGCTTTTCTTCAGCCTCCGGGCTGTCTTCGATGAGGATGGCTTTGAGCATTGAAAGTCATTCTTTTTTTTGAAGAAAATTTGGGGCCACCGGGAAAGGGTTCAGGTATCACTTTAGGGAGTGATTCTTGTACAATCACGGGGCAAGATAATCAGAAGTACTGTTTATTGAAATCCTGCCAACGGGAAACCCAAACCTGCCAACGGGAAAATGGCACTTCCCGACTTCCCTCAAGACGGGCATCTTTGTTTCATCAAATCAGTAGAAATCACAAATCACAAAAATAATCCCACAATGAAAATCACGACCATCTTCGTTACTGCCTGCTTTCTTTTCGCCGCTAACGCCACCCTCACCGCCCAGACCACCAACGTCTGGAAAGGAGGCGTTCCGGGCCACCCAACGGACTGGAACTATTTCAAAAACTGGAGCCTGGGCCGTGTCCCTGATGTGTTTCAGCGGGTGGTGATACCGGACGTATCTTCTTCTACGCAGTGTTATCCGGTCATTTGCTCCGGTGAGGTGGAGGTGGGCAGCCTCGAAATACACCCCAATGCCCGGTTGACCCTCCTGCAGGATGCCCGCATCGTTGCCGACGAATTTGAAAACAGAGGCAACTGCATCGGCTGCCAGACAAAGGTCTTGCTGGAGACCGAACCAATGCATGCTTTTATGAAAATCGAAAGGCCGTAAGAATCAACCTTTATTCGCCTTGGCAGGGCCGGAAATGAAGTTGAGATGATTAAAGGGGTATGGTTCAACCATCTCAACCATCAAAAAACTCCCTCAATTTTTTGCAGGAATGAAAAGGACTTAACCGATAAATCACTTATTCAAACCTCAATACACCCAATGACGGATCTTGCCATAAATATGGAAGTCAAAGTCCAGGCAACGCCATTGTAAAGATGTTTTGCTTCCAAAAGGTTAGTATCCAAGTTCTGTTTTCCTTTAGTGTTTGCGAAGAACCCCACCGGGGTTTGACGAAGATAGGGCAGGGCCGGAAGAGTACGACCTCTTTCGGCCTTTTTGTGTGCCCAGCTTCCAGCACTTAACGGATGAGTCCACCCCGAAAAGTCACTGATAAAACCATGCCTCCGGC
>JRYF01013232.1_pt1 | contig 10176 bp, 10 predicted proteins | sample 235331 | NCBI WGS metagenome assembly JRYF01 (sample SAMN03074217, study PRJNA261475) | activated sludge metagenome | biome: Wastewater Treatment Plant; feature: Wastewater; material: Activated sludge; isolation source: activated biomass of a wastewater treatment plant treating hydrocarbon... ... | reverse complement strand
GGGGAAGAGCAGTGTGCCTGCGCCGCTTCTCCATATTGCGTAGGGCGCGTTGGCGACAAAGTCGTAGATGACCGCCTCGGTGGACACCACGTTGATGTCCACCCAGAACGCGTCACTTGCGGAATCGCCGATGCCGAATTGCGCGCCCGATGCGTTGGCAAATTTCCATAGGCTTTTATAGTGACCCGCGCTCGTCGGCGCGGCCAGGTTCACAGAGATGTCGAGCATTTGCCCCGGAGCGACGTTCACGGGCAGGTTGGCGGATGTCGTGGATCCCATTGCATCCCCGCCGACGTAAACGATTTTATAGGACGTCATCCACGTACAGGTTCCGGCGTTCATGAAACGCCAGGTCTTTGTGAACGACGCGCCCGGCGTGAACGACGCCCCGTCCGGGACGGTGATGTCGGAAACGAACTGCGCCTGGTCGCAAAAAGCCGCGGCACTTGCAGGTGGTACGGTCTGTCCGATCAACATCCCCGCCAGTAAAACCATGCTCAAAATTTTCTGCTTGAACACGGAAAAAACCTCCTTCGGGCGCTCAACTTCCGTGGTTCGAGTCCCGTGAATGTCAGACCAATTAATCATGGCATAAAGGCGCGCACGCCACATTAAAATTTCAGCCCCATAGCGTGACAATATCAATGCAAAATTCGGCAAATTCTGTTGTAGAATCACCGCATCTCATTCTTTTGGGAGTCATCATGAATCTTGACGATCTCGTACGCTTCAAACAACTCGATACCCTCGACATGCTGGGGGAAATTGACAACCTGCCCGACCAACTGGGTTTTGCCTGCCGATTGGGACTCGAACATCCACTTCCCAATTGGAAGGATTTCAAGCAGGTGGTGATCGCCGGCATGGGCGGATCCGCCATCGGCGCCGACCTGCTCGCCTCGTACTGCGCTTCTCTCGTCCCGATACCTGTTTCCGTCCATCGAGATTACGGACTCCCCCTCTTTGCGCGCGGGCAGGAGACTCTCGTCATCTGTTCCTCGCACTCCGGGAACACCGAAGAGACGCTGGACGCCTTCGAAGCCGCGCGCAAAGCCGGTTGCCGGATCATCGCCGTCTGTACGGGCGGCGAACTGGCGAAACGCGCGCAGGAAAATAATATTCCCGTTTGGACGTTCGACCACGGCGGTCAGCCGCGCGCCGCGGTCGGATTTTCGTTCGGACTGCTGCTGGCGATGTTCCAGCGATTGGGTTTCATCCCCGATCAAAAAGAAGTCGTGGACGATGCAATTGCCTCGATGAAGAAATCCCAGGAGCATCTGAAAGCGGACGTCCCTGCCGCGAAGAATCCCGCCAAGCGTTACGCCGGTCAATTGATGGGCAGGTGGGTGACGATCATGGGTTCCGGTTTGCTCAGCACGGTTGCCCGCCGCTGGAAGGGACAATTGAACGAGGTCGCCAAGGCGGGCGCGAACTTCGAGTCCCTGCCCGAAGCGGATCACAACACGCTGGCTGGCACGATCAACCCGCAGGAGACGCTCAACGCCCACACCATGACCATTTTCCTGAATTCTTCATTCGATCACCCGCGTAATCGCCTGCGATCCGATTTGACGCGCAAGGCGTTCATGCTCGAAGGCTTGAACACGGACTTCATCGAAGCGCGCGGCAATACCCCCCTCGCACATATCTGGACTTTGATCTTATTCGGGGACTACATGGCGTATTATCTTGCGATGGGCTACAGCGTTGACCCGACCCCCATTCAGGCATTGGTTGAGTTCAAGAGGGCAATGGCGGAGGCGAAGTAAAAGATTCACCGCAAAGTCGCGAAGGTTTAAAAATTTAGCCACGGATTTCACTGATTAACACGGAAATTAAAAAATCCGTGTCAGTTTGTGAAATCCGTGGCTGGTTATTTTCGCAAGACATTTCCGTCTTGAGCGGAGGGCGATGCGGTTGTTGCGGAGCCCGCGGTCGAAGGACAATTCGCAAATTGCGCTTCGACGGCGCCGGCGCTCCGCTACCCTTCGGGTACTATGGCAGCGAGGAAATTAACTTGTTACTTTTAGAAGTATCGTCTCATGCGGTTTGACCGTGAGAGGGAGGTCGGTTTTGAAATCGGCGAGGGCTTGACCGAGCCAGAGATCCCGGGCGAGTTTGGGGGGGTCGAGCAGACCGAGGTCGCGGGCGCGGAGGGAGAGGTCTTGGGCGAGGGAGCCGCGGTTCGTAACGGAGACAGCCGTTCCTGAGTCAGAGAGGCGTTTGATCCAGATGTCGCATGAGCCGATTTGTTTGACTCGTCTGGCTGGAATCCCAAGCGCGTCCTGATTCACATCCAGCACTTCACGGTTCATCAAAAGGGAGGCGGTGTCGGAATCCAGTTTGCGGACGTCGCATCCGATCATGAGCGGGGAGCAAGCCATGACCCACACGGACATGTGCGTTTGGTATTCGAGGAACGACATGCCCGTGCCGCCGATCTGCCCCCTGCCTTTGAGACCGACGACGAGCATGTCGAGGTCGTTCCAGCCGCCGGGACCGCCGTGCGCGTGGACGTCCTGTGCGATGTCCATTGAGACGTCTATGCCGATGGCGTGCCAGGCAGGCATGTGGACGTTGACCCATGAGTCGAACACATCGCCGGAGACGCGCCACATGTGACCGCCGACCTGCCGTCCCCACAGATGCGGAGCCTGGTTGCCCCATTCGCACAACGAGTAGAGGAACTCACGCCCCGACTCCCGCAGCGCTTCGCCCATGCGCGTGTAGCGTTCGATGGCGATGGCTTGATCGAAGAGCGGCGCGTGACAGTAATCGTATTTGAGGAAATCAATGCCCCACGATGCCCAGAGACGCGCATCCTGCTCTTCGAAGCCGAGACTGCCGGGGTAACCTGCGCAGGTCATCTCTGCCGCGTCGGAGTATATGCCGAGCTTGAAACCTTTGGCGTGGACGTACTCTGCCAGCGCTTGGATGCCGTTCGGGAATTTTTCGGGGTCGGAGATGAGGTCGCCGTGGCTGTCGCGCTTATCCTTGACCGACCAACAATCGTCAATGACGATGTAGTTATAGCCGCAGTCTTTCAACCCCGTTGAGACGAGGGCATCTGCGGTCTCGCGGACGACGGTCTCGTTGATGTCGTGTCCGAAGGTGTTCCATGAGTTCCAGCCCATGGGAGGGGTGGGGGCGAGGGGGGAGGGCATTATTCTTCTTCTAATTGCCAGTCTTCATCTGAAATACCTGCAAGTGCAATTAAATTATTGCACAAACTTTTCACGCTTGCTGAAGAAAGATTTAGATATAACCACCATCCATTAGGAAGTTGTCTACAAGCGTTTTGAAATTCATGCTTGTCAAAATAGGCAGGTAATTGTAGCGCAATTCTCGTTTCAAAATCATCAACCAATTCACTAACTGTTTGAGACGTATAATAGGCAACGTCTCGCCATGTATTTACAACAAAAGATTGCCCCAAGATAGTCAATGACCTTGGCTTTTTTCCCGTGCTTTTCTGAACAACAGGTGGAGTTCCTAACTCGTCCCAAATTTCCAAAATAGCATCTGTCAAGAAATTGGCACGGGTCTGGATTGCTTTATCATCCCATTTTGTAATTTTCTGTCCAAAATATTCACTGTTAAGACGAAGTGCATGTTCTACGAAACGACTTTTCTTGTTTTGGAAAGATGAATTTGAAAGCTCAGAATTCCATTCTTGCGTAACTAATGTGAGATTGCCGAGTGTATCCAAATAGTCTTTATAAGTTTGTTCCCATGATTTCCCAAGATGCACCTTCCATTCGTCGCTCAATGTTTGCGGCATAATATGTTCTATTGTAGGAGGCTTATCCAAAACAGTGTATCCGCCAGCATGATTTTTAATTGAAAGATGTCGATTTATAGTTTCCAATATGAGAACTATCTTCTCTCGGGTTTGACTCCGCTTATCGTATACTTGCTCAGTCAAAACCTCACGACGAACATTTATATTTGAAGGATAACGTTTAGTGATAATTGCCCTTTTGAGAGTTTCGACCAGTTTTGTTGGGCTTAGCTCTCGCCATAAAACTGGAAACATCTTGTTTAGATAGTTTGTCGGCTCGCTGGTTAAGTAACGGCGGACAATATAGTTTTCTAATATGTCTAAAATTTCTTCAAACTCTGTAAGCGATATTTTTTTATCATCATAGGATTCATAGACCATCATTAGAAACGGATATGCAGTTGAAATTTCTAGGATGTTAAGCCTACGCAATTTGTTTTTTATGCTGGAATTGGGTTCATGTTCAGGTCGAAGTAAACGATCATAATACTCGGCGAAATTTCTGAGAGTAGCAATTTCTTGCTCAAATTCACTGGCTGAAGATGTTTCATTTTCTATTCGATCTCTGAACCTTTCGTAAACATGTCTCTCATTACAAAGCACCCCGTTTCTCATCGTTAGATAATGACGCAAGAATGCAGTTAATTCACCAAGATTAGATCGTCCAACATTCCTTTTGTCTTGAAGAAGGTTTTCGATTTTTGCCCAATACTTTTCAAACACATCCGCTTGGCGTTTTTCTGGTAATTTCATCGCAATGTAGTTGCGCACCAAATCAGCTTGTGTTAAAGGTTTGTTCTTTGCGTTTAAGCTTTCAAAGATTTCGTATGGGCGCTCGCCTTGATCCAGGTCAATAAATACAACTTGTAAGCTGTTTGCCAAAACGAGGAATAAACGATCTGGGTCTATCGCCTCCGCTTTTATTCTGTTATCCAGTTCTTTAAAAAAGAAGCGATAGGCTTCGGGGATTTTAGAATCAATCCCCTTGGGGAATTCATCTCCCTTAAGTAGCGCAAGATAGGCGTCTCGATCACCGTATTTTTTTGTAGGCACAAGCTTATAAAACAGAATGTCGGTTTCATCAGGATTTGTGAGCAAACGCCTAATACGTTTGAATAGATTTGGATGGGATGTCTCCGCTATTTGTCCTAAAGCACAAAGCATCAGTGAAATGGATGTTAGACGTTGTTGACCATCCACAAGCTTGAATGCAGGAATAACCCCATTACGGGTTCCGTCATTGATGACTACCAATGCACCCATAAAATGTTCTGGCTCTTTGTCAGAAGTATATGACTCATATAAACCGACAACATCATTGATTAAGGTTTGCCAATTATCTTTTTCCCAAGCGTATTCACGCTGGAAATGTGGAAGAACATAATGCACGTCCCCGCCATTTGCAAATACTTTCGAAATTTTCAGACTGTCAGCTTTCATTGAAATTCCTCCAAAAAACTACTCATCCGAGAGGAGTTATTAGTTTGTGAAGTATAGCCTATTATCCCAAGTCCTTGAATTTCAACTTTGAAGTGTAATATATTTTCTTCTCGGATTAATCCCCACAACACCTTCAAAATTTCCCTTGGTCGGGTTCGCCCTCACCCCGTCCCTCTCCCGCAGGGAGAGGGGGAATGCTTTGGAAAGTTATTGGGCTTCCAGTCGGTATCTGTTACTTCATGAACTGCCGAATCAACTTATCATAATCCGCATGCGAGCCGACCCAATACCAGATGATGTCATCTTCGTCGCGGATGCCGACAGCGCGATACGCCAACCCGATCCGCACAGAATAAATAGGACGGGTTGGATGAATTGATTTGAAACGTAAACTTGGGTGATGAGGATTCTCCATAAAAAGACGATATGCCTGCCGCGCTTGTTTCCTCACGTCGGCAGGCAATTCTGCAAAGGCATTCCGAAACCTGGCTGTAGTGTGGGAGTTCATAGGGTGTCAGGATTTAGTTTTTTGGTTTTCTTTTCCTTGTGTTCCGCCAACGCTTCATCCGCAAGACTCAATAACACGTCGCTGGATTTTGCAAACAGTTTTGCCCAGCGTTGCTCGGAATGCAATTCTTCCAAAATCCACGCCACGAACTCATTTTGTTCGGCGGGAGGCAATTTTTCGATTTCAGCGAAGGCTAACTCTAACTTGGACATTTTATCTCCTTCGTGTTTTAGACACGATACGGTAATTATACCTCCCTCGAATCAGGGAAAGATTAACTCTCCAGCGTTATATACTTCCTACGCGGATTGATTCCCACGATTCCTTCAAACACGCCCTTGATCGCCTTCATGTCCGCTTCGATGTCGTCGGTGGGATGGAACGCGTCCTTGAGAATACGCACGGTTTTATGCCTGCCATCCACTTGTGCCATCACGATGGGAATCCCTGCGCCTTTAGCGATATGATAAAAACCGCGTTTCCAATCGCTCACGTAGTGACGTGTCCCTTCAGGGGCGATCGTCAGTTTGAACTCGTCTGCTTTGTTGCAGGCTTCCACCATCTGCTCGACCAGCCCCGTTGATTTTTTACGATCCACAGGGACGCCGCCGCAGTAGCGAAAGAACCAACCGATCGGAGAGCGGAACAACTCCGCCTTGCCCATGTAGCGCACATCCGCTTTGAGGCTGAAAATGATACCGAGGAACAGAACAAAGTCCCAGTTGGAGGTGTGCGGCGCGCCGATCAAAACGAATTTCGGCAGGTCGGGGAGTTTCCCGTCCACGCGCCAGCCGAGAATCCGCATGACGATCCGCGCGAGGAGGTGAAAGATGAAGCTGAGAATGGGGGTGTTGAAAATGGTGGTTTTCATCTATGTCGTGCCGTTGTTTTCAAATCGATACATTTATTGGCCTTCCAGCCAATTGATGAATTCCTTAGCGGTAATGATCGGGATATCTCTAAAAGACTTCAAATCCAGCAAGTGCCCGTCACCGCTCACAATAAAATCAACTTTGCCCGCTACTGCCGCTTCAAGAAATTTATCGTCAGTTGGATCAGCAACGATGACTTGTATCTCCTCTTCTGTTGTCACAAATTCAGCAAGTTGTAAGAGGTAGTCAGAGACGGCAATGATTTCAGTTTGTGGGATTTTGAATTTTGGGCGATTGATTACTTCGAGATATTCGCGTGCAATTTCATCTGTGATGATGAGTTTGAATTTCCCCGCTCTCCACTCATTAACAATGATGGCTAACCTTCCGCCAAGCACGGCGGAAATGAAAATGTTCGTGTCAAGAACAACGCGCATTATTTCCCCTCGCGCACCGCACGGATTTCAGTTTCAATGTCTTCGTCTGTGATATTCATTTCCTTTGCGCGGGCGCGAATGGATTGTAAGGCATTATCAAATCTTTCTTCCATCTCTTTTTGATCTTTCGGAATACTCAACTTTAAATAGCGTATGAAAGCCAAAACATCTGGCAGGCGTGTTTCTGGCAGGGTTGAAATTTCACTCATGATGGTTTGCTCTAAATTTGTCATGGTTCACCTCATGGCTTAATTATACCTCTCTGTGGTTTAATACCCCCATGTCATTGAAGTCATCGCTTCGCTCCATTTTATACCAAACTGAAAAAGGGATGCAACGAATCCGCTTCGCCTCTCAATCCTCCGATCTGCCGGTTCTGCTTGGCATCTCCTTTCCCAAAAGCGGCACGCACCTGCTCGATCAAATTTTGCTTGGCTTCTCGAAGGTCGCGCCATACTCCAGACGCCTGCATTCCTTTTACGCCGAATACGAAGGCGAAAGCGGATTCAAGCGCGCGCCTGAGCAGGCGCTTCACTGGCTCGATTCGCTTCGCCCGCGCGATGTGGCGTCCGCGCACCTTTTTGCGCGGCCTGATGCCGTTACCCGCGTATGTTCGCAAGAATTCATCCCTTATTTCATCTTCCGCGATCCGCGCGACGTGGTCGTCTCGCACGTCTTCTATGTCACCGAGATGGAGGCGCGCCACGTCCATCACGAGTACTATCGGTCCCTGCCCGATTTCGACTCGCGGCTCAAGGTCAGCATTTTGGGGCGACAGGACGCAGGTGTTGAATTTCCCAACATCGCCGAACGATTTGCTCCGTATTTGGGTTGGCTGGATCAGCCTCAAGTGTTGACCATCCACTTCGAAGATCTGGTCAATGACCGGGTCCAGACATTGAACCGCATCGTGGATCACTTCCTCGCCCGTGTCCCGCTTCAGACGTCCCGACAGTTGATCCTTGCCTCCCTCGAATCCGCCATCAACCCGACGAAGTCCCCAACGTTCCGCTCGGGAAAGACAGGCGAGTGGAAGAAATACTTCACAGATGAACACAAGAAAATCTTCAAAGATGCGGCGGGGGATTTGTTGGTGAAACTGGGTTACGAGGCTGACAGTGAGTGGTAACAGCTTAATCATCGACCGGCGCGCATGAAATATTTCTCGGAATTTCTGCCTTATACCGCCCTGTCTGTGGCTTTAGTGGGCGCATATTATTTGCTGGAAAATAAATTGACCAGACCCTGGTCGCGTTGGCTATGGTGGATCGGGAGTGTGATAATCGTCGTCCTGACTGGCTGGCAGGTTGGTCTCGATCATTCATGGGCTGATTTTGGGAACGGCTATTACTTTGCCGGGCGAAAGATCATGAGGAACCCGGAACAACTCTATTATGGGGAATACTGCGGCGGCTATGTCAACTTTCCCTTGTTGTCGTATTTGTTCGTTCCGTTTGGTTTGATGGCGAAGGAGGAAGCGGGACGCATATTTTTCATTATCAACGTTGTTTCCATTCTCCCGCTTGCTTATTGGCTGGTCAGATTTGGGAACCTGAACGGTTGGAAACGCTGGCTCGTTCTTTTCCTTCTCATGGTCAGCGGGCCGTTGGATTACAGTATCTGGCTCGGCAATTCAACCAACCTGATCATGTTGGGCATGATACTTGCCTTGTGGTGGATCAGAGCGGGAAATGAAATATGGGCGGGCACCCTCCTGGGAATCGGCGGCTTGATCAAGATCCCCATGATTATTCCGGCAGGATACTTCTTTGTGCGGCGTCAATGGAGGGTGGTGATCGGCGGAATGATGGTCGTGATCCTCGTCGTTGTGTTGTCCATTATTTTGATACCCTCTTCGCTTAATCGCATGTGGCTGGATAACTGCATATTGTCATTTTCAGGGCATCCGGTTGCCGCCTATAACAACCAGTCGGTTGTGGGCGTGCTGGCGCGCGGACTGGTGCCTGGAAGTAAAATCAATTACTGGCTGCCATTGGAGCCAACGCCGTTCTTCACTGCGGCATCCAGGATTGCAGTCCTTTTACTTTACCTGCCGGTGCTCGCTGTTTTATTTCATGGCTGGCGATCAACGCGCACCAGATCCGAACTTCTGCTTGAATATTTCCTGGTGCTGGTGTGTTCATTATTGACAAGCCCGATTTCCTGGACTCATTATTTCATGTTCTTGTTACTGCCTGTTGCTTTTTATCTGGACGAAAAACATTTTCTTGTGGGAACAAAAGGACTTAACCTGCTGCTGGCGTTGAGCCTGATTTTGGCCATCCTTCCAGTGGACCTTGCTCTGTCGCTTTTTGAAACCATTGGATGGCGTATCGTACTATCCGTTCATTTTTTCGGCGGTATCCTCTTTTATATCTTCCTTTTCGCATTTTGGATGCGTCGCCGCACCGACGTTGTTGAGGGATGATGAATTCACCAATGAACTGCTCCATTGTCATCCGTGCCTACAACGAAGAGAAACACATCGGACGTTTGCTTGAAGGGATTCGACAGCAGACGGTCAAGGACGTGGAGATCATCCTAGTCAATTCAGGTTCAACTGATAAAACTGTTTCGGTTGCAGAATCCTTTGGCGCACGCCTCGTCCACATCCCGTCAGCGGAGTTTACGTTTGGGCGGTCGCTCAACTTCGGGGTCCGTGAAGCGACGCGTGAATTCGTTGTCATTGCCAGCGCGCATGTGTATCCCGTCTATCCCGATTGGATCGAGAGTCTGCTTCGTCCGTTCGAGGATGAACGAGTTGCCTTGACCTACGGCAAGCAGCGCGGACCTGCGTCTGCCAAATATTCCGAACAGCAGATCTATCACCAGTGGTACCCCGATGCGAGCAACTCTGACCAGCCGACCGCGTTTTGCAACAATGCCAATGCCGCCATCCGCAGAAGTTTGTGGGAGCGGAACCCCTACGATGAAACGCTGACGGGGCTTGAAGACCTGGAATGGGGCAAGTGGGCGAAGGGACAAGGCTGCAAGATCGCCTACGCCGCCGAAGCGGAGATCGTCCACATCCACAACGAGACGCCGCGCGGAGTCTACAACCGCTACCGCCGCGAAGCGATGGCATTGCGGCGCATCTACCCCGAAGCGCATTTCAATTTTTATGATTTCTTCCGTTTA
>JRYF01004674.1_pt1 | contig 10184 bp, 2 predicted proteins | sample 235331 | NCBI WGS metagenome assembly JRYF01 (sample SAMN03074217, study PRJNA261475) | activated sludge metagenome | biome: Wastewater Treatment Plant; feature: Wastewater; material: Activated sludge; isolation source: activated biomass of a wastewater treatment plant treating hydrocarbon... ... | reverse complement strand
GTCGCTTACACACCCCTGGCCTCCCGAAGTAAATTCGGGACAAGCTCTGAAGGGGAACCAAATCGGGAAGTCCGCAAGAATAGCACTTTTGCCGTGAGGCCGTGCTGGGGCAGGATTCCTAAAGGGGAACCAAATCGGGAAGTCCGCAGGAATGTGCAGATATGGTTCCCCTTTAGGGGTCAGGGGTGTGTAAGATTGGCATAACTTAATGACAATGCACCTCACTATATCTCTAACAAACCTGCCTTAACCTTCAAGAATTTAATTCGCAGCCCGGTAGGGATTTCACGATAGAAATTGTGCCGGGGCCGACATTAACAATACTGTGGTTCAAATTTATCAATTGAACTTCCCGATAAACTGCTATTTTGACCGCCCAAATCGTACCAACTCTAAAACCTGAAACCATGAAGCATCCTCCCATATGGCCCAGCCGGGCACTCCTACTCACCGCAGGGTTGCTCGTCTTCTTTCTGCAATCCATTCATGCACAGAACATTACCTACGAAAACCCGGCGGCATTTTTTGCCTGCGGCAATGCGCCGTTTGAAATCACGGTGAGCAACCCCACAGGAGGCACGATCCAGGACGTGTCGGTCACCGTGCAGTTCTCCTCCTCGCAGGGCAGCGGCTGTGGGATAGCCTATCTGCCGGGCACGATTGGAGGGGCAGGGGAAGGTGACATTTCCAACCTTTCGGCTCCTGTTTTTCAGGTCGGCAACCTCCTGCCCGGCGCTTCGCAGGTGCTGACTTTGCAGGCCCATGCCCCTTGCGCTACCGTGACCTGCATTGACAACGCAGCACTTTTTTTCAATGAAATCACCATGACGTGGAGCGGGGGCAGCACGTCCGCCACCACCCTGCCCTATGTGGTGGAAACGGCCCTGTTGGTGATTACCCAGGTGAGCAATCCCGTGATGACGGGTACACGCGGGGATGTTTTACAAAGAAAAATCACCATCCGCAACACGCGGCCCGGTGCTTTGCAAAGTTTTGTTTTCACCGACACGCACCAACCAGGCATCTCGATCAGCTCGCCGCAGGGGACGGATGTTTCCAGTGGCAACACCTTTCAGATCGAGTTGGGCAGCGACGATTTTGCCGCCATTGGCAACGGAAACGGGCTGTTCGAGTTCAACGAGGTCATTGCCATCACCGAAAACATCCTCATTACCGATTGCGGGGTGGACGTGACTTCGGCAGCATCCTCCATCAAGGCAGGTTGGGGCTGTGGCGGCGAGATATGCCAGGAAGTGCCGACGAGCGCCGTCGTATTGTTGCAACCCGATAAAAAAGCGCCCAAGCTGACCTGGCTGCCCATCACCCAAACGCCGGAGTGTTTTTGCGGGCCGGAGGCCCACCGGCAAGGCATGGTCATCACCAATACGGGCGATGGCCCGGCGACGGAGATCACCCTCAACGTGTTGCATCCGGTTTTTGAAGTGGACATGAAAAGCGTGGTGGCGGACAGCGCCGGCATCTTGATCGGGGTGAACCCGCAGCCTGTCAAACTCCAACTCTTTCCATCCGACTGTGTCGGCCCTGATAGTGTTGCAATGGAGTTTTTCGTGACCGTTCCTGCTCTGGCTCCGGGCCATAGCGTGACCGTTTATTGGGATGTTTATTTTTGCAGGCGAAGTTGCGAGCAGCCCACCGTTCTTTGGGAATACAAGTACAGCTATTTCAAGGATTGCCCGCCCAACCCGTTCGTATTGCAAGAAGAATTTATCAAAGTAAGCGAGAACGGCAAGTTCCTGCTATCGAGTTTGCTGCCAACCTTTACCGGCCCCATGATGGATGGGATGCACTACAAGTTGAACTACCTGCTCAATTACGACAGCACCACGTTGCTCGATGATGAAATGATCGTCCACATCGAATTGCCCTGCGGCATGATCTGGGACGACGACAATGACCTGATCCTCGGCGGCAAATCCCCTGTGGACGCAACGGTGACGTTCCTGGACGGGAAATACACCGTGACGGCCATTTACCAACTGCCCCTGGATGTCAACCCTGCTTCCATGCCCATCGGTTTCACCTGGGATTGCGGGGCGCTCTGCCTGGATGAAGCGATCTGCCAAGATTCGGTCGAGACCTCTTGTGAGGTGTTTTTGGAGTGTCAAGTCACTGCCCCGACTTCCGCCAGGGTAACGAGCCAGACGACTATTTTGAAATGCCCGGACTCGCCGGTGGAGTGCAACCTGCAAAGTTGTTTTCTATTTGAAATACCTTATGATTGCCCCCTCGACACGTTCTGCATCGAACAGCCGCCAGGCTACGTCCGCTATGGTTTTGATGCCTACCGCCTGAACCTCGGCCTGCCCGACAACGACAACGACCGGTACCCCGATGGGTTTGGCCAAATCAATCCCGACCTCATCCGACGGGACCGTTTTATTGCGGGCGACACCTTGCGGGTCACGATAAGGGGCGAGGTGGTGAACGACCTACCCGTCGAATTGCCTTTTGGCAACATCCAGATAGGACTTACCGCCTCGAACGTCGGGTTCCTCAACTTTCTGAACCTGCTCAAAGAAGGCACAGGTATCCAGCAGGCGGGAGCCGTGCTGCGCATTTACGATAAAAGCGCCGGGACGTATTACCAATGCAACAACCCCGTGCCCGCCATAGAAAACGATGGGCCGCTCACCTACCAATACGACCTTTCGGCGCAGGCACTGGGGAGTTGCGTGCCGTCCGGTTTCGCTTTCAGCGACGGCGACTCCATCCTGTTCGATGCCAACTACCGCATCCGCTACAACCTGCTAAGGGATGCCGTGCCCGATCCCGATCCGCTCCTGGCGTTTTTGAGCGTTACCCCTTCGGTGGTGGTTTTCAATAGCGACACGACGGATTACAGGCCGCTCCATTGTGGTTGCGGAGGAAAGTTGCTGGAGGTTTCCGGCTACGAGTTCAGTATCCTGCCGGGGCTGTTCGGGTTGCCGCCTTGCGGTAATTCCAGTTTTCTTGGCGGCAGTTTGTTCCAATTACTCCTGGAGAAAGGCAATTTTTTTCCTTATGAATACCGCAACATCCTCGCCTTGACCAACTGGGTCATGGAGTTTCCTCCCAGTGTCGGATTGGTGGAAACGAGGATGACTTTCCTGCGCTTTCAGGACGGGGCCAACATTGCCACCAACCAAACCCTCGTGCCCGTGTTTGCCAATGGCATGAACACGTTCAGTTTGGGCCAATACCAGAACCCGCCGCTGGACGAAGGCTTCTCGGCCCTGTTTCAATATATTTTCGACAATGACTGCACGATCAGCGGCTCCTTGCCCCTCAAACTGACGGCCCGGCTCGACTTTGCCGACGGCATACCCGAACCGGTGGACCCGCTCGATTATACCGTACAGGCCAATGCACTGCGGCCCCTCGTGGCCAACCTCAAGCTGGACTTGCCCCTGACCAACATCGTCAGTTTCAGCAATCAGTTGGCCCTGGATTTCGATTTCATCAATTTCCCGACCATCGTCGGTTCGCTGTCGAGCGGGGCTGCCCCGAACACCTGGCTCTATGTGACCTCCCCGACGGGGCTGGTCACGAATTTTCAATTGCTCAACATGGAAACGGGCCTGCTCGTGCCCAGCATCAACGGCGTGTTCCAACTCGGCGATTTCCCGATAGACACCCTACCCTTCCGGCTCTTGGCGCAAAACAATTCCTGCCAGACCGAAAACTTTCAAATACATTTCGGCTGGAGTTGCACCCCGTTCACCAGCACCGTGCAAACGCCTTGCAATGCACAGGTGCAACCTATCACGGTACTCTCGCCACCCGGTGAACTGGATATCCTCGTGACCAGCCCCACAACCTGTGCCGACCTCTGCGATACCATTCCTTATCATACAATCGAGGTGTTCAATGCCGAATTGGGTGCGCTCTACGAGGTGTCGCTCCTGGCGCTGTTTCCACCGGGAATCAGCGTCTTGCCCGGTACCTCACAAGTGGAATACCCAACCGGCAGCGGTCTGTTTTACCCCATCGGCGATCCCGACGAACCGGTCATGGGTGCAGCCGTATGGAACCTTTCGGCACTTTTCGACTCGCTGGCAGTGGGGTTGCCCGGCGTGGCCTCGGCTCCTGCCAACTCGGTCACGCTGTATTTTTTGAGTGCAACGAATTGCGACTTTGTCGCCAATGCGCAGCCTATTTTCATCGCTTATGCCGAACAGAACTGCGGCGTGCCGTCCAACACGGTGGCCAAACCGGGCGACCCGATCTGCATTTTGGGTGTTGACCCGCCCTTCTCCACGAGCGTAAACGTACAGGCCGTGCCGGGATTTGCCTGCAACGACGAGGTGGTCTTCGAGGTCTCGCTCACTTCCGACCAAATGCTGCCGGCGGGCGCTTTTGTCATTGTGACCCTGCCGCTTGGGGTGTCTTATGTGCCGGGTTCGTGCAGTTCGGCCTGCCAGGCCAATTTCAACTGCCTGCCCACGGTGACGGGCAATACGTTCACGTGGGAGTTGCCGGTGGGTGTGCCTTCCAACCAAATCGTGTGTTTCAGTTTCACCACAAATGGCTGGGACGGGCTGGGCTGTGGGTCGGGCGTGGTGCAATTCCTCACGGCGGTCGAAACGCAGGCGCTTTGCGCCGCCGTGGGGGATACGTGCAGCACAAAGGTCAGCACCGGGTCGCTCACCGTGCCCTACGGTATCCAACAACCGGCTTTCGACTTGCAAAATTTCAACGTGAGTGCCGTGCAGGCAGGCACTTCCGATCAGCTTGATTTTTCAATCCAGGTCGTGAACAACGGCGCACCGAACGAGCCGCCCATCGTCGTCCGTTTTTACCTAGATACCAATGGCAACGGCAGCGGCGACCTGCTCGTGCATACGGCCACTTCCAATGCGGTGATCGCCAATGGGCAGTCCCTCGCGCTCACGGGAAGTTTCGGGATACCGGCCGGCAATCTCTGCAACCTGATAGCCTATATCCTGCCCGACGACCAATGCGCCTGCTCCGGCGACAGCGCTTACGTCACCTTGCCCATTGTCTATCAAACTGAACAGGATTTCATTGTTTGTTCCGGGGAAAATGTCTCAGTGGGTCTGCCGGGCATGTCCGGTTTCAGCTACCAATGGACACCCGCCGGATGCCTCGCCAACCCAAACGCATCCCTGACTACCTTCAACTGCGAGAACAGCACGGGTTTCCCGATTCAATACAACCTGACCCTTGCAGCGGCAGGCCCCGGCTGTCAAATCCAGCACCTCTTGGCTGTGACCCTGCAACCCCAACCGGGCATTTTGTTTGCTGAAACGCCAATTTGCGCAGGCCAAACGGCCAATATGGCCGCCACCGATGGGGTGAGTTACAACTGGACCGGCCCGGGCACCGTGCCGGGCCTGCAGGTGCAGAGCGTGACGCCCCTCGTCACGAGCGATTACGCCGTCACCGTGACCGACGAGGTGGGATGTACGGGCACGGATGCCGTCACCATTGTGGTCAATCCCCTGCCCGTGATAGACGCGGGGAAGGACACACTCTTTTGCCCCGGCCAGATTGCACGCCTGAACCCTGCCCTCGTGCCGGGCTACAGCTATGCCTGGTCGCCGCCGACCATTGGCGGACTGCCGGCCCTCAGCAATCCCAACATTCCCGACCCGTTTGTCCTGACCAATACGACGACCACCTTCACGCTGACCGTCACCGACCCCAATGGCTGCAAAAACACCGATGCCGTGACCGTGTCGTTCAGCGATCCCATTGTGCTGATTGTTTCCCCCGATGTGACGATTTGCACTGGAAGCACCACCGTGCTGTCGGCTTCCGGGGCCGACTTTTATCAATGGTCGCCACCTGGTATTTGCCAAGACCCACCGTGCAGCAGCGTGGCCGTCACTCCAGCCGTGACCACGACCTACACCGTCGTCGCTTCCACGGTGGACAACTGTCTGGATTCAGCCACCGTCACGGTCAAGGTCGTCGAGGATGTGATACTGACGGAAGGCCCGCCCATCGAGCTGTGCGAGGGTGGCACGGTGGTTATTTTCGGTGAAATAGTGAGCGAACCGGGCACCTATTGCGATACAACATCACTGGCTTCGGGCTGCGACAGCGTGCATTGTATCCTGGTGCTGGTGAAAGACCCGATTGACACGACCTTTCAGGAGGCTGTGATCTGCGAAGGCGACAGTTTCGTATTTCACGGTCAGGCGCTGACCGAGGCAGGCTTCTATTGTGTGAACCTGCCCGGCACGGACGATTGCGACAGCACCGTGTGCCTCACCCTGACGGTGCTCGATGCGCCGCAGTTCGAACTGATTGGCCCGGACACCATCGCTCCCGGCGATACGGTGTTTCTTTTCATCGAACCGGGCAACTTCGGCTCCATCCTCTGGTCGGGCGGCAATATCACGGATGCCTGCACGAACCAACCCTCCTGCACCGATATACCGCAGGAAACGACCGAGTACTTTGTCACGGTGACGGATGCCAACGGCTGCACTGCCACTGCCGCCAAAGAGGTGATACGCGCCCTGCGCTGCGAACCGGAAAAAGCGGAACTGCCCAACATTTTTTCTCCCAACAACGATGGCCTGAACGACGTGTTCACCATCGTTTCCCCCGGCTCGGAAACTGTACTGAACATGCGGATATGGAACCGATGGGGAGAAAAGGTCTATGACGGCCCCGGCCCCTGGGACGGAACGCAAAACGGAAAACCTGCCGTGAGCGATGTGTATGTCTATTTGATAAAAGTCGGCTGCCCCGTGAACGTGGATGGCGAGGAGCGGGTGTTGAAGGGGGATGTGACGTTGCTTAGGTAGTGCTTTGCGTCATTTTTATGGGTCATTGGGTCATTGGGGGTCGGGTGTCTGCATTACCCCCAATGACTTCCAATGACCCCAATGACCAAATGACTGTATTGAAAAAGCCCGCCCCGGTTATCCCGGGACGGGCTTTTTTAGTTCGTGCAATCAAACTTGACCCTCGATTACTCGACGATCAACTTTTGAGCAGCGGAGATACCAGCTTCCGTCACTACATTGATAAAGTAAACGCCGGAGGCCAGGCCATCATTTTCGATGACAAGTTGCGGGCCGTTCACGCGGTACGTTCTGATCAACTGGCCGGTGAGGGCCGTTAGGCGCACCTGTCCGTCCACGATGGGCTGGTGGAACGTAACCACCGTGCGGCTGCTGAATGGGTTCGGCGCAATGGTCATCGGCACATCGAGGTATTTTTCGTTCGTACCGACGAGGTTGCAACCCAGGCAGGTTTCCCAAGTGTAGCAGAGTGTCTGGTTCGAACTGGGTATGACGAGCAGGCGGTTATCGTTGCCTGGGCTTTTGCAAGCCCCCGCATCACCGGGCAGACATTCCTGCTGGATGCCGCAATCTCCCCACGAAGTGGCCGTGTTCAGGAATTTATATTCCAGGTTTTGGCCGGCAGAAGTCGCAGGGAAAGAAATCGTTGTGCTGTACACATCGTCGCCAATGTGCGTGAAAGCGGGAGAAGCCGGCGGGTCCCAGTTGGGAAGGCTGGCTCCGTTGTCGCCAAAGTTACCGGCAATCCTGACCGTTTCGAGGGTGTTGCCGGCAGCGAGGTAGGGAGTCAGGTCAACCTGGAAAGTCACTTCGACCAAGGGTACGGTTTGGGTCAACTGGGTGAAGTTGAGACAGAACTCGCCGAATGCCTCGAAGATAGGGCCAAAGCCGTCAACCATAATATGATAGGTAACGCCTGCTTGTGTTGGGAATTCAATCGAAGCAAAGAAAAGATTGCTGGCTGCATCAAAATCATCGTTGCAGGCCTGCGGAGTCAGGTTTCCACAATTCCCTGAATAGATGGCCATTTGCGTGTCGTCACTCGTGATGGGATTGGTGCCACAGCCACGGGCTTCGATCAGGTAGGTTTCGCCATCACCAACAAAAGTGAACCACATGGTGCGCTCCAGGCTGGGTGCTCCACCCGTTCCCGTTGGCTCACCAAAACATTCCCAGCCATTTGTCGGGTCAGATGCCGAAGTAGTGTAATCTGTATTGTCGTAAGGTGGTGTGGTCAGCGTCACACCGAGACCACCACCCGTATAGGCATTGACATCAATAGCATCGCCGCATTCATCACCCGGCAACGTCACCAATTCGGTGTAGAGTACGTCGTCCACGTAGTAGCGGTTGACGGCATTGATGGAGTAAAAGTTGACGGCCCCCAAGTTGCCCGTGTAATTGTAGCTGCTCAAAATCTGCGTGCCATCTATCCAAAGTTCCAGCACATTGTTGTCGAGGTCAACAACATGGGCTACTTCGAACCATGTATCCTGCGGATAGGAGAAAGAGGTATTTGTTTCAAAAACAAGACCTTGTCCAAATGTAGCGGTAACACCCATGTTGTTGACTGCAAAGCCAACATTGAGGTTCCAGCCCACTGCGGGTGTTTCGCTTTGCTGGAAGTTGTAATAGCCAGTTCTGCCGGATGGCAGGTACATTTCCCAACTGATCAGGTATTTGCCGGAGGATTTGTTGCCAAGTTTGAGCAGAACATCCGGCGCATCCATTGTCCCACCCTCGGCTATCAACATTGAATGGGGTGGGCTGAATGCCTGAAGGTCAGAAACGATACCGTCCTGGAAACCGGCAGCCCAGAGAATCCAGTGAGCCGCATTGTTGGTCACACCAGACCCCAGCGCATAGCTGTCGAAATTGTCGCAGATGATGGCATCCGGATCGGCACAGGGTGGCGGCGGGCAGGGGAAGCAGGAAGAAAAGCATACCAGCGGAGCCTCCACGTCGTCCAGCCCAACTTGACCTGCGCGGTTGTAGCCACCGAAGCCATCGTCCACACCACAATCGGCGAGGTTACCGCTGGGTTCCCAGCCATCGAAACCATTGAGGAATTTCCAGAACAGGATATCGCCGCCGGTAACGGTTGCCGTGTAGCTCCACGTGCCGTCGCCATTGTCGGTCATGCCTTCTTGGCTCCAGCCGGTAAAGTTACCGGCGATCTTTACGCCAGAGGGAGCCACCGTCTCGTTTGCCATGTCCACATTGAAAGTCACGTTGACACTCGGCAGCGCACTAAAGGAGACTTCAAAATCGAAGCCGCTTTTGTCCCAATAGTCGTCCCAGAGGATGAGGTACTCTTGACCTTCTTCCACCAACACATCGAGGCTGGATGCCCATTCGTCACCGCCAGGGGTGATTTCGCAATCATCGTCGTTGAATCCGATCACTGTCAAATCATTACGGCAACCCACCAGTACCCAAACGCGTGTATCGGCACCGCCGAAGCAGGAGTTTACATTCATCAAACCAGTGATGGGTGCGATGATGGAATAGACTTGCGCCGATTCAGCATCTTGGATGCCCAGTGCAGCAGCGCCCGTCCCTGTCAGGTCTGTGGCAGTGTAAGTGCCTGCGCCGGGGAGGGGGATGGCAGTCGTGATGTCCTCACCGGCAAGCGGCACGTTGTCGGGGAAAGAAGCCGTCACGCCATTGGCCAGTTCGGATTTGATGACCACACAGGCATTGTAGCTCACCATGACGGCGGGAATGCCGACTTCGCAAACCAAGGGATCGCCCTGTGCATTGCCCATGACGATGATTGCATCAGGGTTGGCTACATCGTTGTTGCAGACGATAACAGCAACAGCACCTGCTGCCTCTGCGTTGGCCACTTTGATTGTGAACCCACAAATGCCCCTGTCAATCAATGCGATGGCACCTGCCAGGCTGTTCGTGGCCGGTGCGCAGCCTGTGGTGGCACCGGTGCCATCGTCAATGAGAACGACATCGCCCGATTGGCCGCCTGAATAGGGGCCAAAGGCTGCCTGCACGGCTTCGTAGTCACCAGCGATGTTTCCCGGAGCAGTAATGGAGATCATCGGCTGGGCATAGGCAGCCCCCAACGACATCACCAGTACGGTAATTGCGATGAGTTTAGATAGGTAGTTTTTCAGCATAACTTGAAATTTTAGTTAAACAAATAGATTATCCCAATGAACATGGCGGCTCGCGCCGTGTGTAAAGTTGGCAAAAAATCAGGAATTGTAAAACCAACTTGGCTAACCAATTCCATGTTGGCGGCTTTATTTGCGTGAAAGGGTTCAGCAGGTCGTCCCAATGACCCCCTCAATGACCACAATGACCCATTCAGTTATGGGTCCCTCAGAAAAGTCATTTCAAGTTGTAGTACATAGCACAGGCAGAAGAATATTTAGTAACGATAAAAAA
>JRYF01001851.1_pt1 | contig 10197 bp, 8 predicted proteins | sample 235331 | NCBI WGS metagenome assembly JRYF01 (sample SAMN03074217, study PRJNA261475) | activated sludge metagenome | biome: Wastewater Treatment Plant; feature: Wastewater; material: Activated sludge; isolation source: activated biomass of a wastewater treatment plant treating hydrocarbon... ... | reverse complement strand
TGGCCCCCGCCGTTCCGAGCAGTCCGAAGGCCCGAAGCGCAGTACCCGCCGCACGTCCACTGATTTTGCGAAAAAAGAAACCCGTTCTAAACGGGCACCTCAGCCAACAGAGCCATCCGAAGGAGGGAAAAAACCTTTTTGGGAGCAATTCGTGAAGAACCAACCCCTTCCTGAACAACGGGAGCCAGAGGAAAAAAGACCCGTCAGAGTACCTCGGACGAAAAGCAGCCCACCACCCAAATCCCCTCCTCCGCCCAAACCTGTCCGGTTGGATGAACCGATGCGGTTGAACAAGTTCATTGCGCATTGCGGGATTTGTGCTCGTAGGCAGGCTGCCGAACACGTGAAAAACGGCCTCGTCAAGGTAAATGATCAGGTGGAAACCAACCCTGGCTATCTTGTTGAAACGGGGGATGTCGTCAAATTCAAAGGGGAGCAAATCTCCCTCGAGGAGCGCAAAGTGTATATCCTGATGAACAAGCCCAAGGATGTCATCACGACGGCCAGTGATGAAAAGGGCCGGAAAACGGTGCTCGACATTGTTGCCCCGCATGTGCCGGAGCGCATATTCCCCGTAGGCCGCCTCGACCGCACTACAACCGGCCTGCTGCTGCTCACCAACGACGGTGATTTGGCCAAAAAACTGTCCCATCCCAAACATAAAATCCAGAAGTTTTACCTCGTAACCCTCGATAAACCCTTGCACAAGGTGGACATGGATCGCATCCGAAAAGGCATCGAACTGGAAGACGGCCTCGCCGCAGTGGACGGCATTGATTATGTCGAAGGCAGAAAGGACGAACTCGGCATCGAACTGCACGGTGGCAAAAACCGCATCATCCGCCGCATCTTTGAACATCTGGGGTATGAAGTCGTGAAGCTCGACCGCACCTACTACGCCGGCCTGACCAAAAAAGACATCGGCCGGGGCCACTTCCGCCATTTGACCGAAAAGGAAGTGATCATGTTGAAACATTTCAAATAAGGGGTAGGGGGGGACATCTTGGAGAGGGTGTTTCGCAACCCGTGAGCCTCCCTCGTAACCGCCAAATTTATTTGGCGGTGTCCCGTAAACGCCAAATTTATTTGGCGGTGTCCCGTAAACGCCAAATTTATTTGGCGGCGATGCAAACAAGGTCATCGTTGAAAATAAAAGCGCAGGATACAGTCGGCCAAATAAATTCCGATTTTAGGGACAGGTTTTGGCCGTTACGGTGTACGGCCATAGTTGGCACCTAAGTTCAGCAACAACTTCAAACAATGAATCACCTCCACCTCTTCCTCATTCTTTTCATCTTTGCCGCCTGCAAAAATGAAACAGCCCAAAACACGGACAACAACATGACCACGATGTACGAAAGAATGGCGGCCCAACCGCCTGTGGCCAACAAACAGCCCAAAGCACTGACCGAACATGGCCATGAGCGCATGGATAATTATTACTGGCTCAATCAGCGGGAAGACCCGCAGGTGATTGCTTATCTCGATGCAGAAAACCGATACAAGGATGAAGTGATGGCCGGCCTTCAAACCCTTCAGAACGACCTTTTTGATGAAATAAAAGGCCGTATCAAAGAGCGGGACGAGTCGGTTCCGCAACTCGACAACGGCTACTGGTATTATCATCGCTACGAAGAAGGGCAGGAATACCCCATCTATTGCAGGAAAAAGGGCAGCCTCGATGCGCCGGAAGAAGTGATGCTCGACGTGAACGAACTGGCCAAGTCCTACGATTACTACCACGCTGCCGGTATGGAAGTCAGCCCCGACAACCGCTGGCTGGCTTATGCGGAGGATACGCTCAGCAGGCGGATTTACACCATCCGTTTCAAAAACCTGGAAACCGGGGAGACCATCGAAGAGAAAATACCGGGAACCGATGGGGAGATCGTCTGGGCCAACGACAACAAAACCTTGTTTTATGGTGTGAAAGACGAAACCCTGCGGGTTTTCAAAATATTCAAGCACCGCATGGGCACGGATACATCCGGCGACGAGGAAGTGTATCACGAAAAAGACCCCACCTATTACCTGGGCCTCGGCAAGTCGAAATCGAAAAAATTCATACTCATTGCCTCATGGCAAACCCTATCTCAGGAATACCGCTACCTCGATGCCGATGCTCCCAACGGTGAGTGGAAAATCGTGCAGCCCCGCGAGCGCAACCTCGAATACAGCGCCGATCATGCCGGGGGCAAATGGTACATCCGGACCAACCTCAACGCCCGCAATTTCCGCCTCATGTCGGCAGAGGAAGGCAAGACCATGAAGGACAACTGGAAAGAAGTCATCCCGCACCGGGAAGATGTGTTTTTGGAGTATGCCGCCTTGTTCAAGAATTACATGGTAATGGCAGAGCGCATTAACGGCCTCCGCAAAATTCGCATCAAGTCCTGGGACGGAAAAGACGATCACTACATTGATTTCGGAGAAGAGGCTTACGTCGCCGGGCCTTCCAACAACCCCGAATGGGACACGGACGTGGTGCGCCTGAGCTATCAGTCGCTTACCACACCGCCGACGGTCTATGACTATACTATGCCCACCAGGGCCAGAAAGACCATGAAAGAGCAGGAAGTGCTCGGCGGTTTCGATAAAAACAACTACGCTTCCGAACGCATTTTCGCCGAGGCGAGGGATGGGGTGAAAGTGCCCATTTCCATCGTCTATCGCAAGGGTTTCAAAAAAGATGGCTCCCAGCCGCTTTTGCTCTATGCTTATGGTTCGTATGGTTACAGCATCGATCCCAGTTTCAACGCTGCCCGATTGAGCTTGCTCGACCGGGGTTTTGCTTTTGCCATTGCCCACATCCGGGGCGGACAGGAGATGGGCCGCCATTGGTACGAGGATGGTAAATTGCTGAAAAAGACAAATACCTTCACCGACTTCGTTGACTGTGCCGACCACCTCATTTCAAAAAAATACACGGACAAGGAACACCTGTTTGCGATGGGCGGGAGTGCAGGCGGCCTGCTGATGGGCGCTGTGGTGAACATGCGCCCCGAACTGTTCAAAGGCATAGTGGCCGCCGTGCCCTTCGTGGATGTGGTGACGACCATGCTCGACGAGTCCATCCCGCTCACGACCTTCGAGTGGGACGAGTGGGGCGACCCCCGCAAGAAGGAATACTACGACTACATGCTCAGCTACTCGCCCTACGACAATGTGGAGGCAAAGGATTATCCGGCCATGTTGATCACGACGGGCCTCCACGATTCCCAAGTGCAATACTGGGAGCCGGCCAAATGGGTCGCCAAGTTGCGTGAAATGAAAACCGACAAGAACCCCCTGCTCCTCCACACCAACATGGATGCGGGGCACGGCGGGCAGTCCGGGCGTTTCCGCACCTACCGGGAAACTGCCATGGAATATGCTTTCATGCTGGACCTGGCGGGGAAGGTACGGGTGAAAGGCTGACCTTCGGCATCCTATACGTGAGTCCACTCCGAAAAGTCAGCACAACAGAAAAAAAACAGAGATAGAATTTTATTTGAAAGAAAATTTCTTAGAAAAATTTTCTTTCAAATAAAATTCTATCTCTAAATATTCTTCTGCCTGTGCTATGTGATAGAACTTGAAATGACTTTTCGGAGTGGACTCAAAAATGGAACAATCTCGGTCGTTGGCGAGGATACCAACAACGGCGAAACCATCTAACCCATCTAAACTTCAAAGGACCAGATCGATAATTTACCAAATAACGACACATGCCCTTGACCTTGGGAAAGCCGAAAACTTCGGCAGTCCGCATTTTACCCGGATCGTTCGAGGCGCACCGCCATTGGTACGCCAAGGCGTTGAACGCCACCATCCATCCGATGGTCAACTTTTTCCTCAATTTGGGGCAGGAACGTGTCATCAGCCGTTATTGCCACCTGCATCCCATGGTCAAGCCGGAAGTGCTGCACGCCATGCTCAACTACGAGCCGCGCTACTTCCGCTGGGCCGGGGCCGACTTGATCAACGTCACTTCCGCAAAAGGCAAGCGGCAGATGGTCGTCATCGAAAACAACTCCTGTCCCAGCGGTCAAAAATCCATGCCCTTGACCGACGACCACCAAGAACAGGGCAACTACCGCTGGTTGGTCGAAAACACATTCAAACCCTACCTGGAAAGCAAACGAACCGGCATAAAAGGCGGCTTGGCAGTCGTTTATGATAAAAATCCCATGGAAGCCTCCGGCTACGCTGCCGTCATGGCGGACTTGTTCGGGGAGCCTGTCCACTTCACTTCCTTTTACAACGAGGACAACGATCCAGCCGTGCGCTTCGATGATGGCGTGATGCACGTGCGGGACGAGGCAGGAAACTGGCACCCCATTCGGGCAGCCTTTCGCTACCTGACCTCCAAACCCTGGAACCGCCTGCCCCTTCACACCCGTACCCGCATTCTTAACCCCACCGTGGCATGTCTGGCCGGTGGGCGCAACAAGATGCTGGCCGCCAAGTCCTACGAGATTTTCAACGAAGAACTGAAAGGCAGTGGCTTGAAAATACTCACGCCGGAAACCATACGCGATGTGCGCAAAGAAGACATACCCCGCCTTGTTGCAAAAATGGGCGGCCATGCCGTCGTCAAAGTACCTTACAGCAACGCTGGGCAAGGTGTGTTCACCATCGTCACCAAGCAGGAACTCGAAGCCTTCATGTGCCTCGATTTCGACTACGACCGTTTTATCGTCCAAAGCCTCATCGGCAATTACAACTGGAGTTCCACCAGTGCCTCCGGCAAACTTTTCCACGTGGGCACTATTCCGAACATATCCGGCGAAACGTATGTGGCCGACCTGCGCATGATGGTCAGCCATACCGCCCAGGGCATCAGGCCCCTGTGCGTATATGCCCGCCGGGCCGAAAAACCCCTCGAAAACCACCTTGTGGACGGCAGCGACAGTTGGGCCATACTCGGCACCAACCTCTCGTTCAAAAAACCCGACGGCTCCTGGGACACCGATACCACACGCCTTATCCTCATGGACAGGCGCGACTTCAACCGCCTCGGTATCGGCCTCGACGACCTCATCGAAGCCTACATCCAAACCGTGCTTTCCATGATTGCCATTGATAAAATGGCCTGCCAACTCATGAACAAGGAAGGCCGCTTTCGCATGGGCCTTTTTAAAAAACTGAACGACGACAAAGGGTTGCTCAATGAGATTGTCTTGTGAATCAGTAAGTAACGATTAAAAATAACTTCTTGTGGTTGTGGCGGCTTCTCCGCCACAACCACAAGAAACTTCCTAAAGTTTGCCGTCTCCGGCGGCAAACTTTAGGAAGTTGTTTTTTTTATCATTAATAAATTGTGTGGGGCGACTGTGGTAGTATTTTTTTTGAAAGCAATTGAAATGGCTAAATACAAACTCCTCGTACTGGCCGACCACCGGGCGCATTTCAACGAAAACTCCATGTATGCCCTGTTGAGGGAAATGGAGCGGCACCCGCTTTGTAGCCAGATTGATGTGGTGAGCCGGGGGAACGACATCAATTTGCTTTTTTTTGAAAGAATGGCGGTGAAAAGCCTCTATGCCACCCGCGTGCATCCTAATTTTGATTTTTCAGCGGATGGGCGTTTTTTCAAAAAAGACCTCCAAAAAACATGGCTCCGGGAATACGATGCCGTGCTGCTTCGCCTGCCCCATCCGATTGCTCCGGGATTTTGGGACTTTTTGGCGAAAGAATATCCCAACCTCTTGTTTATCAATGCACCCCGTGGGCTACAAATTGCGGGATCAAAGGCTTTCCTCCTGGAGTTCCCCCACCTCTGTCCACCCATGAAGCGTTGCACCTCGTTGCGGGAAATCGAGGACTTCCGGCAGCGCTTTCCCATTATTTTAAAACCTTTGATGGGATATGGAGGAAGAGGAATCGTGCGGATTGAGGGAGATAAGGTATCGAAAGCCGAAGGAGGCGAACAGACCTGGACGACATTTGCCAACACCCTCGAAAAAGCTGACTTCGACTATCTGGGAGCCAAGTTTTTGAAAAACGTCAGCCAGGGGGATAAACGTATCGTCGTTTGTTGTGGTGAAATACTTGGCGCAGCACTCCGTTACCCACAGCCCGGTAAATGGGTCTGCAACATCTCGCAAGGGGGAAAGTCAACAGGGGCAGAACCTGACGATGACGAACGGGCTATCATCGAGCAAATTGACCCCATTCTTGCCGCTCATGGCATCATTTTTTACGGGATTGATACCCTCGTGGGCGACGAAGGCAAGCGCTTGTTGTCTGAAATCAATGCCCTCAGCGTCGGCGGCCTGACCCGTATGGCCGAGTACAGCAAGCGGCCGGTCGTGCGGCAAGCGGCCGATTTGCTCTGGCGCCACATCGAATCCAAGCTAAAGGAACATTGATGGAAAATTACATGCACACCCCCGTCATCCGGGAACTAAAGCTCGATGAAATCCCACCGGGAACCATCCAGCGCTTCTTCTTCCACATCGTCAGCGACGGTATGGGCATGCCCGTTTATGTACCTGTCATCGTGGCAAAGGGGGCGCAGGAAGGCCCCATCCTCGGTCTTACTGCCGCCGTACACGGAAACGAACTCAATGGCATTCCTGTCATTCAGCGGCTTTTCAAAGAACTGGATGTAAAAGCCATGCGCGGCATGGTCGTGGGAGTCCCGGTGGTCAATGTCCCTTCGCTGCACCGGCGTACCCGGCGCTTCCTCGATGGCCATGATCTGAACCACATCATGCCCGGCAAACCCGACGGCAACGTGAGCCAGGTCTATGCCTGGCGCTTGGTGGACAGGGTGGTGCGGCATTTCAACTACCTCATTGACCTGCACACGGCAAGCTCTGGCCGCATCAATTCCTATTATGTGCGGGCCGATATGATAAACCCTACGACCCGAAAACTTGCCCTGCTGCAAAACCCGCAAATCATTCTCCACAATCCACCTTCCGATGGCTCGCTCCGGGGAGCCGCCAACGCCCTGGGCATCCATGCCGTGACCGTTGAGGTGGGAAATCCCTTTCAATTCCAGCGCGGGATGATACGGGATGGCTTGACCGGTATCCACAACGTGCTGCACTACCTCGGCATCACTACCAGCCAACTCGACCAACCGCACGAGCACCCGCCCGTCATCTGCAAAAACTCCTACTGGATTTACTCGGGGAAAGGAGGCTTCCTCTATGTGTTGCCCGACCCCGCTACCTTCGTGAAAAAAGGCGAACCGATTGCCCGCCTCGTCAATGTCTTTGGCGATAAAATCGTGGAATACAGCGCACCGGAAGACGGCATTGTCATTGGCAAAGAAGTCAACCCCATCAACCAGACCGGCGGCAGGATGCTGCACCTGGGGTTGGTTGGAGAGCCTTAAGCCCCGCTCCTGAATGCTTCTTGTTTGAATTGTGCGAAGAGTTTGATGCGTTTGAATTGTTTGATGCACCTCAAACCCCTTAAACCGCCCTCCTCTTCACCAAACTCCCCGCCACCATGCCGGCAAAACTGGCAGCGAGGCCGTAAATAAGACTGGGAAGTTCGGTCGGGAACAGGTACTCGCACCAGACCCAAACGGCCAGCCCGACCAGCATGGCCAGGTGCGCACCCAGCGCCGATGCCCGCCGCCAATACAGTCCGGCTACAAGCGGCACAAACAAAGTGACGAGACTGAACACGGACGACCAGGCCACCAATTTGAAGATAGTACCTCCAGATAAGGCTATTATAGTGGACAAAAAAGCCACGCCCGCCACCGACCAGCGCATGACCCGCAGCAACTGGGCATCCGTGATGTTTTTAACGTAAGGCTTCACGAGGTTTTCCCCAACGACCGTGGCGGGTGCAAGCACGGCCCCCGAAGTGGTACTCAAAATAGCCGACAGGATGGCACCGAAAAAGAGCACTTGAACGCCAAGACCGCAATATTTCAGCACCATCATGGGCAGCAGCTTTTGCGGGTCGCCGTCCATGAGTTCCGGATGCAGCATTTTGGCACACAGGCCGATGAACAATGGAATGAAACCAATGGTGAGATACATGCTGCCGCCGAGATAGCTGGCCCGCACGGCGGTGCGTTCGTTCTTGGCGGCCATCACCCGCTGGAAAACGTCCTGTTGGGGAACCGACCCCAGCCCGATGGTTATCCAAGCAGCAAAATATTCGGCGATGTGGTGCAGGTCTCTTTCTGGGAAGAATCGGAAAAAGCCCTCCGGTTGGGCAGCGATAACGGCCTGAACGCCGCCCGCCTGCGCACCCACCTGCACCGTCAGCACCACCAGTCCGATGAGAATCATCACGGTCTGCACAAAATCGGTCACCGAAACGGCCCACATGCCGCCGATATAAGTATAAAACACCACGACCGTCGAACAGAGCAGCACGCCCCAGGCCATCGGCAGGCCGAGCAGCACGTTGAGCAGGAGCGCCATGGCCACCATTTGTGCCGCTATCCACCCGAAATAACTGGGGACCATCAGCAAGGCCGAGACAAATTCGACAGACCGGCCATAACGAATGCGGTAGTAGTCGTTGAATGTCAGAATGTTGAGTTTGTAGAGCGGCTTTGCGACCAGCAAACCCGCCAAAAAAAGGCAAAGGGCTGCGCCAAAGGGGTCTTCCATGACGCTCAGCAGCCCCCCTTTCACAAACTCCGAAGGTGCTCCCATGATGGATTCCGACCCAAACCACGTGGCAAACATGGCCGACCCCGCCACGACCAACGGCAATTTCCGGCCTGCCACCACAAAGTCCTTTGTGTTTTTCACCCGACGAGATGCCCAGTAGCCAATGAGCAAGGTGGTGAGGAGGTATAGCACGACAAAAGTTAGGAGCATGGCAGTGATAAGGTGAACGATGAAAGATTGATGCTACTCCGAAAAGTCAGCACAAGAGANNCTCTCTCTAAATTTTCTTCTGTCTGTGCTGTGTACTACAACTTGAAATGACTTTTCGGAGTGGACTCAAGATTTGTGCGTGACTATTTACGGGAAGTGTCCGTTTGTTGATGCAGGTTATTTGAGTGGGGACAAAACTAAAATATGGATTGGGATTTTATTCCATGAAACCAAACAGCGGCCAGGCCGTATGGCCTTGTGGGCAGAAAGGATTTATCTTGCAGCCGTTTTTACATCATGTATAATGGTTAATGCTTAATGGATAATGACCAACCAATGACCCCAATGACCAATGACCTTCAATGACATTTACCTATAACCAAATCCATGAACTGTGGAAAAGAATGCCATTTTTGCCAAAACTGCCAAGACGCTTGATAACCAGCATTTTACAATCGTAAACAAGGATGAAGAGCGGCCCTGGGGCGGTTTTTTTGTGATTGATGAAACGCAGGCAACCCGTTTCATCGAAACCTATTTCCCCGGCCTTTCGCCAGCAGATTTTGCCGGTTTTGAAAAACTGAGTCCCAAGATTTTGCTGGTAGCCCCCGACAAGCGCCTCTCATGGCAGTATCATCATCGCCGCTCTGAAATTTGGCGGCTCGTGGAAGGCACCGCCGGCGTGGTAACAAGCCCAACGGACGAAGAGGGAGCACTTCAAAGGCTTGCACCAGGCGACCTCGTCCGGCTGGAGAAGGGGGAGCGTCACCGCTTGGTAGGGCTGGACGGGTGGGGCGTTTTGGCCGAGATTTGGCAGCACACCGACCCCACCAACCCCTCAGACGAGGAGGACATCGTGCGGGTGCAGGATGATTTCGGAAGGTGATGCACGGTTTAGATGGTTTATATGGTTGAGATGGTTGAGCCGTAGCCCCTCAACCATCTCAACCTCCTCAACCATCTCAACTTTTTTTCTGGCCGTGAAACATTTCCCTGAAGCCATACAGCCGCTGAGCCTTCATTCCTTGTCATACTTCCCATCGCCGTATTCCTGTGTCCCGGTTTCCTTTGCGGTCAGCACTACAAAAACCTGCACGATGACCAGGAAGGGCACGACAGCACCAATGATGACCAGTCCATAACCCGTGTCGTTGAACATGAGGTACATCGTCAACATCGCCAGCAGAACGAAAATAAGAAGGGTAACGGTTTTGTAATTCATGCCAGAATGAATGGTAGTAAAACAAACCAACGTGCAGGTGCATGATCCAAGAACAAGGCCCCTTGACTTGTGTTTAAAAAACGTCCCTTCTTTGACAAACTATTGATCGGAAGCGCTCCCTGATTTTCAGAACATTTGTCCCCGCCTCCCCCCCGATTGGATCGGGCAAGTGACTTGTCCTGAAATACG
>JRYF01001494.1_pt1 | contig 10199 bp, 5 predicted proteins | sample 235331 | NCBI WGS metagenome assembly JRYF01 (sample SAMN03074217, study PRJNA261475) | activated sludge metagenome | biome: Wastewater Treatment Plant; feature: Wastewater; material: Activated sludge; isolation source: activated biomass of a wastewater treatment plant treating hydrocarbon... ... | reverse complement strand
TGCATGTCGCTGGTGTTGAGGTCGTTCTTCTCGTACCAGCTCGCGGTCGGCAGCACGATGTCCGAGTACAGGCAGGTCGTGCTCATGCGGAAGTCGATCGTGACGAGCAGGTCGAGCTTGCCCTCGGGCGCTTCGGCATGCCAGCGCACCTCGGTCGGCTTGGCGTCGTCGGCGCCCAGGTCCTTGCCCTGGACGCCGTTCTCGGTGCCCAGCAGGTGCTTGAGGAAGTACTCGTGCCCCTTGCCGCTGGAACCGAGCAGGTTGGAGCGCCAGACGAACATGTTGCGCGGCCAGTTGGCCGGTGCGTCCGGGTCCTCGCAGCTCATCTGCAGCGTGCCGTCCTTCAGCGCCTCGACGACATAGTCGCGCGCGTCCATGCCGGCCGCGGTCGCGTCGCGGACGACCTGGATCGGATTCGTCTTGAGCTGCGGCGCGCTGGGCAGCCAGCCCATGCGCTCGGCGCGCACGTTGTAGTCGATCAGGCTGCCGCCGAAGGCCTGCTTGTCGGCCAGCGGGCTGAGGATCTCGTCCACGCCCAGCTTCTCGTAGCGCCACTGGTCGGTGTGGGCGTAGAAGAAGCTGGTGCTGTTCTGCTGCCGCGGCGGGCGGTGCCAGTCCAGCGCGAACGCCAGCGCCGTCCAGCCGGTCTGCGGGCGCAGCTTCTCCTGTCCGACGTAGTGCGCCCAGCCGCCGCCGGTCTGGCCGACGCAGCCGCACAGCATCAGCAGGTTGATGACGCCGCGGTAGTTCATGTCGGCGTGGTACCAGTGGTTCATCGCCGCGCCGATGATGACCATCGAGCGCCCGTGCGTCTTGTCGGCGTTGTCGGCGAACTGGCGCGCGACGGTGATCACCTGCTCGCGCGGCACGCCGGTGATCTTCTCCTGCCAGGCCGGGGTGTAGGGCGCGTCGTCGTCGTAGCCCTTGGCGCCGCTGCCCAGCCCGCGGTCGATGCCGTACTGCGCGGCCTGCAGGTCGAACACGGTGGCGACCCACGCATGCCGGTCGTCGCCGGCCTTGCCCAGCGGCAGGCGCACCACGGGCACGCGGGCGACATTGAGCTCGCCTTGCTGCTTGTTGGGCGTGAAGTGCGGCACGTCGGTGCCGGCGAAATAGGGGAAGGCGACGTCGGCGATCTCGTGCGACTGCTCGCCGTCCTCGAGCACCGACAGCTTGAGCTCGACCTCCTCGTCGGCGCGTGCCTCCTTGGCCTCGAGGTTCCACTTGCCGGCGTCGTCGCGGCCCTCGGCGCCCCAGCGGAATCCGATCGAGCCGTTCGGCAGCACCGCCTTGCCGGCGGTGTCGAAGGCGACCGTCTTCCACTCGGGGTTGTTCTTCTGTCCGAGCTTGCCGTTGAAGTCGCTGGCGCGCAGATAGCGGCCAGGGGCGAGCACCTTGCGGCCATCGGGCAGCGTGCGCTCTTCCATCATCACCAGCAGCGGCAGGTCGGTATAGCGGCGCGCATAGTCGTCGAAGTAGGCGCTTCGGCGGTCGAAGTAGAACTCCTTGAACGCGACGTGCCCCATCGCCATTGCGAGCGCTGCATCGGTGCCCTGCTTGGGGTGCAGCCAAAGGTCGGCGAGCTTGGCGACCTCGGAATAGTCCGGTGTCACCGCGACCGTCTTCGTGCCCTTGTAGCGGACCTCGGTGAAGAAGTGTGCATCGGGCGTTCGCGTCTGCGGGACGTTGGAGCCCCAGGCGATGATGTAGTTGCTGTTGTACCAGTCGGCCGACTCGGGGACGTCGGTCTGCTCGCCCCAGATCTGCGGGCTGGCCGGCGGGAGGTCGCAGTACCAGTCGTAGAAGCTCAGCGGCACGCCGCCGATCAGATTGAGGTAGCGGCTGCCGGCGGCGTAGGAGACCATGCTCATCGCCGGAATCGGCGAGAAGCCGACGACGCGGTCCGGGCCGTGCTTCTTGATCGTGTAGACGTTGGCCGCGGCGATGAGCTGGTTGACCTCGTCCCAGCTCGAGCGTACGAAGCCGCCCATGCCGCGCACCTTCTGGTAGTCGCGCCGCGCCTCGGGGTTCTCGACGATGCTGGCCCACGCGTCGACCGGGGATTCGCTGGCCTGCAGCGCGGCGCGCCAGCGCTGCAGCAGCCGGCCGCGCACCAGCGGGTACTTGAGCCGGTTGGCGCTGTACAGGTACCAGCTGTAGCTGGCGCCGCGCGCGCAGCCGCGCGGCTCGTGGTTGGGCAGGTCGGCGCGCGTGCGCGGGTAGTCGGTCTGCTGCGTCTCCCAGGCGACGATGCCGCCCTTGACGTAGATCTTCCAGCTGCAGCTGCCGGTGCAATTGACGCCGTGCGTGCTGCGCACGATCTTGTCGTGCGCCCAGCGGTTGCGGTAGGCGTCCTCCCACGTGCGGTCCTCGCCGGTGGCCACGCCGTGCCCGTTGGCGAACACCTCCTTGGGCAGCGAGAAATGCGTCAGGCGATCGAGGAAGTGACTCATGCTCGTTCCTTGTTCAACAGGCTGGAAAAGCGGTTCAACAACGCGCGGGCGCGAACCGGCGCCCATAGTGCCACCAGGTGATGGCGATGCAGGAAAGGTAGAAGGCGACGAAGGTCGCGAGCGCGAAGCCCGGCCCGCCGGTCAGCGCGATCGAGCTGCCGCAGATCTTGGGGATGACGAAGCCGCCGTAGGCACCGACCGCGCTGGCAAAGCCCAGCGCCGCCGCCGCCTCGGTATTGCCCTCGCGCAGCGCCTGCTCGTCGGCTGCCGCGCCGCGGCCGCGCAGCGCGCGCCGGCGCTGGGCGACGAAGACGATCGGGATCATGCGGAAGGTGCTGCCGTTGCCCGCGCCGGCAGCGACGAACAGCAGCAGCGACGCCGCCAGAAAGCCGTGCGGCGACGCCTGCGAGGCCACCGACACCGCCGCCGCATCCCCCGCCGGCGCGGCCCCGGGCAGGCTGGCCAGCACCGCCAGCACGCCCAGCGTCATCGTCGCGAAGGCCCACAACGTCACCCGTGCGCCGCCGAGCCGGTCGGCCAGCCAGCCCCCGAGCGGCCGCGCCAGCGCGCCGGCCAGCGGGCCGAGCCAGACCCAGGGCATGGCGTCGGTGCCCGCAAACTGGTGCTGCAGCAGCAGCGGCAGCGCCGCCGCGTAGCCGATATAGCTGCCGAAGCTGCCCAGGTGCAGCCAGCTCAGCAGCCAGTTGTGCCGGCGCGCGAAGATCACCGCCTGCTCGGCAAAGCCCGCGCGCGCCTCGGCCAGGTCGTCCATGCCGAACCAGCATGCGATCGCGACCGCGGCGATCGGCAGCACCCACACGAAGCCGGCGTTTTGCAGCCACATCGGCGTGCCCTCGGGCCCGATCTGCGCGTTGCCGCCCAGGGTGCCGAACAGGCTGGCCGAGATCGCCAGCGGCACCGCGAGTTGCACCAGCGGCACCCCGAGGTTGCCCAGCCCCGCGTTCATCCCGAGAGCGTAGCCCTTTCGGGCCTGCGGGTAGAAGAAGCTGATGTGCGCCATCGAGCTGGCGAAGTTGCCGCCGCCCAGCCCGCACAGCAGCGCCAGCACCACCATCACCTTGTAGGGCGTCTGCGGGTCCTGCACCGCCAGCCCGATGCCCAGCGCCGGTACGATCAGGCTGGCGGTGGCCAGCGCCGTCCAGCGCCTGCCGCCGACGATGGGCACCGCGAAGGCGTAGAAGACGCGCAGCGTCGCCCCCGCCAGCGCCGGCAATGCGGCGAGCCAGAACAGCTGGTTGGTGCTGTAGCGAAATCCTGCCGCCGGCAGGTGCACGACCAGCACCGACCACAGCATCCACACCGCCAGCGCCAGCATCAGCGCCGGGATCGACAGCCACAGGTTGCGCGTGGCGACGCGCCGGCCGTGCGCGCGCCAGAAGGCGTCGTTCTCGGGCTTCCATCGGGTGGCCGTATGCACTGCGGGGGCCGTCCAGTGATGCAGGGTTGCTCATGGGTTCTTCACGTACGCGTTCTTGCGCAGGTAGAACCACCAGTTGATCAGCAGGCATACGCCGTAGAAGGCGGCGAAGCCGTACATCGCGACCTGCGGCGTCGCGTTGTGGATCTGCTGGCCGATCACGATCGGCGCGGCGAATGCGCCGTAGCCGGCCACGGCCGAGGTCCAGCCCAGCACCGGGCCGGCCTGCTCGCGGTCGAAGATGAAGCCGATGCTGCGGAAGGTCGAGCCGTTGCCGATGCCGCTGGCGGCGAACAACACCATGAACAGCGCCATGAACGGCAGGAAGTACTGCTCGGGCGTGGCGCTCTGGTAGGCCAGCATCATCACGTACCCGACTGCGATCGACGCCACCACCATGACCGCCGAGATCCACTGGGTGACGATCGCGCCGCCGACCTTGTCGGAGATCCAGCCGCCGATCGGCCGCACCGCGGCGCCGACGAAGGGGCCGATCCAGGCATAGGTCAGTGCCGACGGCGCGTTCGGGTTCTTCAGGTTGTGCGTCATCACGCCGGCGGCGTCGGGCACATGCTGGAAACCGAAGATGACGGTGATCGCCAGCGGCAGCGCCATCGAAAAGCCGATGAACGAGCCGAAGGTGACGATGTAGAGCACCGTCATCGCCCAGGTGTGCTTGTTGCGGAAGATCGCGTACTGCTTGGTCACCCCCTCCTTCATCGGGCCGAAGGCGGCCAGCCGCATCACCAGCAGCGCGAAGCCGATATCCAGCGGGATCGCGACCCACATGTTCAGCAGCCCGAGCCCGGTGGGTGCGGGCAGGTACAGGTACAGGATCGTGATCGCCGGCACGAAGGCCAGCGTGTACAGGTAGGTGACCTTGGCGAAGGCGGCGATCGGGTGGCCGGCGCCAGGCGAGACCGTCTTCAGGTTGTTCATCCCGAACCAGCAGATCACGCCCAGCGGCACCAGCGACAGCACCCAGGCGAAGCCGGCGTTCTGGATCCAGGTCTCGGTACCGGCCGGGATCTTGCCGAGGATCCAGCCGCTGTCGATCTGCAGCACCATAGGCGCGCCGCCGACGGCGCCGAAGATGCCGACCGTCATCACCAGCGGGATCACGATCTGCATCGTCGTGACGCCGAAGTTGCCCAGCCCGGCGTTCAGCCCCAGCGCCGTGCCCTGCAGCCGCTTGGGGAAGAAGGTGCTGATGTTGGACATCGAGCTGGCGAAGTTGCCGCCGCCCACGCCCGACCAAAGCGCCATCAGCTGGAATGCCCACAGTGGCCAGTCGGGGTTCTGCAGCGCGATGCCGGTGCCGATCGCCGGCGCCAGCAGCATCGACGTCGTCAGGAAGATGGTGTTGCGCCCGCCGGCCAGGCGAATGAAGAACGACGCCGGGATGCGCATCGTCGCGCCCGAGATGCCGGCGATCGCGGTCAGCGTGAACAGTTCCTCCTTCGTGAACGGGAAGCCCAGGTTGAGCATCTGGACGGTGATGATTCCCCACATGCCCCAGACCGCGAAGCCGCACAGCAGCGCCGGGATCGAGATCCACAGGTTGCGGTAGGCGACGCGCTTGCCGGTGTGCTCCCAGAAGGCCTCGTCCTCGGGGCGCCAGTCATCGATATCGGTGCCCGGGCGGCCGCTGGCGCGTGCGGGGTTGGCGGTGCTGCTCATGGCGGATGGTCCTCGGTCGGGGTGCGGCGGCGTGGCGGCGATGGCTTGCGCTCAGCCGGCGAGCCGGAAGGCGGGCGACTTGGCGCCCATCAGCTCGGTGCGACGTACCTCGGTCCAGTACATCCAGATCAAGGACACCCAGACGACACCGTAGAGCAGCATGAAGGCGCTGGATCGGATGCCGGTAAGGTCCAGCAGCGCGCCGAACATGATCGGCAGGATGAAACCGCCCAGCCCTCCGGCCAGGCCGACGATGCCGCTGATGGCGCCGATGTTGCCGGGGTAGTCGTCGCTGATGTACTTGAAGACGCTGGCCTTGCCGAAGGCCCAGGCGATACCGAGCACGAACATCAGCGCGGTGAACATGTAGACGTTCAGGCCGAAGGAGAAGCTCTTCGGGCCGTCGACGGTGGCGATCGTGAACTCGGTCTGCGGGTAGCTCAGCAGGAACAGGCAGATCCAGCTCACCCACATCACCCACCAGGTCACCTGGTGCGCGCCGTAGCGGTCCGACAGCACGCCGCCGATCGCGCGCAGCACCCCTCCGGGCAGCGAGAACACCGCCGCCAGCAGCGCCGCGGTCTGGATCGACAACCCGTACTCGCCGACGTAGTACTGCACCATCCACAGTGCGAGCGCCACGTAGCCGCCGAACACGATGCTGTAGTACTGGCAGTACTTGAGCACGCGCGGATCCTTCAGCGCCGCGAGCTGGTCGACGAAGCGCGTGTTGGACGGCACCAGGTGCTTGGGATCGTGGGCGCTGCCGAACCAGAAGATCAGCACCGCGCCGAGCATGATCGCGGCGTAGACCTGCGGCACCATGGTCCAGCCGAAGCCCAGCAGGATCGCCGGCGCGATGAACTTGTTGACCGCCGCGCCAGAGTTGCCGGCGCCGTAGACGCCCATCGCCATGCCCTGGCGTTGCTTCGGGAACCAGCGCGCGACATACGGCGTGCCGACCGAGAAGCTGCCGCCGGCCAGGCCGACGAACAGGCCGATGACGAGGAAGTGCCAGAACTCGGTCGCGTAGGCCATCAGCCAGATCGCCGGCACGGTAGCGGCCATCAGCAGCGTCATCACGATGCGGCCGCCGAAGCGGTCGGTCCAGATGCCCAGCGGCACGCGCACCAGCGAGCCCGTCAGCACCGGGGTGGCGGTCAGCAGCCCGAACTGGGTCGCGTTGAGGTCGAGATCCTCCTTCAGCGGGATGCCGATGACACCGAACATCATCCACACCATGAAGCACACGGTGAAGGCCAGCGTGCTGACGATCAGCACCGACCAGGCCTTGGGGGGAATGGGAACGTGTTGGGCGGACATGCCGATCACTCCTCGGACAATGCCGCGATGGTGGCGCGTGGTGCGGTGCCTGCCCATCCCTCCGGTGGCAGGTGCTGCGCGCGGCGGATGGACGATGGCGGCGCGCCGCCGGATCGTCCAAAGGAACTATGGGGCGCCGCCGAAGCGTTGTTATTGATGTGTATCAATGATAGACATCAATGTCGCCAGGAGGAAGACGGCTGCAGACAAGGCGGCGGCGTTTGCCGGCGAGCTCAGCCGCTGCGCCCGGCCGCGACCACCGCCGCCTGCACGCGCGAGCTCAGCCCGAGCTTGCGCAAGATGTGTTGGACATGGATCTTGACCGTCGTCTCAGCGATGCCCAGCGTGCGCGCGATCTCCTTGTTGCTCGCGCCGCGCGCGATCTCGGCCAGGATCTGCTGCTCGCGCGGCGACAGCGTGGCGTAGGGGTCCGGGTCGGGATCGGGCTCGGCTGGCGCCGGCGGCGTCGGCCCGAGCGACTGGAACGCGCTGACGAGCTTTCCCGTCATCTCCGGGCTGATCGTCGACTCGTCGCGTGCGGCGCGCTCGATCGCCGCGGCGAGCACCTCGTGGTCGGCGGTCTTGAGCAGGTAGCCACGCGCACCGCCGCGCAGCGCCGCGGCCAGGTCTTGCTCGTCCTCGCTGACGGTGAGCATCAGCACGCGTGCGGCCGGCGCGGCCTCGCGCAGTCCGGGCAGGGCGTCGACGCCGTTGACGCCGGGCAGGTGGTTGTCGAGCAGGATGACATCGGGCCGGAGTGCGCCCGCGCGGCGCTGCGCCTCGGACGCGTCGCCGGCCTCGCCGACGATCTCGAAGCGCGCGTCGTGCGCCAGCAGCGCGATCACGCCGCGCCGGAACAGCGTGTGGTCGTCGACCACCAGCACGCGAATCGGCGCCTTCACGCGGCGGCCTCCTCGGCGCTGCGCGGTCGCGCCACGTCGGACGCGGGCAGCGTCAGCGCGACGCAGGTGCCGGCACCGGGCACCGAGTCGACCGCCACCCGCGCGCCGATGCGCGCCGCGCGCTCGCGCATGATGCGCAAACCGATATGCGTCTCGTCGGGCGCGCTCACGGCGTCGAAGCCGCGGCCGTCGTCGCGCACTTCGAAGTGCCAGTCGCGCCCGCGCTGCACGTCGACCCACACCCCGCGCGCGCGGGCATGCTTGCGCACGTTGGACAGCGCCTCTTGCAGCACGTGCAGCACCTGCACCTGCACGTCCGGCGGCAGCGGCAGGCCCTCGCCGTCGACGCTTAGCTGCGCCGGCAGCCCGGTCTGGTGCTCGAACTTCTGCAGCGTCGCGCGCAGGGCCGGGACGATGTCCTCGCCGCTCGTGCGGGTGCGGAAGTGCAGCAGCAGCTCGCGCACGTCGGTGGTGCTCTCGCGCACGCCGGCGTCGAGCTCGTCGAGCGTGCGCGCCACCTCCAGCTCGTCGCCGCGGCGCAGCGCGTCGCGCAGGATCTGCACCTGGATCTTCAGGAATGCGAGCGATTGCGCGATCGAGTCGTGCAGCTCGCGCGCGAGCAGCCCGCGCTCCTCGGCCACCGCCGCCTCGCGCTCGAGCGCGCCGGCGCGCAGCCCCTCCATCGCGCTGGCCAGGTGCGACGCCAGGGCGTCCAGCAGGCTGCGCTCGTCGTCGCTGAGCATGACCTCGCCGCGGTAGAGCAGGTCGATCTCGCCCAGCACGCGCTGCTTGAGCCGCACCGGCACCGCCACCAGGTGCTCGAAGCCGGCCTCGGCGCAGACGGCGGCGGCGCGCGGCGGCGCTGCGGCGTGGATCGCGATCACGCGCGCGCCGACCCCGCCGGCATCGCTTGCAGCGCCGGCGCAGACGCAGTCGCCCGGGCGCACGCACGACTCGGCATCGGCGATCGCGCGCGGCAGGCAATCGCCGGCCAGCAGGTGGTAGCGCTGGTTGGCCTCGTCCGACCAGCGCAGCGCCGCGGCGTCGGCGCGCGCGATGCGCCGCATCTGGCGCACGAAGCCGCGCGCCATCGCCTCCAGGCTGTCGGTGCGGGCGAGGAAGGCGCTGGCCTCGTACAGCGCGCCGAGCCGCTCGTGCTGCAGCTCCAGGCGAGCGGTCTTCTCGCGCACGCGTGCCTCGAGGTTGCCGTACAAGGCCTGCAGCGTCTCGGCCATGCGGTTGAAACCCTCGGCGAGCTGGCCGAACTCGTCTTGCGTTCGCACCTCGACGCGCGTGGCGAGATCGCCACCCTGCACCCGTGCCAGCCCGGCGCGCAGCCTGTGCAGCGGGCCGAGCACGAAGAGGTGGGAGGTGTACAGCATCGCCACCGCGCCGGCCAGCGCCAGCGCCAGCAGCGCCAGCTGCACCGCGTGCAGCACCGCCGTCCAGCGCGCCAGCGCCTGCTCGATCGCGTCGACGAAGGCATCGACGTGGCCGACGAAGGTCGCGGCCTGTTCCACGCGCGCCGCGGCGGGCGGCGGCGCCGCGCCACCCCAGAGCGCTGCCAGCGCTAGCCAGTCGCGCTCGACGGCGTCGAAGCGCGCGCGCGCGTCACGGTTCCACGGCACGACCAGCGGCCGCGCCGGGTCGCCCTGGCGCAGCAGCACGATCGTGGCCTGAAGCCGCTCGATCTGCGTCGTGCGCGCGCCGCTGCCGTCATCGATGGACGCGGTGGCGGCGAATCGCCAGGCCAGCATGCGCAACCGCCCGGCCTCGTTGACCGCCGCCGCGCCGCCCTCGAGCTGCCAGCTCACCCACAACGTCAGCCCGATCGACCCCAGCGCCAGCGCGAGCACCGCGCTGCCGATGAGGGCGAGCTTGCGGGCGAGCGTACGCGCGGCGGCCATGGAGCGGAACTGTAAGCGTCATCGGGCGTCGGCGGCATGGGTGGCGCGGACGGCGGGGAGGGCGTGGTCGATGCGGACAGACGGCGGCGACAGCGGGCAGACCGGCTGCCGCCGCGCCGTCAATCGGGGCGTCCCGCCGCGTTACGGCCTCGGCGTGAAGGCGGCGCCCTCGTGGCGCAGCAATATCGTCTTGCGCGCCAGCCCCCCGGCGTAGCCGGTCAGGCTGCCGTCGCGTCCGATCACGCGGTGGCAGGGCACGACGATCGCTACCGGGTTGGCGCCGACCGCGGCGCCGACCGCGCGTACCGCGCGTGGCCGGCCGATGCGCGCCGCGATCTCGGCGTAGCTGACGGTGCGGCCGGCCGGGATGTCCCGCAGCGCGCGCCAGACCTCGCGCTGGAACGGCGTGCCCTGCAGATCCAGCGGCAGCGTGAAGCGTGCGTGCGGATCGCGTCAGTAGCGGGCCAGTTCGGCGGCGGCCTGCGCCAGCCAGCGC
>JRYF01005185.1_pt1 | contig 10203 bp, 10 predicted proteins | sample 235331 | NCBI WGS metagenome assembly JRYF01 (sample SAMN03074217, study PRJNA261475) | activated sludge metagenome | biome: Wastewater Treatment Plant; feature: Wastewater; material: Activated sludge; isolation source: activated biomass of a wastewater treatment plant treating hydrocarbon... ... | reverse complement strand
ACTTCTCTCCTTATTCGGCGGATGTACCGCCGAATAAGGAGAGAAGTTATTTTCTGATCGTTACTTATGCTAATTTCTGATGGCGAGGATATCGAAAATGTTGTTGGCGAGGATGCCAACAACGGCAGAATGAATTTCAAAAGATGCTCACCCACCTCTGCTATCTTCCAAAAAGTACATTTCCACGCCGCCTTTGTTTTTCACCGCCACCGTGCCGCGGTAAGTGCCGGTGAAATGGGATTTCACCATGTCGAAGGTAGTCTTGCTGACGTTTACTTTTCCGGGTTCTCCGTATTGCTCCATGCGGGCAGCGGTGTTCACGGTATCTCCCCAGATGTCGTAGGCATATTTTTTCACGCCGACTATTCCTGCGATGACGGGCCCGGAATGTACGCCTATCCTTATTTGAAAGCGACCACCTTCCTGAAGGCGATCCTGAACAAAACGATTGATGTCGAGCGCTGCCCGGCACGCTTTGACGGCATGGTCTTCCTGATGAACGGGCAGCCCGCAAACGGCCAGATAGGCATCACCGATGGTCTTTATTTTTTCCAAACCGTACTTTTCAACTATCCGGTCAAATTCCATGAAATAAGCATGGAGTTCCGTGACCAAGTCCTGCGGGAGCATATTTTCGGCATGGTCCGTAAAATTGACGAAATCGGTAAATAAAACCGTGGTGTGTCCGTATTGCCGGGCGTGGGAATGGCCGGTGGACTTGAGTTCTTCGGCAACGTCGGCTGGCAGGATATTGAGCAGGAGGTTTTCACTTCGCAGCTTTTCGCTGGATATGCGATTTCGTTGAAAAAAGAAGACCGCCGCAAAAATACCGAGCGCCGCGATGCCGCCCCACAAAGCCCTTTGCATGATTTTTTGCTGGTGTATGGCCTTCTTTTGGAGCGCCTGCTCCATTTCGAGCAGTGCAATTTGCTGTTCCTTTTTTTCGGTTTCGTATTCGATGGTCAGTTCGTGAACGGCTTTGGTGCGCTCCAGGGCATAGAGGCTGTCGGAAAGTTCGGCTGCGTGGTTCATTTCAGTCAATGCCTCGCGATAGCGGCCAGTCAACTCATAAGCCTGGGCCAGGAGTTTATGGCGAAATACCTGCTGCAATAAATTGGATTTCCTGCAATAAGCATTGCCTTGTTCCAAATAGCGCAGGGCTGCCTGCGGTTGGTTCGACTTGATTTCCAGGGAAGCCAGATTCCCCAATATCCTGCATATTTCCGTGGTGTCGCCAAGAAGATACCCCAATTCGAGTGCGGCGAGATAATGCTCGGCAGCGGGCGCTTTCCTTCCAGACCTTTCATACAACACCCCCAGGTTGTTCAATGACGAAAATATCCCGATTGTGTCCAGTAATTGCCTTGATATGGAAAGGGCTTCGGAATGACAGGCCAGCGCTTTTTCCATCTGGCCCGGCGTGTGCTCATATATGGAACCCAAATTACCGAGAATGATGGCCCTGATTTGAAGGTCGTCCATGGTCCGGTTGAGTTGGAGCGCTGTTTCGGTGTATTTCACGGCCAAGTCCAACTCATCCATATTGTAGTACATGAAGCCAAGATTGACATTGGTTTTTACCATGCCCGTCTTGTCATCTGTTTTCTGAAATGCGTCAAGGGCCTTCAAGAAAAAAGGCACCGCAGCATGGGGGTCATCCAAATCGGCATAATGTCGGCCCCATACGCGTTGGGCTTCTCCCATGAGTTGAAGGTCCCCTTGCGCCTCGCCATAAGCCAGTGCCTTGTTCAGCAAGGCCGTGTCCCTGGTTTCCCAATATTCGTCTATCCACGCCCGTGCAACGGATGAACCGGCCTGGGCACGGGCCTGATGCCCCCACAAGAGCAATGCACACAAGGCGGCGATGGGTTTGATGTATTTACTCATGGAGCGTTGATTTGTTTGGCAGAGATAACTCATCGAAAAGGCAAGGTAAAATGAAATTGCCAAAAGCCGGGGAAGTTGTTTCAAAAAGCCCCAATTCCGCACGCCAATCCCTAACTTTGCCGTGAACCCGGAGGGTGCCGAAAACACCCTCCCCAACCACGCAATACTATGTTCAAAAACGTCAGACCATCGCTGCAACAAGAAATCCAGGACATCAAAGATGCAGGGCTTTTCAAGCGTGAGCGCATCATTACCACGCCGCAGGGCGCAGCAATCAAGACCGATCAGGGCCTTGAAGTCCTGAACTTTTGTGCCAACAATTACCTCGGGCTTTCTTCCCATCCCGCCGTCATCGAGGCGGCCCACAAGGCCATCGAATCGCATGGTTTCGGCTTGTCGTCCGTCCGGTTCATCTGCGGCACACAGGACATTCACAAAAAACTGGAACACAAGATAGCTGACTTCCTCGGTCAGGAAGATGCCATTCTCTACGCCGCTGCCTTCGATGCCAACGGCGGCCTGTTCGAGCCGCTGCTGACGGCGGAGGATGCCGTCATTTCCGACGAACTCAACCACGCCAGCATCATTGATGGCATCCGGCTGTGCAAGGCGCAGCGCCTTCGCTACAAACACAACGACATGGCCGATCTGGAGGAGCAACTGAAACAAAGCCAAAGTGCCCGCCGCCGCCTGATATTCACCGACGGCGCTTTCAGCATGGACGGCACCATCGCCCAGTTGGACAACATCTGCGACCTGGCCGACAAGTACAATGCCATGGTCGGCATTGACGAGTGCCATGCCACTGGGTTTTTAGGTAAAACAGGTCGTGGCACGCACGAGTACCGGGGCGTGATGGACCGCATTGACATCATCACGGGCACGTTTGGCAAGGCGCTCGGCGGTGCGTCCGGGGGCTTCACGGCAGCCCGTGCAGAGATCGTGGAGATGCTCAGGCAGCGCAGCCGGCCCTACCTCTTTTCCAATACGCTGGCCCCCGCCATCGCTGGTGCTTCCATCGCCGTCGTGGACATGCTGACCGGCTCCACCGCCCTGCGCGACAAGCTGGAGCACAATACCCGCTATTTCCGGGAAAACATGACCAAAGCCGGTTTTGACATCCTGCCCGGCGAACACCCCATCGTGCCCATCATGCTTTACGATGCCGTGCTTGCCCAAAACTTTGCTGCCCGCCTGCTGGAAGAAGGGATTTACGTGATCGGCTTTTTCTATCCGGTCGTGCCAAAAGGGAAGGCCCGCATCCGCGTGCAACTATCCGCCGCCCACGAGCCGGAACACCTGGAAAAGGCGGTAGCTGCTTTCACCAAAGTCGGGAAGGAGTTGGGGGTGCTGAAATAGTTGGTTGGTGCTTATATTCAGGCGCTCAGTAAAGTTGAGATGGTTGGATGGTTGAGATGGTTGGATGGTTGAGATGGTTGTGAAATACACTATCTCAACCATTCTCAACCATATTGCAGTTTGCAAACTTGTCCAAAAATAAGGGACGAACAAACTTTTTTTTAAGCACTTACATCATTTCAGCAGTTCATAAATCCCCGCAATTCCCTGCCCGCCGCCCACGCAGGCCGTCACCATGCCATATTTTTGTTTGCGACGGCGCATTTCATTGAATAGTTGGGTAGAAAGTTTGGCACCGGTGCAGCCGAGCGGATGGCCGAGCGCCACGGCACCGCCGTTCACGTTCACGATGTCGGGGTCGAGACCGGCTTCCTGTATGACGGCAAGTGCTTGTGCGGCAAATGCCTCGTTGAGTTCGATTTGCTGAATATCGGAGAGGTTCAGGCCTGCTTGTTTGAGGGCTTTGGGAATGGCGGCGCATGGCCCGATGCCCATGTAGAGCGGCTCAACACCTGCTACGGCACAGGATGCCAGACGGGCGATGGGGGTAAGGTTGAGTTGTTTCACCAGTTCCTCGCTCATCACAAGCACAAAAGCGGCCCCATCGGAGGTTTGGGAGGAATTTCCAGCCGTCACGATGCCGCCGTTTTTGAAAGCAGGCCGCAGGCGTGCCAAGCCCTCCATCGAGGTGTCCAGGCGCACGCCTTCGTCAGTGTCCACGAGGTGTTGCGTTTCCATTCTTTTGTTGTTTTCAACAAAAACTTCCTTGACGGTGATGGGTACTATTTCATCCCTGAACTTGCCTTCGGCAATGGCTGTGCCTGCCTTTTGGTGCGATTTCACGGAAAATTCGTCTGCTGCCTCGCGGGTGATGCCGTATTTCACGGCGACCGCCTCTGCCGTGTTGCCCATACCGGTCACGTATTCGGGTGTCGAGAGGGCGACGGAATAGTTGGGGGCGAGTTTATAGCCCGTCATGGGTATCATGCTCATGCTCTCCGCTCCTCCGGCGATGTAGCACTGCCCCATACCTGCCCTGATTTTTGCGACGGCGATGGAGATGGTCTCCAGGCCCGATGCACAATAGCGGTTCACGGTCATGCCGGGCACGCTTTTTCCAAGTGCCCGCACGGAAATCATCCGCCCGATTTGCAGCCCCTGCTCGCCTTCCGGGTTGGCACAACCGACGATGCAGTCGTCCACCAGTGCCGGGTCGAGTTCCGGGGTGTTTTTGAGCAGGTATTGGATGATGTCCACTGCCAGATCGTCGGAGCGGTAGTTCCTGAAACCGCCTTTTTTGGCCTTGCCAACGGCGGAGCGGTATGCCTTTACGATATATGCTTCTTGCATGGTGATGTGACGGTTATTTTGATAAAAGGATTTTGAATTCATCGAGCCTCAATGTGAAAATTTTGGGAAAACCAAGCGTTTTCAGCACATTGAAGTCTGAATCTTCGGTGACTATATAATCTGCCCCGGAAGAAATACAAGCATCCACAAATTTGTCATCGTCAGGGTCAGTGAGCAATTTCCACTGGAAGTATATTTCCACAAATTCAACATTGGGCAATTTTCTGAGAGCATTTAGAAAATTATCCGTGATCTCGAAGCCATACTTTTGATTCAGCACTTCTTCATATTCCAGCAATATATCGTGGCTCACAACAATAGAGTACGTTTCGTCAAGTAGCGTTTCTATGACCCAGTGGTACTTTGAACGGCTGGACAGGGAGGATACAAATACTTTGGTATCAATGACACATTCATTTTTTATCTTTTAACCATTCATCCATTGTATCATTTGTATAGCCCATTTCATCCCAGACCTTATCGGCTCCTTTTACGGCTTTTTGCATAAAGTACCTTGCCAGCATACGTTTGATCTCAAGCAAGTCTTCCTCCGGTATATTTCTCGAAAACAGCTTCAACAACTCCAGTTGAAGGTTCGACAGGCCGTGTTGTGGTGCTGTGGTTTCCATGATTTTTTTTATTTCAATAATGGTTTTATCCCTGTTTTAGTTTCTCAAAGGACGGTTGTTGGTCAACATATACTGAATCCGTTCCAGGGTCTTTTGCTCCCCGCACAGGCTCAGAAACGCTTCCCGCTCCAGGTCGAGGAGGTAGCGCTCGCTCACCTGTTGCTGGCCGGTGAGGTCGCCGCCGCAGAGAACGAAAGCGAGTTTTTTGGCAATCTTGATGTCGTGTTCGCTGGCGTAGTTGCCCAGTTTCAGTTCGTTGGCAGCCACGTAAAGTGCCGCCAGGCCGCTCCTGCCAAGCACGGTGATGTCGTCCCGCTGGATGGGTTGCACGTAATGCTCGGCAAGTTCGAGCACCTTGTTCCTGGCATCGGCGATGTTGCGAAGGGTGTTGAACGCTACAGCATCTTTTTTGGGCAACAGGTAACCATGCACGAAACCCTCGTGCGCAGAGGTGGCGACGGTTGCCAGGGCAATTTTCTTGAACCTTTCGATCAGTGTCGGAATCTGCACGTCGCCCTCAAAGAAAGCATCGCTGGCCCGGAGTGCAAATTCTTTCGTTCCCGCTCCACCGGGTATCACCCCCACCCCGACTTCCACGAGGCCGATGTAACTTTCCGCAGCGCAGATGGCAGCATCGCAGTGCATGGTGAGTTCACAGGCACCGCCAAAAACATATCCTTGCGTGGCCGCCACGACCGGAATGGCCGAGTAACGCGCCCGCATGACCGTATCCTGAAAATACTTGATGGCCATGTTCAACTGATCCCACTCCTGCTCGTAGGCCATCATGGCCACCATCATCAGGTTGGCGCCTACGGAGAAGTTTTTGGCATTGTTGCCGATGACGAGGCCCTTCCACTCGCCATCCTCGGCGATTTGGATCGCATCGTTGATGCCCCGGAGCACACCCTCTCCCATCGTATTGGCCTTGCTCTGAAATTCGAGGCAAAGCACCCCCTCGCCAATGTCGTGGAGCGTAGCCTCCGGGTTTTGGTACACCGGTTTTTTATCGCGATAATTATCGAGGATGATGAAAGCCTCCGTGCCGGGCACGGGCCGGTATTGTTTCGTGTTCTGGTCGTAATACAGCCGTTTGCCGTTTTCACTTTTGTAAAATGTGGTGAAACCGGCAGCCAGCATGTCCTTCACCCACGTAGCTATTGCCTCGCCCTGCGCCTCTGCTGCTTCCACGCCTTGTTGCACCCCGATGGCATCCCAATACTCGAACGGCCCCAGGTCCCAGGCAAACCCGGCCCGCAAGGCATCGTCCACGCTGTAAAGGTGATCGGCGATTTCGGGAATGCGGTTGGATGCGTAGGCGAAGAGGCCCGAAAGCGAGCGCCGGACGAGTTCGCCGCCTTTGTCCTGGCTGTTGAAAACGGCCTTCACCCTTTTTTCGAGGTTGTCCATTTGCTTCGCAACGGTGAGGCTTGGCAGGTTGGCCTTTGCTTGTTTCTCGTATTCCAGGGTCTCCAGGTTGAGCGAAAGGATGACGGGTTTACCTTTTTCGTCTTTTTCGTTCGTTTTTTTGTAAAAACCCTGTCCCGTCTTGTTGCCCAGGAAGTTGTTGTCCAGCAGGAATTGCAGGTATTTGGGGATTTCAAAAGCGCCTGCCTGTTCGTCGCGGGGACAATTGTCTTTGATGCCTTGAATGACTTTGGCAGCCGTGTCGTGGCCCACGAGGTCGCCGAGGCGGAAAGTGCCCGTTTTGGGCCTGCCGATGGCGGGGCCGGTCAGTGCGTCCACATCGCTGATGTTCAGGCCGATTTGCGTGGCGAGTTGGTAAATTTTCGCCATGGCATACACACCCACCCTATTGGCGATGAAAGCGGGCGTGTCTTTGGCGAGCACGGTCTGTTTGCCCAGATGGAGATCGCCGTAGTGCATGAAAAAGTCAATGACTTCCTGGCCGGTTTCCGGTGTTGGGATGATTTCGAGCAGGCGCATGTAGCGCGGCGGGTTGAAAAAGTGCGTACCGCAGAAATGTTTTTTGAAATCCTCGCTCCTGCCTTCCAGCATCATATAGATGGGGATGCCGGAGGTGTTGGAAGTGACCAGCGTGCCCTTTTTCCGGTACTGATCCACTTTTTGAAAAACCTGCTGTTTGATGTCCAGCCGCTCCACGACGACCTCGATGACCCAGTCGCAGTCAGCGATTTTCGGGAAATCATCCTCAAAATTCCCCGTTGCGATACGGGAGGTAAAGGCAGTATCGTAAATGGGAGCCGGCTTCGATTTGAGGGCAGCGGCCAGCGCATTGTTCGCAATGCTGTTCCGGGCCGCTTTGTCGTTTTTTTTATTGTCGGGCAAATCACGCGGCACGATGTCGAGCATGAGGACTTGCAGCCCCGCATTGGCAAAATGGCAGGCAATGCCTGACCCCATCACACCGGAGCCGAGCACGGCAACTTTCTTGATCCTTCTCATATTGGGAGTGTTGATGAATGTTGTGATTGTTGGATTGATTGAGTCCGCTCCGAAAAGTCAGCATAGCAGAAAAAAAAGCAGAGATAGAATTTTATTTGAAAGAAAATTTTTCCAAAAAATTTTCTTTCAAATAAAATTCTATCTCTAAATATTCTTCTGCCCATGCAATGTACTACAACTTGAAATGACTTTTCGGAGCGGACTCATTACTTGGATTGATTGGGATGTTGGAGCCATGGTGAAAACAATCTTTTTCAGCGAATTTTCGCTGAGATGCGCAAAAATACGAACGCACCATAGAAATCAAAGTTGCCAAATCATTTTAGTAAAAATATTATCCGCTGCGTAAATCATTGGGTTTTAACAAAAAGCAATAACTTTCGCCCCGTTTTTGCACTGAACGGGTTTGCTTCATCGTTTTTGGCAACATTCCGGGGCAATCAATACCCGCTTTGCCATTACCAACGAAAAGGCGACAGCCCCTTGACGAAAAATAATTAAAACTGACTTTATGCTTCAGCACTTCCTGTTTCTTCAAGCTACCGACATCGAGCGCACCACCGAAACGGAATCCATCCTCGACCTCATTTTTTCCGGCGGGGCCATTGGTGTCACGCTCGTCATCGTCCTGTTGGTCATGTCCATCATTGCGCTTTACATCTTTATCGAGCGCTACATGACCATCAAACGCGCCGGCCAGGTGGACGAAAATTTCATGAACAACATCCGGGCAAATGTCAGCGCCGGCAACATCCAGGCTGCCCGTGCGCTTTGCCAGAACACCGACACCCCCGTTGCGAGAATGGTCGAAAAGGGCCTTGCCCGCATCGGCAAACCCCTTCGGGACATTGATGCCGCCATCGAGAACGTGGGCAACCTCGAAATCTTCAAACTGGAAAAGGGACTCTCCACCATCGCCAGCATTTCCGGTGCGGCCCCCATGATAGGCTTCCTCGGAACGGTAACGGGTATGATCATCGCCTTTTTCAACATGGCAAAAGAACAGAACGTCACCCCGCAACTGCTCGCCGGTGGTATTTACCAGGCACTCATCACCACGGCGCTTGGGCTTGTCATCGGTATTTTTGCCTTCATTGCCTACAACATCCTCGTCGTGAACGTGGACAAGGTTGTTTACAAAATGGAGCGTTTCACCATGGAATTTATGGACCTCCTCCAAGAACCTACTTCTTGAAGGAATTCTGAATCATCTTCAATCCTTCGTAACGCATGGCATTAAAACGCAGAAATAAAACCAGTGCAGAGTTCAGCATGGCATCTTTGACGGATGTGATCTTCCTCTTGCTCATTTTTTTCGTGCTGACCTCCAAGCTGGTAAAAATTTCCACCCAGGACCTGCCGGAGTCGGACTCCACGACCGTTGCCCCGGTCACGGTCGTCGTGGAGATCAATGAAAAAGGACAGTACCTCTTTGGCGGCCAAACCATGACCGTAGCCCAAGTGGAAAGCGCCCTGCGCAATCGCCTGCAAGGTGTGGAGAATCCCAACGACATTACCCTGACCATTGCCGCCCAAAAAGATGTGGCCTTCGACCTCGTGGTGGACCTCATCCAATTGGCAGGCAAATACAAAGTAAAAGCCATCCTGGCCACCCAGCCCAGGCAATCTTGATCTGAGTCCCCTCCGAAAAGTCGGAACAGAAGAAAAAAACAGAGAAATCATTTTCTCCCTGTACCATAAACGAAGACTTAAATCGGATTGGACGCTGACTTGGCTAGTATCATCGTTCACCGTTCATTTTTATACAAATGGGTCTTAAAAAGCGCAGCAAGGTAAAGGCGGAATTTAGCATGGCATCCCTGACGGACATGATATTCCTGTTGCTGATATTCTTCGTGCTGAATTCCAGCGTGGTAGCGCCCAACTCCCTGAACCTGAAACTGCCCGGCAGTTCTAACGCAAGGGTAAAAGCGGATTCAAAAACCGACGACGTTACCATCAACCGCAACGGGAGTTTCTACTTCAACGGCAAACGGGTATCGGTCAACGATTTGGAGCAATCCCTCGCCAAAAAAGCTGGCGGCCCTGCTTCACAACTCGACATCACCATTTCGCCCGAAAAAGGTACCCCCGTACAGTATGTGGCAATTGTGATGGACATGGCGATGCGCTACCAAATCAACGCCATCCTCGCTGCCGAAGAATGACCTTTGTTAAGGATTCTTAAATCCCTCAACCCCACCCGCCAACTTTTACCCCTTTTGGCGTTTATTATTGTGTACCAAAAATTCTATCCTCATGGAAGACATCAGCAGAACCGAAGAGCAGAACAAACGCAAAGGACTCATCTTCAGCGTTGTTTTTCATACCCTCGTCATCATCCTGGCGGCCCTTTACGGCTTTACCTATCAAAGCCCCCCGCCTGAGCCGGGTGGAATCCTCGTCAACCTCGGCGTACCGGATGTGGGGCAGGGCAATGAAAACGCACCTGCTGGCGAGCCGGTCAAACCCGTCGAAAAACCGGAACCGGAGCCAGTGAAAGAAACACCGCCTCCCAAACCGGAACCCAAGACAGAACCGGTGAAGGAAC
>JRYF01010664.1_pt1 | contig 10206 bp, 9 predicted proteins | sample 235331 | NCBI WGS metagenome assembly JRYF01 (sample SAMN03074217, study PRJNA261475) | activated sludge metagenome | biome: Wastewater Treatment Plant; feature: Wastewater; material: Activated sludge; isolation source: activated biomass of a wastewater treatment plant treating hydrocarbon... ... | reverse complement strand
GCTTTCCAACTGGTCAGGTAAAGCATATAAGATTCCGAGAATAAAAATCAAAGACTGTTCCGATCGTGACGACTTAACAAGTACTGGAGTTTACCTTCTCTTTGGGAAAGGTGATGACGGCAAAGACCAAGTTTATATCGGAGAAGCTGAATCAATTCTAAAGAGGCTTAATCAGCATTTGACTTCAAAAGACTTTTGGAATGAAGCGATTATTTTCATAAGTAAGGATGAAAACCTGAATAAAGCCCACATAAAGTATTTAGAAAATCGATTTCATGAGATATGCGAAATCTGCTAATCGCTATAAAGTTGACAATTCTAGCATTCCGACTCAATCATCAATTTCCGAGTCAGATAGAGCGGAAATGGAAGAATTTATAGAGAACCTCAAAATGCTTGTGAATACATTGGGACATAAGGTATTTGATGAAAAAAGAGAATTTAAACCAAAACAAAAGCAAGAAATATTTTCTATCAAGGCAGCTCGTGGTGCGGATGGACAAGGTGAACCTACATCAGATGGTTTTGTAGTTTTCAAAAACTCTAAAGCAGCAGCTGCGATTGTAAATTCAATGACCCCAAACTTTATCACTTATAGGCAAAAACTAATTGACGAAGTAGTACTGGTCAACAAAGGTGAATACTACAAATTTTCGGATGACTTTATTTATAGCAGTCCATCTACCGCAGCCGTTATTTTAATGGGAAGAAATGCAAACGGGCTAACGGAATGGAAAACCAAGAGTGGAAAAACATTAAAAGATGTTGAATCAAATGAAAAATTAATAACTTCTTAAAAATAAATAGATAATGTTTCAAGAGCCAAAAAAATATACGGACAACGACCATTTCTTTTTCGAAGCAGACAATGACTTAGAAAAAGTGTGCAATGCACCAAAAGACAAGGACGGTGTTTTTAAAGTTTTAGAATTACGAAATGGTAGAATTAATCTGGTTTATATCGGTTACTCGAATTCAGGCGGACTATTTAACGAAATAGTGAATGGATTGCACTACGACAAAAACTTAAGAAAAACTGGATGGACTTACCAATTGTTAAAGGACAAAACTGACGCACTTGATATTTATTGGTACGTAACCCCTGGAAAGGACGGACAGAAAAAAGAACAAGTTGAAATGCTTAAAGACTTTGTTGAGCAAACTGGGAAATTACCAAAATGGAACAAATAGAAAACAACGACCCGCTAAAATAGTGTAAATGCCATAAGGTTTTCAGAGTTATGCGAAGGTCAGAAGTCCGCTTTAACTTTTCGTGTAACTTGATAGGAAATCACCCGCAATCCCTTAGAGTAATTACACTCGACTGTTATACGGCATTTTAAATGACGAAACTATTAAGACAAAAATGAGATTAAAAGGCAAAATATCATTAATAACAGGTTCGGCTCGTGGAATAGGACGTGCCACTGCCGAACTCTTTCAAAAAGAAGGAGCAATTGTAATCGTTACTGACATCAGGGATGAAGAAGGAAATGCTCTTGTAAAAAATTTAAAGACTAATACTGACTATTTTCATTTGGACGTTGGAAGTGAAGGAAATTGGTTGAAAGCAACCGAGTATATAGCTAAAAAATACGGACGACTTGACATATTAGTGAATAATGCAGGTATATCAGGATTTGTGGAATCATCGGGACCTTGGGATGCTGAAAATTCAGACTTGAATTCTTGGGAAGAAGTTCACAGAGTAAACTCAACAGGTGTTATGCTTGGATGTAAATATGCCATCAGACTTATGAAAGACAAAGGTGGAAGTATTGTAAACATTTCTTCAAGAAGTGGTGTGGTGGGAATTCCAGGTGCTGTTGCATATGCTTCAAGCAAAGCAGCCGTTAGAAATCATACAAAAAGTGTAGCCCTACATTGTGCAGAAAATGGATATAAGATTAGATGTAATAGTGTACATCCAGCAGCTATTATGACACCAATGTGGGACGCTATGCTTGGTGAAGGAAAGCAAAGACAACAAATAATTGAAGAAATAGAATTCGGAATTCCAATGGGACACTTCGGAGAACCGATTGATGTTGCTTACGGAATTCTATATTTAGCAAGTGACGAAAGTAAATATGTAACCGGAATTGAGCTGACTATTGACGGTGGAATTTTAGCAGGAAGTGAAGCGAAACCAAGGAAATAAAAGAAAAACGCCCTATAACAGCGCATTCCTAAAAGTGGCGGTTCAGTGGTTAAATTCACCCGTTGGATTATTATCCCACGGGGTAAAAGTTTTTTGCTTCTATCAAGGTTTGTGCTTGGTTGATCCCCCCCCCAAAGCTTTGGGGGCATTAGGGACTCAGAAATCGACACCTTCGGGTAGCTGGCAAATCGTTAGCAGCAAACCACATTAGCTTGGCAGGTAAAAATAATTCTGAGTATATGTACGTTATAATGTACACTTTTTCGTACATTTATTTAAAATCTTATGAACATGAAAGCGATATCAGTCTCAACATTGAGAAAAGAAATGAAAAAATACTTCGATTATGTTTCAAAATCGATGGAAGTAATTATAGTTCCGAGAAACAAGGAGGAAGAAGCCATTGTGATAATGTCAATTCAAGAATATAATTCCCTTAAAGAAACAGAACACCTCTTATCAACTGAAGCCAACCAGGATAGACTCCAAAAGTCGATCGGCCAAGTGACTGATGGCAAGACTGTCAAGTTTAGTCTCTAATATTTCAAGAGTTGGCTTCATGAATGTTGAATTCACAGAGATTGCCTGGGAAGATTTTTCGTATTGGATTGAAAATGATGAAAGTATTTTAACGAAAATCAAGGAACTCATTGCTGCAATAAACAAAGATCCTTTTAGAGGAATTGGAGAACCAGAACCATTAAAATTCGGGTTAAATGGATTTTGGTCGCGAAGAATTACTGGTGAACATAGATTAGTCTATAAAATCAGTGGTACAAAAAGTATAGATCAAAAATGTACCATTATTCAGTGTCGCTTTCATTTTGACGAGAAATAGTCAAGAATAATTATAAATGAAAATGGTCAGCTGCTAACAGCACCTACCCAAAAGACGGGGTTTCGTGCTTCGTATACACATAATTGCATGCCGAAAGTTAAGTTATCCGAATGAAGTTAAGTGGTAAAAATCCCGCTCTTCGCAAAGCCGAAAGAAGTGTGTGACTTGAAGACGCATTGGAAAGAAACACCGGTTCGTCATACTGGAACACTGATGGGAAACTGACAGATAGTTGTCAGATAGGCATCCCGACACTATTAGATCGTATCGCACAACTAGTAGTCAAGCACCACTTGGAACTGCAATTAGAGCCGCTACTTGATGAATCATCCTTTGGGTATCGCCCAAAGCGAAGCGCACATGATGCGGTATCCCAGAGTCAGAGGAATTGTTTCAAGTATGACTTTGCGATAGATCTCGACATCAAAGGGTATTTCGACAACATCGATCATAGCCTGATAATGCGAGCATTGCGGCATTACTACCAGGACAATTGGGTGCACTGTAAGTACAGCGATGGCTCAAGGCTGATGTAATGCAAGAGGGGTATGCGGGACGTATGGAATGGTTTGAACCACTGACTACTTAAGTGGGTAAAGTGGGAGAAGAAATTGTGCAAGTATGCGTCCGTTAAATGGCTCAGACAACAGTACAGGAAGAACCCCATTTTATTTGCCCATTGGAAATTGGTGCAACTGTAGCTATCTTAGCGGCGACAAAGATCATGAAGAGCCCTTAGAATATTGCCTGGGGAGTAGCCGTCTGAAAAGAGCAGTACAGTTTTCCCGCATTGGCAGTACAAGTAGGGTGAGGGTAGGGGTGAAATTGCCCAGCCTGACCCGATTATTGACTAGTTAAGGTTAGGCTATTCGCAATAATAATTTAATAATAAATGAAAATTTTACTTACTGGTGTAACCGGATATATCGGTCAGCGATTATTGCCTGTATTGTTAGAAAAAAACTTTGAGGTGGTTTGTTGCGTCAGAGACAAAGACAGATTTAATGTAAAAAAATACCAGGGATATAATCTTACAATAATTGAAGTGGACTTTCTTAACGAAGAAAGTCTCCAAAATATCCCAAAGGATGTCGATGTAGCATATTACCTAATCCATTCTATGTCAACTCAGATAGGTGACTTTGGAAATATGGAGGAGATTTGCGCTACTAATTTTAAAAAACGGCTTGAACAAACAAATACTAAGCAGGTAATTTATTTAAGTGGCATAAGCAACACTGAGGAACTATCAAAACATTTGTCTTCAAGAAAAAATGTAGAAACCATATTGTCGGGTTCCTCTTTTGCGCTGGCCAAAAATTTAGTTAACAGTATGAAAGTTGAAGTGATTTGCAAGCCAAATTCTCTCGCTGAATTGCTCAATATTGAATTAATTGACTACGATACTTCAATAAAGCTCGCCTTTGATAAAATTGAGCAAAACCAAGTACTATCAAGTTGGAAATTTGCACAGACGAGCAATTTATTAGACAAAGGGATTTCCAATTATATAGAAGTACCTATTAATGGTTGTTTTGTTGATGTTCGCACACGCGTACTTAAAGACACTGATGCCACGCTTGAAAGAATATGGCGAATTGGTGGTAAAAACGGCTGGTATTATGGAAACTTGCTTTGGAAACTTAGAGGATTTGTAGATCAAATTTTTGGAGGAGTGGGAATGCGAAGAGGACGAAGAAGCGATACTGAACTGCAAACAGGAGATGCTCTTGACTTTTGGCGTGTTCTACTGGCCAAAAAAGAAGAAAAACGATTATTGCTATATGCCGAAATGAAATTACCGGGAGAAGCTTGGTTGGAATTCAGCATTGACGACAATAATGTGCTTACGCAAACAGCAACTTTCAGACCATTGGGGTTATTCGGAAGAATGTATTGGTATACCTTACTCCCTTTTCACGGGTTAATTTTCAATGGCATGATTAATAAAATTACGACTGTAAATGATATTAATAGGAGAAATTAAAACCAGCCCAAAACATTTATCCGGTTAGCCGAAAAAACACTAAAAAAGAGCACTGTAGTTGTGATAATCTCAGGGCCTGTTTTGATCATTAGAGCCTTGGATTACAGAAATTTTTTATCTACCTGGTATTTTGCAATACCTCTTTGGAGGAAGCAGCTTTCCTTTCGGAGTAATGCCGGTGTCTGACCCGATTCACAACAAGAGGACAAGTGTGCAGCGATGATGCTACAAAACAGCAACTTACACTTAATCGCTCCGTAGGCTATTTACAGGATTTGCCATAGCCGCACCAACAGACTGGAAGGAAACAGTTAGCAATCCAATACATAAAGCCACTAATCCTGATAGGATGAAAACCGAAATATTTACGAAGTTGAGCATGTCAATTCTATATTGAAAATCAGACAACCACAGGCTCATGGCGTAATAAGCTATGGGCCATGCAAGTGCTGTTGCTATTAAAATCAAAATCATAAATTCTTTTGAAAGTAGCATAACGATCTGTGAGACTGTAGAACCTAATACCCTCCTCACTCCAATCTCTTTCTTTCTCTGCTCGGCTATGTAGGCTGAAAGACCAAATAAACCAAGACAAGCTATAAAGATCGCCAACCAGGTAAAACTGGAAATCAACTTAGAGAAGGCTTCATCGGCTCGAAACATTTGGCCAAACTCTTCATCAAAAAACATATAGTTAAAAGGATACTCGGGAAACACTTCCTTCCATTCTCCTTCTACATCTGCTAATATTGTTTTTATGTTTCCACTGACGCGAAAAGAAAGATTTGAAGTTGCATTAGGGTTATAAAATAAAATCAATGGTTCGATTGAATGTCGCATAGAGGCATAATGGAAATTTTTAACCACACCTATAATTGTCCTTGTTTGATTGCCAAAACTTAAGGTTTTTCCAATGGGCTCTTCCCATCCAAGTTGATCTACAAAAGCTTTATTAACCACTATAGCTTCCTGTTGGTCGGTACCTGCTTCAAGGATGTAATTTCTACCTTCTGAAAGTTCTATTTTCATCACTTCAAGATAGTTATGGTCAATTGAAAAAACACTTACAATCCATGCCGGATCACTATCAGGTGTTCCTTCCGGCCTTACTCCTGTGCGACCAAATGTTCTTCCCGGCATATTCGATGACATAGCCACTGTCTCAATTCCATCATAAGTGTGTAATTTATCCCTTAGTGTTGCCATGCGGGTTCCTAATCCCGGTTCAGAAATTTGGATATTGACCAATTGCTCTTTACTGAAGCCTAAATTTTTGTTCTTAATATAATCCAACTGCTTGAAAATTAACACAGTGCCTATAATCATTGCAATAGAGGTTGCGAATTGAGCTACTACTAAGATTTTGCGTAATAATATACCATCTTTACTTGTCTGAAATTGCCCTCTTAGAATTACGATAGGATCAAATTTTGAGAGTACCAATGCAGGATATAACCCGGACAATGTTCCAATTAAAAAAGTACCAAAAACAATAGCTAAGTAAATATCAGAATGAGAAAAAATATACTTCAACAAACTGCCTTCGATTCCCATTTCAATAAAAAAGGAAGCAAATTCAACTAAAATTAAGGATATAAGTGCCGCAATAATGCAAATGAAAATCGATTCACTTAAATGTTGCAATATTAAATTTGATCGAAAAGCACCCATTACCTTTCTTACTCCTACTTCCTTGGATCGAACTGAAGATTGCGCAGTAGAGAGATTCATAAAGTTGAAGCCAGCGATAAGAATGATAAAAAAAGCCACACAAGAAAGTGCATAGACATAGGTGATATCGCCTTTATTGATATTATAACTATCAAATATAATCCCTGAAGATCCTAAATGCACATCTTTTAACGCTTGTAACTGGGGGATCCAAAATGCAGGAGCCTCATTTCTTTGTGCTATTTCCATCAACTTCTCCTCGACCGTAACTTTTGCACTGGGCTTATCCAACAATGCGTAACCTACCATTCCAAGGCTATTAAAGGAGTTTAAGTATTGAGCTACACTCGAATCTACTTCTGAAGGATACAATGATAACATTAAGTCTATTTGCAAATGACTATTGTTTTTGACATCCTCTACTATGCCTATAACCTCCCAGTCATTGGATACAGCACTAATAGTTTTTCCTATTGCGTTTTCATCACCAAACATTTTTTTAGCCATAGATTGGGTAACAAACGCTTTGTTTGGTTCTTCAAAAGTTTCTAAGGCTTCAGGATTCAACAATTTAAAATTGAAAATTTTAAAAAATGGGGCCTCAACAAATTTTGAGTTTTCTGCATATACATATCGATCATCAATATCAATACGTACCCTGCCATCATTGATCACTCTGGTGGTTTCAATCACTTCCGGTATTTCCTCTTTGGCGGCTGCCGGTAATCGTGGCATGGTAATAGCAACACTATTATTGCTTACTCCCAGGGCTTTGTCTACCGTATAAAACCGGAAAATATTTTCATAATCATTATGAAATTTATCATAGCCCGTTTCTTTTTTCACATAGATAAATATCAAAGTACAAGTTGCTATTCCAATGGCTAGTCCAAACACATTGATTGTAGAAGAAGTGCGACTTTTTAAAAAAGCTCTTATGGCGGTTCTAAAGATGTTTTTTAACATAATGGTGATTTTTAAAATCATTAATATAAGCAACTAAAATGCCAATGCAAAACAAGGCGCTGAGAATGCATTTTTTGACATTTTTCTATGGATCACGTTCGTATTCGGACATTTTTGTCCGGGTATGGACGTAAACCATTAACTCATCAATTTGAAGTTTTGGAGAAATGATTATATAATTTCTTGATCTTTTAATTCTATTCCTCTTACTCTGGGACTATAATGTGACTGTCAAAACTGTTCACCGCTGGTTTCCACCCATATATCCATTTAGTTCAAAAAAACCTGGGAAAGATGCGAATCCCTAACTTTTCATAAACTGCAAATTGCATGTTGTCTGATTCCATTTAGTATGTTTTAGTAATTTTATAGCCCATAAAGTAACCAGAGCAGCTGGATGTTACCTTAATTGCGAGTGGTGGACTCTGTTGGAAATCCACTTTGTGTAATAATATTCAGGGCATGTAATAGCAATAGGTATAAAAAATATTTAAAGTAAAAATGTGATTTTTATGGATGTAAACTAGATATTTAAGCACTGCTTATATGTAATAAGACCTCGATGGATTGGGGTTTATTAATAGTTAACAGACATTGTAAATCAACATTCAATAACCAACAAACTAAGTGGCAGGAATATGAGAGATATTAATGTGATAAATATTCTATCATTTTGCATGAGGCAAATAAGCAATTTGATTATGAATTCACTTGTTCTTTTATTTGCATTGATGTGTTTAATAACAACAACTTCTACCGCCCGAAACACGCCATTAAAGGTGGGGGTAATCGGTTTAACCCATACCCATGTGCACTGGATTTTGGGAAGACCGGCAGACGACAAGGTAATAATAGTAGGTATTGCAGAAAGCAATATGGAGTTGGCAAGACGATATACACAACAACATGGTCTTTCTATGGATTTAGTATACGCTTCAATGGACGAGCTTATTCAGTCAGCTAAGCCTGAGGCTGTCCTCGCTTTTGGTACTATTTATGACCATCTTGCAGTTGTAGAAAAATTTGCTCCTTTAGGGATTCATGTAATGGTTGAAAAACCATTAGCAGTGAGTTTAGACCATGCAAAAAAAATGGAAGCCCTGGCAAAAAAGCACGGCATACACCTCCTGACAAATTACGAAACTACCTGGTATCCAAGTATGCATACAGCTTTTGATTTATTGAAAAACGATAGTATTGGCAGTTTAAGTCAAATAATCATACGGGATGGACACAAAGGACCTTTGAAAATAGGAGTAAATGAAGAGTTTCTGGAATGGCTCATAGATCCTGTTAAAAATGGAGGTGGGGCGATAATGGATTTCGGATGCTATGGGGCAAATATTGCAACCTGGATGATGAAAGGGGAAAAACCCTTATCAGTTGTGGCAGTAACACAACAGTTGCAAAAAGAAAACAACCCTAAGGTTGATGACGAATCAACTATAATTCTCACCTATAAAAATGCAAAAGTTACCATACAGGCTTCCTGGAATTGGCCAATAGGTAGGAAAGATATGGAAGTGTATGGCAAGGAGGGTGTTATCTATGCTGATAACAGAAGTGAGCTTAGAATACGGATATCTGAGGGTTATGACGGATTTAGTGAATCCAAAAGAAGATTGGAAGAACTCCCACCTCCTTATAATGACCCATTTGCGTATTTTGCTGCATTGATTAATAAGGAAATTTCTTTACCAAAGTATGATCTTTCATCTCTTGAAAATAATATGATAGTGATGGAAATCCTTGATGCGGCAAGATTATCTGCAAAGAAAGGTAGAGCAATTAAAATGAAATAACGGTGTTTGCCTGAACAGCACCTGCCCACCTGTGGATACCGCAATTTTCGAATAAAATAATTGCAACGCAATCCGAAGAATTAAGTCTCAGCGAAACTGAACTTGAAAAGTTTAATTATAATAACCGGGAATATTAATTATATTGTTAGGTATAAAAGGCACGGAATTGGAGAGATTGCTCAAAGCATATTTTTTTCTTTAAGTGCCGTTACCATTTATACTTCCAATTTCAATTTCGAAAGGTAACTAAAAAGCAGTATCCAATACTTAACCAAAGTTAAGCAATTAATAATCAAAGAATTGTAAGCTTCATACTTTAGTGCTGAAATTTAATTTTTCAAGCATTTTGTACTAAAGTATGATGAAAGCTGCATCACCTTATTTTAACTTTGTTGTGAATAATAAATATTAAAAAGCATGAAAAAAACAGTATTGATTTTTGGATTTATCATTGGGACAATCTTATGTGCCAATATGATTGTAAAGGTCAATATGATGTACAGCAGCACCGATTTCAAAGGACACGACATTGTAGGTTATGCTGCAATGATTGTTCTCTTTTCACTTATCTTCTTTGGCGTCAGAGGTTATCGGAACAAGTATCTCAACGGTATTATTTCTTTTGGATAAGCATTTAAGACAGGAGGTTTAATTGCTTTACTGGCTTCTTTTAGAGGACAGAGAAGCTTTAGGGAAAGGGGAAAAACAAATTTATGGTAGTCAAGCGGGTAGAGATGAAGAAACAGGGGAGTATTATGTTTGTAAGCCACCGAGCAACTAC
>JRYF01007024.1_pt1 | contig 10224 bp, 8 predicted proteins | sample 235331 | NCBI WGS metagenome assembly JRYF01 (sample SAMN03074217, study PRJNA261475) | activated sludge metagenome | biome: Wastewater Treatment Plant; feature: Wastewater; material: Activated sludge; isolation source: activated biomass of a wastewater treatment plant treating hydrocarbon... ... | reverse complement strand
ATGGGCCACCCGATGGCCGGCCACCTCGCGCGCGCCGGCCATCGGATCACCGTCTACAACCGCACGCCGGCGAAGGCCGACGCCTGGGTCGCCGCCCACGCCGGGGGCGCCCGCGCGCCGACACCCGCCGAGGCCGCGCACGAGGCCGACTTCGTCTTCGCCTGCGTCGGCAACGACGACGACCTGCGCGCGGTCGTGCTCGGCGACACGGGCGCGTTCGCCGGCATGAAGCCGGGCGCGGTGTTCGTCGACCACACGACGGCGTCGGCCGCCGTCGCGCGCGAGCTGCACGCCGAGGCGCGCCGGCGCGGGCTGCACTTCGTCGACGCGCCAGTGTCGGGCGGTCAGGCCGGGGCCGAGGGCGGCGTGCTGACCGTGATGTGCGGCGGCGACCCGGAGCCGTTCGAGGCGATGCGGCCGCTGGCGATGAACTTCGCGCGCGCGGTCACGCGCATCGGCGACGCCGGCGCCGGCCAGCTCGCCAAGATGGTCAACCAGGTCTGCATCGCCGGGCTGGTGCAGGGCCTGGCCGAGGCACTCGCCTTCGGCCGGCGCGCCGGGCTGGACATGCCGCTCGTGCTCGATGTCATCGGCAAGGGCGCGGCGCAGAGCTGGCAGATGGACAACCGCGGCCGGACCATGCTGGCCGACCGCTTCGACTTCGGCTTCGCCGTCGACTGGATGCGCAAGGATCTCGGCCTGGTGCTGGCCGAGGCGCGCCGCAACGGCGCCCAGCTGCCGGTGACGGCGCTGGTGGACCAGTTCTACGCCGAGCTGCAGGCGATGGGCGGCGGGCGCTGGGACACGTCCAGCCTCCTGCGGCGGCTCAGGCCGCCGCCTGGCTGAGCCGGGCGGCTCAGGCCGCCGCCGGGTCGAGCCGGGAGGGGCAGCCTCCCGCCTGCGTGATCCGGGCAGCCGTGGCCGCCGCCCGCGCGGCGGCCACGGATCAGCGCGCCCCCGGTGCCTGCGCCGGCCGCAGCCGCGCCAGCTCCTCCTCGGTCAGCATCTCGAACACCTTGACGACGCGCTGCACGCCGGGCACGGTGCTGGCGATGCTCGAGGCGCGCTCGGCCTCGCGCTCGGTCACCAGGCCCATCAGGTAGACCACCCCGCGCTCGGTCTTGACCTTGACCGCGTTGGCGAACAAGTCCTTCGCGTCGACGAAGCTGGCCTTGACCTTGGTCGTGATCAGCGTGTCGTTGCTGCGCGAGGTGAGCGAGCTGTTGCCGGCCACCGTCAGCTCGTTGACGACCGAGCGCAGGTTCTCGATGCCGGCCACCGCCGCCTCGACGCGCGCCTTCTCCGCCGCGTCGGGCACCTCGCCGGTCAGCAGCAGGATGCGGTTGAAGCTGGTGCCGCTGACGTTGCCGAGCGTGGCCAGCTCGCGCACCCGGTTGGCGGCCTTGATCTCGATCGCCTGGTCTTCGAGCTGGGCGCCGGCGGTGCGGCGGTCGGTGGCGACGAGCACGCCGCCGACCATGGCGCCGCCGACCACCAGCGGCGCGCAGCCGGACAAGCTGGCCAGCCCGGCCAGCCCGACGAGGCCTGCGCAGGCGGCCACGGCGAGCCTGCCGGCGCGATGAACGATGCGGTTCATGAAGGGTCCGTTTCTCCCATCAGTTGCAGGTCGAGCGCGTCGGCCATCGCGTGCAGCGCCAGCAGCTGGGCCTCGCGCACGCGCGCGGCGCGCGTGTGCGGCAGGCCGACGAGCACGTCGGTCTCGCCGAGCAGCGCACGCCAGGCCGGCTCGCCGCCGGCGAGCGCGACGACGGCCATCTCCTTGTCGTGCGCGGCAGTGACCGAGGCGGCGGCGTCGAGACGCTCGTCGCCGTCGTCCACCAGCAGCAGCACGTCGCCCGGCAGGCCGAGCGCGAGCACCGAGCGCGCCAGCGGCGCCGCCGGCAGCGCGAGCGCCGCCCGCGGCGGCCGCTCGCGCTCGAAGCCGCGCACGCACAGTTCGGCGAAGTACGCTGCCAGCGCACTGCCGCCGACCAGCAGCTTGCCGCCGGCGGTCAGGCAGCCGAGCAGCGTCTGCGCCGCTTCCTCCAGCGGCCTGGCCACCGGCTCGGCAACCTGGTACAGCAGGTCGGCACTTTCGAAGAACTGCTGCTGGATGCGCTGCTCGAGCATGGCCATGCATGATAGGACACGTCCCCGAGCGCGCCGGTTCCGCCGGCACGATGCGCGGCGCGGTTCACCCGCCGGCGTCGAATGCGCCGCGCAGCCAGGCGATGCGCTCGCCGTCGATCGCGACGACGTCGAAGCGGCAGGGCGGCAGCACCGGCAGCCGCTGCACGAAGCACTGAGCGGCGAAGCGCAGCGCGCGCTGCTTGGCGGCGCCGACGCTGGCGGCGGCGCCGCCATGGGCGCCCGAGCGGCGCGCCCGCACCTCGACGAAGACCAGCGTGCCGTCGGCCTCGCGCAGCACGAGGTCGATCTCGCCGCCGTGCGCGCGCGGGCCGCGCGCGACCCGATAATTGCGCGTCACCAGCGTCAGGCCCTGGGCGCGCAGGTGGGCCAGTGCGCGGTCCTCGGCGGCGGCGCCGGCGGCCCGGGTGTCGCGCGTGCCGCCGCCAGCCCCTTCTCCGGACGCACCCCTGCGCGTGACCATCGCCCCGTCCTCGATCCTCCAGGCTGCCGCCGAGGCGGCAGCCGGGCAGCAGTATCCCGCAGGCGCGCTGTACGTCGTCGCCACGCCGATCGGCAACCTGGCCGACATCGGCCTGCGCGCCGTGCACGTGCTGGCGCTGGCCGACCGCGTGGCGTGCGAGGACACGCGCGTCAGCGGCGCGCTGCTGCAGCGCCTGGGGCTGCACAAGCCGCTGCTGGCACTGCACGCGCACAACGAGGCGCAGGCGGTGGCCGCGCTGCTGCCGCGGCTGGCCGCCGGCGAGCGGGTGGCGCTGGTCAGTGACGCCGGCACGCCGGCCGTGTCCGACCCCGGGGCGCGGCTGGTCGCCGCGGCCGCCGCCGCCGGCCACCGGGTGCTGCCGGTGCCGGGCGCCAGCAGCGCGCTGGCGGCGCTGTGCGTGGCCGGCGATGTGCGCGGGCGAGGGTGTTCACCTTCGTCGGCTTCCTGCCGGCCCGTGGGCAGGAGCGCGAGGCGGCGCTGCGGCGGGCGCTGGCGGCGCCCGGCACGCAGCTGCTGTTCGAGGGGCCGCACCGCATCGAGCGGCTCGCCGCGGCGCTCGCCGAAGCCGCACCGCGGCGGGCGCTGACGCTGTGCCGCGAGCTGACCAAGCAGTTCGAGACCGTCGCCACGATGGCGGCCGGCGAGCTGCCGGGCTGGCTGGACGCCGATACCAACCGCCGGCGCGGCGAGTTCGTGCTCGTGCTGCACGCCGAAGCCGCGCCGCCGCCAGCCGCTGCGGCCGGCGAGGCCGCCGGGCTGGTGCACGCCATCGACCCCGGCTCCGAGCGCACCCTGCGCATCCTGCTGCGCGAGCTGCCGCTGAAGCAGGCGGTGGCGCTGGCGGCCGAGATCGGCGGCGCGCCGCGCAAGGCGCTGTATGCCCTGGCGCTGGCCTGGCGCGAGGGCGCGAACCTAGAATCCGACGATGATCACGCGTGAACCCACCCTGGAGCGGCTGGCGATCGCCGAGGCGCTGATGCTCGAGCCGTTCGGGCTGTCGCAGGCGACGCTGGACCATGCGCTGGCGACGATACGCGTGCACCGCGTCGACGACGCCGACCTGTACTTCCAGACCACCCGCCACGAGGGCTGGAGCCTGGAGGAAGGCATCGTCAAGAGCGGCAGCTTCAGCATCGAGCAGGGTGTGGGCGTGCGTGCGGTGGCGGGCGAGAAGACCGCCTTCGCCTACTCCGACGATCTGTCGGAGGCGTCGCTGATGGATGCCGCGCGCACCGTGCGCACGATCGCCGCCGCCGGCCAGCAGCGGCGCATCCGGGTCGGCCCGAAGGCGCGGCCGGCCGCCAGCCGCGTGCTGTACGCGCCGACCGACCCCATCGCCACCCTGGACAGCACCGGCAAGGTCGCGCTGCTGGAGAAGATCGAGCGCATGGCGCGCGCCAAGGACCCACGCATCGTGCAGGTGATGGCGGGCCTGGCGGCCGAGCACGACGTGGTGCTGGTCGCGCGCGCCGACGGCACGCGCGCGGCCGACGTGCGGCCGCTGGTGCGCGTCAGCGTGACCGTGATCGCCGAGCAGGGCGGCCGGCGCGAGGTCGGCGTCGGCGGCGGCGGCGGGCGCTTCGGCCTGGGCTACTTCCAGGACGCGGTGCTGGCGTCCTACGTCGAGCAGGCGGTCGGTGCCGCGCTGACCAACCTCGAGGCGCGCCCGGCGCCGGCCGGCGAGATGACGGTCGTGCTCGGCCCGGGCTGGCCCGGCGTGCTGCTGCACGAGGCGGTCGGCCACGGGCTGGAGGGCGACTTCAACCGCAAGGGCTCGTCCACCTTCAGCGGCCGCATCGGCCAGCGCGTCGCGGCGCGCGGCGTCACCGTGCTCGACGACGGCACGCTCGCCGACCGCCGCGGCTCGCTCAACGTCGACGACGAGGGCCACGCCAGCCAGCGCAACGTGCTGATCGAGGACGGCATCCTGCGCGGCTACATCCAGGACAGCCTGAACGCGCGCCTGATGGGCGTCAAGCCGACCGGCAACGGCCGCCGCGAGAGCTACGCCCATGTGCCGATGCCGCGCATGACCAACACCTACATGCTCGGCGGCCGCCAGGACCCGGCGGAGATCATCGCCAGCGTCAGGCGCGGGCTGTACGCGAGCAACTTCGGCGGTGGCCAGGTCGACATCACGAGCGGCAAGTTCGTGTTCTCGGCCAGCGAGGCGTTCTGGATCGAGGACGGCAAGCTCGCTTACCCGGTCAAGGGTGCGACCATCATCGGCAACGGCCCGGACGCGCTGACGCGGGTGACGATGATCGGCGACGACATGCGGCTGGACACCGGCGTCGGCGTGTGCGGCAAGGAGGGCCAGAGCGTGCCGGTTGGTGTCGGCCAGCCGACGCTGCGCATCGAGCGGCTGACGGTCGGGGGCACCGCCTGAACCCTGCCGCAGCCGCCGCGGGCTGGCTGCCGGTCGGCGCGGCCGAGGTCGAGGCGGCCGCCGCGCGGCTGGCCGGCCAGGTGCTCGACACGCCCTGCGTCGAGAGCCTGACGCTGGGGCAGATCCTCGGCTGCCGGATCTTCCTCAAGTTCGAGAACCTGCAGTTCACGGCCTCGTTCAAGGAGCGCGGGGCGCTGAACAAGCTGCTCGCGCTGGCGGAGGCCGGCGTGCGCGGGGTGATCGCGGCCTCGGCCGGCAACCATGCGCAGGGCGTCGCGCACCATGCGCAGCGGCTCGGGCTGCGGGCGGTCATCGTGATGCCGGTGCTGACGCCGACGGTCAAGGTCGAGCGCACGCGCGGCTTCGGCGCCGAGGTGGTGCTGCACGGCGACGGCTTCGACGCCGCGCGCGACCACGCGCTGGCGCTGGCCGAGGCGCAGGGGCTGGCCTTCGTCCACCCCTTCGACGACCCGCTGATCATCGCCGGCCAGGGCACGATCGGGCTGGAGATGCTGCGCGCGCAGCCCGACCTGGACGCGCTGGTGGTCGCCGTCGGCGGCGGTGGGCTGATCAGCGGCATCGCGGCCGCCGCGTGCGCCGCCAAGCCGGGCATCCAGATCGTCGGCGTGCAGACGGCGCGCTTCCCGGCCATGGTCAACGCCGTCAAGGGCACGGCGCACCCGCAGGGCGCGAGCACGATCGCCGAGGGCATCGCGGTCGGCCGCCCGGGCGAGCTGACGCGGGCGATGGTGGCGGCGCTGGTCGACGACCTGGTGCTGGTCGACGAAGGCGACATCGAGCAGGCCATCGTGATGCTGCTCGAGATCGAGAAGACGCTGGTCGAGGGCGCCGGCGCGGCCGGGCTGGCGGCGCTGCTGCGCGACCCGGCGCGCTTCGCCGGCCGCAAGGTCGGCCTCGTGCTGTGCGGTGGCAACATCGACCCGCTGCTGCTGGCGGCGATCATCGAGCGCGGCATGGTGCGCGCCGGCCGGCTGGCGCGCATCCGGGTCGGCGCGCGCGACGCGCCGGGGGTGCTGGCACGCATCACCGCCGTCGTCGCCGGCGCCGGCGCCAACATCGACGAGGTGCATCACCAGCGCGCGTTCTCGGCGCTGTCGGCGCAGAACGTCGAGGTCGAGCTCGTCATCCAGACGCGCGGCCGGGACCATGTGCGCGAGGTGCTGCAGGCGCTGCAGGCGGCCGGTTTCGAGGCGGCGGTTTACTGAGGGCCGGGCGAGCGGACCGGGGTCCGGACCGGGGTCAGGTCACCTGTTTCGCAATGCGGCAAGCGTGACCTGACCCCCACCCGTCATCTCGTGGCCACCCGCGGCGTGCTACATTCACCCCATGGTTCGTGTCGCAAGCTTCTTTGCGTACTTTTGGTTCTCGCACCGCACGGCGGATGGAGAGGCCTGAGCGCGACGCAAGCACAGCGCACCGACCCCCGAAACCGCCGGCAGCCCCGGCGGTTTTTTGTTGCCGGGGTCAAGGCCCAACCCGATGGACGACCCCGATGAGCCCCAAAGCCGCCACCCTGCCCGAGACGCGCTACGCGCTGTCCGAGAAGACCAGCGAGACCGACGACCAGCGCATCCGCGATGTCGTGCCGCTGCCGCCGCCGGAGCACCTGATCCGCTTCTTCCCGATCGCCGGCACGCCGGTGGAGAAACTCATCGGCACCACGCGCCAGGCGGTCAAGCAGATCCTGCACGGCCGGGACGACCGGCTGCTGGTGGTCATCGGCCCGTGCTCGATCCACGACCCGGCGGCGGCGCTGGACTACGCGCGGCGCCTGTTGGCCGAGCGCCAGCGCCACGCCGGCGAGCTGGAGGTGGTGATGCGGGTGTACTTCGAGAAGCCGCGCACCACCGTCGGCTGGAAGGGGCTGATCAACGACCCCTACCTGGACGGCAGCTTCCGCATCCACGAGGGCCTGCGCATCGCGCGCCAGCTGCTGGTGGACATCAACCGGCTGGGCGTGCCGGCGGGCAGCGAGTTCCTGGACACGATCAGCCCGCAGTACATCGGCGACCTCATCAGCTGGGGTGCGATCGGCGCCCGCACCACGGAAAGCCAGGTGCACCGCGAGCTGGCCAGCGGCCTGTCGGCGCCGATCGGCTTCAAGAACGGCACCGACGGCAACCTGAAGATCGCGTGCGACGCCATCATGGCCGCCGGCCGGGCGCACCACTTCCTGTCGGTGCACAAGAACGGTCAGGTGGCCATCGTGTCAACCAACGGCAACAAGGACTGTCACGTGATCCTGCGCGGCGGCAAGGCGCCGAACTACGACGCCGCCAGCGTCGCGGCCGCCNNCACGCCAACAGCGCCAAGCAGTACCAGCGGCAGGTCGACGTCGCGCGCGACATCGCGGGCCAACTCGCGGTCGGCACGCGCTGCATCTTCGGCGTCATGGTCGAGAGCCATCTCGAAGGCGGGGCGCAGAAGTTCACCGCCGGCAAGGACGACCCGGCCGCGCTGCGGCCCGGGCAGAGCATCACCGACGCCTGCATCGGCTGGGACGACTCGGTGGCCGTGCTCGACGCGCTGGCCGAGGGGGTGAAGGCGCGCCGGCGGCACCCGGGCTGACACAACGCAGCGGGCGGGGCTCTGACCCTGCCCGGGTGTGTTCGAGCCCTCACCCGGCCTTGACGTCCTGCGGGCTTTCGCCCTCCAGATCGGCCCACAACGCGGCACCCGGCACCTCGAGCCCGACGCTGGCCAGCGCCACGCCCTGGCCCGGCTCGCTCGGGTGCAGCACCCACAGCCCGTCGCTGCCCTTGCGGTAGAGGTCGCAGCGCCGGTGCTCGACGTCGACCAGCAGGTACTCGACCAGGCTCGGAAGCTGGCGGTAGGCGGCAAACTTCTCGCCGCGGTCGAAGGCGGCGGTCGCGGGCGACAAGACCTCGACGGCCAGCGCCGGCTCGCGCTTGAGCAGGCGGTCCGCGGCGTCGGCGGCGCTGCAAGTGACCATCAGATCGGGATAGAAGAAGCAGTCTGCGGCATCGACGCGCAGGCGCACGTCGCTCGCGTAGACGCGGCAAGGCCGGTCCCGAAGATGATGGCGCAGCGCCACGACCAGGTTCATCGCGGCCGTGTTGTGGCGGTCCTCGCCGCCTGCGATCGCGAACACCTCGCCGCGCACGAACTCGTGCCTGTCGGACTGCTCGCGTTCCCACGCGAGGAAGGCGTCGGCGGTCAGCGGCTGCAGTTGAAGGGCGTGTCCCATAGCGATCCGGCGGCGCCTCGTCGGCATGATGGCGCCTGGGGTGCAGTCTACGCCGCACGCGGTCCCGACGCAGCGGCCGACGCAGCTGCCGTTTGGTGGCACCGCCACTGCACGCCGGTCGTTCACCCTCCCCGCGTCGCCAGGCCCGCTCAGGGCGCCGTCACAGCCGGAGCTCCAACTGCAGCTGCCAGCGTGTCGCCGATGGCGTGCGGTTGCGCGTGGTCTGGCGCTCGCCGGCAGCATCGACACGGTCGAAGTCGTCGCTCGTGCGCGGGTCCAGGTTGCCGCCTTGCAGGCGCAGCGCGCGGCCGGGCGCGATCGTCCACAGCGCATAGGCGTCGGCGATGCGCCGCGTCGACACGCCGGTGCGCCGGCCGGCGTCGACCTGCGTCTCGTAGCCCGGAACCCAGTTCAGGTTGGCGCCCAGCTTCAGCGGCGTGCCACGCGGCGACCAGTCGGCGCCCAGGTTGGCGCTCGCGCGCGGCTGCTGCTCGAGCCGGTTGTCCGGCCCCGGCACCCCGGCGACGCGCGAGTGGTACAGGCTGAGGTTGGTGCGCATCTCGATGCGCGGCAGGGCGGCGGCGGCCGCGTCGTCCAGCCACGGCGCGGCCAGCTGTGCCAGCCGGCCCTTGGCCTCGAGCTCGACGCCCTGCGTGGTCGCCTGCCCGACGTTGCGCATGCGCGCGACCCAGCGCGGCACCGGGCTCCACGGCACCTCCTCCAGCGCGACCACGCTGCGCATCAGGTCCTCGATGCGGCGGTGGAACAGGCTGGCGCTGAGCACGCCGCCGCCGCGCGGGTAGTGCTCCCACGCGAGGTCGATGCCGGTCGCCAGCTCCGGTCGCAGCCCCGGGCTGCCGGCGCGGTCGGGGGCGGTCGCTTCGTTCGGGCCGTCGAGCGCGAAGCGCGGGTTGGGGCTCGGGCGGGCGATCAAGGTGTTCAGCGCCGGCGCGCGCCAGCTGCGCGTCAGGCTCGCGCGAAGTTGGCCGCGGCTGGTGGGGTCGGGCCGCCAGACGGCATGCGCCAGCGGCGTCCACACGCCGTTGCGGTTGCGCGCCCGCGTGCCGTCGCCGAGCCCGCCCTCGGTCGTGATGCCCTCCCAGCGCAGGCCGGCGTGCAGGCTCCAGTGCGGCGTCGGGCTCCACTCGTCCTGCAGGTACAGCGCGGCGCGTGCGCTGCGGGCGCGCAGCTCGTCGCCGAAGTCGGTCAGCAGCGGCAGCCCGTTCTCGCGCAGGTCGCGCGCGTCGCTGCGCCGCTGGCGCTCCAGCTCGAAGCCGCCGACCAGGTCGTGGCCGGCACTGGCCGTCTCCGCGCCGGCCAGCAGCAGCGAGAACTTGCCGCGCAGCGCGACCCGGGTTTCGGCCTGGTCGCTGCGATCGTCGATGCGGCGCAGCAGCTCGCCGGCGGCGAGTTCCTCGCGCACGCTGGTCGCGTGCGAGGTCCAGCGGCTGGCGTGGCCGCCGAGCTCGGCGCGCACCCCGCCGGCCAGCCGCTGGCGCCAGGTCGAGCCGAGCCGCCACGAGGTCGAATGCCCGGCACTCTCGCCGAGCGCCCGTTCGTACGGCGCCTCGCCGAGCCGTGGCTGCAGGGTCGACAGCGAACCGCCGCTGCGGTCGATGTGGAACACGCCGGGGGCCAGCGTCAGCATGGCGCCCGGCTCGCCGAGCCGCCACTGCAACCGCGCGCTGGCATTCAGTCCGCGCCCGCGGCTGCTGCCGTCGCGTGTCTCGCTGCGCTCGGCCACCGGCTCCAGGGGCTCGCCGGTGTCGGTCAGCGCTTCGGTGAGGGTCTCGCTGCGCCCGCTGTCGCGGCTGCGGTTCTCGAACAGCGTGGCCGACACGTTGTAGCCGAGGCGGCCGGCCTGGTCGTTGCGCGTCCATTGCAGGCGCGGCGAGACCTCGCCGCGTTCGACCGCCACGCTCGGGCGCAGGTCGTTCAGGCGCCGGTCCAGCGCCTCGCGCAGCACGATGTTGA
>JRYF01000604.1_pt1 | contig 10233 bp, 7 predicted proteins | sample 235331 | NCBI WGS metagenome assembly JRYF01 (sample SAMN03074217, study PRJNA261475) | activated sludge metagenome | biome: Wastewater Treatment Plant; feature: Wastewater; material: Activated sludge; isolation source: activated biomass of a wastewater treatment plant treating hydrocarbon... ... | reverse complement strand
CAGCGGCAGCGGGCCGATGGTGACGGCGTGGCCCAGCGCCTGCAGCCGCATCGCGCGCGGCGGCGCGAACGGCGCGCGGCGGTCGGGCACGTCGCGGCTCTCGCGCGCGATGAAGGCCTTGACGATGCGGTCCTCCAGCGAGTGGAAGCTGATGACGACCAGCCGGCCGCCGGCGGCCAGCAGCTCGAGCGCGGCCTTCAGCCCCGCTTCGAGTGCCGCGAGCTCGGCGTTGACGTGAATCCGAAGAGCCTGAAACGTGCGCGTCGCAGGGTCCTGGCCCGGCTCGCGGGTGCGGACGACGGACGCCACGAGCGCGGCCAGCTCGCCGGTGGTGCGAACAGCGGCGCCGCCCTGCCGGCGAGCAACAAGCGCCTTTGCAATCGGTAGAGCAAACCGTTCTTCCCCATGGTCGCGGATCACCTGTGTCAGCGTGCGCACGTCGGCGCGGGCCAGGAAGTCCGCGGCGGTCTCGCCACGGGTCGTGTCCATGCGCATGTCCAGCGGCGCATCGAAGCGGAAGCTGAAGCCGCGCGCCGGCTCGTCGAGCTGGGGCGAGCTGACCCCCAGGTCGAGCAGCACGCCCTGCACGACGGTCACGTGCCGCGCCGCGAGCACCTCGCGCAGGGTCTCGAAGCCGGCGTGCACGATCTCGAAGCGTCCGTCGTTCACCGATCGGCGCGCGTCGGCGACCGCCTGCGGGTCCTTGTCGAGCGCCAGCAGCCGGCCGCGCGCCGACAGCCGCGCCAGCAGCGCACGCGTGTGCCCGCCGCGGCCGTAGGTGCCGTCGACGTAGGTGCCGTCGACGTCGGTCACCAGCGCGTCGACCGCCTCGCGCAGCAGCACCGTGGTGTGGCCGCCGGCGTGCGCGCCGACGGCGCAAGGCTGGGCGGGCCGGTTCATCGCAGGACGAAGCTCCGGATCTCGGCCGGCATCGGCTGCGCCAGCAGCCGCCCCTCGACCTCGGCGTGGCGCTCCGCGTCCCACAGCTCGAGCAGGCGGCCGATGCCGATCAGCAGCACGTCCTTGCGCAGCTGGGCCGCGCCGCGCAGCTCGGGCGGGATCAGGATGCGTGCGGCGGCGTCGATCTCGACGTCGGCCGCGCTGCCGATCAGCACCCGGCGCCACGGGTCGGCGTCCAGGCTCATCTGCATCAGGTGCTCGCGCGTGGCCTCCCAGCGCGGGCGCGGCATCACCCACAGGTAGCCCTCGGGGTGCTTGGTCAGGGTCAGCCGGCCCTCGCAGGCCTGCATCAGCAGGTCGCGCTGGCGCACCGGGACCGTGATGCGGCCCTTGGCATCCAGCGTCAACGCCGAGGTTCCCTGAAAGACCGTCTCCACCGCCACCGGTGCCACTTTAGGGCATCATTTCCCACCGAACGACACTTTATCTCATGACATGTCGCCGGTCAATCCGCCAGGTTTGGAAATTTCAATGAAATCAAGAACTTAGAACGTCACGCAGAAGTTGAATCGGAGAAAATAGAGACTAAAAACAAGAACCTGCGAAGGGCACTGAAACCAAAGCTTCATCATTGTCCTACCTCTGGGGGGCCCCACTGTTACGTTCGGATGCACTCCATTGCGGTACGCTGCGGTGCAGAACAGGATGCGGACGCGGTCCCGGTTCGCTGTCTCCCGCGGTGTGCGGGTTACCCGCCGTGGGCCGCGTGCGCGAGGGAGCTACCCGATTGCCCGTGCAGCGCCTGTCGATGGCCTTGTGCCCGGCGTGCGAGAGTCCGAACGCGGACGAGGCGCGCTTTTGCGCTGCCTGCGGCACGCCGCTGGTGATGCGCTGCCCGGCGTGCGACACGATCAACGTCCGCACGCGCCATGTCTGCCACCGCTGCAGGGCCGCGCTGCGTGTCGAGGACACCGTGCCGGCGTCGCTGGGGGCGGACGACGAGCCGACCGCCCCGGTCATCCCGCTGCTGGTGCCCGAAGGCGACGCCGGTGACGGCGGGTGGACGCTGTCGCTGCGCAGTGTGTCGGTGGCGGCACCCGCGCCTCCGACTCCACCGGTCGCGCGCCGCACCGCGGCCGGGGCCGGCGAGCCGCGGGCGGCCGCCCGCGGTGCGGCCGATCCCACGGCGGACGGATGGCAAAGGCCCCTGACGCCGGCCCGGCAGCCCCCGGGTGAGCCGGGTCTGCCCGAACTCGTCGTCACCGACGGCTGGGTGAGCCCGCGTGCGTCGGACCCGGCCGAGGTGCCGATGGCGCAGGGCGCGCCGGCCCCGCCGGCCACGCCGGCCACGCGGGCGGTCCCGGGTGAACGCAAGGCGCCGACCAAGGCGGACGGCGCGCCGGCCACGGCCACGTCGTCGCGGCCGAATCAGGTGCTGAAGGCCGAGCGGCGGGCCAAGGTGCGACGACGCCAGTTGCAAGGCCGTCGAACCCGTGCCGACGAGGCACTGCCCCAGGACGTGCTGCTGCTCGAACCCGACCCGGCGTCGCGTGCGGCGCTGTGCGAGCTGCTCGACATCTTCGGCTTCCGCCCCTATCTGGCCGCCAGCGCGGGCGAGGCGCTCGGCATGGCGACCCGGCGTCGCTACGCGGCGGTGCTGCTCGGTCTGGACGCCGACCCAGGCGCCGCCGCCGCGCTGTGCCAGCAGTTGCGCCAGCTGCCGTCGCTGGGCACCACCGCGGTGTTCGCGATCGGCGACCCGCGGCGCCACGCCGACCGGGTCCGCATGCAGCTCGCCGGGGCCGACGACACGCTGCTGCGCCCGGTGGGTCGCGGGACGCTGGCGCGTGCGCTGGACGGCATGGGGGTCGTGCTGCCCAATGATCCCCGGCTCGGCCGCGCGCCGCAGGGCTGAACCGCGCGCCGTCCGACGAGCTCCAAGCCCCGGTGTACGAGAACGATCCGCTGTACAAGCTGCGCCATGCGCTGGCCGGGCTCGCGCTGGCGCTGCTGCTGTCGGTGCCGGTGGCGGCCGTGATCGCCCGCCTGGCCGGGGACCTGGTCGGCGACAGCTACGGCCTGCGCGCCGGGCTGTACAGCCTGCTGCTGGCGCACGTGGTGGTCGGCGCCGCGGTGCTGTTCATGCGCGTGGCGCGCCACGAGACGCGCCCGCTGTCGGCCGGCCGGCTGCTGCTGTGGCTGGCAAGCCTGTGGCTGTGGCCGCTGCTGCTGGCGGGCAAGCGCGCGCGGGCCGATGCGAACGGAGCACGAGGCGACGCGGGAGCTGCCGAGGCCGCCGATACTGCCGAACCCGCCGATCCCGCCGAACCCGCGCAGGCTGCCGAAGCGCCCGAACGGCGGGACTCCGCCCGTCCGCCGGCACCGCCCCGGGCCTGAGGCCGCTGGGCCCCTCGGGCGCGAGCGCATCGATGGGCCTCTCCGCCCGCGGATCACTCGGATTGCTTGATCAACCGGCCGGCGGCGTGCTGCAGCGGGCGGGCGTTCATCGGGTACAGGCGGGCGAAGATGTCGAGCTGGCGCGGGGAGGCCGCCACCGGCTGCTTCATCACCGCCCACAGCACGCCCTCGGTGCAAGGCGGCGTGGTCAGCGAGCCGATGTAGGTGTAGTAGCGGCGGTCGGCCGGAAGCAGCCCGGCCGGGTCGAGCTCGCCGTGGCCGGGCACCGTGACGTGCTTCTCCAGCGGCAGGTCGTTCCAGATCTGCTGCACCACCGGCTGCGCCGGCCCGCGCTCCAGCACGACGGCGACGATCGCCAGCCGGCCCTCGGGGTCGCGATGCACCATCTGCACCGACATCTCGAACTGGCGGCCCTCGATGCGCTCCTCCGATGGCCGCCGGAACTGCAGGTGCTGCAGCTCGTAGCGCCGGGCGCCGACCTCGATCCAGTTGCCGCGCCCGACCCGCACCTCCACCGTGTGGCCGTTGTCCAGCACCTCGAAGCGGCCAGGGCGGTAGTCGAAGCCGACCGGCCGCAGGTCGACGGCGATGCCGTCGCGCAGGTCGATCGGGCTCTGGCGCTCACCGCTGGCGCACAGCGCGTAGTCGGGCCGCAGCGCGCCCCTGCGCTGCGGCCCGACCTCGCCCGCGTAGCCCCAGTCCGGGCCGGGGCCGGCCGCGCGCCCGGCCCGATGGGCGGCAACCATCGCCGTCAGCGCCTGCGGTGTCGGTGACTTCGCCGGCGCCGCCGCCGCCGGCGCGCGACGGGCCGGCACCTGCAGCTCGTGCGTGCCCCGGGCATCGTCCGCCAGCCGCGCCCCGAGCGTGGCCTGCAGGCGCTGCTTGAGATGCGTCATCGGATCGTCGGCGGCGACCTGGGCGACCGCCGGGACCGCCAAGCCGACCGGCGCCGCCGGTATCGCCGCCGCCAGCGCGGACGCGGCTCCACCAGGATGCGCCGGCAGCGTGGCAAGGGCCAGCAGCGCCAGCGCCAGCGACCGGACCGCAAACCCAGCGCGCGGGTGGAACGGCGCACGCTCGGGCGCCGGCATGGTCAGCAGCTTGTCCTCCATGCCTGTCGGATCGGCCGCGCCGGGCCGAACTTGAGCCCGACACCCCGCCCGGCCGTCGCTACAGCCGCGGCCTGACCCAGGCCCAGGCGCCGATGCCGACCGCCATCATCGCCGCCGAGGTCAGCGCCAGCGCCAGCGTCGAGTGCATCACCAGCGGCGCGATGACGCCGGCCACCGCCGCGTTGGCGACGCTGCCGACACAGGCCTGCATCGACGCCGCCATGCCGCGCCGCTCGGGCACCTGGTCGAGCAGCATCAGCGTCACCGCCGGCACCACCATCGCCCAGCCGAAGGCGAACGCCGTCAACGGCCACAGCGCCCACGCGACATGCGCGTCGAGCCAGGCGTTGAGCACGACGTTGGCCACCGACGCCAGCAGCATGATCACGAAGCCATGGCGCACCTGGCGGCGCGCCACGATGCGCCCGGCCAGGCGGCCGGAGACCCAGGCCCCGCCCATGATGCCGGCGATGGTGGCGACGAAGAACCAGTAGAACTGGGTCGGCGCCAGCCCCAGGTGTTCGCCGACGAACACCGGCGCCNNCGGCCGCGGCGCGAAGCGCTGGGCCATGGCGGGATGCAGCGTCTCCGGCAGCCGGCGCCAGTTGTTGATCCACAGCAGCGCGCCGACCGCGGCCAGGAACCAGAAGATCGATCGCCAGCCCAGGCCGACGAACAGCCAGCCGCCGATGATCGGCGCCACCGCCGGCGCGACGCCGAAGTAGATCGTCACCTGCGACATCATGCGCTGGGCGTCGGCGGGCGGGAACAGGTCGCGGATCATGGCCCGCGAGACGATCATGCCGACGCCGGCCGACAGCCCCTGCAGCAGCCGGAAGAACACCAGCCAGCCGATCGACGGCGCCAGCGCACAGCCGACCGAGGCGGCGGTGAACACGCCGATGCCCACCAGCACCACCGGCCGGCGGCCGAAGCTGTCGGCCAGCGCGCCATGGAACAGGTTCATGACCGCGAAGCCGAGCAGGAAGCTCGACAGCGTCTGCTGCATCTGCACCGGTGTGGCCCCGAGCGACTCGGCGATGCCGGCGAAGGCCGGCAGGTAGGTGTCGATCGAGAACGGCCCGAGGGTGGCCAAGGCGGCGAGCAGGAGGGCGAGCGACCAGCGCGGACCGCGCCAGAGGGTCGAGGCGTCGGGGTTCATCGTCGGGGAAAACCCGAGTGTACCGGTAGGGCTTGCGGCGGTGCTCCAATGGGCCGATGACGATCCGACGCCGATCCCTGCTGGTGCATGCCGCCGGCTCCACGCTGGCCGCCTTGTGCGCGCTGCCCGCCCTGGCCGTCCCGGGGCGGGTGCTGCCGCCGATGACCGACGGCCCGTTCTACCCGACCCGCCGCTGGCGCGAGACCGGGCCCTTCGCCGCCGGCGGCTGGGACGCCGACCTGACCCAGGTCACCGGCCAGCCGGCGCGCGCGCGCGGCGAACACCTGGACCTCGCGCTGCAGGTGGTCGACACCGACGGCCGGGTGGCCGACCGCGCCGAGGTCGAGATCTGGCAATGCGACACGCTGGCCGTCTACCGCCACCCGCGCGACCGCAACGAGCCCGGGCAGTTCGACCCCGGCTTCCAGGGCTTCGGCATGGCCGGCGCCGGCAGCGACGGCGTGGTTCGCTTTCGCACCATCCGCCCGGTGCCCTACCCGGGGCGCACGCCGCACATCCACGTCAAGCTTCGCCACGCGGCCTTCGGCGAGCTCAGCTCGCAGCTCTTCGTCGACGGCGACTCGGGCAACGCGCGCGACTTCCTGTGGCGCCGGCTGGACGACGAAGCCCAGGCGGCGCTGGCGATGGCCTTGCAGCCAGCCGCGGCCGGCGACGGGCTGCGCTGGCAGGTGCGGCACCGGATCGTCGTGCCGGCCTGAGCACGAGGCCGACCCTGCGGGGCCGGCACCGGCGCGCGCCGGATGTATGTGTGAAGCAGGCCGATAGGCCGGATTCTGTGCGCCGCCGGCGGGTTGCCCCGTCGGCGGCGTGACCGCCATTCGTCTGGGCCGGGGGTCGCCCACCCGGCTCGGTGCCACCTACCCGCCGGCTCCGCGGGCCGCCTCGATGCCGGCCTATTCGGTGTTGCTGCGCGTAGAGATTGCCCGTTTCACCCAGCCCGGGGCTTGGCCCCGGGCTGGGTGGCTGTTCGGCCTCGGCTGCGCCGAGGGCGGCCGGCTCGCGCCGACCGCTCGCCGGCTGAAGCCGGCACCTCACAGAACACCCGCTTCGGGGCCCCGGGCTGACTCGTCTCTGTTGCTCTGATCCTCACCTCGCGGTGGAGAGCCGTTAACTCCTACGCTGCCCTGTGCAGTCCGGACCTTCCTCCAGCGCCACCTTTCGGTGATCGCGCCAGCGGCGGTCTGGCCTGCTTCACCATGGCATTGTCTCACGCCCCCCAAGAACGCGGCATCCGCCATGCCCCTCCAGGGGGATGCGTGCACTCACTGACAGACCTACCTTGGATGCCCGGTCGAGCCGCTCCGGCAGGCGACCGTGATCCAAGGAGCAACCCGTCATGAACGACGATCTCAAGAAGGCCCTGCGCAAGACGCAGGCGTCCGGCCAAGGCGCCTTCCCGCGCGAGCGCGCGCAGACGCGCGCCCTGCTGCTGGCCAACCCGAACTACTTCGGCAGCCTCGACAGCGGCCCGTTCCAGGCCGTGCTGCCGATGGCTGGCAACACCTACTACGAGGAGCTCGGCTGCGTCGGCTTCCACCCGCAGCAGCGGCAGCTGGAGGGCGTGGTCTACGTCTACCAGCCCAGCGGCTACGGCGGGGGTGTCTGCAGCGCCGGCAGCACCGAGTACGTGCGCTTCTACCTGTCGTTCGACAACGGTGCGAGCTGGCAGGACCAGGGGTTGACCAGCTTCCGCGTCTGGGACGTGCCGCAGGGCACCGACGGCAGCAAGCGGCTGGAGTACGCGGTGCAGCTCGCCGCCGACCCGGCGCGCCTGTTCTGCTTCTTTGGCTCGCGCGTGATCCGCATGCGCGGCATCCTGTCGTGGAACGTGCCGCCGCCGCCCAACCAGCCGAACTGGAACCCGCCCTGGGGCAACCGGCGCGACGCCCACATCGTGGTCGAGCCGCGGCGGCTGATCGTGCTGCACGATCTGTTCACGGCCCTCAAGGTCAAGCTGCCGCTGCCGGTGACGCAGGCGGTCGACCTGCAGCAGCCCTTGGCGACCCAGCAGCCGGTGCTCAGCACACCCGAACTCGCCACCTTGTACAAGGACGCCGCGGTGCCGGTGCACCGCTTCGCTTACCCGCAGATCCACCAGCTCGTGCTGGGCTCGACGGCGCTGACGGCAGACAGCATGGCGGCGCTGATGCCGGGGCTGACGATCGACCCCAAGCTGGTCGACCTGCTGTTCCCGCCCGGCGGCCTGACCGACGGCGACACCAGCTACGAGGAGCTGCGCTGCATCGGGCTGGACCCGAACCTGCCCGACACCCTGGTCGGCGTCGTGCACATCAAGCGTACGGCGGGCTTCAACGGCGGCCCCTGCACGGCCGGCAGCACCGAGTACGTCTCGTGGTGGGCCGACACCGACGGCAACGGCAGCTACGAGACCTTCCTCGGCACCGCCAGCGTCAAGGTGCACGACATCGCCAACCTGCCGGCCGAGGGGGTGCATGTCGCGGTGCGGCTGCCGGTCGATCTGTCGGCGTACCGCCGGCGCTGCCAGGGCGGGCCGGTGGTGCTGCCGGTGCGCGCCATCCTTTCCTGGAACGTGCCGGTGCCCGGCAACGCGCCGAACAGCGTGCCGCACTGGGGCAACCGCGAACAGACGCTGGTCCACGTGGCGCCGCTCGGCGTGGTGCACGCGCCAGCGGGCAAGATCGCGATCCTGGGCGGCATCCCGGTCAGCATGATCGGCGACGCCAGCGGCCGCACGACGCCGGACGCGGTGTTCGCGCTCAACAACGCCGCCGTCGGTGGCGATGCGCCGTTCGGCGGCCGGGTCACGATGCAGGGCGCGCCCTTGGCCGCCGGCCACAGCTACCTGCTCGAGGTCGTCCCCGAGGCTGGTGGCGTGCCGCAGACCCTGGTCGCCAAGCTCACCCTGACGCGCGCCGACGGCACGACCTACGAGCACCAGCCGAACCCGGTGACCAAGCGCTACGCCTACCAGCCGTTCGACCAGAACGTCAACGGGCTGCTCGGCCGCTGGGACAGCGGCGGTGACGAGCGCTGGATCGTCAGGTTGTCGACCTACGACCCGGGCGGCAACCTGATCGGGCAGGACAGCCACCGCATCCAGCTCGACAACACGCTGCCCGACGCCGCGATCGACATCACCTCGGGCACCGGCAACTGCGGCAAGTTCCCGGTCGGCAGCGTCATCACCGGCAGCTTCAGCGCCACCGACGCCAACATGCTGCGCTGGACCATCGGCATCAAGCCGCCGGGCATCAACGACCCGGGCGAAGGGATCACCGTCCCGAGCAGCGGCACGGTCAACGTCGTCGGCGGCAACTGGTCGCTCGACACGGCGGGCATGGTGCCTTGCGGCTACATCGCCGAGCTGTGGGTGACCGACCGCACGATCGTGCACAGCCAGCAGCAAGGCTGGCACAGGCCGGCCAGCGTCGGCTTCTGCCTCGAGGCGGCGGCCGAGCCTGAAGGCTGAACGCGGCGGCCCGGCCCCGCGCCGGGCTGCCGCCGGCGCGGCTGATCGGCCCGTCAACCGATCAGCCGCTCCAGCAGCTTGATCAGCCGCATGAAGGGCGACAGCGGCTGCGTGAAATCGGCCGTGTTGGCCGGCTCGACGAGCTTGCTCGGCATGCCGCCGTCGAGCAGCTGGTCGACGAAGCTGGCCAGCGAGGGCACGCCGGCGGCCTCGATGCCGGTGCCGGAGAAGTCGATGATCGTCAGGCAGTGCGAGTCGTTGAAGTTGCGGAAGTAGGGCACGTGGTAACCGACGTTGCCGAGCGGCTCGAGGTCGGCCGCCCAGCGATCGAGGTCCGGCCACCAGCGGCTGAACAAGGCCTGGCGGTAGGCCGCCGGGTTCGGCGCCTGGGCGATGTCGTCGTAGAACTTCTCGTAGCTGAAGGCCGAGAAGTTGGTATCTCGGGTGAAGACGGCGAAGCCGAAGCGGTCGTTCGGAAAGGTCAGCGCCAGCGCCCGGTTGACCGAACCGAGGTCGTCGGCGTCGAAGCCGACCAGCCGCTGCCCGAAACGGGTGACCAGGCCCTCGGGCTCGTCCAGCCCCCAGGCCTGGCGGATGGTCTCGTGCAGTGGCAAGGCCGGGTAGGCCTCGGCGCCGCCGCTGCTCGGTGCCGGCACCAGCGGTCCCGAGTCGGCGAGCAGCGAGACCGGGCCGGTCGGCTCGAGCGCGTCGCGCACGAGCGCGTAGTTCGCGGTGGAGCCGACCCCACCGGCCGAATAGCCCGTCAGCAGCAGCTGCGCCGGTGCACCGAGGTTGTCGCGCAGCCACTGCGCCGCCGCGGCCACGTTCGCCTGCCCGCGATGGAACTGCACGCGCGGCTGCGCCGGGTCGGCGTCGTCGTACACCGCGACCCGGCTGCCGGTGTGCGTGTCGCCGGTGCAATAGGGCAGGAACACCATGTTCCAGCCCTGGGTGCGCACCGGCTCGGGGCTGTTGCGGGCGTTGAACGGCGTCACCAGCCCGAAGGCCGTACTGGCGGACTGCATGTAGTCCGGCGGGATGCCGTTCGGGTTGGCCGCGGCGAGCCGGCCCTGCCCTTCGCAGGCGCGCTGATCCCAGCAGGCGCCACCGCCCTCGAACACGATCACCAGGTCGCTCGACAGCGGCGTGCGGTTGACGAAGAAGCGGTA